>Ga0105052_10000953_pt1 | contig 39816 bp, 35 predicted proteins | sample FRY03_FD_78094 | JGI IMG/M metagenome (GOLD analysis project Ga0105052, IMG submission 78094) | Freshwater microbial communities from Lake Fryxell liftoff mats and glacier meltwater in Antarctica - FRY-03 | ecosystem: Environmental > Aquatic > Freshwater > Ice > Glacier meltwater ... | reverse complement strand
TGCATTTTTTATTGCATCTCCAGCACCAAACCCAATAATTGCTGCCGGCAAAAAGGCAACAGCAAGATTGATGACTGTCCTGCGTCCAACAACATCTGCACCAACAACACCACGGATCATCGACAACAATCGCATTCTGTACAACCACACGATGGCCAAAATGGCACCAAATTGAATTGCGATTGAATACGTATCAATTGCAGTGCTGTTATTGCCATCTCCTAGCCCAATGAGTTGGCCAACAATTAAAAGATGTCCCGTCGACGAGATGGGCAAAAACTCGGTGATTCCCTCCACAAGTCCTAAAAGAACAGCCTCGGGAATAGACAACAGACCTGCAAACACGAGTGTCAGTCTCTCACCCGCAGTAGGTCAGTGTCTGACACTGACAATTATTCAATTGGCAGCCCCAACGGGATTCGAACCCGTGCCGCCACCTTGAGAGGGTGGTGTCCTAGGCCACTAGACGATGGGGCCAAGTAGCGGGTCTCAGGCTACCAACACCCACTTGGTTGAGAGCAGGCTGATAGCCGTGATGTCGAAGCCGGCTGAATAGCCCATTCAACTATCGAGAAATTGCTCACAGGCATGCATGAGAAGCGGAGTCAACCGCACCGAGTTTAAATCCAATCAAGAATGTCGACCGCGAAGATCGAAAAGATTTGTATTTGTCGTACTTCGTGGACAGGGTCGCACAACATGCAGTCTGACGTTGTTACATGAAGTAGAGCCCGCTACAAAGTTCCAGGACTCCTCACTTCAAGGTGTCAAACACAGGCTGGAACGCGCACCTAAAGTTATACCCATAGTTATACCTACATGCTATTCTCTTGACATGACACAAAAAGTAGGTCCAAAGGGCCAAGTAGTGATCCCCAAACCGATTCGCGACCAATTGGGCTTTGGCCCCGGTGATGAAGTCATCGTCACCATTACCGAAAATGGCGCCCTTATCCAACCCTTGGCATCCACGCGTTCGCTCAAAGGTGTTTTCGCAGGCTCGAAGATGCTCAAGGCTCTTGAACAAGAGCGCAGAGATGAAGTTCGATGAGCCATTGTCTTGACTCGTGGGCAGTCATCGCCTGGATGGAAAACAAAGAACCAGCAGCCTCACAAGTAGAGCGCATTATTCGCAAAAGGCCTTTTATGAGTACGGCGAACGTCACCGAGGTTTTCTACCTAACCAAGCGCGAGCACGGCCTTGAAGCAGCGCAACACACGGTCGACACCCTACGCGTTCTTACGCAATTCGTGCCTGTCGACGAGGTCATTGCAGTCGCCGCTGGAACCATCAAAGCCGATTACAAAATGTCTCTCGGAGATGCATTTTGCGTTGCGACTGCAACCATCAAGAACGCCAAAATACTGACAGGCGATCCAGAAATAATTGAGGCCAATGGCAGTTGGAAAGTAACCGACCTCCGCTAGAAATTTCTAAATACTCCATTCAGCTATCGAGAAATTTCTCGCATTGCGTCACTACAGCCGGGATCATCTTGCTAAGCATCTCTGCACGAGTCAACACCACACCCGCGGTGTTGGTGAAATGGCTCTGAAATCTGCTTCCCGTCCATCCAATAGTCACCAACTGGCGAATGAGCAAAAAAGCTGGCAGCAGACCGAGCGCGGCCTCAGTAATTGGTCGCGTGCTCTTGTAACCACCGAGCAGTGCATCTTGAAATTCGCTGAACCTCACGTCATCTCTAAATTCGACGAGAGCCGTCGCAATGTCGTATTGATGCCACCCATACGCTGCGTCGTCAAAATCAATAGCAACTAATTGATCTGCGTTAACCAAAACATTTTGCGGCACCAAATCGGCGTGCGTCAACCCGAAAGTATCTGGGCTTTTACCGTAATCGTCAAGCATCAGGCGCAGTCGATCTCTTGCTTTAATAATCGTTGCCATTTGCAATGCGCTCATTTCTGGCAGGTTCCAAAATGGCGACCACCACGGGTTTTCACCAATGAGTCCTTGTGCATCTAACGAATGGCGAGTGAAACCTTTGGGCTGGGTCCATTGGGCGGCGTGATTGTGCAGTTGACCCAGTAAAACACCCAACGCTGTAAATAATGGTAATGGGTCGCGATCTCTTGCTGCGATCACTTCTGCTAGTTGACTACCAGGCATCCACCCAGACAATCCGAGCACCCGCGTCTCACTAGAACCATCGAGAGCAATCGTTAAGTATGCCGATCCGGATTTGGTTGCAAGCGGTCGTGGCACAGAGATACCTGCACTACTCAGCGCCGATGTCCATTGATTCTCGCTCAGCAGTTCGTCCATCGAGTGATACCCCGGACGATGAATACGCAACGCATACGATTCGCCGGCAGAAGTATCAACGCGGTAGACGATGTTCTCTCCTGCCAAAATCAAACTCAAACCCGAGACTTCAATATCCCAATGATTCAAGGCCGCGGTGGCTAGGCGCGTCATCTCTAAATTCTCTGAGCGATTAGGCACCGATATCCGCCATCGTTTCTTTGAACGCAGTTAGAAAAATATCGGCATGAGATCGGTCAAATACGAGTGGAGGTCGAATTTTTATTACATTCAAGAAAACACCGTCGTTGCTCACCAGAACTCCCTTGTCTTTAAGGCGGTTAGAGATGTCAATCGCACCACCCATATCTGGTTCGCTACTGGCCTTATCTTTGACCCATTCGACACCGAGAAACATTCCAAACCCGCGAACATCACCAATCTGATCGGTGTGCTGTGAAATCTTTTGCAGTTCGCCTAACAGATATTCACCAACCTGCGTCACTTGCACCATCAGGTTGCGGTCGTCTATTTCGTCGAGCACAGCCATACCAGCAGCTGCATGCACAGGGCTTGACGAGAACGTATTGAAGTATTGAGACTCGGTCCGATACTTTTCAATAAGGTCAGATCTCGCAGCGCATGCCGCTAACGGCAGGCCATTACCCATTGGCTTGCCCATCGTTACGATGTCAGGCTCGACTCCAGCCAACTGGTATCCCCACCAATTTCCAGTGCGACAAAAACCAGCCTGTACTTCGTCGATGATCACTAGGCCACCGGCGTCTCGAACCATCTTTGCTGCCCGCGCCATAAACGTTGGTGGAATATTTGGCAGACCCTCATTAGCAAGTATCGGGCACAAGATAATTCCCGCAAAGCGCACTCCCTCTGCTGCGAAATCAGAGATTGCCGAAGCAACCTCGTCTAGATACACATCGGCCAACTGCTCACCGCTCAGACCGTCCTTAATCGGACGGTACATCTGTGGAAATGGAATTGCGTGAATATCTTGTCGTCCGCGCCGTGGTGCCCGCGTCAGCGAACCGACAAGTGTTGAGTTGCCATGGTACGTAGCATCAGTGCAGATGAACCCTTGGCCGCCTGTGGCAAGACGAGCCATCTGCATCGCAATCTCGTTAGCTTCAGTTCCTGTGCAGGCAAAAATAATATTGTCGATCTGCTCAGAATGCAGATCTAAAAGTCTTTCGGCGTAATCCAAAATCGCTGTGTGTAAATAACGGCTGTGAATATTTAGCGTTGCCGCCTGCTTGGCTATGGCTTCTACGACACGCTGGTTGCAGTGCCCGACTACGGGAATGTTGTTGTACATGTCGAGGTAACGCCGCCCGTCGACATCAAACAGCCAAACGCCCTCGCCACGCTCCAGATGAATTGGCTCTTTGTAAAACAAAGGGGCTCCTCTGCCGAACAGTTTGTCTCGCCTTGCAATTAGCTCTTCAATCGTCACGGTGAGATCTACAGTCCTGATGGATCGATTGGCATTCCAAAACGGAGTCGGTTATTGGCGTGACCCAAGTGTTGTAAGGAAAAAGCTGCGCGAAACGCGGTGTACTGACCTTGGGCTTCAAGAGTTTGGTTGACAGACTCTTTGGCTAATTTGAGTGCGAATCCAGGCTGACGCGCAATGTGTGCTGCCATGGTCAACGTTGCTGTGTCGAGATCGGCTGCAGGAACAACTTCATTTACCATTCCAAGGCGCATTGCTTCTTGTGCAGTGATCGCATCTCCCGTAAAAAGAATTTGTTTTGCTTTGCGTGCACCGAACTCCCACGGATGACCGAAATATTCAACGCCATTTACGCCGAACGCAACAACAGGATCAGAAAAAGTTGCGTCATCAGCAGCGATGATGATGTCTGCCACCCACAGCAACATTAAACCGCCCGCAATAGTTTTTCCTTGGGCTGCAGCAATCACCGGCTTTGGAAGATTGCGCCATCGCCAACACATGTTGAAGTACACCTCTTCTTCATGGGCCATCATGGCTTCTTGGCCTTCACCGGAAAAAGATGACTGCGGAAACACTTTGGTGAAATCGTCAGGAGTGGTGCGATCCCGTAAGTCGTGGCCAGCAGAAAAATGGGGTCCTTCTGCTCGAAGCACAATGACCTTGACATCTGCGCGACGAGCAGCATCGTCGTAGCACGCGTTTAATTCGTATGTCATCAGATTGTTCTGGGCATTTCGCTTTTCATTGCGATTGAGCGAGACAACAGCGATGCCATTGTCGCCTGGGTTATCGACGCGATACAACACGGTTTGGAGAGATTCAAGATCAATATCCATATGGTTGGGGAACAAGGACTCGAACCCTGAATAACAGTTCCAGAAACTGCTGTGTTGCCAATTACACCATTCCCCAGTGAGATCTACATCGTATCGGCGCAGACATAACCGCACCACCGTCTAGGCGACTTCAAGCCCCAGTGCTAATTTGAATGACTCCACCGCAAAATCGTTCCATTTGTCCATCAGCGCAGAATCATCCACAATCTCCAGACTCGCCCCGCCAAAAATAGTGGAAATTACCCATGCCGCCGCAAGTTCAACATCAACCCCTATGGGAATGAATCCTTTTGCCTGGGCCATCATCAATGCCAGTGCGAGAGAATCAATAACTCGGCGCTGAATAACAACGAGCGACGACTTCAATTGTGGGTTCTGATAACTACTACCGAGCGCATTTACCCGCCGCAACCGCAATAGCACTCGATTTTTACTCATCAGACCGCGAAATTGTTTTTCTATCTCGGTTACAAAATCCTGAGAGTTAGCCGTCTTGCTTATCAAGGATTTCAGCTGATCAATATCTTCAAAAACAGTACGTGCAAATCGCTCAGCTTGAGCTTCGTTCGTCAGACCGCGCAGGTTGCCAAAATGGTGATACAACGAACTTGCCGAGACCCCAACTTCGGCCAACACCTTTTCCAGGCGAACGCCTTGTTCCCCATCATCGTCAATCGCCTGCACGGCTACTCGTAAGAAGGCTTCACGAGTTGATTCATTACTTTTCACCACGCTGGTGTTATTTTTCTTCGGCATATCTAAAATCGTGTCTTACAGCTAGTTTAAATTCTCCCTGCTATTTGGAGAATTGTTCCACCTTTATGGAATGAGTCCAAGATAGTACAGCACACTGGTCCGCGTGACATCCATCCATTTTTCTGTCGCCACTGGGTCATTGTCTATGTCCATGATGGTTCGAGCCGACGACATTGTGGCAATCCACAACGAATACGCCTCCAGGTCAACATCGGGAGAAATTAATCCACGATCGCGAGCAAGCACTAAAGCCTTCACACTCTCATCGACGGCCACTCGATACCTTTTGGCCACTTCGGCAGTAAACACAGGATTCATGTTGGCGTTTCCGACTGCCTGCAGCCGTCCCATCCGACTGGTTGCGTGTTTTAGATCAAAGATCATGTCTAATGAATCAATAATATGTTGACACAACTCTTCGGTGGTTGTTGCTTTTTTGACCGCTTCCAGAAAATAGTTGACAGCCCCTGTCGGTAGTTCACTTAGTCGTGACATCTGAGACTCTTCAATCAGGCCACGAATATTTCCAAAATAGTGGTACAGCGAACTGACCGAATGACCACTTTTTTCTACGATGTCTTCGACACGAACTCCGGATTCACCGAGTTCATCAATGAGTTGCATCGTGATGCGAATAAAAGACTGCCGAGTGCTTTCTGCTGGCCGATGTGCAATATCAACAGTGGCTGCTGCAGACTCACCCACTTGTGCGTTATGTTCTGCGATCATCAATACACCTTAGTGGTTGTGTAAGCCTCAAAAAATTAACCGGTGATCTTGAACAAAAGATCAAATCCCACTATTCGTCCGATACTGATGCCGACCACTTCACGAATGGTCCTGTATCGCACATAGTTGGCGCTGAGAGGGGTTGATGTTGTTGCAGCCGGCGACACAGAAAAACCAAGTTCCCGTAGGGACAATGTTGCCCGCTCTACATGCCATGAGTCGCTCACCATCAACACTTCTTTGACACGTGCTGCTGTGAGTTGAGGAGCAAGGTTGACAAGCGACTCCCAGGTGGAACGCCCGGTGTCTTCTGTGATGATGACCGAACTCGGCACTCCAGCATCGATGAGCCACCGTCGCGATGTGGCGGCCTCAGTGAAACGGTCACTGGGTTTTTTTCCACCAGTTACGGCAATTAGCGGGGCTCGTTCTTTTTTCCACAATTGAAGTGCGTACTCCAATCGATATTCAAGAAGCGGAGAGGGCACGCCGTCGTATTGCGCGGCCCCCATCACCACAATGACATCTGCTGTATCGCCAGAGTCGTTGGTACCGCTCCACCACAAGCCAGCAAACACAATGCCCACGTACATCAACATTGCAATGACCACAGCACTCAGGACAACCACTCCGGTCCGGATGAATGCCTTCACTTCACTATTACTTCAATTTGGCATGTGCGCTGTGAATACGACGCAATGATACTTCGCGACCAAGTACTTCCATGCTTTCAAACAATGGGGGGCCAATAGTGCGACCTGTGATTGCCACGCGAATGGGCGCCTGTGTTTTGCCTAATTTAAGACCACGTGATTCCGTCCATGATTCGAGCGCCTGCTTTAATGCATCGTGCTCCCATGTGATGGTTTCAATAGCAATAGCGAAATCACGCAAAACATCAGCTGCAAATTCTGATGCCATCGTCTTTGTCCATGCTTCTTGGTCGATCACAGGATCCTCAAGAAATATAAAATCAACCATTGCTGGAACTTCAGAAAGAGACACCACACGCGTTTGTACGAGTGGAGCGATCTTGGCAAACACTTCAGCATCAAAACGCGTCGCTGGCCATGCATCTGTTGAAGAAAGATAGGGCAAACAACCCGAGATGAACTCATCGGGGCTCATTGCACGAATGTAATCCCCGTTGAATGACGACAATTTCTTGACATCAAAAAATGCAGGAGAATGGTTGACATCTTCAAGACGGAATTCGTCAACGATGCGAGACCACGGAACAATTTCTATATCGCCACTCGGCGCCCATCCAAGCGTCATGAGATAATTTGTCATCGCCGCAGGAAGGATCCCTTCATCGCGATATTGCTCTAAAGCAACCTTGTCGCGACGCTTCGATAATTTTTTGCGCTGTTCATTGACCAACACAGGCACATGAGCCCACACCGGAGCAGTGTGTCCAAGTGCATCCCACAACATCTGTTGTTTTGGCGTGTTTGGTAGATGCTCTTCTGCACGCACAACGTGGCTAATGCGCATCTCAATATCATCCACAACATTTGCGAGCAAAAACATTGGGCTTCCGTTGCTGCGCAACAAAACAAAATCTTCAATGGTTTCGTTGGCAAACTCGACCTGACCACGCACGAGATCCTGCACCACTGTTGTTCCGACTGGAACTTTGAATCGCAAGACACGCCCAGGGCCAGCCTCTAAACCTCGATCACGCGAATACCCGTCGTACCCTTGCTTGCCGGTCTCTTTTGCTCTGGCTTGTATTTGATCTGGAGTGAGATCACACCAGTACGCCTGGCCAGCATCAAAAATTTTGTGAGCAGCAGCGATATGTAATTGCGCATTATGTGACTGAAAGTATGGTCCTTCGAATTGAGGTGAATCCGAGTTGATCCCCAGCCATCCAAGAGCATCGATAATTCCCTGAGTCCACTCTGGGCTGTTACGCGACTCATCGGTGTCTTCAATACGCAATACAAATGTTCCGCCTGTGCGTAATGCCAATGCCCAGTTGTAGAGAGCAGTACGCGCTCCCCCCACATGAAAGAACCCTGTGGGCGATGGGGCAAATCGATAGCGCGGAAGATCAGACATGTGTTTAACAGGTTAGTGGGACGACAGGTAGCGTGAAGTCATGACCGAGTTCACTCTTACTGGCCAACTCAATGTGTTGGGCCAACCACTGCAGTCGTGCTGCACAGACCCGATGACTGGCTTTTATCGCACAGGCTGCTGTGAAGTCGGTGGAGACGATGTCGGGATACACGCCGTCTGCGTGATTCTTACGAAGGATTTTCTTGAATACTCGAAAAGCGTTGGCAATGATCTATCGACCCCAATGCCCCAGTCTGGATTTGCTGGACTACAACCAGGTGACCAGTGGTGCCTTTGTGCTCCACGGTGGCAAGAAGCATTCGATGCAGGAAAAGCACCAAGCGTCAAGTTGCACTCCACACACATGGCAGCAAGCGAATTTTGCGACATGAACGCTCTGCGTGCACACGCAGTCGACCTGTAACTAATCAACCTAAAGAGGTCATTGCCCGAAACCGGTCAACTCTCGCCATTGCGTCGAGAATTGTGCCGACACCTGTTCTGGCGACAAACGCAAAGTTGATTCAGGAATCATGTCTGCAATCGCTCGTCCTTCTTTGTAATGGTGCACAACGCTGCCCACTCCAATAAAAAGTTCTTTACGCACTGAGACAAGATCTGCAGGTGGCGTATCAGATAAGTATCCCCACACGCTAAGGGCAAGCGTCAGGTCGTATACGACTGGTGCACGACCAAACAACGAGGCGCGACGTAATGCAATATTTGAACAACCGAGCAACACATCGTCGATGTCCTCGCCAGGCTGCACCTTCACTCGGGTACGCGCGCGTTCTGCAAGAGTGATGATGTAGCCCTGATCGGGACCCTGAAAACCGAGTCGTTCACCTGTTGGCTGGCGACCTTCAATTTCTCCTGGACGACCTGGGATCCATCCCTCGGGAATGTGTTCTGGAGAGCGATAGGCGCGAACTGGTTCAGACGTCGGAACAGGGGCAAAGCGGGGAGCAGACATTAGACAATTCTACGCTGTGGCGTGGATAAGCCCATAGACCAATGATTCTTCAAGAGCCTGCCAAGACGCCTCAATAATGTTGGCTGATACTCCGATGGTGGTCCATGAACGCTCACCGTTTGTTGCATCAAGTAGTACTCGCGTGACTGCACCGGTGGCTGTGGCTCCATCAAGAATGCGCACTTTATAGTCAGTTAAATGAATCTTGGCGATCTGCGGGTAATGGGCCAACAGCGCACTGCGAAGTGCTGTATCAATTGCATTCACTGGACCATTGCCTTCTGACGTATGGACATAACGTTTGTCGCCGATCCACACTTTGACAGTTGCCTCGGTTGTAAAGACACCATCAGATGCTTCATCTGTGATGACACGCATTGATTCCACTCTGAAAGCATCCTGTTTCCACCCAGCGGCGCGGCGCATCAACATCTCGAGCGATGCATCTGCTACTTCAAAGTGATACCCCTCGTGTTCTAAGCGCTTCAGGTCTTCAACCACCTGATTGATCGCAACGCCATCTAATTCAAGGCCAAGTTCGTCTGCTTTCAGTTGGATAGTGGCACGGCCAGCCATCTCTGACACAACAAACCGAGTTCCGTTACCAACTTGTTCTGGCTCAATGTGCTCGTAAGCATCTTTAGCGCGAACGATTGCAGATACGTGGAGCCCAGCTTTGTGGGCGAATGCAGAAGAACCAACATACGGTGCTTGTGGATTCAATGGACGATTCAATACCTCTGCAACATAGTTGCTCACTGCAGTGAGACGATTTAGGTTTCCTTCTGGCAAGCAATCAAAACCCATCTTTAGTTGCAAGTTAGGAATCACAGTGGTGAGATTGGTGTTGCCTGTTCGTTCACCAAGACCATTAAGAGTGCCCTGCACATGTCGAACACCTGCCATAACAGCAGCCATTGAGTTAGCAACTGCACAACCAGTGTCATCATGACAATGAATACCAAGAACAGCGTCGTTACCAACCATCGACTTCACGCGCGCCACGATCTCTGCAACTTCATGTGGCAATGAACCACCGTTGGTATCGCACATCACAAGGTGCGTAGCACCTTTGATAACAGCTGCTTCAACGACCCGCATTGCAAATTCTGGGTTGTTTTTATAGCCATCAAAAAAATGTTCAAGATCGACTAAGACGCGACGGCCATGTCCTTTTAAGAATTCAACCGAATCCGCAACCATCAACACACCCTCATCGAGTGTTGTTTGGAGTGCTGTTTCCACGTGATAATCCCACGATTTAGCAACGATGCACACAGCAGATGTATTGGCATCGATCAAGTTGCGCAAGGTGGCATCGTCATCAACTTTTCCACGTGGTCGACGTGTTGAGCCAAAAGCAACCAATGTGGAGTGGCGTAATTTCAATTCTGTTACTGCTCGTGCAAAAAACTCGATGTCTTTCGGGTTTGCTCCTGGCCAGCCGCCTTCAATGAAGTGAACACCGAGATAGTCCAGTTGCTCTGCAATGCGTAGTTTGTCTTCCACGGTTGCTGACACGCCTTCTACTTGCATGCCGTCTCGCAATGTGGTGTCGAATGCTTCCACTGTTTCGCGTTGTGTTGATGTGTTCATGAGATCTGTCCGTGTTCTTGAGTGTGTCTAAAAGGGCTGAGTTTTAAGGAATTAAAAAGCCGCCCACTGGGGCGGCTGAGGCGCGCATGTCGGAGTCCGGCATGCGCTAAGGAATAATGATGATCGACACAGCGATGCCAACGCAGTGGCAGGAAGTGCTGGTGATCAACATGGCTCTATTCTTGCCTGCTTAAGTGGGGTTCGACAACCCCTGTGGAAAATTCTGTGGAAAACCATGTAAAAACTAGGACACCAAACAGAAAAACTGTGTAAAACCTTGCTAGATAAGGCTTTGGTGAGAATTTGTCATGCCAGTTCGCACCAGTGGCGGTACTGCGGCAGTTGGCCGCGAACCGCTTTGGCATAGTGATTGGCAATTGCAGTGGTGATCGGTCCTGGGCACTCGACCGCACGATCGTCCACAGAATTGATCGCACTGACCTCTGCTGCTGTACCACAACAGAAGATTTCTTCAGCGATATACAGATCCGAGCGCACGATATTTTCTACTCGCATTTCAAAACCCAATTCTGCAGCAATCTGGGCAACGCAATTCTGAGTGATTCCCTCGAGAGCGCCAGAAGCAAGTGGCGGAGTCAGAATCACACCATTACGCACAACAAAAATATTTTCGCAGGTGCATTCGCTCACAAATCCTTGTGAGTTGAGCATGATCGCTTCGTCATAACCGGCTTTTAGAGCCTCAACTTTTGCCAACGATGAGTTGACATAGTTACCCACCGTTTTTGCAGCTGGTGGCATCGTGTTGTGGTCAAGTCGGGTCCACGAGGAAATCTTCATACGAACGCCCTTTGTAAGAGCATCCTCTCCCAAGTACGCACCCCATGGCCAACAAGCAATAGCAACATCAACAACACACGGAAGTGGATTTAAACCCATTTCGCCGTAGCCGTAGTATGCAATTGGTCGCACGTAGCACGAAGGCAGACCAGTGGATCGAACAGTTTCTTTTGTGGCAGTCACAAGTTGATCAACTGTGTATGGAATTTCCATTCCTAGAATTTTTGCACTTCTAAACAAACGCTGAATGTGCTCGGTGAGACGAAACACTGCAGGGCCATCGCTGGTCTCGTATGCACGAATTCCTTCAAAGACTCCTGTGCCGTAGTGAAGGGTATGAGTCAGGACGTGGACCTGAGCTTTGTCCCAGTCAACTAATTGACCATTCATCCAGATTTTCGGGGTGGGTATCAGCGTGGGCATTCCATGCTCCTCAATATTTGTTTTTTGACAGGCTAGTTGGAAGAAACGCGAGCAGCGATGGCATTTCCGATTTCAACGGTGGACCCGTCAATTTGGTCTGCACATGCTGCCCGAATTCGATCAGCAGCAGCAGTTTCTCCGAGGAAATCAAGCATGAGTGCCGCCGACAAGATAGCTGCAGTTGGATTGGCTTTGCCCGTACCCACAATGTCTGGGGCCGAGCCATGAACAGGCTCGAACATTGACGGACCGGTACGAGCAGGGTTGAGGTTGGCAGATGATGCCAGTCCAATACCGCCACTCACGGCACCGCCAAGGTCGGTCAAAATGTCGCCAAACAAGTTGTCGGTGACGACGATGTCGTAGCGATGCGGATCCTGCACAAAATAGATACAAGCGGCATCAACATGGTTATATGCGGTCTCCACTTGGGGAAACTGCGCTGCAACATGATCGAATGCGCGTTGCCACAAGTCACCAGCAAACGTGAGCACATTAGTTTTGTGCACCAATGTGACGTGCTTGCGTTCGCGTGTTGACGCAAGTTCAAACGCATAACGAATGCAGCGCTCAACGCCCATCCATGTGTTGACACTTCCTTGCGTGGCAACTTCGTTTACTGTTCCTCGACGCAATACTCCACCTTCACCCACATATGGGCCTTCAGTGTTTTCGCGAATCACAATGAAATCATGCGGGCTGACATGACCAGGAGCGGTGCCACTGAATGGGCGCTGGTTGATGTACAGATCAAGTTCGAATCGCATCTTGAGCAACAACCCACGCTCGATGACCCCAGGTGGAACTTCCGGGGTTCCAACGGCTCCGAGCAAAATTGCGTCAAAGCCACGAAGTTCTTGCAACACGGCGTCAGACAAAATTTCGCCGTCGCGTAAGTAACGCGCTCCCCCGAGGTCAAAATCGGTGGTGTCAATAGCCACACCTGCTGCCCTCACTACTGAGACGGCTAACGCCGTGACCTCTGGACCAATTCCGTCCCCGCCGATAAGCGCAATGCGATGTCCCATAGGACAACCATCGTAGGAGACGCAGGTAGCCTTCACTGCATGGCAAAGCACCTTCTGTCCAAGGAGACCTATGCACGACTCAAGGCCGAGGTTGCTCATCTTGAGCACACTCTCCTGCCCGAAGTCGCCTTCAAGATTGGTCGGGCCCGCGAAATGGGCGACTTATCTGAAAATGGTGACTACCACGCTGCCAAAGATGAGTACGGAATGTTTAACGACCGCAAGAACCTTGTGCTTGGTATTTTGGAAAATTCCGAGATTGCCGGGCCCCCAACACCGGGGAAAGTAGCGGTGTTGTCCACAGTTGTTGTTCTTTTTGATGGCGACGAAGAAGCAGACGCCGAGACCTACCTCATTGGTCACATCGAAGAAAAGAAAAACGGCATCGAAGTCATCAGCCCTGCATCACCGATTGGTTCAGCTCTACTTGGCCACATCTCGGGCGTTGCAGTCAAGGTCACTCTTGAAAACGGCGCCACTGTTGGTGTCACTATTGTGCAGGTATCCCACTGACACAGCACATAGGTCCTGACCTCCCCCGCGGTCATCAAGTTGAGCTACCAGGGCGTGGCACCACTTTTTATCGCGAAGTTGAAGGTCCTGTTGGCGCCCCTACCGTGTTCTTGCTTCATGGATGGACTGCCACAGCAGACCTCAACTGGTTCACGTGTTACGAAGAACTTGGAAAACATTTTCGAGTTATTGCTATTGATCACCGTGGCCATGGCCGCGGAATTCGCACGTCGCAATCATTTCGGCTATCTGACTGTGCAGACGATGTTGCCGCACTTGCAGACCAATTAGGAATTACTACTTTCATACCCGTTGGCTACTCCATGGGTGGACTCATTGCCCAGTTGATGTGGAAACGCCACGAGCACAGAGTGAGAGGCCTTGTTCTTGCTGCAACGTCTGGACATTTCATTACATCACGAAATGAACGACTCGTATTCACTGCTATGACTGCTCTTGGTGGAGCAGCACGTGTCATTCCCAAAACCACGCAAGACTGGATCAGCGAAAAGTTATACCTATCTCGCAAGACAATGACCTGGGAACCCTGGGCACTACAACAACTCGCAGCACACGAATGGAGACATATTCTTGAGGCTGGAGCAGCTCTTGGAAATTTTGATTCACGAGGATGGCTTCCTTTGGTCGATGTTCCAACAAGTGTCATTATCACTACTGTTGATGAAGTCGTTGCCACATCACGTCAGATAAAACTTGCATCGCTTATTCCCCATGCGCATGTGTATGAGATTGCAGGAAACCACGACGCGGTCTTTACTCGAGCAGACGAATTCGTGCCGTTACTCATATCGGCATGCCTCAAAGTCAATTCTGAAGCCGTTATCCGCGCGCAATCAAAGCAAATCTGAATGAGTTCCCCTAAATCGTATGCAGTGCTCTCACGGTCACGCTGGCGACGCAATAGTCGTCTTGCGCGACTTGGTGCAAAAATTGGATTAGGTCATGTCGGAACATCTGCCCGCAAAGTTTTTGTAAACGCCAAGCGTCGAGAACAGCTGTCACGAGATCGCGAGTTAAAAACCGCCAAGCAGGTTGCCGCAGAACTTGGCAATATGAAGGGCGCTCTCATGAAACTTGGGCAGATGGCTAGCTACCTTCACGACGGACTTCCTGAACCAATGCGCATCGCTCTTTCTCAGTTGCAGTCACAGGCCCCACCGATGTCTATATCTCTTGTCCATCAGGAACTTGAACGAGAACTCGGAGCCCCCATGTCCGATCTATTTATTGAATTTGATGACGAACCCATTGCTGCTGCATCTATCGGACAGGTTCACCGCGCGATAATAAGAACTGCGGACGGCCAAGAACGTGCGGTTGCAGTCAAGGTGCAATATCCCGGAGTTGCAGAAGCAATCGATGCCGATCTACGCACTGCTGACCTTCTTGGAACACTGCTGGCCTTTGGCTTTAAGTCTTTGAACCCCCAAGACATGGTGGATGAAATTAAAGACAGACTCCGAGAAGAGTTGGACTACACACGCGAAGCGAATAATCAGAGAATGTTCAGTGATTTCTATCGTGGTCACCCTTTCATCCATGTTCCAGAGGTCATCGATAACTATTCAACATCTCGTATTCTCACAACTGAACTTGTCGCCGGATCCACGTTTGAAGAAGTTCGCTCGTGGTCTCAAGAGCAGCGAGATATGGCTGGCGAGGCCATCTTCCGGTTTGTGTTTCGAAGTTTGTATCGGTTTCACGCGTTCAATGGCGACCCACATCCCGGCAACTACATTTTTCATGGAGATGGGAAAGTAACTTTTCTAGATTTTGGCCTCATTAAACATTTCACGGAAAGCGAAGTGTTGATGTTCCAATCGATGGTCTCTGCGGCTGTCATTGAACAAGATATGGATAAATACCGTCGCATCATTGAAGACGCAGGGATGCTTCAGCCAGATGCCCCATTCACCACCCAAGAAGCGGGTGACTACTTTTCCCACTTTTATGAGCCAGTGCGTGAATCTCGCATTATGAACTGGACATCTGAATATGCGACATCAATCGTGCGCCACACATTCGATCGGACTTCGGCAATTGCTCAATATGCAACAGTTCCAAAATCATTCGTTTTCATTCAACGAATCAACTTGGGGCTGTACGCCCTTCTTGGTCAACTCGCTGCATCAGGCAATTATCGGAAGATGTCTGAGGAATTATGGCCAATGACTAATGCACCATCATCAACACCGATGGGCGAGGCAGAAACCCAGTGGCTACACAATCGTTTGCAGGTCTAGTCCAATATCTAAAATTGGCGACGAGTGTGTGATCCCACCAACGCTGATGAAATGAACCCCAGTTTCAGCAACCGCACGAGCCGAACCGAGAGTAAGTCCACCACTCGCTTCGAGTATTACATCTCGGCCAGACGTTGCTTTGTGCTCTGCGCAAATAGCAACTGCGCTGCGCATCATGTCTGGCGTCATGTTGTCGAGCAACACAACGTCTGCTCCAGCCGACAGCGCCAACTGCAGTTGATCAAGTGTGTCGACCTCAATTTCAATGGGGAGTGTTGCAGCCATTTTTCGAATAAGGGCAAAAGCCTCGCTGACTCCACCAGCTGCAACAATGTGGTTGTCCTTGATCAATGCCGCATCACTTAAACTCATCCGATGGTTTTGCCCACCACCACATCGCACAGCATATTTTTCTAATGCCCGCAAACCAGGAGTGGTCTTGCGTGTATCTCGAATAACGGCACCAGTTCCAGCTACTGCATCGACCCACTGTGAAGTTGCCGTAGCAATTCCGGATAGGTGGCAAAGAAGATTAAGTGCACTTCTTTCAGCAGTGAGCAAAAGTTGAGTAGGTGCTTCTACCCTCGCCAACACAGCGCCAGCCTCTACACGATCACCGTCAGAACGCAGGCGCTCAAAAGAAGACACGGTCGACCCACACACCATCTCAATCACAGCAGCCGCAATGTCGATTCCAGCCAAACATCCAGCCGCACGCGATCCAAACGTTGCGATACTTCGTTGCGACTCAGGAACAGTTGCTACTGATGTCACATCGATTCCGCCATCCAAATCTTCCAACACGGTATTGCGAACAAGCTCAATGACATAGTCCGCTTTTATTCCTGCAGCATTGATGCGATCAATTGTTGTAGTTGAAGGTAGCTCCATTTTCAATTTGACACCTCAACGCGATTATTAGTGATCCGACACGAAAGATGGCGTTGCCACGACTCAAGCGCCTCAGGAAAATCTGTTCGGCGATGACAGCCACGACTTTCTGTTCGTGCCTGAGCAGATTCCACAACGCAAGCAGCAATGGTCAACATGTTGGTTGCCTCAAATGCTTTGCGGGTGGGAATCACATCAGGTGAAGCATTTGAAGCAAGTGTCTGCAAAATAATTTCAGCCTTGTCTAATCCTTCTGGAGTACGTAAAACACCGACATACCGAGACATTGCTGAACGTAATGCTGATCGATGATACGAATCAATAAGACCACCCGGTGTGTCATCTTCAACTGCTTGCACCTTGTCTGGCAATGCCCAACTCAATGCCCGACCCACACGCGTGCCAGCAACTACACCCTCAGTCAAACTATTTGATGCAAGCCGATTTGCCCCGTGTACACCAGTGCAAGCCGCTTCGCCCACTACATATAGTCCCGGAAGTGATGTCACTCCATCTAATGTTGCAATCACTCCGCCGCATACATAGTGAGCAGCTGGCGCAACAGGAATCAGTTCTTGCGTCGGATCGATTCCGGCATTCGCACACGATGCGGTAATCGAAGGGAAACGCTCCTCAAAATTCTCAATACGCCGTGCATCTAGATACACATGGTCATTCACACCGGCTGGCGCTTCACTCATTCGTTTACTAATCGCTGCTGCCACAACATCGCGCGGGGCAAGATCACCCTGAGGATGCACACCATCCATGACCCGTTGACCTGCCGCATCAAGAAGAATTGCTCCTTCACCTCGTACAGCCTCGCTGATCAGTGCTTGTTGACCTGTGGCATCGCTCCCACTCCACAAAACAGTGGGGTGGAACTGAATAAATTCTAAATCTGAAGCGGCAACTCCCGCACGAAGCGCCAACGCAATTCCATCACCAGTAACTGCTGGTGGATTAGATGTCGATGCATACACCTGCCCATAACCCCCCGTAGCAATGACTACTGCACGTGCATTCACGATTCCGACGCTCTGCACACCACCATTGCGATCAAGCATTGCAACCTTCACCCCAGCAACTGCGCGCCTTCCAGCAGCGTCAACGCCCAACACTAAATCGAGCCCAAAAGCACGCTCAACTACTTGTACTCCAGCAAGGCGGACTGATTCATCGAGAGTTCGTTGCACTTCAGCGCCAGATTGATCTCCACCAGCATGAACAATGCGCCGATGCGAATGGCCACCTTCGCGAGTAAGTGCCATACCTTCAATTGCACCTGGATCAAACGAGGCACCGAGTTGCATCAGGAATCGAATTGCTGTTGGAGCCTCAGACACAAGCGTGCGAACTGCATCTTCGTCACATAGTCCTGCACCAGCATCAAGAGTGTCCTGCACATGATTCTCCAGCGAATCATTCGGATCAAGAACGGCTGCAAGTCCTCCCTGAGCCCAGTTGGTGCTACCAGCATCAAGAGTGTCTTTCGTGACGAGCACCACATCTCTCACAGGACGAGCAGCCAATGCTGCCGACAACCCAGCCGCCCCCGATCCAAGTACCACAACATCGGTATCAATTGTCCATGTTGGTTCTGGAGCTGCTAACTGCGCAGGTACATTGAGCGACCGCACTACTAGATCACTCGCCAGTTTTCGATGGAGTTCCGATCGCAATCATTCTCTCCACTGATAATCGAGCTTTATCAGCGATCTCTTTAGGAACGTTCACAACGTCTGTTCCGTACAGAAGCGAGTTTTCTAGTTTTGCAGGAGTAATCATTTTCATGTACTTGCATACGGCTGCCTGGTTCACAGGTTGAAATTCTGTGGTCACGTTAACTTTGCGCAATGCATGCAACATTCCTACTTCAGTGGCGACCAACACTTTTTTTGCTGTCGTGGTTCGTGCTGCATCAAGCATTCCGCCTGTTGACAAAATACGTGTCCGCTCAGCAGGCACAACACCAGTTGTCGCCAAATACAACGCACTCGTTGCACATCCACATTCCGGATGTATAAACAATTCAGCATCTGGTTCGGCTTCCACCATGGCCTTTAGCTCTGCACCATTAATTCCTGCGTGCACATGGCACTCACCCATCCATATATGCATGTTCTTGCGCTTGGTGAGCCGTTGTACGTGAGATCCCAAAAACTGGTCTGGACAAAAGAGCACTTCTGTGTCCTCTGGAATTGAGCGCACAACATCTACTGCATTCGAACTGGTACAACAAATATCGGTTTCCGCTTTTACTGCAGCCGTGGTGTTCACATAGCTCACAACCACTGCACCAGGATGTTCTGCTTTCCATTCACGCAACTGATCGGCATTGATTGAGTCCGCCAATGAACAACCTGCTCGTTCATCAGGGATAATTATCTTTTTGTCATACGACAAAATCTTTGCTGTTTCAGCCATGAAATGAACACCGCAAAAAATAATTGTGGACTCTGATGCTGAAGCCGCAATGCGCGAAAGAGAAAGCGAATCGCCAACATGATGAGCAACGTCTTGGATTTCTGGCACCTGATAGTTATGCGCAAGAATCACAGCGTCTTGTTGCGCTGCCATCGTGCGAATTCGATCGGCCCATTCTCCGTATGCTTTGGAGGTCACGCACTCAGGTTAGGCGCGACTCCTCAAAAATGCGCCTTTGTGAAAAGCCGCACGTATTGACTTATGACACCACTTGCAAGTTCACCGGTGGATCAAACCAGAATCGATTGATTGCCTCTGCTAGGGAACCAGTGGCAGAACCAGGATCCGTGACCACATCATCTGGCTCATCTGCAAAACGCAACACACTGGCAACTCCATTGTCTGCAACCGTGACAACGAGTCTCACTCGCCGACGAAGCGCATGTTCGCTTGGCATCCCTTCCACATGACCCTTCGGACCAAGTGGCGCTGCCCAGCCTGTGGTCACGATGGCTGCTGCATCAAACATGCGAGCAAGGGCGCTTGCAGGTGCATCGAGCAGTTCATACACATCGGCGTGTTGAGCTAAAAAACACAGTGACGGGTCTTGGCATGTTGACTGAGCCACATTGATGCCATAGAGCCGCGCGCCTGATAATTCAAACGAATCGAGTGCGATGTGTAATCGCATTTCGACACCGACTGCGATATCAAGAATCGCTTGGCTGGTTTTGGCTGGCTCTGGTTGATCAAGGTTCATGTCACCCATGTGGAGATGACGACATCAACAGTGGAAATTAGAGGTGAAGTGACTCAGATAATCGATCAGCACTGCGCACAACGAGAGCACCAAAAGCAGTACCCGGCGTTTTGCTCATTCGCTCTAATGGGCCAGACACTGACAAGGCAGCAACCACAACGCCGTCTGGCGAAACAACTGGCGCACTCACGGAAGCGACACCCTTTTCACGTTCTTCAGCGGATTCAATCCATCCCTTACGTGACACTTGCGTTCCTGACAAAACTTTTCCAGCAGAGCCTCGAGGAAGCGGGAACAACGCCCCCTCTGGAACAATCCACCGCAATCCGTGTGTTGACTCCAAGGACACAACACAGCGCCGACCGTCTGTCTCGGCAATAAACAGCTGCACACTTTCGCCAGTGCTATCGCGTAGTTCGGTGGCAATTTCACGTGCTAATTCCAAAAAGGGAAACTGGGCGACAGCCGCACGGCCGAGTCCTGCCAGACTTGGTCCTAGGCAAAACAAACCATCTCCATTTCGTCGTACTGCACCATGGTGTTCAAGTGCTGACAACAGCCGATGGGCAGTGGCTCGCGGAAGCGTTGTGGCTTCGATCACTTCAGCCAAGTTCAAGGGACGCGTAACAAGGACATTTAAGACCAAAAAGGCCTTGTCCATTACTCCGACTCCTGATACGCTGTCCATTGCTTGGGAACTCTATCCCACATAGTGAGAAAATGAAAGGGATGCTGATGTCTACTCCAATGACACTTCCCCAAAAAGTGTGGGACCAACACGTTGTCCACGGCGCACCTGGCGAAGCTGACCTTCTCTACATCGATCTGCATTTGGTGCATGAGGTGACAAGCCCTCAAGCATTCGAGGGTTTACGCCTTAGCGGTCGACCACTTCGTCGACCAGATCTCACAGTTGCAACTGAGGACCACAATGTTCCAACGGCAGACATTCATCTCCCTATTGCAGATCCCATCTCTGCTCGCCAAATACAAGTACTACGCGACAACGCTGTGGAGTTTGGTTTCACTTTGTTTCCGATGGGCAACGAGAACCAGGGAATTGTGCATGTGATCGCACCAGAACAGGGTCGCACTCTTCCTGGTATGACAATTGTGTGCGGCGATAGCCACACCTCTACGCATGGCGCTTTTGGCGCACTGGCATTTGGCATCGGCACGAGCGAAGTGGAACATGTTCTTGCAACACAAACACTCCCGCAGTCGCGACCAAAGTGGATGTCGGTCACAGTTGATGGCATTACCCCTGCTGATGTCACCGCAAAAGACATCATCTTGGCAATCATTGGCAAGATCGGAACGGGTGGCGGCATCGGACATGTCATCGAATTCCGTGGATCTGCGATTCGTGCATTGTCAATGGAAGGTCGCATGACAGTGTGCAACATGAGCATCGAAGCAGGAGCAAAAGCAGGACTGATTGCCCCAGACGAAACGACGTTCGCCTATCTCAAGGGTCGTGAGTGCGCTCCAACTGGTGCCAACTGGGATTCCGCAGTGGCGGCTTGGACACAATTGCGCACAGACGATGGGGCTGTATGGGACTCTGAAGTGTTTATTGACGCTTCAACATTGTCGCCATATGTGAGTTGGGGAACCAACCCAGCCCAAGTACTCCCCATCGACGGAATTATTCCATCGCCAACAGACGCAGATGATGAGATCCAAGCCAACTCCATTTCTCGCGCACTTGAATACATGGGACTCACGGCTGGGATGAACATCCGTGATATTCAAGTTGACACCGTGTTCATTGGTTCATGCACTAATGCCCGCATCGAAGACATTCGCGTAGTAGCAGAGGTTCTGCGCGGACGAAAAGTCACTGTGAAAAGAGTGATGGTTGTACCAGGCAGTCAGGCGGTGCGTAAACAAGCAATCGCAGAGGGCCTCGACAAGATTCTTATTGAAGCAGGCGTTGACTTTCGCGAACCAGGATGCTCCATGTGTTTAGCAATGAACCCAGACAAGTTAGCCATAGGTGAGCGTGCAGCCAGCACAAGCAATCGAAACTTTGAAGGACGTCAGGGTCGTGGTGGTCGAACCCACCTCGTGTCCCCAGCCGTTGCAGCAGCAACTGCAGTTGCTGGCCACTTCGCAACCCCAGGAGACCTCAAGTGAAATCTTTCCAAATCGTTACTGGTACTGCTGTTCCGTTGAAGCGCAGCGATGTTGATACTGACCAAATCATTCCTGCAGACTGGCTAAAGCGTGTTGAGCGCACTGGCTTTGGAGCAGGGCTCTTTTCCACATGGCGCGATGATCGCAATTTTGTTTTGAACGACGAGCGTTACGCCGGTGCATCAATTCTCGTAGCGGGTCCCAGCTTTGGTGTTGGCTCATCACGCGAACACGCCGTATGGGCTATCCAGCAATACGGATTTGATGCAGTGATCGCGCCCAGCTTTTCTGACATCTTCCGCAACAACTGCACAAAAAATGGACTAGCTCCAGTTATTTTGTCGCAAGATTCCGTTGAGCAACTGTGGGCATTCATTGATGAGAACCCCAAAGTAGAAATTACTGTTGATATGGAACGTCTCACTGTGGAAGTTCCAGCAAAAGGTTTCAAGGAATCGTTCCCAATGGATGCACCCACTCAGCACCGTTTCTTGAATGGCCTCGACGACATCGGAATCACGATGACTCATGCCGATGAAATCAGTGCGTACGAGACTCGCCGGCCCAGCTGGCTCAAGGCCTAACTATGGGGGCTTAGCCCCACTTGAGACCCGCGAACATCACACTATTTACTGCCACCATGATGGTGAGCAAAGTGGTGGTCTGCCTCTGAAAACCTTTAGCCATTTCAAGACGAATTTGGGCGAAGCCAAGTTCTAATTCTTGTTTCGTTGCAAGATTTTCTATGCCGCCGAGCGGTAAGTGGGCCATAAGAATGCTCGCTTCCTCTTTGAATACTTCTGATGCCTTTGCTGCAAGTTTAAGCCTGTCTGAATCGCTCACGCGCACAAATTTCTCCTTCTGAGTGGTTTCCATCAATGTGGACTGCAACCAAGAGATTTGGAAAGTTGCGTTATAAAAGCCTTCTGGCTAAACCAGTAGCTCGTTGAACCTGAGTTTCTACAGTCATTTTTAACACTTCTTCAGTTGCGACCAAAGTAAGGTGGGGCTTGGCTCGTGTCATACCGGTGTACAACAACTCCCGTGTAAGAATCCGTGAGGCGCGTTTTGGCAACACAACAATGGTGTGCTCATACTCGCTCCCCTGGCTTTTATGAATAGTGAGTGCATGCACGGTTTCTACTTGTGGCACTCTTGCAACAGGAAAAACTCTTATCTCTTCAGAATCTCCAAATACAACTACACGGTTTCCACTGGAGTCCATGCACACGACACCGATGTCACCATTTGATAAATTGGTGAACGAATCATTGATTGTGACCATCACAGGCCGACCGAGATACCACTGTCCTTGTGCTAACGAACCCAACTGGCGTTCGACCGTAGTATTCCAACCCGACACACCAAGGCTTCCCTTGCGATGAGCACAGACAACTTGCAGTTTTTCTCGTTGCGCTATAACTGCTCTGTGCTCTTCAGTGCTTCGTGCAGTTGTTGCCATGGCGCACAAGAGACGCGCATGTTCCACTACTTGTGACGCGACCTCTTTTAGATGAGCAGGAGAGGCAACAGGGTCAACCCATCGCAGTCGCGGATGTGTGTCCTCTGTTGCCACATGTTCATGCTGTAACACCTTCAATGCAGCCAGAAAATCACCTGCCTTTGTAGCAGTGCTTAGTTCCCCAACAGGCGAGCCGTCTGGAAATCGGAAGTTTCCAGACAAAGTTTCAACAAATGAAACTCCTTGTTGTGATGCCTCAACAATGTCTGCCAGCACAGTTCCGGCGTCGACACTTGCCAACTGAAATGGATCCCCAACCAAAATAAGGAGCGCTTCTGGTTTCATGGCCTCTAGAACACGAGCCATCATCGACAACGGCATCATTGAAACTTCATCGATAATAACAAGGTCATATGGAAGCTGATTATCTACGTTGAATCGATATTGAATTTTTGCGGATGGGTTGTAACTGAGCAGTTTATGAATCGTTAGCTTGGGCAAATCATCGATTAATTTTTCCAGTTCAGGAGATGGCTTTTGAGAACGAATTGCTGATCTAATTGCTTTGGCCATTCGCTTTGCTGCCAGTCCCGTTGGAGCTGCAAGAGCAATTTTTTCATCAGTGTGTTCTGGATCCATAAACCGTTGCACCAACCTTTGTGCCACAGATGTCGTTTTGCCAGAACCGGGACCGCCAGTAATGATTTCGATTCGTTTCGCTGCAATATTGCGTCGCAAATACTCCGACACTCGCACTTCTTCATCGTGAGAACGTGCCGCGTACAGCAGGTGTCCGTCGAGAACAAACGGCCTACGTGGTATCTCATCAACTTCGGATGACCCACACACCAGAGACCCACATTCAGTCAATGCATCAAGCCACACCTGTGGGTCTGTAGACCAACCAAGTGCGCTGTCAGGGTTGTGATCTGGCGCCCACAATGACATCGATTCAAGATCTAGGCAACTGTGACCAGATCTTGGAGATGCGAGCACTAACGACAACGCCACCCATGCCAAATCAGGTATCTGAACATTGGCTAGAGAAACAACTACGGCAATCGCACGAACATCACGTTCTTCAAGAATGCGACCAGAAATATACCGATCGAGAGATGCTGGAAACTGGACTGATTGATAGAGCGATGTCATGCTTTCACTCCTGAAAACAAATTAGACAGCGATTCCCAGAGTCCAAGCGGTGCAACCCATGTGAAAACGCCGTGACGATCCTGATCAACAGTTGGTGTATCAGGACCAACCATTCCGCGGATGAAAAAATAAGCGATACCGCCGACTTGTGGTCGAAGCGCCACGTTTGGTACTCGCCACCTCACATATCTGTGCACCGCTACACCATAAATAAGTGCCTGAAGCGGATAATTGTGATGAGCCATTTCAGACATCATCGACTGCCTGTCGTATCCAGCTATCAGAGAGTCGTCGCCATCAGTATCGAGCCTGTTGCTTTTATAGTCGGTCACAATAAGTTGTTGACCAGAATCGGTAGAAACCCGCAACAATGCATCGATGGAACCATTCATTATCCCCACAAGCGGAATATCGAATGCTGAACTCGTGAGCTCCTGCGAATAATGCCACATCACATCATCTTGACGGTTTGAGTCACGCAAAGACTGCAGTAACACCTTGCCAACATCCGAAACCATCACCGCGTCGGCAAGCGAGGCAAGTGCAAGTTCAAAATTGAGTTCATCTAATCGATCACGTTTTTGTATTGAGGACAATGTTGAGTTTCCTAGTAACCCTCCAAGCGGGGTCTGCAACGAGAGCATCACCCCATCAATAATGTGTGAACGGTGGTGCTTTAGCAAAGCCCCACTAACAATCTCATCAACTACACGTGACACCTCGCTATATAAATCTGACACGGCAAAATCGACATGCTCGTATACAGAATGCATCACCTTGCCGAAGTTTGTGCCACCCACTAATCGAGCAAATGGCATCTGTGAAACTCCTAAAGCAACATCGGAAGTGGCATAGCCGGATCGTATTGAGATGACATCATCGTCTTCAAACCCGCCTCCACTCGTGTCGGTCAAAGACACATCATTACTTTGTCGACCTTCATGTTTTTTTGAAATGCTTGAAAAAGACATCCGTTGATAAGACTGAACAATGGGAGCTGGCAAAGGTGCTGTTTCCAAGTTATTGTTATGAGTCTTCTTCGAAATATATCTGTCGAAGATGCCTATTTTTACAGAAGGAATAATCTCTACAAGTTCTTCACACGAAGAAAACCGACCTTCATCTAATAACCCGTCAGTTGCCCTCGGACCTCCATCGTTCTTGGAACCATCTACTCGAGAACCAACGATGAGTGAAACATGATGCTGCGCGCGAGTCATGGCGACATAAAACAAGCGGCGTGTTTCGTCTTCTTCTTCTATCTTCTTTGCGACCTTGCCATTTTTGTCATCTCTTTCAATGATGGCTCCCACATCAATGACACGTTCTTTCTGCCCATCAGATCCTTCGATGAGTCGATGGAACGTACGAGCACCACGTGAAGGCTTATTTAGTTTCCAGAGATCTGTTACAACCACCACAGGGAATTCAAGCCCTTTAGAGGCATGCACAGTCATAATTTGTACGGCATCACGGTCGCTTTCAATTCGGCGACTCACGGTTTCTGAAGTTGCATCTCTGCGTAACAGTTCTTCGAATAGTTCTAGAAGTTCGGATGGCGAACATCCTCTCCCCCCTGAACCACTATGTAGAAGTTCCACCACATGTGAGAAGTCTGTTTCATGCCGTTCGCCATCATCGCCACGCACCAGGCATTCCACAATTGAGATCGTAGAACGAAGTGTTGTGGCCAAAGCCGACACACCACTTCGACGCACAATGGAACCCCACTTAAGAAGGACTAGTTGAATCTCTTCTATTTCAGTGTCGGTTAATCCGCCCACTTCAGCCAAGTTTTTATCGAAAAATACAGTTGAAGCAGCCAAGCGAATCGCTGAAATAGAGTACGGCTTGTTCATTGCTTCAAACAGACGTCGAAAAGCGATAGCTATCTCACCTTCCATAACGTTTTCAGTTCCAGAGCTCACTGCACTGACACCGAGGCGACGAAGTTCGGTTTCAATTGCCCTGCCAGAAGCTTTACTGCTGACCAGCACACAGATATCGCCTAGTTCGCACGGACCTATCACTTCACCACGTTTGATAGACACCACTTCAAGAATTTCTCTCACTCGTCGCGCCGCTGGCTTAATAATGCGCTGCTTATTGTTAGTTTGGCCAATATTAATAATCGTGAGGGGCAATGTGCCCTGCACTGCACTGACCGGAGCGTTGGGTTGAGCACTGACTGGTACATAGTTGATTCCTTCGCCAAAAGATTGATCTGCGAATAGCTGATTCAACGCCGTAATAAGTGCAGAGTCACTGCGCCAGTTCTGACGTAGTGTACGAATTTTTTGAGGATCGCGCACGTTGAGATATGCCTCAACATCTGCGCCTCTAAACCGATAAATTGCTTGCTTCGGATCACCCACAGCGATCAGTTTTCGCTGAACATCTTCAGCAGTAAAAACTTTCTGAAAAATACACCACTGCACTTTGTCGGTGTCTTGTGCTTCGTCGATAATGGCTAACGCAAATCGTTGACTAAATGAAACTGCGACGCTGGAGTAATACGGATCCGCAAAAACTTCAGCAGCCCGGCGCAACATGTCGTCGAAAGTGGGATCTTGTTCTGTTTTCTCACGGATGATGCCAACGCATTTTTCCACCAGATCACACAGATGACGCATCTGGTCGTTTTTATGCAACTCATTAGCCCGCACATAAGGCTGGAAAGATAAAACGGATTGCGGCGATCGAAGCCGTTCCTCCACAACGTTTCTTAATCTTCCTGCATCCCACTGTTTACCCAAAAGTGACTCTGAAATAATCATGTCGTTGACAACTTCGTTTAACAGTTCTGAAATATCTGAACTTGATTCGTCACCTACCGCAGGCAATCCCGCAATGGTAAGTATTCGTGCACAGACCGAGTGAATGGTTGAAATAGTTGCCGTATCGAACTCGCGAATAGCTCGTGCAAGATTGTCGGCATATGCCAAGCGGTTGTCACCACACAGCGACACGGCCAACGAATCTGAGTCCCGTGGAGCATTAGCGCGAAGTTGGGATTCCACGGAGACAAGTCGGCGACGAATTCTGTCGCGAAGTTCTGCCGCTGCATTGCGCGTAAAAGTTGTTACCAAAATTTGGCTAATCCGTAAGGAGGAGTCAAGCGACAGCGCCCGCACAACAATGGCTGCTACAGAAAACGTTTTACCCGTTCCGGCACTGGCCTCAATCACGAGACCATTCTCTAGCCGAGGATCAAGTATGTCAAAGTCTTCCCATTCAGCCGACATCATTTCACCAGCCATTCTTGAACTGGATTGCCCTTAGTTTTTTCTAACTTCTCTAGTGCGAGTGCTCCATGAAGTGCTTCAAAGAATTCCCTCACAGGAGAACCTTCACCGAGATAGACATCATCGAAACTTGGACTAGACCCATACACCAAGCATTCAGTTGAACTGTTGTATCCGAAACTTTCAATATATTTTTCAAATTCAGAGATTGCTTCTTCGTCATCTGAAAGTTGTGTGGAAGTATCGCCGAAACGTGGACAGGGCATGGTGCGTGAATGCGGCTCAATCACAACCAACGACACAAGTCGATTGAGTGCATCCACAGCGGTGATGGACTCACCGAGACGGATTATTTCTACCCCAGTTAAGTTTTTTGTGGCTGCACGGTGAACTACAACTCCACGATCGACTTCATAACCAAGTGCACGCAAAACCAAGAGACGAACCGAGATCTTCATAACATCTTTTGCAAAATTGTCGCTATACAGCACTGAATACACCACAGAACCGTGCTCGCCTTGTAACACGTTTGGTATCGAACATTGCAATGTCAATTCATTATCCAATTGAAGTAACTGCACTAAGGGCTCTAGCCCTAGAACAGGAACACCTTGCCCTATTGCCTCGTTCACAATTGCAGTAGTGATATCTACAACTTTGTTGAGTGCTTCTTCTCCGTACACGCCGACAGGCATGACATCGGTTGCTTCCATGACTTCACGCCATTGAGACGATGCAACACCGATCGGGTGACCGCCAGATTCTTCGACAAGTGCTTGACACGCGTTAGCTATATCAAACTTGTCGATCTCTGTTGGCATAACAGCACCAGGATCCGCTTTTTCATAATTATTAAATATGCGCAATGTCTCGCGGATGTAATACTGCAGAGGATCAATTACCATCCATTCAATATTTTCCAAAGAAATATCAGTTCGTGAGTCAGCAATAGCCGCAACAGTGCTGATTACCTTCGATGAGTGTGAGGAATTTATGTTTTCAGCAGCAACACGAGCAGCAGCATTGTGTGACCAAACTTTCCCTTCTATCGGGCCATTCGTTGAAACAAAGTTCAGATAACCACTGTGATGACGGGGATGCTTGTGTTCGATTTCGCTTTTTTCTTTTATGTCTTCTGGCACATTGACTCCGAGTCGCCCACAGAAGTCCACTAGTTCAGCAAGTGGTGTTACGAGTGGAATAGACGCATTGTTTTTAATGCTCCGTCCGTTACACGTAATGATCAATTGATCGCTTGCAGCCAACACTGCATCGAGAAGCACACGTCGAAGATCAAAACGCGGATCGGGGTCTCCCATCATCGGCTCTTGCGACACGATGTCATCTCCTTCAGATTCCCCTACCGCCAATGTGCCATCATCAAGACCAAGGACACACACAACGCGAAATGGGACAGCACGCAGTGGCACAAATGATGTGGCGGTAACTGCTCCCGTTCGCAAAGGCTGACGGCCGGGACTTGTTGACAACTTTTGTTGGATGAGGTCTGCAAATTCTTCAAAACGCACTGCTTCGTTGAACACCAACAAGTTTTCGGGTTGTTGTAAAATACATGACTGTCTAAACGAATTAATGACGGTGAGCGCATCATCAATTTCGGTACATCGTTCGCCACACAACGAAATAAGCACACTTTCCAATTCATCGCACCAAAATGTGATCGGCATCGAGACTCGTGACTCTTCTTCTAATCGCGCCAATGCACCAAGGATGTATACAAGTCCAGTGAATGATTCAAAATCTGCTGTATCCATGTGAGTTAGTGGAACAACATGCCCCATTTCACGAACGGGTATTACTGCATCAGGCAACAACGTGCCCAACAACGCACGATCAATGGCCTGCTTCCATGTGTGAGCAGTGATGCTTGGTGCATCTAGACCAGCTTGTGTTCGATGTTCTATATCAAGTCCCCAACGCACCCGAGTACTTTCGGCATACCGTGTCCAAATTTCCACATCTTGATTACCCAGATGAAGATTCTTCAAAACTAGTTCGTGTGCAGCAATAGCCAATACGTGTGATTGGTCGAATCGAGTTCCAATAAGATCAAGAATGCTGTTGAGAAGTTCTGCACCTTGGCTTATTTCTCGTAACGATCTGTCGGCGACAACGAGCGGAATCTGTACAGATCGTTCGTCGGCTCCAACCACTGGCTGATCGAATCTGGCTTGAAGCAATGGTGCAGCAGTTTCAATATCGGCACACAGCACCAGAATCTCATGCGGATGCAGATCGGGAATATCACGAAAAGCATGCAACAAGGCATCGTGTAGCACATCGACCTGTCGCGCCAAGTTATGTGCACGATGAATCTGCACAGAATGATCACCGAATCCGAGAGAAGCAGCAGACGTAGTGTTCGGTTGCTCAATGGTGCGCTGCACTCGCTGAAGCAAAGTAACTGGCGTGGTGTCCACTGGTTCTGCAAGATATTCATGGCCAGTTTCACCTTGAGAGGCCAACAACATCTGCAACTCGAATGAACCACGCAACCACGTAGATGGAAGCACATCACAGCCCTCTGGCACGTTCACATCGTCTAGACGAACTGGAACGCGCTGTGACGACCCAAACTGCTTCGCGGCCATATCAGACCACATGTGGAAAAGCTGCGGAGACGGATGGACACACACCACATCGACAGGCATGACATGACCCAGTGCCTGCAATAGCTCGAGGTTTGCCATAGACATCGACTCGATTCCAGCCACCATTAATCGGCGAGGAAGCCAAGGAAGAGTAATTCCGTTGCGCATGTCTGCACATATCTGTTCTGTGCGCGCTGGCCACGAAGGAACACCAATAATATGACGCACTTCCTTCCATAAGAGATACTGAGATTCGTGTTGCAAGTTGACCGGCTCGTACACGTGCCCTGAGGAATACGCATGTTCCCATTCGCGTATCAGGCCAGGACGTCGTGCTGCATATCTATCGAATCTGTCAGCGATTGCACGAGCAGCGCGCAATGGTCCACCGTATTTTTTAACAAGCGGATCTTGCTTATTTGTTTGTGACAGCAAAGAACCCAGGACCGCCATGGTGACGTGCTCTATGGACCATGCATCGGATGCTTCGTCCTGTCCATTTTGCAACAAGGTATTTAATAGCCCGATATACCCAACAGTGACATTGGAAAAAATACCGTCACGATGAGTGCCGTTATCTGTCGGTGTTGCACCAATGTGAGCAGCAAGTTGTGGAACAAGCCATGCCCGCACGCCAGCAGTGGGAACAATGAGAAACTGTTTCTCGAACAGATCGAAAACGTCGAGATCGGCTGAAAGATAATCGGTGACGGGAGCGATGATTTGATTCAGATTCTGAACAAATCGAATATTGAGCCCCACAGTCAACTTTTCGCTAAAAACCACATCTCATCTTGCCATATGGGTGTGGCTCGACACAGAGGACGACTAGTCGAGGAAAAGGTTGAGATCCTGCAAGCGCTTGTCGTTGCTGAAAACTTCAATCGGCGGAATCGTTGGCAAACGAAGGGCTCGCTGAATGATCCGGCAGGTGGTGTGTTGGTTGAACTCTGCCAATGTGACAGCCCAGCCGTCACGGCCGGCGCGAGCAGTACGGCCAGAACGATGAAGGTAGGTTTTGGAATCGATTGGCGGCACGTAATGCACCACCACGGCGACATCATCAATATCAATTCCACGCGCGGCAACATCTGTTGCAACCAAGACCAACAGTTCGCCATTGGTGAAGCGAGCAAGCGCCTTTTCGCGGGCTGCCTGGGTGAGATCACCATGAATTGCGGCGGCTTTTACTCCAAGGTCCTGCAGATGCTCTGTTACGCGATCACACATTCTTTTTGTATCGCAGAACACCACTGTTTTTCCGGCGTAATCAGCAATGGTGGCAACAAGTTTGTCTTTATCCATCCTGTGTACAGCCAAAAACAAATGCCGCATCGTGCCAACGGTGTCTGTGGGCGCATCAATTGACACCTCCACAGGCGATTTCATGTACCGCTTCACTAAGTTGCCTACCTGGCCATCAAGAGTGGCTGAGAACAACATCGTTTGATGATCACCAGTGACATGGCGCAATACCCATTCAACCTGCGGCGTAAATCCATCATCGGCCATACGATCCGCTTCGTCGAGCACAACGATCTGCACATCATCGAGCACAAGCTCTCCGGCTTTCATTAGGTCGATCAATCTCAAAGGAGTTGCAACAACTATGTCGACGCCGGCTTCAAGTGCATCGATTTGGTCGTCACGTGATGCACCTCCGTAGACCGGAAGAATGACACGGTCGCATTCGCGACCAATAGGAATGAGAACTTCAGCGACTTGCAATGCAAGTTCACGCGTTGGCACCAAGACCAACCCACGTGGCGCACGTGGTCGTGCAAACTTGTCGGCGCGAGCAAGCATCGGAATCCCAAAGGCAAGGGTTTTACCAGAACCGGTGCGGGCCCGCCCGCACAGATCCACCCCGCGCATAGCAACGGGAATGGCTTCAGTCTGAATGGCGAAAGGATGGGCGAATCCGGCTGCAGCAAGTCCCCTGTCTACTTGTTCGGGAACCCCGAGTGCGGCAAAGCCCGTGGGCGTCTGGATACGTTGTTGAGTCGTGGGGGGAGTGGTCATGTCGGGCGTCACAATATCGGCTAACGCCCTGAAATAGGGGGGTTTGAGCCCTAATGAGACCAATAACCGAATTTTTGGAAAAATTTTTGGAAAGTTGTGTCAAACCCCTCTAAATGCGTTAGTTTTCATTCGCCTGACGCGGGAAATTCTCGTGCAGAAAGGACCAACCAACCAACGGATCAGCACCGAGCAATCGTCGTACACACCGAGTCTTTGGACAACGGCGTCGTCACCCGCCACGGGCGAACCCTCTACCCCACAAGGGAGGAGTTCCCATGAACGCACTTCAAGACGGCACGCAAACACGTGGCATCAAAGGACATTCATACGACTGGCAAGCATTGCTCGTACCAGCAGAACCGGACTTCAGCCAAGAGCTGAACGACTTAATGAACGACGACATCGTTCCGGCTGAGATCTGATCTGTACTTTGGGGGTAGCACTGCCCCTATTCCATCGCTAACCTTGGCAGAGATGACATCTCCACGCACCCCCCTACTTCTTATGTAACGGCAGCAGCCCTATATCGTTGCTGTCGAAACCTCCTGCCTTTGGTCAGGGGGTTTTTTCTTTTTCTGATTTCTTTTCACTTCCCTATCCATTCATTCCACGCCACACAAAAAGGAACAATCCAATGCCTCCAGCAAACGTGATTCCAAAAAAAATGCAGCACCACAAGTACTCGCCATTCATGCCAGTAGTGCTCAGCGACCGCACATGGCCAAACACCATGATTACGAAAGCACCTCTGTGGTGCAGTGTTGATCTTCGCGATGGCAACCAAGCACTCATCGACCCTATGGATCCAGAACGCAAGATGCGTATGTTCACAACATTGGTGAACATGGGGTTCAAAGAAATTGAAGTTGGTTTTCCCTCTGCAAGCCAGCCCGACTTTGACTTCGTTCGTCAGATTATTGAACAAGATCTCATTCCAGACGATGTCACGATTCAGGTTCTTACACAATGTCGTCCCGAACTAATTACACGCACGTACGAATGTTTAAAAGGCGCCAAGAACGCAATCGTGCATTTCTATAACTCCACCAACCCTCTTCAACGCGACGTTGTTTTTAATCTTGACAAAGAAGGCATAAAGAAGATTGCAACTGACGGCGCAAAACTGTGCAAAGAACTTGAAGCACTCCTGGCTGGCACCAATGTGCGCTACGAGTACTCACCAGAAAGTTTTACCCTCACCGAGCCTGACTATGCAATTGAAGTGTGTGCAGCCGTGATGGATGTCATTGCTCCAACAGCGGCCAACCCGCTTATTCTTAATCTGCCAGCAACGGTTGAGTGTTACTCCCCTAATATCTACGGCGATGTCATCGAGTGGTTTATTCGACACATCCCACGTCGCGACACAGTATTAATTTCTCTGCACCCACACAACGATCGCGGGTGTGCAGTTGCTGCTGCCGAGTTCGGAGTGATGGCAGGAGCGGATCGCGTTGAAGGAACATTGTTTGGCAATGGCGAGCGCACCGGAAACGTAGACATTGTGAACTTGGCGATGAACTTGTTTATGAATGGCGTTGATCCAGAACTTGACATCACCGACATTGATGCACTGCGCCGTGTTGCAGAATATTGCAACCGTTTGCCCGTACACCCGCGTCATCCATACGTTGGCGACCTCGTCTACACCGCGTTTTCAGGCAGTCATCAAGATGCAATCAAGAAAGGCCTTGAAGCCTTGCCAAAGGATTATCCACAGTGGGGTGTTCCTTACTTGCCGATTGATCCCAAGCATGTCGGACGCAGCTACGAAGCGGTTATCCGTGTCAATAGTCAATCTGGCAAGGGTGGGGTTGCCTATGTAATGAAAGCAGAACACGGTTTTGATCTTCCGCGTCGTCTGCAGATTGAGTTTTCAAAAAATATTCAACACATCACAGAAGATTCAGGCACAGAAGTAAGCCCCACCGTCATTTGGGAAGCATTTACCGCCCAATATTTGCCAGAATCACCGTCGATGATCCTTGAAAGCCATGAACTTAAAAGCGACTCAGCTTCTGGACACACTTCAATTACCGCCCAGCTCATTATTGGTGGCCAACACAAGACCATCTCGGGAGTGGGAAATGGGCCTATTGATGCCTTCGTGCACGCCATGCGTGAGGGTCTCAATGCAAAGATTGACGTCGTTGACTACGCAGAGCACGCCATGGGGCAAGGTTCTGAAGCAACCGCTGTTGCATACGTTGAAACTGTTGACGGCAACGGCAACTTGCTGTGGGGCGTTGGCCTAGATCCGAACATCATTTCGGCGTCGCTTCGCGCCGTTCTGTGCGCCCACGAACGCCACGCCAATATCGCCTAGTACCTAAATTGGCACTAGTTTCTATAGAGACATCCGATCAAGGAGGACTCATGAAAGTTACTGTCGACTATGACGTGTGTGCATCAACGGGAGCATGCTCACAGTTTTGCCCTGAAGTGTTCGAAGTGCGTGCGGATGGATTCCTTTACATTCTGATTGATGAACCAGGCGAAGAATTGCGCGCCAAGGTCACTGAAGCAGCCGAGATGTGTCCAACAGCTGCCATCACTATTGAAGGCTAAGCGTGAAGTTTTCTTCTCTTCTTGAGGCGCGCTGGAAAGAGTCGAACTCGTTGCTCTGTGTCGGGCTTGACCCTGATCCATTACGCCTCACCAGTCATTACTCCCCTGATGCCGATGGGATTGAATACTTCTGCATAGACATCATTGATGCAACAGCGCAATTTGCATGTGCGTTTAAACCACAGATTGCGTACTTCGCTGCAGCCGGTGCAGAAAAGCAACTTGAGCGAATCATTGCGCACATTCGTAGCAACTACCCGACCATCCCTGTGATCCTTGATGCCAAACGCGGCGACATCGGCGACACGGCAAAGATGTACGCCAAAGAAGCATTCGATCGTTACGGCGCACACGCTGTCACTGTGAACCCCTACATGGGCGGCGACACCATAGAGCCATACCTTGTGCACGCTAAAGGTGCAGCAATTGTGTTGTGTCGCACATCTAATCCAGGCAGTGGAGAATTTCAATCACAACTCATTGACGGACAACCGTTGTACAAGCATGTGGCACGCCGCGCCGCCGACCAATGGTCCAAAGTAGGCGATGTAAGTCTGGTGGTGGGAGCCACCTACCCAGAAGAACTCAGCGAAGTACGCTCCATTGTTGGCGATATGACGTTATTGGTACCAGGTGTCGGGGCCCAAGGCGGCGACCCAGAAGTTGTGGTGAAAAATGGTGCGAACTCAGTCGGCACTGGGCTGATCGTGAACTCCTCACGAGCAATTCTGTACGCCGACGCAAGCGACCCTATGGCTGCTGCTGCACGCGTTGCTCGCGCCACTCGCGACGCACTCAACAAACAGCGTTAAGTAATTACGCGTGTAGCGAAATGACTTCGATGATGCCTGGCTTGCCGCGCAACTCGTCTAACACTTCATCTGTGATACGGGCGGTTGTAGCAATCACCATCAAAGCAGTGCCTTGAGTGATTGCACGACCAACGTCCATGTCGGCGATGTTGATGTTGTGATTACCGAGCAAGGTACCAACGAGGCCAATTACGCCAGGTCGGTCATCGTTGCGCACAATCAGCATGTGGTCTGATGGCGGCACGTCCGTGAGGTGGTCGTCAACCATCACGATGCGAGCTTGACGACGCGGTCCGACAAGTGTGGCAGCAATGCTGTGCGTGCCGGCGCGTAAGGTGACCAAGTTGACATAATCACTATTTGATCCCGCTCCTGACACCTTGGTCTCTTTAATGCTGATACCAGCCTGGGCGGCGATCTGAGGGGCGTTGACATATGTAACGGTGTCTTCATGGCGTTGCGAAAAGAATCCCTTCAAGGCGCTCAGAGTGAGGATTCTGGTGTCATAGCCAGCAATCTCTCCTGTGGCAACAATTTCAAGTTGTGTCAACGACTCGCCAGCAGCCGAGGAAAACAACCGACCAAGACGTTCGGCCAGTGGCAAATACGGCTTGAGGGTCTCATTGGCATCAGCAGCAGAAATATTGACCGCATACGGAACAAAATCTCCAGCAAGCGCCAACAGGATCTGATCTGCGATATCGAGCCCTGCACGATCTTGGGCCTCAGTGGTACTTGCTCCCAGATGAGGCGTTACAACGACTCCGTCGAGTCCAAATAGTGGCGACGATGTGGTCGGCTCTTTGTCAAATACGTCGATTGCCGCACCAGCGATCACACCAGTCTTGACTGCTTCAGCTAGGTCTGCTTCATTGATGATTCCACCACGGGCAACATTGATAACGCGCAAACTTGGTTTGGCTTTTTTGAACATTTCTGCGTTGAGCAAATTGATCGTGTCTTTGTTCTTCGGTAAATGCACTGTGATGAAATCAGAACGCTGTACCAACGAATCAATATCGGTAAGTTCGATATTCATTGCCCGAGCACGCTCTTCTGACACAAACGGATCAAACGCAATAATGCGCATGCCGAATGCCGCAGCGCGTTGAGCAACTAGTTTGCCGATACGACCAAGACCAATAATTCCCAGGGTCTTGTCGAACAGTTCGACGCCTTCCCACTTGCTACGCTCCCATCGGCCCTGCACCAATGCCGCATGGGCTTGAGGAACATTGCGGGCAACAGACAACAACAACGCCATCGTGTGTTCTGCGGCTGACACAATGTTGGACTCTGGCGCGTTAGCAACCATCACCCCACGACGAGTCGCCGATTCAACATCTACGTTGTCAAGGCCAACACCTGCGCGGCCAACAACAACGAGGTCTTGTGCGGCTTCTAGCAACGCATCATTCACATCGGTTGCTGAGCGCACAATAAGGGCATGGGCACCTTTGATAGCAACAGCCAGTTGCTCTGGTGAGAGACCGACCTGCACATCTACCTCGTGGCCAGCGGCCCGCAGCTTATTAAGACCACCAACGGCTAGTTCTTCAGAAACCAAAATTCTCGACATTAAACTATTCTCGCCTCTCGTGTACGAGATTGCGACATTGTTTGTACATTCCGTACAAACCAATACAGCTGTTTTGCCTGAGAGGAGACCGATGGGCCACTTATTTTTGTCAGATGACTGGATTACTGCTGCCCGCGACATTCGTCACAGGTATTCCGACCAAGTTCCAAGCATCGATGTGCTGGTGCGAATAAATATTGTCACAAATAAAGTGCCATTCGGTGTGGGCCTGATTCATGCCCACATAGACACCAGTACAGGCGTTCTTGACATGGAACTTGGTCTTCTCGTCACTGCGGATCTCACCGTGACTACTGACTACGACACAGCGCGCCAATTGTTTGTTGAACAAGACCCCGCCTCGAGTATGCAGGCGTTTATGAGTGGGAAAATCAAGGTGGAAGGAGACATCACAAAATTTATGGTGATGCAGACAAGCCTTCCCCAAAACGACATAACTGTGGCAGTGATCGCAGAAATTAAGTCGATAACTGCGTAACAGCTGGACCGCGTGGGGTTGATTTCAGCCGAGACGCAAGCACGGTGGCCATAACCGCTGTCACAGCGCCACTTAAGAGCGCAATCGTGTAACTGCGAAGGAGTCCACTAGACGCCGTCATTTCGTGAATTGAAATCATGACGGTTGCACCAAGTACTGCACCCATCTGACTCAACAGCTGTTGCATCGCTCCAGCGACACCAATGTGTTCATCTTCTACCGCATTAGATACAAGTGCTGTCAGAGCAGGGCCAGCTATTCCAAAACCAACACCCGATAATCCGAGACCAAACGCAATGACTGCTCCAGACGTACCGGCACCAACGTTGCTCAACACGATCATCGACAAGACAATTGCAATGGCACCGATCATTCCAGAAATTCTTTCGCCGACACGCATCGTAAACAGACTGGCGATGGGCGCGGTGATTGAAAACGCAAGTGGTCGGGCAATAATTAATAGTCCGACATCCGATGTTGAAAAGCCGAGTCCATTTTCTAACATTTGCGGAATAATCATGAATCCACCCATGTACGCAAAATTCAACAGCGCCTGAATCAGAATGGGCAAAATAATATTTCGATTGCGGAGCCATTCAAGCGGCATCAACGGAGCCTCTGCTACTTGTTCAATTCGTACAAACGCCAACAAAGATCCAACTCCGAGAAGTCCAAACACAATAATTGTTGGCGACGACCAGCCCCATGCGTGTCCACGGCTAATCGTGAGCAAGATCAATGTGGCACCTAAACCCAACGTGAGCGCACCCTTGATATCAAACTTCACAGCAGCACTGCGCGAGGTCTGGGGCAACAAATACCAAGCAAGAACCCCAGCACCAACCAATAGCGGTGCCTGCACCACAAAGATCATCCGCCATCCAATCGCAGCAATCACTGGCCCACCCATAACGACACCAATGACTGGGGCACCAGCCGTTACGAAACTCCACAGACCAAGTGGTCGCACTCGCTCGTGTGGTTCAAATAAACGGTTGATATAGGCCATCGCTGCCGGACCGGTTGCAGAACCAGCTACAGCAGACAACAATCGAAAGACCACCATAGATGTTCCATTCCACGCAAAAACTGTTGCACCAGCGAATAATCCGGCAAACAACAGCCCGTAAACATAGACACGTTTGTGGCCGTACAGGTCTCCAATTTTGCCGTACGCAGGCCCAACAACCCCGAAAGCCAACATTGGCCCGATGATCGACCAATTCAGAACGCTGACACTTGAACCAAGATCTTTGGCAATCGTGTCAAGCGAGACCACGAGAACAGTGATCGTTGAGCTTGTCGTGAACAGGCCAGCAAGAACAACTGTAAGTATCGCCCATCGCCGCGTAACACCAACTTTGCGGGCGATTCGCCGTGGAATCATCAACGTCCACGGAATGATTGATACTTCGTCAACACCACCTTGTTCAAAGGTGATTGATTCTCGACCGATCGGAGCGAGTTCCTCTTCTGTGTTGCGACGTAGTTTCATGGGGCACCTACACGGTAGTGACCTACTTGTCTACCTTTGTAGCCAGGTCATTCATTGCCACTGTGAGATCCGCCACTGCCCAACGATCATTTTGTTTCACAGTTTCAGCGCGCTCCCATGACTTGATTCGTGTGACTTCGCCACCTTGCACAAAAAATGTTTCACCGGTGAAATCACATGCAGCCGACGCGAGATAACACACCAGCGGAGAAATGTTGGCTGGATCCCACTCATCAAACTGTGCTGCATTAGTTGGTTCAGCAATGCGCTCTCCGAGGCCAGGCGTTGCCATGGTGAGACGCGTACGTGCTGCAGGGGCGATGGAATTACTTTTCACGTTGTATCGGATGAGTTCTTTAGCCAATATTTGCGAGAAGGTGGCGATGCCCGTTTTTGCTGCGCCATAATTTGCTTGTCCTGGATTTGA
>Ga0105052_10000939_pt1 | contig 40121 bp, 35 predicted proteins | sample FRY03_FD_78094 | JGI IMG/M metagenome (GOLD analysis project Ga0105052, IMG submission 78094) | Freshwater microbial communities from Lake Fryxell liftoff mats and glacier meltwater in Antarctica - FRY-03 | ecosystem: Environmental > Aquatic > Freshwater > Ice > Glacier meltwater ... | reverse complement strand
CTTCTTCCGGGTTTCGCCGACGTGCGCCGGAGGCGCGTCGCCCTGCTCATAAATCACACCGTTTTCTCCGCTTTGCAGTTGGACGCCGGGATTGTCCTTCTCCATCCACGATTCCAGCCCGATGTAGACCACTGACGGTCTCGTCCCGGCCGCCGCCTTCATCGCCTGCGCGCCCTTGGAGGCCGCGAGGATCGCGACCGGATCTTCCGGATCGTCGAGGTCACCGAAGAGCAGCGTCCCCGTCGGGCAAGCCTCGACGCAGGCGGGCTCGAGACCGACGTCCGTCCGCGGCACGCAGAAGTTGCACTTGTCCGCCTTCATTTGCTGACGGTCGATGTGGATCGCTCCGTAGGGGCAGGCGCTCACGCAGCGGGTATCCATATCACAATCGCTCTTCGAGATCTCGACCCGCCCGTCGTCGAGGCGAACGATCGCGTCATTGGGACAGGCGGTGATACAGGGAGCATCCTGACAATGCATGCACATCATCGGGAGAAATCCGTGTACCGGTCGTTCCGGATGATCGAGATAGTGGGTTCGGATCCGGAACCCGCCCAATTGCACGTCGTGTTCGGTCTTGCAGGCGATCGCACAGGCATGACAGCCGACACAACGAACCTGATCGATGACCATGCCAACCCGCTTACGGGGTTTCGCGAGATGAGGACCAAGGTTTTCCCACGGGAGAGGAGCAGAGGGGTCAAATTTCATCGGAAAAAATCTTTCGTCGGACAAATGCACAAATTTGGGCAAGAGGCATGCCAATCAATCCCGTAATTTTCGTTTCCACGACACGGAACCTTCCCGAACCTCCCGCTGCGGGGGAAGGATTAGTGGGTGAACCGACGACCGTCGGCTCGAAAAGGAGCCGGTCATTCATGAGGTCGTGGTCTGAAGTGCATCTGACTTCATCGTGCCCCATGGAGATCGTGTCGTCAATCGTGCTCTCGACCACGATCGCTTTTATTGTCCTCGCGCACTTTCTTCCAGCGTTTGTGCATCCAGATCCACTGCTCGGGATGCCGCAGGATGATGCGCTCGAGCACTTCGTTGAATCGTTTTGTATTCACCGAGATGATGTCGCGGGTTCGCCCCTCGGTCACGATCTCGACCGGTGCTTCGAAGAGCAGCACATGCGTACCGTCCGCCTCGCGCCAACTCGACGAGGGGATCACGGGAGCACCGGTGAACTGGGCGAGGACCGCGAGACTTTTGAAAGTGTGGGCGGAATGCCCGAAGAACTCCGAGGGAATGCCGTACTTCTTCACCGTGAATTGATCGAAGATCGAGACAACGATGTTGTTCTGCTCGAGCAGTTCGAGGATCTCGTCGAGCGAGCCGGCCTTGTCGAGAGTCCCGAAGCCCGCCTTGCGGAAACGCCGCATCACGAAGTCATTGAACCACTTCGGCTTTAGCGGACGGCGAATGAAATTGAAGAGCCCGTGATACTCCTTGAACTGCGACATGCCCGCCACGGTCGAGACTTCCCAGTTGCCGAAATGACCGGCCAGCAGGAGGACGCCTTTCCCCTTCTCGCGCGCCTGCACGAGATGCTCGACACCCTCGATGCGGATGAGTGCCGCCTTTTTCGTGTCGGAAAGAAAGGGCAGCGTCACGAACTCGCCGGCAAACTTCACGAGATGCCCGTAAAAGGCCTGCGCGATCCCGGCGATCTGTGGCTCTGTCAGGGTCTCGCCGAAGACGCGGTGCAGATTCTCCATCACGACGCGGCGGCGCAGGGGCAGGACGTGGTAGATGAACTTCCCGTACCAGGGCACGATCACTTCTCCGGGCTCGATCGAGGCGATCGCGGTCGCGCTGGTATCGGTGTGGGTCATGGAGAGGGAGATACGGGCGACGCGGTGGCGGTTCATCACGGCACGGGCGCGCTCGCTCGGGACGATGCCGGGCTGGCCGTAGCCGTCGCGCGAGACCGAGAAATCGTAGGGCTCGATCGTGCCAAGGCAAATCTCTTTGGGAAAAAGTTTGCAGCAGGCTTCCTTCGCCGCGAAGCGGGCCGCGAGCTTCTGGGCACGGGCGGGACTGCTCCCTTTTCCCGCGTCACTCAGTTCCTCATCGGAGAAAAAATCGCGCAGGGCGGCTTCGTCGAGATCGCCGAGCAGCTTCTCGATGCGGGAGATCTCGACGGTGTCAATTCCGTTGCGCATCTCACGAGGCTCCCCGCACCACGAGAACGACATTCATCCCCCCGAAGCCGCGGCAGATCAGCAGGGCGATGTCACTGCGGGGCGTCGCCGCCTCGCGCGAGATCGGGAAAGGCGCGATGAGCGGGTCCACTTCGCCGAGAGTCGCGATGCCGGGAATGACGCCGCGTTTCAACACTTCGAGAACCATCACGAGATCGGCGACGCCCGATGCGGCGATGAGGTGGCCGTAGGCCCATTTGAAAGCCGTCACCGGCGGGATGTCATCGCCAAAGACATTACGAATGCCCATGGACTCGGTCAGGTCCGAAGCCTGGTTGCCGTTGCCGTGCGCACAGATGAGCCCGACCTGATCCGTCGTGATCCCCGCATCGGCGAGGGCGGCCTCGATCGCGCGCTTCACTCCGTCTCCATCGGGCTCGAGATCGAGGATGCCGGTCGCCTCGCTGCAGCAGCCGAAGCCGAGGAACTCGCCGAGCACTTTCGCGCCGCGCGCTTTTGCATCGGCCTCGCGCTCGAGGACGACGGCGGCCGAGCCTTCGCCGAAGACCGTGCCGTTGCGCTCCGCGTCAAAAGGTCTCGGCGCCTCACCCGACATCAGCCCGAGCTGGTGGTAATAGTAGACCATCTCAGGTTCAAAAGGCGAATCGTGCCCCACGGCGGCGATGCGATCGGCCTCGTTGTTCCAGATCGCCGAGGCGCCTTCGGCCACGGCGAGGACGCCGCTCGAGCACTGGTTCGTGATGCAGGCGTTCGTGCCCTTGTGCTGGCCGCGGATACCGACGTGGCAGAGGACATTGTTAGGAAGATTTTTCAGCAGCCACAACGGCGTGACCTGATTCCCCAGCTCGCGGCCGAAGTGGGGCAGCTCGCCCTCGGGGGCCGCCTTCGCTGCCGTCATGAGCGGCAGATAGTCGTAGTTGCTGCGGTAGTTCCCTCCTCCGCTCCCGACGATGAGCCCGGTGCGGTCATTGAAAGCATCGGTCTCCGCCTCGCCGAGTCCCTCACGGTAGGCCGGTAGACCCGAGTCCTCGATCGCACTCTCGGTCGCGTAGATCCCGAACATGTCGGTCCGCGAGATCGTCTTGTGCAGCTTGCGGTCCGAGACGAGGAAGCGGTTGTCCTGCAGGACTTCGGCCGCGACTTTGACCGGCCAGTTCGTCCGGTCAAACTGCGTGAAAGGCGCCACTGCGGTCTCGCCTTTTTCGAGCCGCGCCCAGACCTCCGCAACGGACGTGCCGGCCCCGCAGACGATGCCGCTGCCGGTAAAGACGATTTTTTCTCCGGCGTGTTTCATGGCTGGACCTCCTCCGGGTTGCGGAAAACGAGTGAGCTGTTCGATCCGCCGAAGCCGAGCGAGTTGGATAGGGCGGCACGGATCCGCATCGGCTGCGGGGCACCGGTGATGAGGTTCACATCACAGTCCGGATCGGGATTTTCGTAGTTCGCGTTCATCGGAGCGAGGCTGTCGCGAATCGCGAGACAGCAGACCGCCGCCTCGACCGCGCCGGCGGCGGCGATGAGGTGGCCCATGGAACTTTTCGTCGAACTCACCCGCACCTCGTCGATGCGCCCGGCGAAGACGGCCTTGAGCGCGGCGCACTCGCTGCGGTCGTTCATCTGCGTGGAGGTGCCGTGGGCATTCACGTAGTCGATCTCGGCGGCGGTGATCCCGGCATCGCCGAGGGCCTGCTCGATCGCCTGGATCGGTCCGTTCCCGTCGGGCGGAGAATCGGTGATACGGTAGCAACTGAGGGAGTTGCCGTCACCGGCGAGTTCGGCGTAGATCGTCGCACCGCGGGCGGTGGCCTTGTCCCAGTCTTCCAGCACGAGGAATCCGGCTCCTTCGCCGAGGACAAAACCGTTGCGGGTCGCATCAAAAGGACGGCTCGCCCCGGTTGGGTTGTCATTGTCCGTCGAGAGCGCGCCGAGGAGGCAGAATCCCGAGATGCCCGTGGGATTGATCATGGAATCGAAGCCGCCCGCGAGCATGTAGTCGCATTGGCCGCGCCTCATTACCTTCAGCGCGGTGCCGATCGCCTGACCTCCCGAGGCGCAGGCGGTGTGGACCGAGGTCGCATAGCCGCGGATGCCGAATTGCTTCGTCAGGAGCGCCTGTCCGGCGTTGGCCTGCCATCGGCAGAAATTAACCACATTCCCCGGAAAATCAGGATCAATGAGTCCGTCGGCATTGAACTCCCCATCGGGCGCGGCATGGTCGTGTAGGACGGTGAGGTCCTCGTAGCCGACCGAGAGCATCCCTGCCCCGACGGCGAGACCCCAGCGATGCGAATCGGCTTCCGTCGGCGCGATGCCGGCATCGGAGAGTGCCTCGGCGGCGGCGGCGAGGGCGAAGCGATGGGATCGCGAGGCATACTTCAGCAACTTGCGATTCGGGACCGCGCTCTCGGCGTCGAAGCCTTTCACCTCGGCGCTGAAGGTGGTGGAAAACCCGCTCGCGTCAAAACTCTGGGTCGGGGCGGCCCCGTTCTTCCCCGCGAGGAGCCCGGCCCAGGTCTCGGCAGCGGTGTTCCCGACGGGGGTGACCATGCCGATTCCGGTCACGGCGATTCTGCGTTTTTCGATCTTGGCCATCACGGGATGCGGGAGAGCAGGATTCGGGCACTGCTGGTTAAACGTTTTCCTTTGCGAGTTTCCACAATAACACGGACGCGGTCGCCGTCATGTTCGGTTATCGACGCTTTGAGGTCGAGGATTTCTCCGGGGGCCATGAAGGAGCGGATCTTCACGTCCGTCATCTCCTGCGGGGTCCAGCGTGTGCCTGCCCCGGCCCGTTCAACGGCGAGGTCGATGGCAAAACCGAGGTTCAGGTTCATCAGGAGCGTGCCGGGAAAGACCGGACGCCGGGGGAAATGGTCTCCGAAAAAAGGCGCGCTTTCCGGAATGGCGAAGCTGCCCTCGGCGGTCTCGCCGGGAATTCCCCCCGCTTTTTCCGCCGCAAAACACGGCACCCCACCGAAGGCACCGGGCGTCGCTCCGGTCGACCTGAGGAGACGATAGCGCTCTCTCATCGCCCCGGGTTCGTCGAAATCGACGAGCGGCACCATGGGCCCGAGGCAGTCGTGGAGCCGCACGACCGGCTCTCCATTTACCCGGGCGATCCCGTCATAGCCGACCGCTTCGTCGTCAGCTTTCACGAGAATGGCCTCGAGCTCGAGGGTGTCACCCGGCTTGACCGTTCCGGGGAACTCGACCCGCCCCGCGATCCCGGCGACGGGGCGCACCGTGAAGTCCACCACCGCCATCGAGGACCAGGCCGCGAGCTGGCCGATGGACTCGGCCACGAGCGAGAGCGGAAAGGCGGTGATCCCGGCGGGAATGTGGTAGGACCCGGTGATGTGCTTCCCAGTCTCATCCCCGTGAATCCTGTCCACAAAGGAGAAGGCGCGGAAATGATCGGTCATCAGCGTGGGGAAAAATCAGAGATCACGGCGGGTCGTTTCGCGGCCCCGCCTCTCTCGAGGGTGGCCTCTCAGGCACCGGCCTGCTGCTCACGGATGACCATCTTGCAGAAGGTCTCGGTCGTGAAGAGCTTCGGAATCTCGGCGGCTTTGAGCGGTGTCTTGATGCGATCGGCGGGGACTTCGCTGAGGTAGCCGCGGAGCTTCTCCACCCCGGCGTCGGTGACGATCCCGCCCTGCTCGAACTCCTCTTCGCTCAGTTCACCGCGGGCTTCCTCGATGGCCTTGCCGCGGGGAATCTTCACTTTGAACTCTCTCTCGAGCCGGAAAACGATATCGAGAAAGTCGATCGACTCGGCGTCGAGGTCGTTGATCAGGGAAGAATCGGGCTGCACTTCCACTTCATCACAGCCGAGGGCGTCGGCGATGATTTCGGCCACCTTCGGGTAGATGGCCATGATGTCATCCTTGCTGATGTCTTGAATACTCATGTCTGTTACATTTTAAAACCGCCGTCCACGCTCAGGACCTGCCCGGTGATGTAGTTCGCCAGGTCGGAACTGAGAAACCAGACGGCGTTCGCAATTTCGGAGGGCAGACCATAGCGCTTCAAAACGATATTGGAAATAATTTCCTCACCGGCCAAATCCCGGACTCCTTTGGACATTTCCGTCTCGATCACGCCCGGGGCGACGGCATTGACGCGGATCCCGCGACGCCCCACTTCCACCGCGAGGGCCTTGGTGAAAGAATTGATCGCCCCCTTGCTCGCGGCGTAGTTTGTCTGTCCGCGCCCGCCTTTGTCGGCCGAGACGGAGCTGATATTGATGATGCGGCCGTAGCGCTTCGACATCATAAAAGGGACCGCCGCGCGGCAGAAGTGAAAGACGCCCTCGATATTGGTCGAGAAGACCTCGCGGAGGTCGTCGTCCTCGAGCATGGGCAGGAGATTGTCGCGGATGACCCCGGCGTTGTTGACGAGGACATCGAGCGTGCCGACCCGATCGACGAGAGCCTCGACACACAGTCGGGCGGCCTCGCTGTCGCGGGCATCGACCTTCACCGCCGTGATCTTCAGCCCGGGATTGGCCGAGACGACCTCGTTCGCCGCCGCTTCGTTGCCGAGATAGGTAAAAGTCACGTCCATGCCCGCTCCGGCGAGGCGCTCGACGATGGCGCGCCCGATCCCGCGGCTGCCGCCGGTGACGAGGGCATTGCGACCGGCGAGACCGGCGTCGGGGGTGGCGGTCGGCTCGCTCATCCGGAAATCGCGTAGCCTCCGTCTACAAAGAGAGTGTGTCCCGTGATCATCGCCGCCTCGGGCAGACAGAGCAGGTAGATCGCATCGGCGACCTGTTCGGGCGAGAGCGTCGGCCCCAGCGGGGTGCGGGTCTCGTATTCCGCGAGGAGCTGTTCGCGATTGGGGAAATGCTTCAGCGCATCGGTGTCGACGACGCCGGCGCTGACACAATTGACCCGAATTCCCTGCGGACCGAGCTCCTGGGCGAGACCCCTGGCGAGCGCCTCGAGGGCGGCCTTGGAGGCGCCGATAAAAGTGTAATTCGGAATGGCCCGCTCGGACCCGAGACTCGTCAGGCCGATGATGGACCCGCCCGCGCTCATCATCGGGACCGCATTCTGCGCGAGGGTATTGAGCGCGAGGGCGTTTGTCTCCATGCAGCGGCGGAAATGCTTCAGACCCATCTCCAGTGCCGGCTTCAGCACCCCGAGAGCGGCGTTGCTGATCACGAAATCGACGCGGTCGAACTCCTTTTTGAACTCGACGAAGGCCTCCTCGACGCTCCCGGGATTGGCGACATCCGCCTGAACAGCGAGAGCCTTGCGCCCCATTCCACGAATGAGATTGCAGACCACCTCGGACTCCTCGTGGCTGTTATAATAGAGGATCGCGACATCGCAGCCCGCCGTGGCGAGTTTCAGCGCGGTGGCGCGGCCGATCCCCCGGGATCCACCGGAGATGAAGGCTACTTTTCCTGAAAGCGGTTCAGACATGGCAAAAAATGGGCAAAAAACGGCTCCGGGGCCGCAGGAGGGCTAACCTATAGCGACTCGAAGCGACCCGTCAAGCAGGGCGAATCGCTGATTTCCCTCCCCTCCCCCGGCGAAGCACGGGAGAGTTTACTTCCCGTAATCCGCGCCACCGAGGCTTTTCAGGACGGAACCCTGCCACTCGCGCAGGCTTTTCTGGAGGCCCTCCGCCACTTCGCTCTTTTCCCCGATGAGATCCGTCGTCTCGCCGGGATCGTCGAGCAGGTCAAAGAGTTCCTTTTTCTCCCCGCCGCCCTTTTTCTCCCGCAGGACGAGTTTGTAACGGCGATCGATCACCGCCCGGGCGCCGCCGTAATCCGCTTCCGAGACGGGGGGATGGCGGAAATTGGTGAAATTCCGCGTCGCGATGCCGTTGGCGATTTTCACCAGCGGCGTTGTGCCCTTTTGCAGTTCGGGATCGATGTAGGGTTCGAGATTCATCGATTTCAGGCGGTTCGCCGGATATTCCCAGAAAAAGAGCGGGGTCGGCCGCTCCTCCCCGCCGCCGTCGATGAGAGACATCAGGTCGACGCCGTCGAGGGGCCGGTCGGGAAGCGCTTGCTTTGTGATCGCGCAGACCGTCGGCAGGAGATCACTCGTCGAGGCGCGCAGCCGGCTCACAACCGGCTTCGGGAATCGGGCCGGCCACTCGATCAGGCCGGGCACGAGGATCCCGCCCTCGTAGACCTCGCTTTTCACACCCCGATGCGGGAACCCGAGCGCCCCGTCTGCCGAGGTCCCGTTGTCGCCGCAGTAGAAAACGAGCGTATTTTCCCGCAGGCCATTCTCGGCGAGATAGGTTCGCAGCGTGCCGATGGCGCGGTCCATCGCCGTGATCTCCGCGTAGCGCTCGCGCAGGACCTCGCCCTGGGGACGTTCGACCTGCGCCCCGGTTTCATTCGAGGTGAGCTTCACCATTTTGTCCGGATACTTCGCGGGGAGCTCATCATAGAGCGCGAGATCCGCCGGCAGACCACTGTAGGGCTCGTGCGGCGAGCCAAACCAGACGACACCGAAAAAGGATTTTCCCTGCCCCCGCGAGCGCTCGATGAACTTGACTGTTTCACCGATGAGCACCTCAGAACTCTCGCCGGGGAAAACCTCAGGCGGACCGCCGTTGCGGGAAAACGCAGGATTCATCTCGAAAAAATTGTCATGGGAGAGCCATTCGTGGAAGCCCATCGCGCCCGGACTCACCGGCGATTCCGCCTTGACCGCCCCGACATGCCATTTCCCAAAATGACCGCAGTGGTAGCCCGCTTTTCCCAGGATCGCCGCCGTTGTGATCTCCTCGGGCCGGAACGACCAACCCGGCGTGAAAGTGCCCATGCGATTCGGATGCCGCCCCGTCAGGAAACTCGCCCGCGTCGGCGAACAACTCGGATGCGCCGCGTAAAACTGCTCGAGCCGCAGACCCGTCGCCGCCATTTCATCGAGCACCGGCGTCTTCAGATACGGATGCCCATTGTAGCCCGTCTCCTCCCAACCATGGTCGTCCCCCATCATCAGAATGATGTTCGGAGGCTCGGCGGAAAAGGCAGCGGACACGCCGAGGAGCGCGATTGCGAAGAGGGAGGCTTTCATGTTGCACATCGAATCGCGTTTGCAGGATGAGGTCAAGGCTCGCGTTTCCACTTCAGCTTCGCGACCCAGATGCGGTTATCGGCCCCACGGGCGACGAGGGGGGCGGTATCGTGAGCTTTCGGGCCCGGGCCCTGCATCCACTCGGTCACGGTGACCCAGGTTTCCTCTGCGCTCACTTCCGTGACACCGAAATTTCCCAGCCTCGCCCCGTTTTCGGGGACGAGAATCTGCTCGCTGGCCCGCACGACGCGGAGCGTCTCCGGATCGACCCTCGCAATGAAAAGCGGTGCCCGGTGGCGGAAGACATGATCATTCCCCGCCCCTCGCCGGGTGTAGACGAGGAAAAGTGTCTCTCGGTGCGCCACCCAGTGCTGCTGCGTGTTGTAATTCCCGAGATCCGACCCGTCATCAAATCGCCAGGGAACGGGCTCGGAGAACTGCTGGCCGTCCTCGCTCACCGAGACATAACCGTGATCGTCGTTGCGCATCGTCAGGAAAAAGCGGTCACCGTGACGCACCAGCGACGGCTCGTAGAGGCCCCGTTTTACCGAAATCGTCAGCTCGCTGCCGTGCCCGAGATACCTGAGCGCCGTCCCGTCGAAGCCGCAGCGCAGCACCGTCGTGGAATAGGCCTCGGCGTCGCGGATCTTGAAATTGATCGGCAGCAGGATCGTGCCATCCTCGAGATCGACCCGCTGCACACAACCGGCCCCGGCGTTTTCAAACTTCGGATCGTCCGGCATCGCGAGAATCTGCCACGGCGACCAACTTGCTGCAGCAGGATCGTAGACCGCGTAGGCGGTGCTCCGGGGGCGGACTTTCATTACCGCACCGTCCTCGTAGACAACGGTATGCCCGATCCCGAGGAGCCTGCCCGAGGCCGCGTGCCACTCCGGCCAGAAGTCGCTCACCGCGATCTCGAGATCCTCGTGCCCTCCCCAGGGGAAGGGCTTCCGGGCAAAGGATGCGTGCTCCTGCGGCGGAGTCCACGTCTTGCCGAGATCCTTGCTGCGCATCGTGTTGAGGGCGAAAAAGACATCTGAGCCACTCAGTTGGAGGCGCTGAAGAGTCATGACCACCAAGGGCTCCTTCGCCGGGATCACCCCGGCCCGTGCGTGAACCCAGCAAAACGTTTCGTCAAACCCCTGCCCCGCGACCGACAACTCGATCTCATAGAGCGGATCCGCCGCCTGCACCAGAGGAACCTGAAAGAGCGCGCAAAAGAGAAAGAACCATCGCATCGTGCCATGAAATCACGCTGCAGAGCGCTGCGCCATCCGAATCCGACCGCAGTTGCGCCAGCACCACCTTCCCGGCATGCGCCAAACAATTCCTGTCGCTGCCGCGACAGGAATTGTCCGCGATATTCCCGGAGAACTCCCGCATAGCCCCGACTCGCTTGCCATCCATTAAAAGCGGGACAGGCAGCCAGGCCGATCGACGATCTTTTTCCTTGGCCCGCCGCTTCTCTCTCCCTAGTCTCACGAAGATGAAACTCCATGCCTCCATCCCCTCCGCAGCCCTCGCGATCCTCGCCCTCGCCGCCCTTTTCTCCGTCGTCCGGCCTTCCCCCGTCAGCGCCGCCACGCCGCCGAACATCGTCTTCATCCTCGTCGATGACATGGGCTACGGCGACCTCGGGTGTACCGGTGCCGAGGACATCCGCACCCCCCACATCGATCGCATCGCCGCCTCAGGGGTGCAGCTCACCGACTTCTACGCGAACGCGCCCGTCTGCACCCCGACGCGGGCCGGTTTCATGACCGGTCGCTGGCAGCAGCGGCTCGGGATCGAGTTCGCCTTCGGCTACCAGGTCGAGCAGCAGGTTCTCGTCGACGGCAAGTGGGTGCCCGAACCCGACTTCCACGCCCTCGGCCTGCCCCTCAAGGCCAAGACCCTCGCGAACTATCTCAAAGAGCTCGACTACGCCACCGGCGCCTTCGGCAAATGGCATCTCGGCTACAAAGATGTCTACAATCCCGTCAACCGCGGCTTCGATGAATACTTCGGCGAACTCCTCGGCCATGCCGACTTCTACAAGCACACCTATTTCGACGGCACCTACGCCCTGCGCGACGGGCTCGAGCCGGTGAAGATGGAGGGCCGTTACTTCACGGATCTCGTCAACGAACGCGCGGCGCAGTTCGTCGCCAAGTCGGCGGGCAAGCCCTTCTTCCTCTACGTCCCACACCTCGCTGTCCACGCCCCTTTCCAGGCCCCCGATGCGCCAGAGACCCCTTTCGTGACGAGAGAATCCATGCTCACCGGTAGCCGCGAGATCTACAAGGCGATGCTCGAGCGCGTCGACGACGGCGTCGGCTTGATCTACGCCGAGCTGGAAAAAGCGGACCTCATCGAGAACACTCTCTTCGTCGTCTCCAGCGACAACGGCGGCGAACGCTGGGCGAGCAACCGGCCCTTTTTCCACCACAAAGCCACCCTCTGGGAGGGCGGCATCCGCGTCCCCTGCCTCATGAGCTGGCCCGCCGTCCTGCCGAAAGGGAAAAAATCCGCCCAGGCCGGTATCACGATGGACCTCACCGCGACCTTTCTGAAAGCGGCCGGCGGCACCCTGCCGGGGGACCGGCCCTTCGACGGCATCGACCTGATCCCCCGCCTCACCGGAGAGCTGCCCATCCTTGAGCGCACCTTCTACTGGCGCATGGACCGCACCAACCGCAAGATGAAGGCGATCCGCCACGGGAAATACAAATACCTCGACGACGGCGGCACGATGGACCTGCTCTTCGACCTCGGGAGCGATCCCGGCGAGCGCGTCAATCTCCACTATCGCCACCCCGAAGTCAGCGCCGATCTCAAGGCGAAGCTCAAAGCATGGGAGGCCGAGATGGACGCGAGCGACTACGACATGCAGGTGCGGTGACTTTTTTTCTAAATCATCCCCCGACCCTTCCCGCGCCGTATTGCATTTACCGCTCCGGGCACGAAAATCGGTTTGTGATTTTAGTATCGGAGTCCTTATTGCGCGGATTCATGAGCGAACACATCAGACTTCACATCCCCGGACCGGTCGAGGTATCACCCGCGACCTACGAGGCCATCGCGGCCCCCATGATCGGGCATCGTAGCAACGACTTCGTTGCCCTCTACGACTCGATCCAGCCCCGTCTTCAGGAGCTGATGGGCACAAAACAGCCCGTTTTTCTCTCCACCTCCTCTGCCTGGGGCGTGATGGAGGGTGCGATCCGCAACCTCGTCATCAAAAAGGCGCTCTGCTGCTGCTCGGGCGCGTTTTCCGACAAATGGGTCGATGTCGCCCGTCGCTGTGGCAAAGAGGCCGAGGCGCTCCAGTTCGAGTGGGGCGTGCCCGTCGATCCCGCCTTGATCGATGCGAAGCTCGCCACCGGTGAATTTGACGTCGTCACTTTCATCCACAACGAGACCTCCACCGGCGTGATGAACCCGCTCGCCGAAGTCGCTGCCGTGGTGAACAAATACGACGACGTCCTCCTCGTCACCGACACCGTCTCGAGCTTCACCGTCGTCCCCATCGAGGTCGACAAAATGGGCATCGACGTGCTCCTCACCGGTAGCCAGAAAGCCCTCGCCCTGCCTCCCGGACTCGCCGTCTTCTCCGTCTCGGACCGTGCCTTCGCCCGCGCCGCGAAGATCAATGACCGCGGCTATTACTTCGACTTCCTCGAGTTCAAAGCCAACCACGAGAACTCTATGACCCCAAGCACCCCGTGTATCGCCACGATCTACGGGCTCAAGCACCAGCTCGATGTCATCTTCGCCGAAGGCGTTCAGAACCGCTTCGCCCGCCATGAGAAGCTCAACGACATGGTTCACGCCTGGATCCGCGAGAATGGCTTCGAGTTCTTCGCTCCCGAGGGCTTCCGCTCCAAGTCGCTCACCTGTATCCGCAACAACCGGGATATCGACGTGGCCAAACTGGGCCAGATCATGCGCAAGGACCATGCCCTCGCGATCGACGGCGGCTACGGCAAGATCAAGGGCAAGACCTTCCGCCTTTCCAACATGGGCGACGAGACCGAGGCCACGATTCAAAATCTGCTCGATGCTCTCGACGACTCCCTGACAAAGCTGTAGCATCGGCATCCTGCCGATGCCTTCGACGGGGATAGGGCCGACAGGCGCTTTAAAATCCGTATGCTCCACCGGGCCTTTCTCCCACACCGCTCGGCCTGCTGCGGTCCCGCCCGGAAACCCACGCTACGCCCTCGATGAAAATCACCCGAAACCGCTTCCTCTTTCCTCGGGATCCCGGACGTGTCGCGGTGAAAATCTGTGGCATCACCCGCGCCGACGAGGCTCTCGCCATCGTCGAGGCGGGGGCCGATGCTCTCGGGATCAACTTCTGGCCGCAGTCGAAGCGCTTCATTGCACTGGACGAGGCCACCCCCTGGCTGCGCGATCTCGCCGGCACTGTGCCCCGCGTCGCCGTGACAGTGAACGCGTCAGACGAGGAATTGCGCGCCATCCTCGATAGCGGCGTGATCGACTGGATCCAGCTCCACGGCGACGAAACACCTGACAGGGTCAGTTCCCTGACCCAAAAGGGTGTGCCCGTCTTCAAAGCGCTCGGAGTGCGCGACCGGGCCATGCTCGATGCTGCCGGGGCCTACGATTCACCGACCCTGCTCCTCGATGCCTATGCTCCGAACGAATACGGCGGCAGCGGCGAGACGATGGACTGGTCGCTGGGAGCAGCGGCCGTGCGACAATGGCCGGATCGGCAGATCGTCCTCGCGGGCGGGCTCACGCCCGAGAACGTGGCCGAAGCCGTGAGGCAGGTGCGTCCTGCCGGCGTCGATGTCGCCAGTGGCGTGGAGATCAGTCCCGGTCGCAAGGATCTGGAAAAGGTGCGGGCGTTTATCGCGGCAGTGAGAGCTGCCAGCTGATCGCCCGGCAGCGAAACCCGGCTTCGCAGATTGTAGCCGGTCTCTCCGAGGCCGGATTGGATTTGCGAACAACATTGCTTGCCGTGGATGTCCCTGATCCTCCGATAGCCCATCCCGGCCTCGAAGAGGCCAGCTACAAAACCAAGCTACGGCCGGACGGGCAGCAAACCGGCTTTTTTCTTTTCCTCGAACTCCGCCCTGGCATCGGTGAGATACGGATTCGGCGGGAGCAAATTTCCGGGAATGGGCGCACGGCGGAAGGCTTCGTCGGGTCCGTAGTTTTCCGCGAGATAGGTCACGATCTTTTTCTCGGTCTCGGGGTCGAGGGGCCAGAGACCGGGCGAGCCCTGCATCCAGCGGATCGTGTCGGTCCAGGTCGATGCGGTCCCCTTTTGCCTCAGGTACTGTTGGGGCGAATGACAAACGGTGCAGTGAGCCATGACGAGCTCCCAGTTCTCCGCTTTTTTCATACCGGTCACGGGATCGACGGGGATTTCGGCAACCGGTTCCGCCGCTCTCAGGAGGACGGCGGGAAGGACGGCAAACAAGACTAACAAACGGCTACTCATGATCACTCCGGTGTGTTTCAGACGGCCTGCACGGCGATGCGGGGGCAGGCATTGTTGAGGTAACCTTTGGGATTCCATCCGGGCACGAGCATGGGCTGGCTTTTGCCCTCGCTGTCGACGGCGCGGACCCAGATCTCGTAGTAGCCCTTTTTCGGGAAGGTCAGCTCGGCGTTCCACCGCTGCCAGGCGAGACGGTTGGCTGGCTTTTTCAGGTCGGCGGTCTGCCAGGTGGTCCCGAAGTCGATCGAAACGTGGACTTCTTTCACCTCGAGATCACCGGCCCAGGCCTGACCGCGGCAGGCGAAGGTCTCCCCAAGCGGATGCGTCACTCCCGATTTGGGAAAGGTGACGAGGGACTTCACGGGCATGGATTCGATGATGGCCATGTCCTCCTCGGGCACCTTGGTTCCGGGGGCGACGGGGTACTTCGGCACCTTGTAGGAATCTCCCCCCATCTTCTCACCATCGTGGACGCGGGCGCGCACGTCGATCTTCGTGAGCCACTTGCCCGAGACCGAGGCGGGCCATCCGCCCGCGACGAGGCGGAGGGGATATCCATTCTGCAAGGGGATGTCGCTCCCGTTCATGGCAAAGGCGATGAGGGTCTCATCTTCGAGGGCCTTGCGCATAGGCACACCGCGCGAGATCGGTTCTTTTTTCGGATCGCCAGAGAGGTGGGTGTCGGCCCCGTGGTAGCCGATGTAGACCGCATTTCCCCTGATCCAGCAGTGCTCAAGGACATCGCGCAGGCGAACTCCGGTCCACTCGGAACATCCGACGGCACCTACGGTCCACTGGTTGCCGTGGGCGGGTGGATTAAATTCACTGCGCCCGTTGCCGCCGCACTCGAGCTGGAGCCTGTAGGTGTGGTGGGGGAAATTCGCCTTCAGCTCGGGCAGGGTGAACTTCGCGGGCCGCTCGCAGGATTCGCCGGCGATCTCAAGGGTCCACGTTTTCGGATCGATGGTCTCGCGGGCGGGGGCATGGCCGTTGTTGCGGACAAAAAGATGTTTTGCCGGGGTAATCTCATCGTCGAGGAGATGCGGGGGAGTTTCCGCATTGATGGGCCGGTCGTTCAGCACGATGAGCCCCTCCTTCCCCTCGATCTGGAAAGGCGTCGGTGACTGGGCGAAGGCCGCAGGGATGAGCCCGGCCGGCATGCGGTCCCAGAAAACGATCTCACTACCAATGGCGGCGGTCATCGTGGCGAGACCGGCGCGTTTGAAAAAGCCACGACGCGAGAGCGGATCTGTTTTACGCCCCCAGAGGAGCAACTCCGCCTGCTCGGGATCGGCGGAATAGAGTTCGTGCAGGCCTCGGGCGCCGCGGGCTGGAGTCGTTTCGCCACTCATGGGAGCACGATACCAGTGGAAGGCGGACCGCGGCAAGCACCCTCACGGCGTATTGCCGCCTCTCAACCCTCCAGCGTCCCCTCGATCACGCCGAGCTTCGATTCCGCGCGGAGCTTGGAGAAGAGCGCGCTGCCTTCGTCCTCTCCACGCAGGAGTCCCTGATAAGTGCGGATCGTCTCGATGGCGTCGTTTTTTCCCTCCTCAAGCAACTCGACACGGAAGCGGCGCAGACCAGCCTCGCCGAGGGCGCTGAAGAAACGGGCTCCGCTCTGGGCGCGGCCGTTAAAGAGTGTATTGCGACAGCCCACGTCGGCGGTGAGGCGATGGAGTTGCCCCACGCGGTCACGCAGGTGGACCTCGTGCTTATCACAAGGTCGCCCGCAGTTCGTGGCATCGGTCCCCTCGGAGAGGAAGGCGCAGAAGACACAGTGCTCCATATGAAACATCGGCATGTGCTGATGCAGGGTGATCTCGAACCACTCGGGCGGCGCGCCGGCGAGAAGATCGAGAACCTGAGAGATGTTGAGGTCGTAGGAAATCGTGAGATTTTCAAAGCCCTCATCCATCAGAAGACGCGCGCTGATCGGGTTCGCCACGTTGAGGGAAAAATCGCCGATCATCGCGATGTCGGCATGATGCCGAAAATGCCCGATCCCGCCCAGATTGCGCACGAGAACTCCGTCGGGCCTGGCGTTTTCGACGACCCGGAAGAGCCCACTCTCGCCTGCCTTTTGAATGCGCGGGGTGGCGAGATAGATCCGGGTCGCGGGAGCCGCCTCGCGCACCCGGGCGACGAGATCGCGGTAACGGCGCACGTCCTCGAGATCGACGTAGACCGTCTCCAATCCGCACTCGAGAGCGGCATCGACTTGCGCTTCGGTGCGGCAGAGGACACGCAGCTCCATCGCGCCGGGCTCGCCCGACGAAGGCGCGGGCAGCAGATCAGAGACGCTCACACCGGTGGCGCGCCGTTTTTCGTAGCGGTCGTTCCCCGCTTCGTCGAGCTGCTCGACGAGCGAACGCCGAAGCCGATTGAGCTCACTCACCGGAACCATGACTTCGCCTGACAGATGTAGCTCGAGCGAGTCCAGAGCATAGACGGTGCCGCCGAGTCTGGCGAGCTGCTGCTCGAGAAACTCGGTGGTGAGGGGACGGTTTGCAGCGACTTCAAGCGGGATCGCCGAGCAGACCTCGGCACCACTCTCACGGTCCCGCAGTTTCAAAGGAGCGCCCGCTTTGCCGCTCACGATCCAGTCTACCCGCTTCGTCCGGGTCGGGAGATGCTCGCGTTTGTAGCTGCTCTGAATGGTGGCATTGAGGGCTGGATCGTCGGTCTTCCAGATGCGATGGCCTTCCCTGATCTTCGAGAAGTCGATCTTGCCGTGCTTGAGGAAAAATCGTTGCCCTATCACCTCGTAGACTCGCCCACCCTGCTCACGATCGGTGTTGCCACCGGTGTCGAAGACGATGCCGTCCCCATTTTTCAATTCGGCGTCCCCGGCGTCCGCCTCGAACTCGATCCAGTCGGTCCCGATCGTGCTGATCCGACCCACGTAGGCGCCTCGCTTTTTGCCGAAGCGGGCGTGGACGAGCTCCTGATTGTTGATCCCGTTGAGCCAGCCGGTCGAGAGACCGCGCGAAAAAACCATTTCGAGGGCGTAACGATCCTCTTCGGATGCAACGGTCCCGGCACCGGCCTCGGCCGCGTCGATGGCTTTGCGATAGACGCGCGTCACCGCCGCGACATACTCGGGCGTCTTGAGGCGGCCTTCGATTTTAAAACTCGTCACGCCGAGTCGGATCAATTCGGGGATCTGGTCGATCCCGGCGAGATCCTGCGGCGAGAGCAGGTATCGCTGATCGCCCATCTCGCGAGTCACGCCGTCGACGACGAGTTCGTAGGGCATGCGGCAGGCTTGGGCACATTCGCCGCGGTTCGCGCTGCGCTGGCCGAGGGACTCACTGGTGAGACACTGACCCGAATAGGCGACACAGAGCGCACCGTGGACGAAGGTCTCGATCTCGACGGCGTCGGGCTCGGTCGCATGGAAAAGCCGGATCTCCCGCATCGAGTTTTCCCTCGCGATGACGGCCCGGTCGAGGGTGAGCAGCCCGTGGGCAAAAGCGAGCGCCTCGGGCGAAGTGATCGTCATCTGGGTCGAGGCGTGGAGATGCAGGTCGGGAACCATAGACCGCGCCATCGAAGCCAGCCCGAGATCCTGCACGATGATGGCATCGACGCCGCAAGCACTGAGGTGGCGCAACTGCTCCGCCGCGTCCTCGAGTTCGGACGGGAAGATGAGCGTATTAAATGCGACAAATCCCCGCACCCCGTGTCGGTGGAGGAACTGCATCAGATCCGGGAGATCCTCGGGCGTGAAGTTGTCGGCCCGAATCCGTGCGTTGAAGCGGGGCATGCCGAAGTAGATCGCATCGGCCCCGTTCGCCACGGCGGCGCGCGCGCACTCCCAGTTGCCTGCGGGCGCAAGTAGTTCGGTGGAGGATTTCGGCATCGCCGAAGGTAGCACGGTCGATCTTATTCTCCTCCGGAAAGTTCACACCCCGCGCTCCTCCGCGCCTCACGTTCCTGTTGTGGTCATGCCTCGTCGAGTCTCCCGACCGCGAGGGCGATCCGACGCTAAATCCGGCCCATCAACGCGAGAACAATCAGGATGATGAGGATAAGACCGAGTCCACCAGTAGGTCCGTAGCCCCATTTACGGCTGTGGGGCCAGGCGGGGAAAACGCCAATGAGAAGGAGAATTAAGACAACGAGGAGTATAGTGCTCATAATCGTATGAGTCCACTCTGATCGCCATTTGTTCCATAGGGACTAACCCTACCACAGACGTCCTCGCGACAAAAAGCGGCCGTTTACAAAGCTCCTAAATCCCATTCGTCAAATTCGTTCCATTCGTGGTTCCAAATCCCATTCGACGGGCAACCGTCTGATCGTTGCCGAGTTCGGTGTAGAACCACGAATGAAACGAAGGGAACGAATTTTGACGGAGATTCTCGCTAGCCGTTGGAGTGCCTGCTTCAGAGACTGTCGGGAAATTGAAATTGGGGTCTCACGCCCGATTTCAAAATTTTTTCCCATCTGTGCCCATCTGTGCCCATCTGTGGTAGCAAAGCGGATCTGCGTTCCTCTGCGTTCCTCTGCGTTCCTCTGTGTTCGAATGCTTCAACACGGATTGCCACAGGTTTGCCCGGATTGGCTCAGATCAGGTTAGAATGCTGGTTCGGATCGACGAATCGGTCTCGCCTTTTCGAACTCCCCCGGGAATGCTATCTGTTCCAATATCTATCCCTCTTTCCAGCCCCAAACTGACATGCCCGGAACGCTCCTCATCGCCACTCACAACGCCCACAAGACCCGCGAAATGCGCGCCATCCTCGGCTCGCACTTCGACGTCATCACCGACCTCACCGAACTGCCCGGGATGACTCCGCCAGAGGAAAACGCGCCGACGTTTGCCGGGAACTCGACCATCAAGGCCCTCGACGCGAGCCGGGCCATGCCCGGGGCCTTTGTCCTCGCCGACGATTCCGGACTCGAGGTCGACGCTCTCGGCGGTGCCCCCGGAATTTACTCCTCACGCTACTCCGGCGACAACGCAACCGACGCCTCGAACCGTGAAAAACTGCTCAGCGAACTCGCCCGCCCCGAACACGCCGCCGCGCCCCGCACCGCCCGCTTCCGCTGCGCCGTGACGATCGCCCGCGGCGGCGAAGTCATCGCCCAATTCGACGGCGCGGTGGAAGGCCGCATCGCCGAGACCATGACCGGCGAAGGAGGCTTCGGCTACGATCCGCTCTTCATCCCCGAAGGCCACGACCGATCTTTCGGAGAATTGCCCGAGGAAGTGAAGAACAGCATGAGTCACCGGGGCAGGGCGCTGGAGCAGTTTCGGGAGTGGTTGGGGAATCACCCCAACTCAATCACAACCGGGCAGTGATCGGACCCGATCACTTCGGGGAGGATTGCGGCGGAAGTGACACGCGGCAAAAGCAGGCTCGAGACGCAGAAGTAGTCGATCCGCCAGCCGATATTTTTTTCGCGCGCGCCGCCGCGGTAGCTCCACCAGGAGTAGTGGTCGGGCTCGTTGGGATGGAGGTGGCGGAAGGTGTCGATGAATCCGGCCGCGACGATGTCGTCGAATCCGGCGCGCTCTTCGTCGGAGAATCCGGCGCTCTTGCGATTCTGTTTGGGCCGGGCGAGGTCGATCTCGCGGTGGGCGACATTGAGATCGCCGGCGAAAATGACGGGCTTCGTTTTTTCGAGCTCTTTCACGTAGGAGAGAAAGGCGGCGTTCCACTCCATGCGGTAGGGCAGGCGGCGGAGTTCATCCTGCGAGTTCGGGGTGTAAACGTTGACGACAAAAAAGTCCTCGTGCTCGGTCGTGACGACGCGGCCCTCCTGATCGTGCTCGGGCGAGCCGATCCCGAGACGGGAGGAGAGCACCGGCACTTTGCTGAAGGTGGCGACACCGGAGTAGCCTTTTTTAACCGCGGGATTCCACTGCACGTCCCATCCCGCCTCTTCAAAGGCGTGCTCGACCTGATCGGGACTCGCCTTCACCTCCTGGAGCAGGATCATGTCAGGCTGGTGCAAATCGAGGAAGTCGATGAAGCCCTTTTTCAAGACGGCGCGGATGCCGTTCACGTTCCAACTGATCAGTTTCATTCCCATGGTGCGGTCACTTCCTTACGTCTCCCCGCCATCCTGTAAACAATTTTCCCTTGCGATTACCCGAGACGCGAGGAAATACACCTGACGCAACCCCCCGCCCGCGTTGGGAAAAATGAAAAAGTCATTTAGACGACATTTTTTCGAGACAAATGCGCGACGAGGGAACGCTTTCAAACCCAAAATCAATCGCTTTCAGCAATGATAGTAGTCGAAAATCTCCATAAACACTTCGGTTCAAAGGTGGCGGTGGACGGGGTCTCGTTCACGGTGAAGAAAGGCGAAGTCCTCGGTTTCCTCGGTCCCAACGGGGCCGGCAAGTCGACGACGATGCGCATGGTCACCGGATTCCTCCCCCCCACGAAGGGCCGCGTCACGATCGGCGGCGCCGACATCGAGGAAAACGAGATCGAGGCCAAGTCGAAGATCGGCTATCTCCCGGAGGCGGCTCCGCTTTACTCGGACATGACCGTGGAGGGATTTCTCCGCTTTGCCGCCGAGATGCGTCGGGTCCCCGCGAGGGAGATCAAAGCGGCCGTTGATCGCGCCATCGAGACGACCTTCCTCGAGCCGGTCCGCCACCAGAGCGTCGATACTCTTTCAAAAGGCTACCGCCACCGCACCTGCTTCGCGCAGTCCATCATTCACGATCCGGAAGTGCTGATCCTCGACGAACCGACCGACGGTCTCGATCCGAACCAGAAGCAGGAGATCCGCCAGCTCATCCGCCGCATGGGCGAGACGAAGGCGATCATTTTCTCGACCCACATTCTCGAGGAAGTCGAGGCCTCGTGTACCCGCGCGATGATTATCGACCGCGGGCGCGTCATCGCCGACGGGACGCCCGCCGAGCTGATGGCGAAGGCGAGCAATGCCGGCATCGTCACCCTGCGCGCCCACGGGCTCGCCGGATCGGGGATCAAGGCCGAGCTGGAAAAACTCGCCGCCGCCGCTTCCGTCGAAGTAATCGACTCCGACGAGAACGGCATCACCGCGAGGATCACTCCCGCCAAAGGCAAGGCCGACAAGCTCAGCGCCGCCGTCTTCGGCGTGTGTAAGGACAAAAACCTAACCATCGACGAACTCCGCGTCGAGGAAGGTCGTCTCGATCTGCTCTTCCGCGAGATCACGAAAACCGACGCTGACAAATAATCCCACAGGTCGCACTTCTCCGTGCGGCGTCTTCTCCTGTCCCCCCCATCGGATCCCTATCCCACCCCAATTCATCTGAGTCATCATGGATGCCTTCCTCACACTAATCCTGGATTTCGCGATTCCGACGCTGATCGTCTCAGCGATCTTTGTCGCGATCCTTTTCTACGTGCTGCCCCGCGAGGTGCGCGTGATCTTCAAACGCGAGCTGAAGAGTTACTTCACCTCACCGATCGCCTACGTGCTCTTCGTGGTCTTCCTCGGGATCTCGAGCACGCTCTCGTTCTTCTTCACCGGCGTGCTGGAGGGTGGTGAGGCGGACCTCTTCCTCCCCTACTTCCAGTACCTGCCCTGGTATCTCGTGCTCATCGCCCCGGCCGTGGGGATGCGCCTCTGGTCCGAGGAGCAGCGCCTCGGCACGCTCGAGCTGATGCTGACGATGCCGCTCGCTCCCTGGCACGCCATTCTCGGGAAATACCTCGCGGCGGCGGTCGTGCTCTTCGGGATGCTGGTGCTCTCTTTCCCCATCGTCTGGACGATGAACTACCTCGGTGATCCGGATAACGGAGTCATCATGGCAGGATTCGTCGCGACCTTCTTCGTCGCCCTCTGCTTCCTCGCCGTGACCTCGGTGATCTCGGCGATCACCCGCAGCCAACTCGTCGCCCTGCTCGTCTCGGTCGCGATCTGCATGATGCTCTGGCTCGGCGGTCTTCCGCATCTCAGCGAACTCCTCATGAACCTCAAAGGCGGCTGGCTCGTCTTCTGGCCGATCCTGAAGCTGATCAACGTGATCGGGGTGATGCCCCACTTCACCGAACTGGCCAAGGGTGTCCTCGGCCTGCGCGACATCGTCTTCTTCCTCAGCTTTATTGCCTTCTGCCTCTTCGCCACCTCGGTCGCGATCCGATTGAAGCGTGCCTGAACCATCCTTTTCAATACTACCTCTTACGATCAACGACATGAGTGAATCGAAAGACCACAAAACCCCGAAACTGAGTCGCCGCGCCACCGCCCTGGTGGGTCTCGCCGCGATCTTTGTCATCGCCCTGCTCGTGAACTTCCTCGCCGGGAAAGTGAGCCTGCGCGCCGACCTGACCGAGTACAAATCCTACACCCTCTCCGAGGGCACCGGGAACATCCTCTCGCGTCTCGACACCCCCGTTCAAATCCGATACTACGTGACCGATGACAGCAAGGTGATGAGCCCGGGCGAGCGGTCGCGAGCCCGGCGTGTCGAGGATCTCCTCGCTGAATTCGTCCGCGCGGCGCCGACCAAAGAGATCGAGGCCACCAATGAAGCCGGCGAGTTTGAGACGAAAAAGGTCAAAATGCTGACGGTGAAAAAACTCAATCCCGAGCCCAACACCGACGCGGAGGATTCCGCCATAATCGACGGTCTCCAGGCCGGGGTCTCCGGCGAGACGAACAACGAACTTTTCTTCGGGATCGCGGTCCAGTGTCTCGACTCGGTCGAGTCCATTCCCTTCGTCCCGGCCCGTCCCGAGACCGCCCTCGAGTATGATCTCGCCCGCGCCGTCTCCAGCGTGCACGGCGGCAAGAGCAAGAAAATTGTCGTGATGTCAGGCATGGCCATCGGCGGCGGATTTGGCGGCAACTTCCAGGCCCCGCCGCAGCAGCCCTGGATGTTCTACGAACTGCTCAGCAAAGACTACGAGGTCGAAGTGATCCCCCCGACCACCACCGAGATTCCGGCGGGGACCTCGACCCTGATCGTGGTGCATCCCTTCGACGTCACCGCCGAAGGCCAGTTCGCGATCGACCAGTACCTGCTCCAGGGCGGAAATGTCATCGCCTTCGTTGATCCGAATTTCTTCTACGCCCGCGCCCTCGCGCCGCAGGATCAGCAGCAGATCCCCGGCATGCCTCCCCAGGGCGGACCGGCCCCGAGTTCGGACATGGAGACGCTCTTCAAGGCATGGGGCGTGAAGTATGACCCCAACCGTGTCCTCGCCGATCTCGATTTCGGCTCTGAGATCATTCGCCGGGGCAACTTCTCCCCGACCTTCCTCACCCTCGACCGCAAGGCCCTCGGGACGGACCCGGATTCCCCCGGTCTCAGTGACCCGATGACGAGCATGCTGAACCAGCTCAACATGCTGACCCCGGGCGCGTTTGAAGTGTCGCCCCCGCCAGGCGTCACCGCTGATTCACTCGTCGTCTCCTCACCCACGAACCAGCTCGTCGGGTCCTTCGACGCGGATCCGACCCAGGAGGGCGGGGCCGATCGCATCCGCGAAAAGTTCGAAGCGCACGGGACTCCGCGAGCTCTCATCGTGAGACTCTCGGGTGAATTCTCGACCGCTTTCCCCGAAGGCGATCCGGCTCCGAAAGAGGAAGAAGCCCCGACGCCCGAAGAGGCAGCGAAGCCCGAGGGAGAGAAGAAAGAGGGCGAAGACGCCGCCAAGAAAGAGGATACCTCGCTCAAGAAATCGACTGCTCCCGGCCGCGTCCTGCTCATCGCAGACGTTGATTTTATCTACGATGCCAACGTCGTGCGGCGCAATCAGATCCCCGGGCTCAACATCGTCATCCCCGAGATGCTGAACGAGAACCTCACTCTCGTGCAGAACGCGGCCGAGCAGATGTCGGGTGATCCCGATCTCATCAATGTCCGCAGCCGCACGAGCGTGCGCCGCCCCTTCACGAAGCAGAGCGAGTGGTATCGCGAAGCCCAGGAAATGTATGCAGCCGAGGTCGCCGACTTCAGCGCCAAGGCGAAAGAAGTCGAGGGCCGTCTCAGTGACCTGCTCTCGCAGACACCCGAGAACATCGACCAGGCGCTGCTCTCCCCCGAGGTCCAGGCCGAGATGAAAAACTTGCAGGAGCAGGAGGTCGAGTTCAGCCGTCGCGCCCGCGACCTGCAGAAGGAAGTGACCCGCGAATTCCGCCGCAAGCTCGCCACCTACAAGTTCGGAAATACCCTCATAATGCCGATCGTAGTGATCCTCTTCGGCATCGGCCTTGCCATCTACCGTCGCCGCCGCACCGCGGCCCGCTGAGCCGGAACCGGCACGGCACTCCCCTAACCTTAATCCTACCGTTGCACGCATCATGGGAACCAAAACATTGATCCGACTCCTGCTCGCCCTCGCCGTCATCGGCGCGGTGGCGGCGATTATCCATTTTACCGGCGGAGGATCTGTCTCCACGGTCTCTTCATCGACCGACAAAAAGAAGGTCTATCCCGACTTCCCTCTCAATGATGTCGCCAAAGTCGTCATCACGGAGAAAGACGGCGCGCTCACTCTTGCCAAAGGGGAAAGCACGTGGGAAGTGAGCGAGCGCGACGGGTACACGGCAAATGCGGAGCCCATCATCCTGCTCCTGCGCAAGGTCTGGGACGTTAATATCGTCCAGCCCATCACGATAGGTCGCAGCCAGTATGGACGGCTCGGTCTTCTCACCCCGGATGAGGCGCCCACGCAGGAAGAGGCCGCGACCCTGCTCACCTTTCAGGACAAAGAAGGCAAAGACCTCGGCGCCCTCTGGCTCGGAAAAGTCTACGAACGATCCGAAGGGCGGCCCGATCCTTTCGGCGGGGGCATGGCCACCACCGAGGCCGGTCGCTACGTGAAGCGCGGGGACAGCAATGCCGTCTATCTCGTGAGCGAGACTTTTTCCGAAGTGAAAACCGACCCGACGGAGTGGATCGACAAGACCTTCTTCAAAGTCGAGAAGATCAAATCCATCGAGATCATGTCGAAGGAAAAGGCGGGCGACTGGAAGCTGGAGCGGGCCGCCGAGGCCGACGACTTCACCCTCGCCAACCCCGCCGCCGGGGAAAACATCGATCAGGCCAAAGTGTCGGCGATGAAGAGCGCCTTCTCCAATGGGCAGCTCGAGGATGTCTTCATCGGCGAGGAAAAGGCGGCCAACCCGACTGGCGTCACAACCTTCAAGATCGTGACCTTCGATGACTTTGCCTACGAAATCTCGGTCGGGGAAAAGAACGATCTCAATGAGCTGCCCCTGGCCCTCAAAGTCTCGGCCACACTCCCGGAGAAACGCGAGATCGGGGAAGAGGAGAGCGCCGAGGAAAAGACCAAACTCGACAAAGAATTTGCGGATCGCGTCGCCGCGCTTTCGAAGAAACTCAAGCAGGAGAAAAAACTCGAAGGTCACGTCTTCAAAGTGCGCAGCTTTATGGTCGATTCGATCACGAAAACGCGCGGTGAATTGATGGCCGAGAAAGAGGCTGCCGCCCCCGGCGCCCAACAGGAAGTAGCCCCGGGAGTTTCGCTTCCAGGTCTGCCGCCCGAGTTGCTGAATATCCCCGGCCTTCAAAATATCTCGGTCGCGCCCGGAACTGCTCCTGCTCCTGCTCCTGCTCCTGCTCCTGCTCCTGCTCCTGCTCCGGCAGAACCGAAAGCCGAGCCAGCTCCCGCTCCGGCAGAACCAAAGGCCGAGCCAGCTCCCGCTCCCGCTCCGGCAGAACCAAAGGCCGAGCCAGCTCCAGCTCCTGCTCCTGCTCCTGCTCCTGCTCCTGCTCCTGCTCCTGCTCCTGCCAACTAACTTCTTCCTATCCCACCTTTCGCGAAAACCCGAACGGAGATTCTTCGTTCGGGTTTTTTTGCATCCCCCGATCAAGAGCGTAGCGAAGGTCGTGAGACCTTCGGGCGATGGCCCTGCGACCTACGAAACTCTCACGACCCCTCCTTATTTCGGAATTAAGACTTGCTCTAAAAATGATAACCGCTACAATTTCAAGATAATCCACTTTATCAAGCCCCTTGAGATATTCCCCCCCATCTACCGAAGGATCCGCAAGGCCCGCCTCAGCGCCCGCACCGCAGCGCATTGATTCGCCTCAAGGTGACTTGCCCGGCTCGCGGGTCGGCGGTCGTCTCGCCTCCGAGATCCTCGAGCTTTTCGCCGGAGGCGCCTTCTCCTTCTGGCACTGGGTTCCGGCCACGAACGTGCTCACCACCCACGGGAATCTTACGGCCGAGACCCTGGAGGAGTGGATGATGCGTATCCATCCCCGCGACCAGTCCGACTTCCTCCGCTTCATCGATCGCGAGTGGAAAGACGGTGAACCGCCGAGCTTCATCGAATACCGCTTCCAATGGAAACGTCAGGGAGACTGGATCCGCGTCCGGCACACGGCCTCATGTAGCCCGAAGGGCGAGCACTCCGTCCTCTCCTGTCTGATTGAGAGCCTTCACCTCACCAGTGATATCGAGACTCCGCTCGAGCGAATGGAGGATGTGATGAAGGGCGCGGAAGTCGAGCTGCTCCGTTTTGTGGAGTCCGCCCTGGACTTGCGCATCCAGGCGGATCCGATGCCCCGGCTCGAACTTCTCCAGCGCGCCATCGGGGCCGATGTGATGGTGCTGCTACACTTCGGGAGCAAAGTCGTCGTGACCGATTCCCTCCTGCCCTCGTGGGAGCAATCCTCCGCTGAAGCAGCGCCCCACATCACTCTGATCGAAGCACTCGCCTCGATGGATCCAGCCGACCAGACTCAGCCCTTCGAGCTCGATCTCGCGGGGAATGATGACGCGGTGACCCACTTTATCGTCAATCCCATCCATTGGGGCGAAGGCTTCAAGGGCGCTCTCTGTGCCGGCTATCGCAACAAGGGGAACCGACTCGACGATCACGGTATGACGATCCGCCTCTCGCTCATCGCCGCCTTCAGCGATGGTCAACTCGGCCGCCTCCAGAAGTTGCGCGCCCGCGAAGAGATCCTCAAGCGATTCCAGACGGCGGCTGCAAAACCGCCCCTCGGGAGCGAGGCGATGCCGGCCACCGGATCGAGCGGCGAATCAGGGGAGCACCCCGCGCCCCCGTCGCGACGAGTCGCTCTGGAGGATGCGAAGCTCAAAGGGGCCACGATTTTACTGGTAGAGGACGAAGTGGCGGTGCGCAAGCTGGTGCGCAAGCTCCTCGAGATGCTCGGCTGCTCCGTCATCGAGGCGACTTCGGGCCGCGAGGCGCTTGCGCTCTGGGCAGAGATCTCCGATCAGGTCTCGCTCGTCGTCTCTGACATCGTCATGCCCGAGGGCGTCTCGGGCTGGGATCTCGCGAAGGAACTGCACCATCGCCACCCTGCGCTGGGCATTCTCCTCACGAGCGGCTACGACGAACTGCCCGAAGAACACGGTCTCCACGACAGACCCCGGATCGCTTTCCTGCAAAAGCCCTACGAGGTGAGCACGTTGAAGGCGACCCTCTCACGACTCATCACGGGAAGTCCGCACGCGGCATAAACCCGCCTGCTTTCAGAACAACTCGAAGTCAATGAGGTCGTCCCCGACCTCCGGCTTGGCCGAGGTGTCACTCTCGCGGTTCTTCGTCACGAGAACGGCGATGGATTGATCGTCCTGCACCTCATCGACCTTGATCCAGCCGAGGATGTCACTGCCGCGACGGACCGCAAAGCGCTGCGCGACCTTCACGCCCTGACCGGCCCCGGCATTGAAGGTGACAACGCCCCAATCCTTGTCGTAGCTCGTCACTTTCCCGAGAGAGGGCGCGGCGGAGACCTGCTGCCTCATGCGATTGAGCCTCTCCTCGACTTCGGGATTGCCCCCGGGGGGATTCTCCACCGCTTCGCGGAGGAAGTCGGGGAGCTCCTCGGTGATCGCCGTCGAGCCTGCCGCAGCGGTGTTTGCCGTATTCGCCGCCATCGCCGCCGCCTCGCGGGCCTGGCTGTCCACGTTGCCTGAGAGCTGGTTGTAGCGCTGCTCGGTGAGCCGGCTTTGCTCGCGAGCCTGATCGAGAGAGGTGCGGATGTTGTTCAACGCGGGATCAATCGGCAGAGGGAGAGTCCCGGTTTCCTCGTAGCCTTGCGGGATCGCCGGAGCGGACGCCACGAGATTCCCCTGGGCATCGTACTGGACATTCTGCGCGGGCGGCTGGAAGCCTACGGAAGCCCCGGCCGGGTAGCCCCCCTGCTGATTCAGCGGGATACCCTGGGCATTCACCGGGATCCCGTTCTGAATGAACGTCTGTCCCTGCACTCCCTGCGGCAACGCCTGCTGTGCTGGAGTGATATTCCCATAGTATCCCTGGCGCTGCATGAGACGGGCTTCCTTCTCCGCGAACTCCTTTTCGAGGCTGGTGCGAACAAAGTCGCGGTAACTGAGCGCCCCCACGATCAATAGAAGTATGGCCGCGATACTCAGAGCAATCGTTGGTGTGTGATTCACCTGTCTCCTTTCACTAATCTCGTCTGGTCCCATCATAACATGCGAAATATACTACATCGGCCCTCGTGAGCCAATGACCGAGTTTCGTAATCGAAAGATATTCGCAGGCCCGCATCAGCGGTAAAATGTCCTCACCTCGATGCCCCGGGGCGTCGGGAGCAGGCCCGAGCTGTAAAGAAAGTCCCGCACCGCGAGCTCGCGGAAGTAGGGGTTCGCCAACTCGTGAGCGGGATCGTAGCGGGACCACCAGACGGGCCAGCGGATGCGGTCCGCATGGGTGTAGCCGCCGCCGAGCGGAACGACCGGCGGGGGAATTCTCACCCGACACGCAGCGATCAGGATCACGGGAGCAGGCAGGGTGACTTCCCCGCGGACTGGTTCCTCTTCCGCCAGGGCAGACGGATCTGCCTCAGGGTCGTCGGCTGCCGGGACATCGTCGACTGCCTCGTAGAGCATGCGCAGATTCTCGGAAATGGAGGAAAAAGGCTCCTTGGCAATGCCTCCCTCGTGTCGAAAACTTAGCCCGTGCCGGTCCGCCTCGAGGATGAAGATGCCACGATATTCCCGGCCTTCGATCGTGCGGATCTTTTCGAGATCGTAGGTCTCAGAGGCCCGCACGGGGGACGAAGCGAAAAGAAACCCTCCGAAAATACCGAAAGTGAGAAAATTCATAATAACGATAGTCATAACCGAGAGCACGGAAGCCGAAAACAAAAAAATAGAAAGTTTCCCCCGTATAGGGAAAATCCGTGCTTCGTCCCTCCCCCGGATGGCCTATAGTGCCCAATGAGCCACGAGCTGACATCCTTTGAAGATCAGGTCATCGAAAGAAGCCGGTCCGTCCCTGTCGTGGTCGATTTCTGGGCGAGCTGGTGCGGTCCCTGTCTCATGTTTTCCCCCATTCTTGAGAAAGCGGTCGCCGAAGCGAACGGTGCCTGGGAGCTCATCAAGGTCAATACGGAGGAGCACCCCGATCTCTCCACCCGCTTCGGGATCCGCAGTCTCCCGACGCTGAAGCTCTTTCTCAATGGCGAAGAGATCGCCGAGTCACTCGGAGTCCTCGCCGAACCGCAGCTGAAACGATGGATCTCGCGCCATCTCCCCTCCCCTTTCGCGGCGGATCTCGAAGCAGCGGATAAAGCGCTCCTCGCCGGCGATCCGGGTGCTGCCCTGGAAAAAATTGAGACTGTCCTCTCTGCTGAGTCGGAGAACGACACCGCTCTTTTTCTCAAAATTCGTGCGACCTTCGCGACTCATCCCGCAGAGGTCGCCGCCCTCGCGAAAGCTTTCCCGACAGATTCGGAATACAGCGCCCGCGCCAACGGACTCCGGGATCTCGCCACGCTCCTCACTCATCCCGCGACAGAGGCGGGGGAGCTCACCGACACGCTCGCCCTCGGATATGGAGCGCTCCGCCGGCTCGACTTCGCTGCGGCTTGCGAGGCCTTTCTCCTCGTTCTCGAAAAAGGCCGCCATTTCGGAGACGACGCGGCGGCGAAAGCCCTGAAGCAGATCTTCCTCTACCTCGGTCCGCGCCACGAGGTGTCGGAAAGGTATCAACGTCGCTTTGCGAGCCTGCTTTTCTCCTGACCACTTCCACTAGACCCCGCTCCTACACGACATGCCCGAATCAAAAGACGAACTCCGCGCGAAACTGACCGAAAGACAATACCAAGTGACCTGCAACGGGGGAACCGAGCCGCCCTTCGACAACGAATACTGGGACCACAAAGAGCCCGGGATCTATGTCGATATCATCAGTGGCAAAGCTCTCTTTTCCTCCGAGGCGAAGTTCGACAGCGGCACCGGATGGCCAAGCTTTTTCGAACCCGTCGATCCGGAAGAAGTCGTCGAGGTCGTCGACGAAAGCCACGGGATGAGACGCGTCGAGGTGCGCTCGAAGACCGGCAACGCCCACCTCGGGCACGTCTTTCCCGACGGTCCCCCGCCCACGGCCCTGCGCTACTGCATCAACTCCGCCGCGCTACGTTTTGTGCCGGCGTGAGCAGTGATTGACTTCGCTTCGGAGGCTGTCGAAAAACTCACTCGTAACCCCCGAAATTCAGCGGGATCTCCTGTAGCCGGTCTCTCTGAGGCCGGATTGCATTTCCGGACAACATTTCGCGACGTGGATATCCCTGATCCTCCGACAGCCTATCCCGGCCTCGCAGAGGCCAGCTACAGAGGCCAGCTTGAAGAGGCCAGCCCCTCACGCCCTCGGGTGGGCTTTGTCGTAGACCTGCTTCATGCGCTCGATCGAGACGTGGGTGTAGATCTGCGTCGTCGAGAGGCTCGCGTGCCCCAGCAGCGTCTGCACGCTGCGGAGATCGGCCCCGTGGTCGAGGAGATGGGTCGCAAAGCTATGCCGCAACTTATGCGGGCTGGCATTTTGCGGGATGTCACAGAGGGCGTGATATTTTTTAAAAACGTCCGCGATCGCCCGGGTCGAGAGTCGCCGCCGCACCTTGCTGATAAAGAGCGGCCCCTCGAGCACCCGCGCCGCATTGCGGTATCGATGGATCGCCTCCGCCGCCGGCGTGCCGACCGGACAGATACGCTCTTTGCTGCCCTTACCGAAGACCCGCACACACTCGTTGTACAAATCGAAGTCGGCGACATCGAGGGCCGCCAGTTCCGAGAGACGCACGCCAGAGCTGTAAAAAAGCTCGAGGATGGCCGAGTCACGCTCAGCGGACCACGACGGAGCCTGCTTTGGCTGCTCGATCTCAAAGGGCTTTTCGATGAGCTCCACCACCTGTTTCTGACTCAGCACCACGGGCAGTTTCTTCTCGGCCTTGGGAAGCTGCACCTCCACGACCGGATTAATCTGCAACCCCGCCCGACGGGTGAGGAATTTGTAAAAGCTCCGCAGAGCAGCGAAGTGCAGCCTCACCGTGGCGCGCGCCCATTCGTCGCGCATGCACTTAAAAAGGTAGTCACGAAAGTCATCCGCCTCGACCGCGTCCCAGGTCATCGCGGCGGGGAGCCACTCCCGGAAGCGGGTGATGGCGTGGTGGTAATTCGCGAGGGTGCGGTGCGAACTGTTTTTCTCCACCGAAAGATACTGGAGAAAGGCCTCGATCTGCGGGTCGTCGAGAACTCTGGGAGCGGCGGGCACGAGGATGACGAGTTGGGATTGCCTCCCCTCAGTTCACCGAGGTTCCGAATCCCTTGGGCCAGAAGTGAGCCCCGCGATAGCTGAGCGAGGAACTCATCGCCCCGACGGACTCCTGCGGGTAATCGGGGAGACTCACGTTCTGCTCGAAAATAGAGCGAAAACCGGTCGCGTCGGTCCAGCCCAGCGAGATGCTGTAGTCGCGGTCATCGGCGAGGAGCGGCACGATGAAGTGCCCCGACTCGCGGTGGAGAATGATCATCTCTTCCGCATCGGACTCCTTCCCTTTGATTTGCAGGCAGAGACGCACTTTGGAGTGGAAAGGCTGGCGCTCGCTCGTGAGGTTCCAATACACCACGGCGGTGTCACAATTGCGGGGAATGACCGCAAAAGAGTCGTCACAATAGGGGGTGGATTCGCTTACGTGATCAGTGGCTAGAATTTCCATAGCAGAATTTGGGACAGTAGTTAATGAAACTTAAACATTAATCGTTCCAGATTACCAGATATTTTATAGAAATTGCCTAAATTTTTTTTGAGTCTTTCAGGAAGCAGATTTTCCACTCACTGCTAAGCTCTCAATATGTTGACCAAGAGAATCATCCCCTGCCTCGATGTGACCGATGGCCGTGTCGTCAAAGGGACCAATTTCGTGAATCTGCGCGATGCCGGGGATCCCGTCGATTGCGCCGTCGAGTACAACCGTCAGGGCGCCGATGAACTCGTCTTTCTCGACATCACCGCCTCGTCTGACGAGCGCAAGACGATGGTCGATGTGGTACGGAAGACGGCCGAGCGCTGCTTCATGCCCGTGACCGTGGGTGGCGGCATCCGCAAAGTCGAGGACATGCGCGAGATGCTGATGGCCGGAGCGGACAAGGTCGGGGTCAACACCGCCGCGGTAGCCAATCCCGGACTCATCTCGGCCGGCTCAAAGGCTTTCGGAGCGCAGTGCATCGTCGTCGCGATCGATGCGAAGAAGAAAAAAGACGGCTCCGGCTGGGAAGTCTACACCCACGGCGGGCGCACCCCGACGGGTCGGGACGCGGTCGAGTGGGCGAAAGAAGTGTATGCGCGCGGGGCCGGCGAGATCCTCCTCACGAGCATGGACGCCGACGGCACAAGGGCGGGCTACGACATCGGGCTGACCGCCGCGATCAGCCAAGCCGTGCCCATTCCCGTGATCGCGAGCGGCGGGGCGGGCAACCTCGATCACCTCGTCGAAGTCCTCGACCACGGCAAAGCCGACGCCGTCCTCGCCGCGAGCATCTTCCACTTCGGCGACTACACCGTCGGTGATGTGAAAGAGTATCTCGGAAAACGCGGCATCCCCGTTCGCCCGGGAACGGGTCGTTGAGATGTACCCACCCTCACCTCGCGAAGCGGATGAGGTGATGCTGGCGATATCTCGCGAGGAGAGACACCGTGGACAGTCCGGTCGCTGCAGCGAGCGCGCTCAATTCGGAAAGGCTCGCAGGCTGATCGTGCGCAGCGACGTGATTGCAGGTCTCTTCGATCATTGCGGCAGGGATGGCGGTCCACTCGCCACGCATCATGCCGAGGTAATCGGCGAGATAACCGTCGCGGTCCTGCCCCTCCTCGCGGAGGACGTCGATGAGGAGGAAGAACCCGCCCGTTACCAGAGCCGCCGCGCAGGCGGAAAAGAGCCGCGCCTTGGCCGCCTCGTCTAGATGATGCATCGCGTAGCCCGAGAAGATAAGGTCGAATCCGCCACTCGACTCGGTTGCAAACTCGACCATGTCCTGCTCGTGCAGAGAGACGCCCCCCAGTCCGGCGAGATAGTCCCGTGCCTCTGTCAGGGCAACCGGCGAGAGATCGACGCCGGTGTAATTCACCGGCGGAGCGCTCCGCAGGCAGGGCGCGAGGAAGCGGGCGTTGCCGCAGCCCAGATCCAACAGGGTGTAGTCTCCCGCCCTACCCCGTTCACTCAGGATCGAGGCGACCTCGCCGTAGAGTTCGCGGTGAAACATATAATTTTCCGCCGTGATCGCATCGTAAATGGACCATGAGCGGCGGAAGAGCGTCGTGTGATCGTCGACTTGGGCGGACATGAGATGGCTATTTTCGTGTTTGTTAGTGCGCCGCAACTCTGCCCGCCGCCTGGTGGTAACGATAGGTGCGGTAGCCGTAGATCGCGATGACAACAAAGCAGATCAGCGGCAGAAAGAACGACACCCTCGTCGCGGTGAGCCCGAGTGCACCCGTCCCGTCCATGATCGCCCCCTGCAACGGCGGCATCAGGCAACCGCCTCCGATGGCGAGGATGAGGCCCGCCGAACCGAGCTTGGCGTCGTCACCGAGTCCGTCGAGGGCGATGCCGTAGATCGTGGGGAACATCAGGGACATACAGGCCGAGACACCGATGAGACAGTAGAGCCCGGGCATTCCCTGAAGGTAAATCGTGCCGAGGATGAGCAGCCCGCCCCCTATCGCGAGCCCGGCGAGGAGCCGGCCGGAGCTGACAAAATGGAGGAGGTAGGTGCAGAGGAATCGGCTCGAGACAAAGATCACCATCGCGATGACGTTGTATCCCTGGGCCACCGTCCGCTCCATGCCGAGTTCATTGACGCCGTATTGGATGATGAAAGTCCAGCACATGATCTGCGCCCCGACGTAGAAGGCCTGCGCGACGACCCCTTCGAGGTAGCGCTTGTTTTTCAAAAGCCGCCCCAGGGTAGCCCCGGCATTCAGCTGGCGATCCTCTTCCCCCGCCACCTTCGGGAGTCGGGCGATCGCGAAGACGATGAAGACCAAAAACACGACGCCTCCGAGGATGGCATAAGGCGCGATGATGACCGCCAGATCCGACTTTTGCAGCGCGGCGAAAGCGGCCGGGTCAGTCTGGCTCAGCGTCGAGCGGGTCGCATCGTCGGCCGGGTCGAGCCGGGCGAGGATGAACTCTTTGGCAATGAGCATGCCGGTGATCGAGCCGAGCGGATTAAATGCCTGCGCCAGATTCAGCCGGCGGGTCGCGGTCGCTTCGTCGCCCATCGAGAGGATGTAGGGATTGGCGCTCGTCTCGAGAAACGAGAGCCCGCAGGTCATGATGAAATAGGCGATGAGAAACGCCCAGAAGGTCATGAGGTAGCCGGAGGGGATAAAAAGCAGGCACCCCGCCGCGTAGAGCGTGAGCCCGGCGAGGATGCCGAACTTGTAGGAGAATCGCTTGATGAGGAGCGCCGCCGGGATCGCCATGAAGCAATAGCCGCCGTAGAAGGCCGCCTGCACCAGCGAACTCTCGAAGTTGGAGATGAGGAGGATGCTTTTGAAAGCTGCCACCATTGGATTCGTGATGTCGTTCGCGAAACCCCACAGCGCAAAGAGCGAGGTCACGAGAATGAAAGGGAGCAGGTAACCCGGCGGAATCGTGCGCGGGGGAGACGGAGTGGCGGAGGTGGACATGGGGGCTCGGAAAACGCCGAGAGTACGCGTAGGGCACGCGGCGATCAATCCTCATCTGAGGCGATGGCGGGATTCCGGAGGCGGAGGCGTGAGAACGCGAAAGCGCACCCTGCCAATTCCTCGCCTCGGCCCGCCGCTGGTCCAGCCTCGATGGTGCTGATCCGCCCCTCCCCGGGGCGGTCCGGCAGCCTTCCCCGCGCAAGGGGAAAAGATGGTGGTCGTCGTGGGCTACTCCCCCATTCATTTCGAAATCAAAAGGGGCGGAAGCAAAAAACCTGCGTCCCGAGGATCGAATTTGTTTCCGCGTCGGCGATGGTATGAGCCGATTTTCGCAAAAAAAAGGTTGATTCACCCAGTCACATCAGGCGATTCTCGTGAGCTGTGCCCCCAGTCCCCCACTACGTCCCCCTGACCCCTCTCCGACTCCGGGCCTTCGGTGAGCGGGGCGTGAATGGGGCGAATGAAAAAACTCCAGCAATTCCTACGGCCCATCTCACCGGCATGATGCTCTCCCTGTTTTAACGAAATTAGGAATGAGTCCCGGATTCCTGATGAGCGATTTCTCAACCTCCCCCAAACTTCTTCCACCACGCACCTTGCGACTCTATTTCAGCCTTTGCGGATTGGTGCTGATTCTGCACGTCGCAAACAAGGCGCAGGCGCAGCTCGATGATCAAATCCACGCCTCCGGCATTCCCCCCGGGCTGATCATCAACTGGGATTGCACGGAATGGTTCATGACCCGGCCGGCCGAGGAGATGACAACACCGGGGCTGCAGGTGCTCGTAGATCAATATGCCGGCACGCAGGTGTCATGCATATTTTTCAACCCCACCAGCCAGCGCACTGCCTACGCCAGCAAAGTGAGGGAAAGCTTCTGGGACGGGAATGAAGAGATCGACAACCTGCTCGTGAAGAATACCCGGCTGCTTCACGAAAAAGGGATCGATCCCTATCAAGTCTGGATCGCCCGCAGCAGAGAGAAGAATATTTCTCCGTGGATATCCATGCGGATGAATGACCTCCACAACACGGACGACCCCGACTTCTATACTCACGGCAGCTTCTGGAAGGAGCATCCCGACTACCGGCGGGTTCCCGGCTCAAAGCGAGGCTACAGTGATCAGGCACTGGACTACTCGATAAAAGAAGTTCGCGACTACAATATGGCTTTGATCCGTGAATTGCTCGAGCGATATGATGCCGATGGCCTGGAGTTGGACTTCATGCGCTCTTCCTATCACTTCAAGCCCGGTCATGAAAAACAGGGCGCTCTGATCCTGATGGATTTTGTTCGCGAGGTTCGCCAACTGACCACTGATTGGGCGCTCCGCAGAGGTCATCCGATCAAGTTGGCGATACGGGTGCCGGCCGTGCCGGAATACGCGCGCGGCATGGGCCTGGATGGCGTAGCCCTGGCGCGGTCCGGATTGATCGACCTTCTCATACCGACACCTTTCTGGGAGACGGCTGACTTTGATATACCGATAGAACAGTGGCGAGAGTTACTGGGGCCGGAGGCCGCCGAAGTTGTCCTCGCCGCGGGGATGGAAGGCAATATACGGGGCTGCCGGATGCCCGGCGAATGGATTGCGAACGGTCCGGAGACGATGCGTGGATTCACCGCATCCATGCTCGATCGGGGAGCGGACCGAATCTACCTCTTCAATCATTTCTCCACACCGGGCAGCAAAAGCATTCAGAGTAACATCTACCATGAAGCGGGCCGAATGGAGACCGTGATTCAAAAGCCCCGCCGCCATATCCTGACCTTTCACGACATTGTGCCTCCCGGTGTGCCGAAAACGACGAGTCTGCCGGCGATCCTCAACAACCCACTGAATCCGGCACAATTCCGTATCCACACCGGTCCGATTCTTTCCAGGGGAAATGTCATCGTGCGGGTCGGACTGGCAGAGAATCCCGGTGTGGACGAGGTGAAGCTTGCCGCCCGCATGAATTCGGTGGAGTGCACCCCGCTGGCGGATTGTAGCGACCTGACTCGTTTCCCCACAGCCAGATCCGGACGTGCCTCGAATGCTGCCACTGCGGTCAAACGGGTCCTGCAGTTTGACGCACCCCTCTCGGCACTGCAACGGGGCTACAACCTGATCGAGGTGTTTTTGTCCCTCGAAACCGCGCAAACCATCGTCTGGCTCGAAGTCTACCTTGTTCCTGAGGTCTGATCATGGTCGCGATTCGGGAAGACTGTCCCGCCCCGACTCTGGCCCGCGGCCCACGGACCGTGGCCTTTGGCGGGAAGGGAGGGCAAGGATTGAAAAAAGGAATTTTCTAAAAGTAGGCATCCACCGTAAGACTTGAATCTCACTGCCTTTCCAAGCCAAACCATGAAACCCATCAGCTTCATCCTCTTCCTCACCCTCGGCTCGTTGGCCTCCGCCTCCGCCAAGCCGATGAAGGTCTTCATCCTCGCCGGGCAGTCGAACATGGAGGGTCACGCGAAGATCGAGACCTTCGACTACCTCGGCGACGACCCGGCCACGGCTCCCCTCTTGAAAAAAATGCGCAACGCCGACGGCACACCTCACGTCTGCGACGGCGTCTGGATTTCCTACTTTACCGGCATGGGCGGGAAGAATGGCGAAGGGAACGGCCCCCTCACGACCGGTTACGGGTCGCGGCCGAATCCGGCGGAAGGCAACGGCAAGATCGGTCCCGAGTTCACCTTCGGCATCACCATGGACGCGGCCTTCGACGAACCCGTCCTCCTTATAAAAACCGCGTGGGGAGGCAAGTCCCTCTATTACGACTACCGCCCTCCGAGTGCCGGGGGCTATCCGCGCACTCCCGAAGACATCGCGAAGGACCGCAACCCGGAGGCGGACGCAGGACACTACTACCGGCTCATGATCGAACATGTCAAAAACGTCCTCGCCGATCCGAAACGGGTCTGTCCCGACTACGATGCGGCGCAAGGTTATGATATCGCCGGATTCGTCTGGTTCCAGGGTTTCAACGATCTCGTGGATCGGAACGGCTACCCTCAACTGCCCAAGGGGGAGCAGGGGAACCGCTACGCGAACTACAGCACGTCGATGGCGGACTTCATCCGGGACGTCCGCAAGGATCTGAACGTGCCGGAGATGCCCTTCGTCATCGGAGTGCTCGGCGTGGACGGGGAAAAGGCGAACGAGAACACCCTCGCATTCCGCGAAGCGATGGCTGCACCCGCGTCCCTGCCGGAGTTCAAAGGCAAGGTCATCGCCGTAGCGACCGCACCCTTTTGGTCGGAGGAACTCGGCGCCATTGCCGGGAAAAAGAACCAGGTTAGACAGATGGGTTTCTATCTGAACTCGAAACACAAGGACCACGCCAACGCCGACGGGCACATGACCGAGCCTGAGAAACGCGAGCATCTCGAAGAGTTCGAGGTAACACTGATCACTCCGGCGGAAAAGACCCTCTGGGAGCGCGGCGCCTCGAACCAGGGCTACCACTACCTCGGCTGCGCCAAAACCTTAGCACTCATCGGCCAAGCCTTCGCCGACGCCATCCTCAACCTGCCTCGCTGATGAAATCGAGCCTCACGACAGGACGCCAGTTCAGCGGATCCCTCGTCGAGGTCGAAGACCTCTCCGAAGGGATCGCAAAGGATCGCAAAGGATCGCAAAGGATCGCATATAGGATGACGTAGCCGCCCCGCCGCCTCTGCGCTCTTTCACCGCCGCCGGATTTCCTGTCGAATATCGCCCGGGCGCATTACCGCCCGCATCGAGACCTCGGCCTCGCGTTCCTGACCGAGCCAGTCGAGGAGCACGGCGATGCGGTCCCCTCCACCGACGAGCCGGGTCACGATGGTCTTGAGGCCTTTCATAGCCCCTTCCGTAATCGTGATCTCATCGCCGGGAGCGAGGGCCTGCTCGATCACGCGGATGGCATTGGACTCCTCGGGGAACTCCTCGCGCAGGTCGCGGATGTAGGCGTCGCTGATCTGCGGATAAAAGTCGGCAAAATGGAGCACCCCACTGACGCCCGGCGCGGCATTGACCGCACGCAGATCGGTGGCGAGGTCGAAGCGGGCGAAAAAATAGCCCGGAAAAAGCGCCTCAATGTACCAGACCCGCCCCCGCAGGGTCGCCTTTTCAAAACGGATCCTCGGACAGAAGACCTCGTCGAGATGGGCGAACTGCTGCAAATTACGCGCGGCGATGTGCTCGCTCTTGGGCTTGGAGCGCACGCAGAACCATCCCTCTTCAGGGGCTTCGGGAGCATCAGGGAGATCGGGCATGGGAAATAAGCCCCAATATAAGCCGCCCCGGCCCGGAGGAAAGGCCGATATCGCTCCGCTCAGGAAGACCGTTCTCGGCACGCGCTCAAGGAACGGGGCTTGCCTAAGCCCCGCTTCTCCGGCTCCGCAGGGGCTTGGCAAGCCCCCTTCCTTGGTTCTCTTCCCCGTCTCCTTTGTGGCTTTGCGGCTTCGTGTGATCCCCTTCCGTAATGAAGAACGAAAACAAGTCTCGCACAACACGCTGAGCGGGTAGCCGGAGCGAAGACAAAATTCACAGAATTCACAGG
>Ga0105052_10000918_pt1 | contig 40584 bp, 38 predicted proteins | sample FRY03_FD_78094 | JGI IMG/M metagenome (GOLD analysis project Ga0105052, IMG submission 78094) | Freshwater microbial communities from Lake Fryxell liftoff mats and glacier meltwater in Antarctica - FRY-03 | ecosystem: Environmental > Aquatic > Freshwater > Ice > Glacier meltwater ... | reverse complement strand
CAACTTCTAATAACGGTTTTACAGGAGTTTGGTCACCGGCAAATAATACAGCTGCTACAACAACTTATATGTTTACCCCAACATTGGGTCAGTGTGCAGCGACTTCTACAATGAGTGTTTCAGTAACACCAATTCAGTCGCCAACAATTTCTTGTGGAACAAGCACTACCTCTTCTGTAACTTTTGATTGGACAGCATTAACAGGAGCTACTAGTTATGATCTTTCATACACTATAAACGGAGGGGCACCTCAAAACGAAGGAAGCCAAACAAATACTTCTTTTTCAGTTACCGGATTAAATTTAGATGAACAAGTAGCTATTACAATAGCTGTAACAGGAAGTGGATGCTATCAATCAGCAACTAAAACTTGTTCTTCAGATGATTGCACTCCGTCTATAGCAGCATTTGCTCCTACGCCAAAAACAATTACAAGTGAAAATCCAGAAACTACTTTTATAAATAGTTCTACAAATGCAACAAGTTATTTGTGGGATTTCGGGGATGGTACATCAACTTCTTCAGAAACAAGTCCAATTCATCAATATACAATTGATCAATCAGGAACTTTCACAGCAATATTAATTGCTTACAATGCTGATGGATGTAACGATACCTTAGCGCGAACAGTTATCGTAAAAGAGGAATTGATTTATTATGTTCCGAATACTTTTACTCCGGATGGCGATCAGTTTAACAATGAGTTTAGGCCAATCTTTTATTCAGGATATGACCCTTATAGCTATACGATGAGAATATTTAGTAGATGGGGTGAGTTGGTTTATGAAACAAACAATGTAGAAATAGGTTGGAGGGGAGCATTTGGAGAAACAGGAGAGATTGTACAGGATGGAGTTTATATTTGGAAAATGGAATTCAAACAGAAAGATATTGATAAGAAAATAATGGTAACTGGTACAGTGCTATTGACGAAGTAAGGTATTGTGCTGATTTTCTTTGAAACACTATCGTTATTCAATACCTACTGTTTAGGGTCTTTAAATATGCTTTCTTCTACTTGAGGAATAGTTTTTTTGTCTTATTTAGTCATTCATAAAAACAAAAACAAGAATTTTATTTAATTTAGATGAATTTACGTATAGGCACTATTTAGTTTCTAATAAGTATTTTTTAGTTTAAATTGTAATATTATTGAAGTGGTCTTAACAAGTAAAGTGAAGTTGTTTATCCTCTTATTGTGTGTGCCTGTTATTGTTTGCTTGCATATATGTGTAGGTGAATTCGATTTAAATTTAGAGTTGATTCAGCAATCTTTATTCGATTTTAACCCAACTGATACGAATCAAGTAATACTTAGAGATTTTAGAATTCCACGATTGTTAATTGGTGTTATTGCTGGTTCTGGATTAGCTATTTCTGGGTTATTGATGCAGACATTGTTTAATAATCCTTTAGCTGGTCCTTATATTTTAGGGATTAATTCTGGAGCGAGTCTTTTTGCTGCTTTTAGTATTATGACAGGTGTTACATTTTTTTCATCTCAATTCGGAACAATAACGAGCGCTTTATTAGGAGCATTTATTTTTGGCTTAATCATTTTAGGTTTTTCACTTTTCGTTCGTTCTAAAATTTCTTTGCTATTAATTGGTGTAATGTTGGGGAGTTTTTCAGGAGCATTAATTACAGTGATTCAATCTATGTCTGACGCTTTTCAGTTAAAGAAATTTACAATTTGGACAATGGGATCATTGCAGCAGGTTAGTTTTGATGAGTTTCCAATTATTTTATTATTTTATTTCTTTGCTTTAATTTTATTAATTTTTACCGTAAAGCCTTTAAATGCTTTGGTGATAGGGGAGTCGCAAGCAGCATTGCTAGGTATTCCTGTTCGGTTTATCCGAATACTTTTAATTTTTATAACTGCAATTTTAACGGGATTGATAACTGCTTATTGCGGACCAATCGCTTTTGTAGGAATAGCTGTTCCAAATGTGGTGAAATTACTTTTTAAAACTCAAAATCATATTGTTTTAATTTTAGGTTCAATGATTTTTGGTGTCATCTTTTTACTATTTTCAGATTGGCTTGTACAGTTATTGTGGAGTTCAATTCATCTTCCAATTAATGCCGTTACATCTTTGATTGGAGCTCCATTTGTTATTTTTATTATCATTAAAAAATTAGCATGATTTTATTAAATAATGTTGAAATAGGTTATGATAAAATGTTATTCGAGATTGATTGTCTGACTTTAATAAAGGGTAAAGTTTACACATTAATTGGAGCGAACGGTAAAGGAAAAACTACTTTTTTGAAAACATTAGTCGGAGAATTAGCACCTCTTAAAGGAGTGTTTTCAATAGACGCTTTAAAATCAGTCGACTTAACAAGAGGAGAGCGTTCCAAACGCATCACATTTGTACCATCAAAACAAGTGGATGTCGACTTTTTAAGAGTGAAAGATTTTGTTGCTTTAGGAAGAACTCCTTATACAAATTTAATTGGGATGTGTAATTCAAGTGATTATTTAAAAGTGGTTTCTTCATTAGAATTGTTAAAAATTAGTCATTTAAAAGATTGTTTTTTAAATCAAATTAGTGATGGTGAAAAACAATTAGCAGCAATATCAAAAGCAATAGTTCAAGATACAGATGTTATTATACTTGATGAACCAACTGCTTTTTTAGATTATTCCAATCGAATTAATGTTTTTGAGTTGTTAAAAGAAATTGCTATTAAATTGAATAAAGTCATCTTGTTTTCATCCCATGATATAGATTCTATTCTAGAGTTAAAAACAGAGCTGCTTTTATTGAATCAACATTCAAAAAAAATGGAGTTTTATTCAGCTAATACTATTTCTAAAACAGATTTGATAAAGATTGCCTTTTGATTTTCATCCTGCCCAGTTCTCTCTATCTAAACTTCTCATTTGAATTGCTTCTGCTAGATGCATCGCTTCTATGTTTTTCGATTCATCCAAATCAGCAATCGTTCTCGCTACTTTTAAAATTCTGTCGTATGCGCGTGCAGATAATCCCATTTTATCCATTGCATTTTTAAGGATTGTACTCCCTGTATCGTCAATTTTACAAAAAGCGGTAATTTCTTTACTTTCCATTTGGGCATTGCAATGAGTTCCTTTTTTGTCAAAATATCTTTTTTCTTGAACTAAACGAGCATTAATGACTCTTTCTCTAATTTCTTTACTGCCTTCATTTGGAGTGTGATGTGCTAACTCATCAAAAGATACAGGTGTTACTTCTACATGCAAATCAATTCTGTCAAGCAAAGGTCCTGATATTCTATTTAAATATTTCTGCACAATTCCTGGCCCACAAAAACATTCTTTTTCTGGGTGATTATAATACCCGCAAGGACAAGGATTCATTGCTGCTATTAACATAAAACCTGCAGGAAATTCAATTGAAAATCGAGCTCTTGAAATGGTCACATTTCTATCTTCTAAAGGTTGTCTCATTACTTCTAAGACAGTACGCTTGTATTCAGGAAGTTCATCTAGAAACAAAACGCCATTATGAGCTAATGATATTTCTCCTGGTTGAGGAAATCCACCTCCTCCAACAAGTGCAACATCACTAATTGTGTGATGTGGCTTTCTGAAAGGTCGCTGAGTAATTAGTCCTAACTCTTTTCCTGTTTTTCCGGCTACACTATGGATTTTTGTGGTCTCTAAAGACTCTTCTAATGACATAGGTGGTAAAATGGTTGGTAATCTTTTGGCTAACATTGATTTTCCAGCTCCTGGAGGGCCTATTAGTATAACGTTATGTCCGCCAGCAGCGGCTATTTCAAAGGCTCTTTTAATTGTGTCTTGACCTTTAACATCTCTAAAATCAATTTCAAATGCATTTAATTTTTCTTTAAATTGTTGTTGAATATCAACTTTTGTTGGTTGAATGTCTTTTTTTAGATTTAAAAATTGAACAACTTCATTTAAGTTTTCGGCACCATATACCTCTAGACCTTCAACTATAGCTGCTTCAACGGCATTACCTTTAGGTAATATAAATCCTTTAAATCCTTCTTTTTTTGCTTGAATTGCAATTGGAAGCGTCCCTTTCATCATATTTAAGGTACCGTCCAATGAAAGTTCTCCCATGATTAAGAACTTATTTAATTGCTCTGATTTAACTTGTTCACTAGCCGCTAGGATTCCTATCGCTATTGATAAATCAAAAGTTGATCCTTCTTTCCTAATGTCAGCAGGCGCCATATTTACGGTTATTTCTTTCCCCGGATAATTAAGGTTATTATTTTTAAAGGCTGCCTTAATTCTTTGTTGACTTTCTTTTACTGCGTTGTCGGGTAATCCAACAAGTATAAAATTAACTCCATTTGCAATGTTTACTTCGATTGTGATTGTGGTTGCATCTATTCCGAAAACAGTGCTGCCATAGGTTTTTACTAACATGATTTAAGTTTTTTATTAATTAATTTTAGTTGAAGTTAGTAAATAAGTTTGAAGTTTAGTAGAATTCTACTATTTTTTTTAAAAAATATTTTAGTGGGTTATATTTACTTAACTCATTTTTTTTTGAATTGCTGAAATTTAGTTAGATGATGGTTTGTCAAGATATTATACATGCATTTACTCTGAAATTTGATCAAATGCTCTAGCTCCAAACTCATTGTTAGACCATTTCCTTGTTGGCTTTCCGTCTCTCACCAAAACAAAAGCAGGGAAAGAAAAATCAGCAGTTTTTGCAAGTTTCTTCATGTCTTTTGATAGCTTAATAGGAAATGCTCCAGCTACTTCATTTTTATATGTTTCTAGTTTATTTGGGTCAGTTGAGCATACTATGAAATTGATGTTAAGTTTAGGATTCTTATTTGCTAAAGTTTTAAGGGTTTGGATAGAGTTATAACAATAAGGACAATTAGGAATTGTAATTACCATTAATTCATCCTTCGTTTCATTTTCGATGTAGGTTTGAGCGTTTTTCTGACGTCCTTGGTTGAAATCAGCTTGATAAATAGGGTGAATGGCAAAACCTATTAGAAACGGAAGAGGAAATACAGTAATTTGAATTACTTTTTTAAGTAGATTGAAAAATGGTACAAATCCAGAGAGAACGATTGCTAAAAGAATTCCACCAATTACTAATAACAGATATGGGACCATTTTAGAGAATAGCCATGAGAAATGATTATTAACACAATGTAATTCTATTTCATTTATGAATAAAATGACAAGTGTATTGACAATAATTATAAGTGATAAAATAGCAATTCTCATAAGTTTGAATAAAGGATTTTTGTAAAGGTAATTAATAATGAAAAGCAAAATTTGAAATGTAGAAATATTCCGATTCAAAAAATGTCGTATCTCACTATTTTATGGTGTTTTGGAATCGTTCAGTAGTCAAAAAGTTAAAGTAATCGAATCCGAAATTTAAAGTATGATAATCTTATTTCTACCTAATTCTACTATTCCTTCATCTTCCATTTGTTTGAGTAATCTAGATACTACTACTCGGGCTGTTCCTAATTCATTAGCGATTACTTCGTGTGTTAGATTTAATGTTTTTGATTTTGTGACTTCAGCTTTCTTTTTAATAAAATTTAAAATACGCTGATCCATCTTTTTGAAAGCGACTTCGTTTACAACTTCAAGTAACTCTTCAAAACGTTTGTGGTAGAGTCTAAAAATGTAGCTTAACCATTCTGGGTATTCCTTCATTAGTGACATCACTTTTTCAATAGGAACAAACAGAATTGTGGTTTCTTCTTCTGCTATCGCTTTTAACTTACTTGTGTCTTGGTGGAGCGCTCCAAGAAATGACATTACACAACTCTCCCCAGCTTGAATGTAATATAGTAAAATTTCTCTTCCGTCATCATCAGTTCTTAAAACTCTAATAGCTCCTTTTTTTACTATTGGAATCGAATTAGGATAAGCATTTTCTCTTATAATTGTATCACCTTCTTGAAATTGTTTTTCAATTCCAAAAGTCTCTAGTTTTTCTTTAAGTTCTGGTGAGGTTATGAACTGGTCAAAATTATTGTCTATCATATTTTATTTTAAAAAGGGTCAAGCTATTAAGTGCTTTTTTAAAAGAACCTACAAGTAAAAATAGCAGTATCATCAACTAGCTTCAGAGGACCTCTCCATTCGTCAAGTTTAGAAAAAATAAGGTTGTTTAAATCTTCCATCTGAAGAGGGTAGTAGCTATGAACCAATTTCACTAATCGGTCCAGTCCAAATTGTGTTTGATTTAAATCTTCTAACTCTACAACTCCATCAGTATATAAAACGAGTGTAGTGTTAGGCGCTAATTCAACCATTCCTTCGTTTAAGAATGGTAATTCCTCCATCATTCCAAGGCCTATACAGCCTATGTTTAACATTTCAACTTGTTTTTTATTGGTGATAAAAGGATGATTATGTCCAGCGTTTACGTATCTTAAAATTCGAGTATTTGCGTTGTAGTGTGCGATAAAAAACGTGATAAACTTTTCGCCTTTAGCATTTCGCATTACTTTTTGGTTTAGTTCAGATATTAAGAACTGCATATCAAAACGTTGGTACCTAAATATTGTTCGAATAGTCGCTTGAAAATTAGCCATTAATAACGCTGCACTAATCCCTTTACCAGACACATCAGCCATACAAATGATATATTCATCATCTCCAAGAGGAATAAAATCATAATAATCTCCACCTACTTCATGTCTAGGTTTGTATTTAGCAGAAATATCCATTCTTTTGTTCGAAGGCAAGTCGTCTGGGAAAAGTAGTTTTTGCATTTCTTTAGCAACCTCAAGTTCTTTTTTGAGACGCTCCTGCTTAATACTCGCTTTCGCCATTCTTTTGTTTTCAATGGCAACTACTATTATATTGGTTAGCGTTTGTATAAATCCAATGTCAGCCTTTTTATTCAGTTTAGTAGTGTCAGTAGTCTCACTTTTGGTAAGTAATAAATAGGCTAAAGGATTTTCTTTGTGAAAAACAGGAACAATGAAATCAAATTCATTTAATACTTCGGTGTGAGAAGATTCTAGAAGAGTGATGTCTTTAAATCGAGATAAGTCTTGTTCGATATCAATTTCTTTGACCTTCCCTTTTATACCATTTTTTAGAAGACAATTCCATTCATTTTGTTTAATAAATAAAACAAATTTATCAATTGCTAGTTGTTCTTTTAATATGAATTCATAGATTAAAAGGAGCTGACTAACATCTTGATTTGAATTTATAGCCGTAGTGATTTCAAGCAAAGAATTTAGCTTAAAATCCTTTTCATCTAATAAGTTTTCCAAATTTTTAACTTTGACAGATTCCATTCTTTCATATCAATTTTACGACACTTTAAATTTAAGGGGAATTAATGTTGGTTTTATTACATTGTTCAATAATTATCATCTGTTAGCTGTTGATAGAAAAATTGGCAGTATCTTTACACTCCAATTCAACGATGATATGACTTTTAATGATTTCGGTTTAAATAAGCAATTGCAGAAAGCAGTTAATGATTTAGGTTTTGATGCTCCTACAACTATTCAAGTAAAAGCTTTTCCAGTTATCAAATCAGGAAAAGATGTAGTTGGGCTGGCACAAACTGGAACTGGTAAAACAATTGCTTTTTTATTACCTATTTTAGAGCAATTTAAATTTTCTAAACAATACGAACCTCGAATTTTAATTTTGGTTCCTACTAGAGAGTTGGTTGAGCAGGTGAAAGAAGAGGTTGAGAAACTGAGTGCTTACATGAATGTGAGGGTTACAAGTGTGTATGGAGGAACAAATATCAATACACAAAAAGCTGCTTTATTAGCTGGAACAGATATTGTTGTGGCTACACCGGGAAGAATTTACGACTTAGCAATGAATGGTTCTTTCAAATTGAAAGCAATTCAAAAGGTAGTGATTGATGAGATGGACGAAATGCTGAATTTAGGTTTTAGGACTCAATTGAAAAATATTCTTGATTTATTACCTGAAAAAAGACAAAATTTATTGTTTTCAGCAACTTTAGATGAAAACATTGAATTGGTTATCAATGATTATTTTAATGCTCCGGTTAAAATTGAAGCTGCTCCACATGGAACTCCAGTAGATAAAATTCAACAATCACTATACTTAGCACCTAATTTTAACACGAAAGTTAATCTTTTGATTCATTTATTTCAAAAAGAAGCAAGTTTCACAAAAGTGTTAGTTTTTACTTCGAGTAAGAATTTTGCAGATAAATTACACGCTTTAATTTCTGAGTTTTTTCCAACCGAATTTGGTATAATACATTCAAATAAATCACAAAACTTCCGATTTAACACTTTAAATCATTTTCAAGAGGGCGTTACTAGAGGCTTAATTGCTACAGATTTGGTTTCAAGAGGATTGGATATTTCTGATGTTACGCACGTCATTAATTTTGATTTACCTGAAGAGGCGCCTAATTATATCCACAGAATTGGTCGTACTGGTAGAGCTGATAAAGATGGAGTTGCAATTTCATTTGTAACTGAAAAAGAGCTAGAAATGCTTGAAGCTATTGAAGAATTGATGTCAATGAAAATTGATCAAGTTGCTTTTCCTGAGGAGGTTGTTGTTTCTGATGTGCTTTTAATGGAGGAGATGCCTGTAGTTCCAGGAGTTAATTATTCACCAGAGGCAACGATTAAAAATTCTAGAGGTGCTTTCCATGAAAAAAAGAAAAAGAACACAAAAGTAAATCTTGGTGGATCTTATAAGATTGAAATCAAAAAGAAATACAAGAAACCTAAAACAAGAGGACAGAAAAGGTAGATTATACTTTTTCTATTTTCCATTTACAATATTTGTAATCGTTTATGTTTATTTTATGATTCGTCATTATGGCATTGAAGTATTGCGTTTGATATAATCATTATTTAGTGTCTGGAAGGAAACTGACTACTTTTACGGTTAAAATTATTTTGATGTGCTAGGTATAACTAGAACTTGATTCCGAGCTTTCGGAATTGTTTCTTTTTACCATTAAGTGATTAAGGACGTTCTGTGTATAAAGGCATTTGATTTAGAGTATTAAGCCCTACCGATAGCTATCGGTATTAATTTTACTTAACAATTGACAAAGTCAAGCTTAGTAAATTTTAATACACTAATAATTAGTTACTTTATAGTAAAAAAAAGAACTTTTACTATAAAAAGAAGATGTTCTTAAAAGCAAGCTCTTGGCTGCTTTAGAGAAAAAGCCGTAAAAATAAAAATTTCACTTGGATATTAACACAGAATCTTAATTGTAAGACAATTCCATAGGTTTAATACAGTATCGTACAACCTCGCCGGGGTTATATTACCAATTATATTAATAAATTGTCTAAAAATATTACAAGATACGGGTAGAGCCTTATTCAATACATAATCGGTATTAAAAATCAACTATTTGACTGAAAACACTTCAAAATTTAAAACCTACATTTTATTTAGTGTCTGGTCGGAAATTGACTACTTTTACAATGAAATAAATTGTCGAGGAGATTTTCAATTTCTTTATAGGAGTTGATACCTGATTTTCAATCGAATATAAATAATTAAAAAGATTACGACAATAATTTTATTTAGATGAATATCCGTCCAGACACTATTTAATTTCTACTTTTAAGTCGAACTTTTTTAAATCGTTAAATAATTGATTACTAGGGTCAACTTTAAATGTTCTTGAAGGCATCTTTATTTCCATCTGATCTAATTCATCATAAATTGAGAAATGGACAGAACAATTTCCTTCATGAGAAAGTAAAACCTTATTAAGGTCTGAAATCAATATTTGATCAATTGCTCTAGCGTTAATTCTTAAATGAATAGCATTTGCTCTTTGTTCTCTTAAATTTTGAAGCATTTCGATGTTCGTAATGTTCAATTCTAAGTCTTTCCTTCTAGGTGGTACTTCTATTTTTCCTTTGATTGCAATAAAAGCACCTGGATTTAAGAAATGTTTATACTTTAAATAGTTTTCTCTCCAAAGAAATATTTTGTAAGAATCTGTGTAATCTTCAATTAATAAAGTTCCAAAAGGATCTCCATTTTTAGTGAAACGATGTTCTGCTTCTGTTACAGTTGCAGCAATTAATAGGTCTTTGTTTTTATTAGCTTCTAAGTCGTTTAGCATTCCAATTTTTCCATTGCAGAAAGAATCTATTTCAACTCTGAAGTCATCTAATGGGTGACCTGAAATAAAGATTCCGATTACCTCTTTTTCTTTGTTTAATTTATAGATACTTCCCCATTCTTCGGCTTTAGGAATTTCTGGTTCAGGCATTTTAGTCCCTGTTGCTTCTCCAAACATTGATACTTGAGAAGAGTTTTCACTTTCTTGAAAACTTGCTCCAAATTTCATTACGTTTTCTAAGAAAACTCGACCATTACTATCTTCTTTGAAATATTGTGCGCGATGTATATTTTGGAATGAATCGAACCCTCCAGCATAAGCTAAACTTTCAAATGCTTTTTTAGTACACAATCTTAAATTTACGCGTTTTGAAAACTCGAAGATTGATAGGTAAGGACCGTTTTCTGTACGTTCAGATATAATTGCATCAACTGGAGCAGAGCCAAGTCCTTTAATTGCTCCTAAACCAAATCGAATTGCCCCTTCTTTGTTTACTGTAAATTTATAATTTGATTCGTTCACATCTGGACCAAGTACAGGAACTCCCATGCGTTTACATTCCTCCATAAAGAACGTAACTTGTTTAATGTCGTTCATGTTATTACTCAATACAGAAGCCATGTATTCAGCAGGGTGATTAGCTTTTAAATAAGCTGTTTGGTAAGCTATCCAGGCATAACAAGTTGAATGTGATTTGTTAAAGGCATAAGAAGCAAATGCTTCCCAATCTTTCCATATTTTTTCTAGTTTAATAGGGTCGTGTCCTTTTTTTGATCCATTTTCAATGAAAAGAGGTTTCATTTTATCTAAGACATCTTTCTGCTTCTTACCCATTGCTTTACGTAAAGTATCAGCTTCACCTTTCGTAAATCCTGCCAACTTCTGAGAAAGTAACATTACTTGCTCTTGATAAACTGTAATACCATAAGTTTCTTTTAGGTATTCTTCACAGTCATCAACATCATAAACAATAACTTCTGTACCGTGTTTTCTTTTAATAAAAGAAGGTATATATTCTAAAGGTCCTGGTCTGTATAAAGCATTCATCGCAATTAAATCCGCAAAAACTGTCGGTTTTAATTCACGCATGTATTTTTGCATTCCTGCTGATTCATACTGGAAAATACCAACAGTTTCTCCTCTTTGGAAAAGTTCATAAGTCTTTTCATCGTCGATAGGAAATTCATCGGGTACAAGGTCAATTCCAACTCTTTCCTTTACATTTTTAACAGCATATTTAATTAAGGTTAATGTTTTTAACCCTAAAAAATCCATTTTCAATAATCCGGCATCTTCCGCAACAGAGTTGTCATACTGCGTGCAATACATGTCAGAATCTTTTGCAAGAGCAACTGGTACATAATCCGTAATATCTCCGGGTGTAATAATTACCCCACAAGCATGGATTCCAGTATTTCTAACAGATCCTTCTATTTTTCTAGCTTGATTTAAAACTCTACTTATAGCATCCGACCCTTCGGATATAAGTTTTAATTCTTTAGCTTTATTAATTTCCTCTTGGTTGTTTTTAAGTTTATCAGCTAATTCTGCATCAGTAAGTTTGAAAAGTTTTGCGAGAGAAATATCAGGGACTAATTTTGCTAATCTATCGGCTTCAGCTAAAGGTAAGTCCATTACACGAGCAGCATCTCTAATCGACGACTTTGCAGCCATCGTACCATAAGTGATTATTTGCGCAACTTGATTGGCTCCATATTTTTTAATTACCCATTCGATTACACGACCACGACCTTCGTCATCAAAGTCAATATCAATATCAGGCATTGATACACGATCAGGATTTAGGAAACGCTCAAAAAGTAAATCGTATGCAATTGGATCAACATTCGTAATCCCAGTACAATACGCTACTGCAGAACCAGCAGCAGAGCCCCTTCCAGGACCTACAGATACTCCCATTTCTCTTGCAGCATGACAAAAATCTTGTACAATTAAAAAATAACCCGGGTATCCCGTTTTCGCAACGGTAGCTAATTCAAAATCAAGTCGTTCTCTTATTTCGTCGGTTATTTCAGGGTATCTTTTTTTAGCTCCTTCGTAAGTTAAGTGTCGTAAGAAGTTATTCTCTCCTCTTTTTCCTCCATCTACTTTATCTTCAGCATCTAAGAATTCATCAGGAATATCAAATGCAGGTAAAAGTACTTCTCTCGCTAAGGGATAATGTTCGCACTGATCAATGATTTCTTGAACAGATTCAATCGCTTCAGGAATATCTAAAAATAATTCTTTTATTTCATCACTCGATTTGAAGTAGTATTCTTGATTATCTAAGCCAAATCTAAATCCTCTACCGCGACCTTTAGGAGTAGAAACTAGTTCATTGTCTTTTACACAAAGTAAAACATCATGTGAGGCTGAATCTTCTTTTTCAGCATAAAATGTATTGTTTGTAGCAACCAGTTTTACATCGTTCTTTTTTGCGAGTCTAATTAATGCTTCGTTTACGCGGTCTTCATCTTCCTGACTATGCCTCATTACCTCGATGTAAAAGTCATTTCCAAATTGATTTTTCCACCAAATTAAAGCTTCTTCTGCTTGATTTTCCCCAACGTTTAATATTAAGTTAGGTATTTCTCCATATAAATTTCCAGAAAGGCAAATAAGGTCCTCTTTGTATTTTTCAACATTTGCTTTATCAATTCTAGGTACATAATAGAATCCATCGGTAAACGCCATAGAGGACAATTTCACCAAGTTTTGATATCCTTTTTTATTTTTTGCTAATAGTACAACCTGGTAACCGTTGTCCTTGTTTTTTTTATCGGTTAAATCTTTACAAACATTAAATTCACATCCAATTATCGGTAAAATCTCTTTTTTTGTATAGACTTCGCCTGTTTGTAATGCTTTTTCCTTTTCAGCCTTTATTACTTTATTGTAATTTGAAATTGCTTTTTCGAAATGGAAAGCAGCGTACATATTTCCAGTATCTGTTAGTGCTACAGCTGGCATATTAAATTCACCAGCTTTATTGACTAAGCTATTTACATTGATTGTAGATTGTAGAATGGAAAACTGAGTATGGTTATGAAGATGAGCAAACTCAACATTCGCTAAGCGTTTTCGAGCTTCCTCTTTTTGTGTGTTAGAAATAGAACCAGCAGTTTCTTCCTTTGCTTTTAACTTTTCACTTTCTTCTTTAAGGTTTAGGTGTTTTAAACCTATCCCAGCAATTGTTGCAGTATTTGCTAGTTTAAAACTGTGAACATACCGTTCGTCTTGTTCAAGTTTTTCTTTGCTGTAATGTTCTTTACGAATTAATTCAAAGAAACACCTTGTAGTTGCCTCAACATCGGCAGTTGCATTATGAGCTTCACTAAAAGCTTCACCAAATAAATGTTTATATAATTCGGATAGGGTAGGGAGTTTAAATTTCCCGCCTCTACCTCCAGGTATTTGACATAGACTTGCAGTAGCTTCTGTACAAGTATCCAATACAGACATTTTAGCCATTGGTGAGTCAATTCCTTTTCGAACAAACTCACAGCCTAAAATATTTACATCGAAACCAACGTTTTGTCCAACAACAAATTTAGCTTTAGTTAAAGCGATATTGAACTCTTCTAATACAGATTTTAAATCAACACCTTGGTCTTCAGCTAAAGCTGTAGATATTCCGTGAATCCTTTCAGCATCATAAGGAATATCATAACCTTCAGGTTTAATGAGGTAGTCTTTTTGTTCAAGAAGATTACCCATGTCATCATGTAATTGCCATGCTATTTGTACTGCTCTAGGCCAATTATCGGTGTCGGTAATAGGAGCGTTCCAATTTCTTGGTAAACCAGTTGTTTCAGTGTCAAATATGATGTACATGTAATTCTTTTTTTTGGAACTTTAAATATACGCATAATTAAAATTCGTCCTTTTGAAAAACGCGAAGATATTTTTGAACAGTTGTTGATAGAGGTGAGAAGAATAATTTTTAATATTGAATGTCTTAGAGGGGAATTAAGTGTTTGAATTTAAAAGAGGTTGTTTTTATTTACTCAATTATCGAAATGTTTGCTATTCACAGGTGCTAGTTTAAGCTTAAAAATCATAAATGTAAAGTTAGAACTATCCATATTCAGATCTGTTTTACTTTGTTTCATTTTAAGTACAAAAGTTGTTGCGATGCTTAGATGTTCGACAAATTCTACCATAGTAAATTTAACTTCTTTTCTTCTTTATTTATTTTTGTCTTGTTGCCATTTTTTATACAATTGTTCAGAACTGTATGATTTAAATATTTTACAAAAAGTTTTAGTTGAAGTAAAGAAAGTCGGTACAGCCAATATTATTATTATCGTTAAAGGAAAAAGAATGTCTTTTTTAAATTTTTTATTTAAATTTTTTATTTGTTCTTTCAGATAAACCATAATGCGAATTAATATTCCAATAGTTAGCATAGGCCAGACTATCCGAAATATTACAATCCAATAAGGAAACTCCCACCATAGATGTCTAAAAATTAGACCTGTTAGAGTAAATGCGAGGTAAAAAGATGAAATTATTTTCAGGTTTTTAAATTCATTAGAATCTTCTTTATTTTTAAGTGTTAGAAGTCCATTGATTAGATATCCAAATGATAAAGAGGCTGTTCCTATTATTAATAATAGGGTACCGCGAGGGATCGAAAATCGAATAAGAAGTAAGCCTGCTAACAGAATTGTTAAGAATATATTAAAAAAGTTTTTTTTATGTTTTCCTTAAAGAAAAATGTATATTTATTTCTGATTTTTTAAGTTGTTAACTTTTTTATCCAGAAGTTTAATTCTTCACGATTTAATTTTTCTTGCCAGCATCAATCCATCTCTAATAGGGAAGAGGACATTTTCAACGCGATTATCATTTTGAATCATTTTATTGAATTCAATCATTTTTTTTGTGTCTTTATCAGTTGTCTCGTAATCCTCAGTGACTTTACCAGACCATAAAACATTGTCTGCAAGAATGTATCCACCTATTTTTATTTGATCAAATACTAAGTCATAATATTTTTGATAATTTTGTTTGTCAGCATCTATAAAAACAAGGTCAAATTCATCTTTAATGGTTGGAATGATTTCAATAGCATTACCAATAATTAATTCAATTTTCGATTTAGACTCCGACTTCTCAATAAATTCAGAAATGATATCTTCAAGTTCTTCGTTTACATCTATAGTTGTGAGTTTACCTCCTTCAGTTAATCCTTCCGCTAAAGAAAGAGCTGAGTAGCCGGTGTAAGTTCCTATTTCAAGAATTCTTTTAGGTTGAATCATTTTAGAAAACATGCTTAAAACCCTTCCTTGAAAATGGCCGCTAATCATTCTAGGACGAAGAATTTCAATATTGGTTTTACGGTTCAATTGGTACAATAAGTCAGGTTCATTTCCTGTGTGATTGCAAACGTAATCGTCTAATTCTTGACTAATAAATTCCATAACTGTTTATCCGAAAAATATATTTGTGATCATTTCAAAGCCAGCAGCATCATTTATTCTTTGAATAATAATTGATTTCCCTTGGCTTAATTCGTCTCTCATTACTGAAGATTCCATTGTTAAGAAAAGGGTTTTATTTCTTATTTCAATATGTTTTGTTCTATTCGCAACAGCGACTCCCATTAAGTCACTCCATGATTTAATAATATCGAGCTCTTTCATTTTTCCATCTAAACGATATGCTTTTAGTAACTTCATGATTAAATCACCAACAGTTGCTTCGTTAGAATTCCTTTTACGTTCGTCCATTTTTCTTTTAACTTAATTCTAAACTGATTTCTTCAGAAACAACACCCTCATCAACAATAAAATTTTTGCTTTCAAACCCACTGTTTTTAAAAATCGACTTAATTCTATGTATATCTGTGTCTGTTACAAATACTTGTCCGAAATGTTGTTGTGAAACAAGTTTCATTAATTTTTCAACTCTTTCATTGTCCAGTTTATCAAAAATATCATCTAACATTAAAACTGGATTTAAGTGAAGGTGTTTCTTTAGCCATTCATATTGTGCTAGTTTTAATGCAATTAAGAATGATTTTTGTTGACCTTGAGAGCCGAATTTCTTAACAGGATGTCCTTTTATAGTAAACAGCAAATCATCTTTGTGCGTACCAGCGTTAGAATAGTGAGAAAAGGCGTCTTTTTGCTCAAAAGATTTTAATAAGTCTTTAAAATTAGAATCGTTTAATTGTGATTTATAGGAAAGGTGAACTTCTTCTACATTGTTTCCAATGAAATTATAATTTGCTTGAAAAATAGGGATGAATTCTTCTAAGAATTTTTTTCGAGCTTCATAAACGATACTTCCTGAGTAAATCATCTGTTCATTCCATACTTCAATAGACTCGGGGTCAAACATTCTATTTTCATACATGTTTTTAAGCAAAGCATTACGTTGATCGAGTATTTTATGATAACGCTGCAATTGATCTAGGTATCGTCTATCAAATTGAGAGATAATACCATCCATCCATTTTCTTCTGTATTCACTTCCTTCAACAATTAAATCGCGATCGTAAGGAGATATAATCACAGAAGGGAATTGACCTATATGGTCGGCTAGTTTATCGTATTCGTTTTTATTCCGCTTGAATACTTTTTTACTTCCACTTTTTACAGCACAGTGAATATTTATTTCTTTTTCTTCCTTTATCCAATTTCCTTGAATAACGAAAAAAAGTTCATCAAATTTAATGTTTTGCCTATCTATTGAATTCAAGTAGGATTTGCACATACTTAAGTAATGGATAGCATCTAAAAGGTTTGTTTTGCCTGAACCATTCTTTCCTGTAAAGCAATTTATACCTTGAGAAAGTGAGAGTTCCACTTCTTGATAATTTTTAAAATTGATTAATTGAAGCGTTTTTAAATGCATACTGCAAATGTACATAATTCAACTTTAAATATAAATTATTATTAGGATTTATGAGCGGATTTCAGCGTCTTTGTATGTATATAATGATAACTTTAATAAATATGTTTAAATCAACGAATTGCTAATTAAAAAAAAAAGCTATTTTTGTATGATAAAAAATTAGTGAACATGTCAGAAAACTTTTCAGAATCTAGTATTAAAGAGCAATTTAAGTCAAATTCAAAGCTTCGTTTAACTACTTATGTAGTTGGAGGTTTGGCTGTTATTACGCTTGGATATTTTTCCTACAAGCAATTTATTTTTAATCCAGCAAATGAAAAGTCTAAATCGGCTTATTTTGAAGGACTGAATTATGCAGAGAAAGACTCTACTGACGCTTCTATAGATATTCTTAGACCGGTTGTAAAGAAGTTCGATGGTAAAATTGGAGGAGAAGTTGCTCAGTTTACATTAGCACGTCAATTAATGTCTAAAGGAGAGTTTACGAAAGCTTTAGATGAGTTAGAAGGAGTATCTTTAGATGATACATATTTAAGTGTTATGTGCATTGGACTTCAAGGTGATTGTAAGTCTGAAATGAAAAAGTATGCAGATGCAGCCGGATTATATATTCAAGCGGCAGATAAAGATGAAAATGATTTCACAACACCTTCTTATTTATTCAAAGCTGCTATTTGTCATGAGAAATTAAATGATTTTGAAACAGCTCTATCCCTTTACAATAAAATTGAAAATGGTTATCCTGAATTTTCAAATCAAAAATCAATTAAAAAATACATAGCGCGCGCTACAAGAACTAAAAAATAATATATGGCTACTGCAAATCGCAATTTGTCAGATTACAATAAGGACTTTGTTCCAAATGGTGCCGATTTTAAGATCGGCATTGTTGTTTCTGAATGGAATGATTCAATTACGTTGAATTTATTGAAAGGAGCTAAAGATGCTCTTTTAGAAAATGGTGTAAAAGAAGAGAATGTTTTGGTTCGCTTTGTTCCTGGAGCTTTTGAACTTCCTTTAGCTGCTCAATTTATGTGTGAATACACAGAGGTTGATGGGGTAATTGCTATTGGAGTAGTTATAAAAGGTGAAACGAAGCACTTCGATTTTGTTTGTGATGGAGCTACTCAAGGAATTAAAGATGTTAGTTTACAATACAACGTACCTGTTTCTTTTTGTGTATTGACAGATGATAATATTCAACAGTCTATTGATCGTTCTGGTGGTAAACATGGTAATAAAGGAATTGAATGTGCGATTGCATGCATGAAAATGGTAGAATTAAAAAAGAATTTTGAAACTTCTAGTGGAGCAGCAAAGTTTAATCAAAATTAGAATATATGACTTTAATTAAATCTATATCTGGAATTAGAGGTACTATTGGAGGGAAAGTTGATGATGGATTAACTCCAATCGATACAGTGAAATTTGCCGCAGCTTATGGCTCATGGCTGATAAATAGAAATCCTGAAGTAGCTAAAGTGAAGGTTGTAATTGGGCGCGATGCTCGTATTTCAGGTGAAATGATATCTAATCTTGTAATATCTACTTTAGTAGGTTTAGGGATAGATGTTATCAATTTAGATTTATCAACTACACCAACTGTTGAAGTGGCTGTTGTAATGGAAAGTGCACATGGTGGTATTATCTTAACTGCTAGTCATAATCCTAAGCAATGGAATGCTTTGAAGTTATTAAATGAAAAAGGTGAATTTATTTCAGGTAAAGATGGCGAAGAGGTTTTAGCAATTGCTGAGAATGAATCATTTTTATTTGCTGATGTAGACGATTTAGGAAAAGTAACAAAAGATGATTCATACCTTAAAAAACACATTGATGCTATTTTAAATCTTCCTTTGGTTGATAAGAAAGCAATTGAAGCTGCCGACTTTAAAGTTGTGGTTGATGCAGTGAATTCTACTGGTGGAATTTTTGTTCCCGCTTTATTAGAAGCGTTAGGTGTAAAGCAAATAACAAAATTATATTGTGAACCAACAGGACATTTTCCTCATAATCCAGAACCTTTACCAGAACATTTAACTGATTTGTCAGATAAAATGATTGATGAAAAAGCAGATGTTGGAATCACTGTTGATCCTGATGTTGATCGTTTAGCATTGGTTTGTGAAGATGGATCAATGTTTGGAGAAGAGTACACATTGGTAGCGGTAGCTGATTATGTTTTAACACATACACCTGGAGCAACTGTTTCAAATCTGTCATCAACAAGAGCTTTACGTGATGTAACCGAAGCAAGAGGTTTAACTTATCATTCTGCAGCTGTAGGTGAAGTTAATGTTGTTTCTAAAATGAAAGAAGTAAATGCTGTAATAGGAGGAGAAGGTAATGGAGGAATCATTTATCCTGAATTGCATTACGGAAGAGACTCATTGGTAGGTATTGCGTTGATTCTGTCGCATTTAGCACATAAGAAAATGAAACTATCAGCTTTAAGAGATAGCTATCCGACATATACTATTTCAAAAAACAAAATTGAATTAACTCCAGCAATAGATGTTGATTTAGTACTAACCAAAATGGCTGAAAAATATGCTGAATTTGAGGTTGATACTTTAGATGGTGTAAAGATATATATTGAAAAAGAATGGGTTCATTTGCGTAAAAGCAATACAGAACCAATTATTAGGATTTATTCAGAAAGTGTAAATGCTGAAAAAGCAAATGATTTAGCTTTTAGAATTATGGATGATATTAAATCGTTTGTTTAATATTGATAAATATCTTCAACAAAAAGTCATCGATTTATCGATGGCTTTTTGTTGAATGCTAAAGTGTTCAATTATGATTTTTTTTTGATCTTTAAACTTCAAATCCTGAAGGGGTTCAATGTAGTTAACTCAGAATTAGATTCTGAGTTACGAAAGCAAACGCAACTGCTCACAACCCTGAAATGGATAGAAATAGCCTAAATATAATCACATACACGACCATGTAACAATACCAATTATAGGTGATAAAGCGTATTGTCTGGTTGTTGTTTTTTTGTAAATGAATAATCCTTTATTCGAGAGAATTATTAAGTTCTTATGGATCACGTTAAAAGTTGGGAACCGATAATTTAATAATTATTTTCCTAACAATTTTTTTAGCTGAAAAAAGTATCAAAAACAGCTTTTTCAATTTTACAAGGAACTTTTTACGTTCCGTTTCTCCCTACAAAAACCGCTGATAAATGTTGATACCGATTACGTATTCAATATGGTCTTTATTACATCAGACCATTTTCATACTGTATCGGCATCGTTTAAAAAACTAACTACTTTTATATGCTTTTTTCCTTACATCTCCATTTCATTACGATGTGGACGCACTTCCGTTCCAATGATAAATGTTGAACTTCATACTTTTCTTATTAGTAGTGTTATAATTTTGAAAAGTATTCCGTTCCATTTATCAATTCTGTGCAAAATTTAAGTTATAGCTTCGAGGTTTGAAATTTTAGATCTGTTTTTTAATTTCAAACTTACTAATTTCACATCTGTTTATATTGATTTTAAAACGTTGATAATTAGCTTTAAAAATTAAAAAGGAAGCTATAAAGTGTTTCGTAGATTTCAAGTTTTATTGGTTATGCCTTGATTTCGATGGCTATCGGGATTTGTTTCTTTTGGCTTGACCCAAAAGAAATGTGAAAAATATTTTAGCAATTTATAAGTGATTGAACCTTACCCCCAGAAATAGATGTAATCCATTTTTATTTGCTTTATTAAAACGATATATTATGAATAGGTTAAACATCAAATCGGGGATCATGTACCTATTGACAATTCACTGATTTAACTAACAATTTTTTCATGGACAATATTAGTGTTTTTCTACTGATTTCGATAATGCTTAACTTACTATGTTTTTTAAACAAAAAAAGGCAGTCAATTTGACTGCCTTTTTTTTGTAAAATTAAATATGATATTCTATTTAATAGATATTTCTACACGTCTATTTTTAGCTTTACCTTCTTCAGTTTCATTGTCGGCTACAGGTTTAGCTTCACCTTCACCTTTAACAGTAATTCTAGCTCCTTGAGCTCCTTTACTTACTAGATATTTCTTAACAGAAGTTGCTCTTTGAATTGATAAATTTAAATTTAAATTATCAGTTCCAGAAGCATCAGTATGACCAACTAAAAGAACTTTAAGATCTTTATTGTTTTTCATCTGTTGAACTAAAGCATCTAATTTAGCTTCTTTAATTTTAACACTGTTAACATCAAAGAATACAAGATTATCATAATTAGCTATTTCAGGCTTAGCTTCAACAATAGTCTTTGGTTTTGCTTCTTCAACCTTAACTTCTTCAGCAGCTTTTACAGCAGCTAATTTCACATCTTCTTTCGCTTGGTTTAATGAATCAAGTTTTTCTAATTCTTTTAAGTAATTAGAAATTTTTATAACTTCTTCATCAGAATATCCACATAAATCTTTAGAATAATCTCCAGTCATTTTAGCTATTAAAGCTGTATCTGCTGGGTTTTTTTCTAAGATTGATGCTTCTAATTTCTTACCGTAGTTAGAAAGCGTAGAAGCTTCTTCTTCAGTAAATAGGTTTTTGTTACAATCATTTTGTCCAAACAACAATGAGAATTGTAATGTAAACCCAACTAAAATTAATAGTTTGTTCATCATCTTATTTTTGTTGTTTAAATTATTTATTGATAATACCTCTTAAGTGTTGTAAAGCATCTTCAGCTTCTACTGTTTTAGGTGTTACTTCACACTCAGGTGCAGCAGCGTTTAATTTGAATACTAAACCTATTGTTGCTACTAACATATTGTCTTTAGATAATTTAGCAATACCTTGTAGGTTTATTGCCATAATTGGTGTCAACCAAATGTTAGCACCTAATCCAGCGTTAAATGTTGGAGCAGTGTTCTTTTTATAGGTTTTCGTGTATACAGTATTGTCTCTGTAAGATACACCTAATCCAAGAACAGAATATGGATCAAACCATTTTGTATCTCCAATTAAATTGTTGAAATCATATTTAAAATTTATATCAACAGCTAAAAAGCTATGTGGTCTTAATGAAGTTGATGCAAAAGAAAACTGTGAACTCCATCCTTTTTTACTTAGGTCTTTGTCAGCTGTAAAGTTCGCTGGGTAAAATGCATAAGCATTAATTTTTTTAATTCGTTGACCTCCATCTTGAATAATGTTTCCACCAAATCCAACTGTCCAAGGTGTTTCTGTTAACCATTTACCAAAACTTCTTTTTTCTGAAGTAGTTGTTGTTTCTGCTTCCTGCGCATTCAGTTTTGAAGTCCCAGCAAACATTAAAAAAGCTGCAATAGCTAGTGTTACGTTCTTTCTTTTCATTTTTTAATAAATTAATTTTACAACTTTATTTAGACAAAAGTAACTTGTTATTTGTCTCGACTATATAAATATCGCGACAAATGTACTTAAAAATCCGATTAACACAAAAAAAATGACTTTTTTTTAGGTTAAATTATTAACAATTAGATATTAATATCTAAAACATCAAGAACTGATGTTGATATATTTAGCTTTAATATGGTTTTTTTTGTATTAATATCTTATTTTTGTTTTAGTTTAAAAAAAAGCATTTATGAGATTGATAACAGATGTTCCTCACGATAGGTATAAAATTCAAATCTTTAATTACAATTCGAAATTTATTGTTAAAATTGAATTAGATCAATATGAGCAAGTTTATAAAATTAACGAATTGGATGTTTCTGGAGTTGATGATATAAAAAAAATGATTAATTCGTCGCTTTTGGAAAATGCGTTACTTAGGTTTGTTGAAATGCGAAAAGATTGGGTTAGTGCTTATAATAATATAAAATAGTATGAAGATTTATTTAACAGGTTTAGTTTTTTGTAGTTTAATGATTTCTAGCTGTAATGATACTAAGAAAGAAGTTGTTATTGAATCTCCTAAGGTTGAGTCTAGAAAATTAGGAGAGTTGAAAATTGCTTTTTACGAACAAGATTCAATGAAATTACATTTTGAGTATTATAAAAAACAAGATTCTCTTCTTTCTAAGAAACAATTAGCCTTTCAAGGTAAGTTAAATGAGAAACGCAAATCGATGGAGACTTATTATATGAGTTATATGCAAAAAGCTCAAAGTAATTTACTCTCTCAAGTTGAAGCGGAAGCTTATCAAAGGAATCTTCAGAATCAAGAGGCTGAATTAATGAAATATCAAGAGGAGCAAGGTGGTAAATTAGAAAAAGAATCTATATCTTTAAACGAAGCTATATTTAAAAAAATTGATTCGTTCAGTAAGTCGTTTTGTGAGAAAAATAACATAGATTTATTATTAATTCATGGTCCTGGTGGTCAATTTAATTATATTTCTCCTGAAATGGATGTGACAAATGATTTTGTCGCTTTTTTAAATGAAAGTCAAGCGGAAATTGAAAATGATCTAAAAAAATAAATTAAATGATTGTCTCAGAACAAAAGAAAAAAGAAAATATTGCTGAATACATCATTTATATGTATCAGATTGAAGATGTTATTCGTGCCTATCAATTTGATCTTGATGCTATCATTGAGAATTTTGTATCACCTCAACTTCCAGATAGATCTTTTTTAAATGATTATTCGAAATGGTACCTTGCGCTTATTAATGGTATGAAATCTCAAAAAATAGAGAAAGTTGGACATTTAAGCGAAATAAATGAAGTAATGATTGAATTGTCATATCTTCATAATATGCTTATGAATATTGTAAAAGATGTAAAGTATATTAAATTATTTGAGGTTGCTATTAAAAATATTGATGCATTTAAAGACAAATCGAATCTTAAGGATAAGAATCATATCGAAATTGCTTTTCATGCTTTGTATATGAAATTTTTATTAAAGTTAAAGCGTCAAGAGATTAGCCCTGAGTCTGAAGATGCTTTTGACACGATGCGAATATTGCTAGCTTATTTATCGAAGTCATACCACAAAATGAAAAATGGTGATCTTGACTTTGTGAATAATTAATTATTTTTCACAAACATATATTATGGCAGGTGGCATATTGATAATTGTGTACAATATTTTCACTTCTTTGTAGGTATTCATTAATAACTCTTTAGCAGTGCTAGAGTATTGGTATTGAATAAATTTACCTTTTTGTTTTAGTGAGGTATAAGCATTGTTTACTATTGAAAGCCTAATTTCTTCGCTAAGATTTGTAAGTGGAAGTGATGAAATAATAACATCAGCTTTTGATAAGTTGTGTATAGCTAAATACTTTCCGATTTTTTCTGCACTATCATTTATTAATATAACGCGAGGGTCACTTATTTTGCTTTTAAGATTGTTGTAAAAAGCCTCATTTAATTCGAATACAAATAGTTTAGAATTCTCCTCTAGTTTCTTGATTAATTTAAAGGTGAAGGCTCCTGTTCCTGGACCAAATTCTACAATAACGTTATCTTTTTTGAAATCAATCTGTTTTATTATTTTATTGACAAGATAACGCCAGCTGGGAATAATTGACCCAACCATTTTTTTATCCTTGATGAATTGTTTAGTGAATGATTGAATGTTTTGCATTAACTAGTTTTTCAAAATGAAACTACCTCTATTGAAAATAGCGATTACCTCTCCTCTTAATTCTTGATTTAAAAAGTTTGAGTTCTTTACATTTGATAAAAGTAAGTCATTTGTAAAAGTCCATTTTTTTGATGTATTGAAGATTGTTAAATCAGCTTTTTGACCTTCAGTTATTGGTGAGTCAGGAATGTTTAAAATTGAACGAGCATTATTTGTAACATTCTTTACGAAAATGTTTAGATCAAATTCTTTACAATCTAAAAGTGAGCTATAAAGAGTTTGTAAATGTATAGAACCAAAAGAAGCATTGTCAAATTCAACATCTTTTTCTTCTTTGTCATTTGGCCTATGATCTGAAACAATTGTATTTATTGTACCATCATTCACTCCTTCCCATAATGCAATTCTATCTGTTTCTCTTCTTAGTGGAGGCATAAATTTGAAGTTAGTGTCGAATTCTAATACCGCCGTTTCATTGTATAATAAATTAGCTACATGAACATCACATGTTATGTCTAAACTGTTTTTTTTAGCTCTTCTAACAAGGTCAACGCTTTCTTTACATGAAAGTCCTGTTAAGTGTAGTTTTCCTCCTGTGTAAGATAAGAGATTAATGTTTCTTTCAATTTGAATGATTTCAGCAATACTAGGTTCAGCCTTTAATCCTGTTTTAGTAGATGCTTCTCCTTCGTTAACCATTCCGTTTCCTGCCATTGAGAAGTCTCGTGAAAAAGCAATTATTCTTCCTCCGAAGTTTTTAGCATATAATAATGCACGGTACATTATTCCAGAGGAAACTGGGTGTAAGTCATCTGTAAATAATTGAACTCCAGATTGAAACATGTCAAACATTTCTGATAGGTTTTCACCCTTCATTTTTTCTGTAATACTTCCTGTTGGATGAATTTCTGTGACTTCATTTACAGCTTGATTGACAAGGTAAGACACTTGTGTTTTTCCATCAGTAACTGGGTTTGTGCTTGGTAAAACAGCCACATGTGTGAAGCCACCAAATGCTGCAGCTCTTAAGCCTGAAGTAATTGTTTCTTTGTGCTCAAAACCAGGATCGCAGAAATCAGATTTTAAATCAGTCCAGCCTTGAGAGATTAAGAGGTCTTCTCCTTCTATAATTTGATCGTAGTCCGAATTAATCTGATCATCAATTTTAGCGATCATTCCTTCAGTAATTAACAAGTCTTTTCTTTGACCGTTAAAAGGAGATTGAGAATCTATTATTAAAGCTGATTTAATAAGTGTTTTCATGAGCTTTTTCTTTGATTTTTTTGGATTTCCAATCTTTTAAAACGAGTAGTTCTAGTAAGATGAAAATAATACCCAAAATTATAAAATGTTTCCAAAATTCTTTCACTTTTAGTGATTCAGTTTCGATTAAAATGGAAGAATCTTCTAACGTATAGGTTTTTAACAAGTTGTAGTTTTTATTAAAGTAGCTTTCTATTTCTTCTTTGCTAAAATAGTTTGTATTAGATTCATTTCTATTGTAATTCAGAGATAGACTTCCAAATTCTTCATTGTTTGAAGTTAAATTGTATTGTTTTGCTTTGATAAGAGGTTGATTACTGAGTGAGTTGATGTCAATGTGTATAACTGATTTACGTTGTTCGAATAGCGGAATAATATCGATAGTGCTATCTTTTATATGAATAGATTGGTCTTTATTAAATTTGTTGAATCTAATTTTTGCTGTGGCTGACTTACCTAGCATGTAAGAAATGGAAGGAGATGTTATGCTTAGTTCGCCTACTCTTAAAAGTAATGTTGGGAATAGACTGCTTGAAGTGAAATTACTAAAGTTTTTACTTAATGAACTGGTAAATAAATAACTATTCGTTTGAGTGCTTTTTAAAAACAAAGGTGCACCATTTTGTACTGTTAAAAAAGGGGTGTATGGAACTGTTTTTATTAAGTTGTAAAGTTTGAGAATGAATTTTTGATTCAAATTAGTTGGCTTTTTATCAAATATTGGTTCGAAAAAACGATCATCATTGTTAATTGATTTAATTGTCAACCCCGTTTCTAGTGGAAGTCCAAGTGAAGGTAATTTTAATTGGTTTAATAAGGTGTTGAAAGAGTTGGTTTCATCTTTTGTCATGTCTGAAGGAAAGATCATGATAGAATTACCATTTTCTTGAAAATCAACTAAGTTTTCAGTTAAACCGCTGCTTAATTCGCTTACACCATTTAAAATTATTAAATTTTTATTTGATAATGATTCGGTATTTATTTGGTCTATATCAACTGATTCTATGCTGTAAAATGGGTCAAGTTGGTAAACTTTTTCAATTTGTTTAGATGCTTTGTCTCCATTTATAATTAGGATCGGTATTTTTTGAATTATTTCATAATTAAAAAAATAGGTGTCATCAAATTGGAAATCTTTGTCATTGACTGAAATAAATCCTTGGTTTTTTTTTGTTTCCGCTTCGATATAAGAAAAGGAAAAAGAAGTTTGTTTATTAGCAGGGAGATCGATAAATAAATTTCGCTTACTACCTTCAACTTGGAAACTTAATTCAGTATTGTTTTTTTGGGTATTACTATGGTTTGATAATGTTAAATTTATTTCTGTATTTAACTTGTGTTTATGAAAGTTCGAAGAGAACCAAACTGAATCTATTGAAATGTTTTCTTTATTAGAAGGGGATAATATTAGAGGTGTTATAAATAGGTTGCTGTCTATATCTAAGATTGCATTAGGATTAAAAATTGGTTTTTGAAAATCCGAGTAGATGTATAATTGGCTGTTAAGAATGTTTTTAACTTGAATTGATTCTTTTAGAAAATTAACTACTTCAGGAATTGTTCTTGAAAAAGAAGTGTGTGTAATTTTATCTATCTGATTGTATGCATCCTCGTTTGTAAGGAGGTTTTGTTCAATTGAACTGAAATTATTAGTGAAAATAATGTATTGTGTTGTTCTATTTCCTTTTTTTATGGTGTTCTTTAAATGTTCTTTGGCTTGAGATAGCAGAGCACCTTCTTTTCCAAATTTGCTCATTGAAAATGAATTGTCAATATAGATAGCAATTACTTTCGTCTGTGTGCTGCTAATATTGTTTTTTAGAGTAGGTCTTGAGAATGCTAAAACAAAAGCAATTATGGTTAGTATTCGTATAATTAATGTTATTAAATCTTTTAATTTCTTAACACCTTTCGTTTCTTTATTAATCGAACTTATAAATTGAAGACTAGAAAAATAAAGTGTTTTTTGTCTTTTTAAATTAAAAAGATGTATAAAGATAGGTACTGCAATAAAACTTAATCCCCAAAAAGCTGCTGGATATAAAAAAGACATCTTATTATTTAATCGTTTTTAGTGATAATAACCTTTGTTTAATTTTGTCTAATTTAATAATTATTTCGTCGGTAATGTCATTATTAATAGGCTGAATCTTATTTTCTTCTTCAGAATCTTTATCAAAAGTTTTTAGAGCTTTTTTTGCACCATCTAAAGTGAATCCTTTTGTTTTAACTAAATGATAAATCTTGTTAAAGTTTACTATGTCTTTTGGGGTAAATAAACGATTCCCTTTTTTGTTCTTTTTAGGTTGAATAATTGTGAATTCTTTCTCCCAGAATCTTATCAATGAAGTGTTTACATTGAAGAGTTCTGCTACTTCTCCAATTGAATAGTATAACTTTTTTAAATCTTTTTCAGTAATTTCTTTCACAACATTCTTTATTGAAGTATCGAAAATAGTTATAATTTTACAATCAATTAAGTCATATGAATCTTAAACCGTATTTTTTTTTAATTTTTGTTACTTTAACGAGTTCTTATTATTTCGCTCAAGATGAAATAGATAATGATGTGGCGTATGCTATGGACTCAATTTCTTTTTCTGATAGTATTCCTATTTATCAGAACAGTGAAAAAATCAATGATATTATTTCTTTTGCTAAAGAATTTCTCGGTACACCATATAAATATTCAGGTACTTCTCCTATTGGTTTTGATTGTTCAGGATTTATCTATTATGTAATGGGTAATTTTGGACTAAGTTTAACAAGGTCTAGTTATGGAATGGCAGAGTTTGGAGAAACAGTAAGGTTGTCAAAAGTACGGCCAGGTGATTTGCTTTTTTTTAAAGGAAGGAACTTAAATTCTTTAAATGTTGCACATGTTGCAATGGTTATTGAACATACGGAGGAGGGTATAAAAATGATTCACTCTTCTACATCAAGAGGGGTCGTAATCGATAATTTTTCTAAAAGTAAATATTTTATACCTCGTTTTTTAAAGGCAAAACGATTGGATTATGGTGATGAGGAATAGTTTTTTTTCTGTCGATGAAAAATAAATGTTAGTCGAAATAATCAGTGATTATAACGTTTCCAAGCTCTCTTTTCAACAAAAAACCTCTTTTTTCAACAAAATATGCTTTTTTTTCTCTAAAAGTTGAGTAAGCTATTGATATTCCTATATATTTGCTAGTAGATATTTATTAACATATTTTTTTAAAAAAATTATTATGAACAAAGCAGAATTAATTGATGCTATCGCATCTGAGTCAGGATTATCAAAAGTAGATGCTAAAAAAGCATTAGATGGTTTTGTTGCTGCAACTGCTAGCGCATTAAAAGCTGGAGATAGAATTTCATTAGTTGGATTTGGATCTTTTTCTGTATCTAACCGTGCTGCTAGAACTGGACGTAATCCTCAAACTGGAAAAGAAATTCAAATTGCTGCAAAAAACGTTGTTCGTTTCAAAGCAGGTGCTGAACTTTCTACTACAGTTAACTAATTCGATAGAATTGTTAAAAGCTATAAAGGGAATCTTCGGGTTCCCTTTTTTTTGTTTAAATGAAGTGAATGATAGATATTGAAGAGAAAATTCGGGAAGAATTTTATAGTATTATTACGGATAGTAAAAAAGAAATGTTTGATCGTATAGCGGCTCAAAGGACTGACTATTTAACGGTTGTACTAGAAAATATTTTTCAAGAGCATAATGCTAGTGCTGTTTTAAGATCTTGTGATTGTTTCGGGATTCAAAATTTGCATGTAATTGAAAAAGATAATCGTTATAAAGTTCAACGAGATATTGCATTAGGAGCAGGTCGTTGGGTTGATGTGTTGAATTATGACCAAGGTGAAGATCCTACTGAAGATTGTTTAAAAAAGTTAAAGTCGAAAGGTTATAAGATTGTAGCAACAACTCCACACGAAAAAGATGTAACGATACATGAGTTAGATTTGTCTCAGCCCATTGCTCTCGTTTTTGGTACTGAAAGAAGAGGTATTTCTCAGAAGGTAATTGATATGGCGGATGAATTTGTGAAAATTCCAATGTATGGATTTACTGAAAGTTTTAATATTTCAGTTTCTGTTGCTTTGGCTTTAAATGTTTTAAGACAAAGACTTGAGGATTCAACTTATAATTGGAAATACAATGAACAAGAACAAACGCTATTGAGAATAAAGTGGTGTAAAAAGATTTTAAGAAGTGGAGATGAAATGGAAAAGGAGTTTCGTCGTCGTTTATTGCATTAATTTATATGGTAAATTGACTTGGATATAATTTAAGGTTAAAATACTCTTAACTACTTTCATTGATAGTGAATTGAAAATGAAAAAAAATATGTACGTTTGTAAAAAAAATAAAAAAAAACAAAATGGGAAGAGGAGATAAAAAAACAGCAAAAGGAAAAAGAACTATTGGATCTTATGGTGTAACAAGACCAAAAAAAGCGTCTAAATTTTCAGCTGCTACTACTGTAGAGCCTAAAGAAGAAAAAGTTGAAGTGAAAAAAGCAGCAGCTAAAAAGCCAGCAGCTAAAAAGCCAGTAGCTAAAAAAGTTACTGCTAAAAAATCAGAGTCTGCAGAATAATTCAGTGAAAAAATATTCTGAAAGAGGTTGTCTAGTTGATAGGTTACCTCTTTTTTTTTGCATAATTTGAAATGCCCCTAAGTCTTTTAGATCCAAACATGTTTTTTTAGCCTAAAGCTTATGCCTTTAAAAGAGAAAATGTACTAGAAATGTTATCTAATTGTAAGTTTTTCAAATAATTAAGAACTTTTTTTGAGTACAACAGTGTTTATAAATCGAAGGTTTATTATTGTAAACTAATCGTAAAATATTCCTAAAAGAATAATATTAATTAACTCTTTAATATGAGATTCAACTTTATTTTATCATATTTGTATAGAATCAAAAATTGATAAAATTTAAAAAAGATGAAACATAACTTTGGAGCTGGACCTTGTATTTTACCACAAGATGTATTTAAAGAAGCTGCGGCTGCAGTTTTAGATTTTAATGGACTATCTATTTTAGAAGTTTCGCATCGTCATAAAGACTTTGTCGCTGTAATGGATGAAGCAATTGCTCTTGTAAAGAAAACGTTAAATGTTCCTGAAGGTTATTCTGTCGCTTTCTTGCAAGGTGGTGCAACTTTAGGTTTTACTATTGCAGCTTTAAATGGAATGAGAGATTATAAAAGAGCAGCTTACATCAATACTGGAGTTTGGGCTACTGGAGCCATCAAAGAAGCTAAAAAAGCAGGTCAAGAAGTTGTTGTTGTGGCTACTTCAGAAGATAATGATTTCAGTAATATACCTAAAGACTTTACAATTCCTTCAGATGTAGACTATCTTCACTTTACCTCTAATAATACAATTTACGGTACTCAATTTAAAAATATTCCAAAAACAGATCTTCCTGTAATTTGTGATATGTCGTCTGATATTTTTTCAAAAGTGATTAATGTTGCTGATTATGATTTAATATATGCAGGTGCTCAAAAGAATTTAGGTCCTGCAGGAGCAACTTTATACATTGTTAAAGATGCATTTCTAGGAAAATCGACTTCTCCTTTTTTACCTACATATTTAGACTTAAAGCAACAAATTGATAAAGAGTCTATGTTAAATACTCCACCTGTTTTTTCTGTTTATGTAGCAATGCTAAACTTGAGAGATTTATTGAAAAATGGAGGGGTTGAAGCAATTGAAAAAGTGAATAATGAAAAGGCAGAATTGCTGTATAATGAAATAGATTCAAATCCTTTGTTTACTTCAGTTGTGGCGAAAGAAGATCGTTCAAATATGAATGTTACTTTTTTATTGAAAGATGAAAGTTTATCGGCTGAGTTTGACGAAATGTGGAAAGCCGCTGGAATTGTAGGTTTACCTGGACATCGTTCAGTAGGTGGTTATAGAGCTTCAATTTATAATTCCTTACCACTTTCAAGTGTAAAAGTTTTAGTGAGCTTAATGAAAGAGTTTGCAACAGTAAAAGCTTAATTATTAGAATATTTTTAAATACAGAATATAATCAAAACAAATATGCTCGTATTAGCAAATGATGGGATTTCATCAAAAGGAAAAGAAATTTTAGAACAAAATGGTTTTAAAGTGATTACTGAAAAGATAAATCAAAATGAATTAATTGGTGAAATTAACCGTCAAGGAATTACAGCTGTTTTGGTTCGAAGTGCTACTACTGTTAGGAAAGAGGTTATTGATGCTTGTCCATCTTTAAAATTGATTGGTAGAGGAGGAGTTGGTATGGATAATATTGATGTGGAGTATGCGCGAAATAAAGGTTTAATTGTTGTAAATACTCCAGCGTCTTCTTCTCAATCTGTTGCTGAATTAGTAATGGCACAGTTGTTTTCGATTGCTAGATTTTTGCCAGATGCTTATAAAAATATGGGAGTAGAAGATTTTTCTGTTTTAAAGAAGAAGTATGCTCAAGGTATTGAATTGCGTGGAAAGACTTTAGGTATTATTGGTTTTGGACGAATAGGTCAAAGTTTAGCTTCTTATGCTTTAGGTATAGGTATGAATGTGATAGCATATAATCTTTCGAAATGTTCAGTTTTAATACCTGTTATTGTTGGCGGAAAGAAAGTAGAGGTTCAAATTGAGACTTTGACGTCAATTGACGATCTTCTTCCTCAATCTGATTTTATTTCGATTCACGTTCCAAAACAAGCAAATGGATCTGCTGTTCTTGGAGCTTCTGAATTTTCTAAAATGAAAGATGGTGTAAGAATAGTTAATGCTGCTAGAGGAGGAGTTGTTAATGAAGAAGAATTATTGCTAGCATTAAATAGTGGTAAAGTAGCAGCAGCAGGATTAGATGTTTATGAAAATGAACCAAATCCAAACTCTGCTTTATTGAATCATTCACTTATTGCTTGTACACCTCATATTGGTGCTGCAACTGTTGAAGCGCAAGATAGAATTGGAGAAGAGATTGCGGGTTTAGTAATTGAAAATTTAGCATAAAATCATCGCCTGTGGCAAAAATAAAACCGTTCAAAGCGATTCGTCCTGTAAGAGATAAAGTTCATTTAGTTGCTACGCGTCCTTACTATTCATATAAGAAAAATGTTTTAAAAGCGAAATTGGAAGACAATCCTTTTTCGTTTTTACATATTATAAACCCTGAATTTAAAAGCGAGGTTAAGACAAAACCGAACTCTAAAGAGCGTTTTCAATTAGTTAGTGATAGTTATAAAAAATTCATAAGCGAAGGTGTTTTATTTCAAGAAAGTGAAGAAAGTTTTTATGTTTATCGACAGACTAAAATTGGATTTGTTTACACTGGAATAATAGCAGGAGCAAGTGTTGAGGAATACAATAAAGATTTAATTAAAAAGCATGAAGCTACTCTTACTTCAAGAGAGGCTATGTTTACAGATTATTTAGATATTGTAGGATATAATGCAGAACCTGTTTTATTGTCATATCCGCATAATGAATCATTAACTGAATTATTAAAAAAGATTACTAGCGATCGTCCTGAATATGAGTTTTCAACCACAGACGGAGTGAAACACGAGCTTTGGGTGTTAAATGATTTTACTACTAGTAACGTTCAAAAAGCATTTGAGGAAATTCCTTGTTTATATATTGCTGATGGGCATCATCGTTCGTCATCTTCTGCTTTGTTAGCTAATAAAAGGAAAGGTAATAGTGAGATGTCTTATAAGAATCAAGATTATTTTTTAGCTTATTTCATTGATGAAGAAGATCTTAATATACTTGAATTTAATCGATTGGTTAAAGGTTTAAACGGTTTATCGAAAGTTGAATTCTTAGATAAAGTTGCTCCATTTTTTGAGATTACAAAATTAAGAAAAGCAGAGAAGCCATCAAAAGTTCATCAGATGACTGTTTGTGTAGAGGGTGATTGGTATTTGTTTGATTTTCAGGATAAAATAATTGATGAAAATCATCCTGTAAATAGTTTAGATCCTGAAATTCTAACGCGCTTTGTTTTAAGTCCGATTTTAGGAATTCAAGATTTAAAGACAGATAATAGAATCGAGTTTATAAGTGGAGCTGAATCAATAGATAAAATAGATGAACAAATAAATAAAAAGAAATTTGATATTGGGTTTGTTTTGTATCCTGTTTCTATGTCTCAAGTAAAAAATGTTGCTGATAATAATATGATTATGCCACCAAAATCTACTTGGGTAGAACCAAAAATGAGAAGTGGTTTAACAATTTATAATATTAACGAATGATTGCGGAAAATTTAAAAAATGTTAAAAGTAAAATTCCTGATGGAGTTACTTTAGTTGCTGTCTCAAAAACAAAACCAGCATCCGATATTGAACTTTTATATAATGAGGGGCAACGTGTTTTTGGAGAAAATAAAGTACAGGAATTAGTTGATAAATATGAGGTTTTACCAAAAGATATAGAGTGGCATTTAATTGGACATTTACAGACAAATAAGGTGAAATATATTGCGCCTTTTGTTTCTTTAATTCATTCAATAGACAGTTTTAAACTGCTTAAAGAGGTAGATAAAGAAGCTAAAAAGCAAAATAGAATTGTAAATTGTTTACTACAGTTTCATATTGCAAGTGAAGACACTAAGTTTGGTTTTTCAATAGATGAGGTAAAAGATTTGTTGTCTTCAAACGAATTTGTCGAAATGCAAAATGTATCAATAGTAGGAGTGATGGGAATGGCTTCTTTTACTGATGATGAGGAAGAAGTTCGAAATGAATTTAGGACTTTAGAAAGCTATTTTAACGTTTTGAAAAGTCATTACTTTAAGTTTAATGTTAATTTTAAGGAAATATCAATGGGAATGAGTGGTGATTATGAAATTGCCATAGAAGAAGGAAGTACAATGGTTAGGGTAGGTAGTTCTATTTTTGGAACGAGATAAAAAATAAATATTATGAATTTAAAAGGAATGAGCGTTTCGTTATTGATGTTTTCATCTTTACTTGTAATGAATGTTACTAATGCTCAAGTTAAAGAAGAAAAAATTAACATAGTTGACAGATTTGCAGACGTTCAGGTATTGCGTTATGATATAGAAGGTTTTGATAAGTTAAGTTTAAGTCAAAAAAAGTTGGTTTATTATTTAGCTCAAGCTGGGCTTTCAGGTCGAGATATTATTTACGATCAAAATAATGCTTTTAATCTTGAAATACGTTCATGCTTAGAGGGAATAATAACTAATTATAAAGGCGATAAAACATCTGATAATTGGAATGATGTAGTACTTTACGCAAAAAGAGTTTGGTTCTCAAATGGAATTCACCATCATTATGGAATGGATAAAATTGAACCTACTTTTCCGAAAGAATATTTTCAGATATTGATGAAGGAAACCGAATCATCTTTATCTAGAGAGGCCTTAAGTGTTATGTTCGATAATTCTTTAGATGCTAAAAGAAAAGTTAAAGATGCTGCAAGGGATATGGTAGTTGCATCAGCAAATAACTTTTATGGTGAAGGGGTTACACAAGAAATGGCGGAGAAGTTTTATGCTTCTAAAACTATAAAAGGGGATGAGCATCCAGTTGAAATTGGTTTAAATTCTACTTTGGTTTTAAAAGATGGGAAGTTAGTAGAAGAGAAGTGGATGTCTGGAGGAAAATATGGTATAGCAATTGATCAGATAATTTATTGGTTGAAACAAGCTACAACTGTTGCTGAGAATGAGACTCAAAAAGCTTCTCTTTTAAAATTGATTGAATTTTATACAACTGGGGATTTAAAAGTGTGGGATGAATACGCAATCTTATGGGCTTCTTCTACAAAGGGAGATATTGACTGGATTAACGGTTTTATTGAAACCTATGGAGATGCTTTAGGAAGAAAAGGGTCTTATGAAAGTATTGTTCAAATTACTGATTTCGAAGCGTCTAAACAAATGAGTGTTTTAGCTGAAAATGTTCAATGGTTTGAAGATCATTCAGCAATATTACCCGAGCATAAAAAGAAAAATGTAAAAGGGGTTAGTTATAAAGTTGTACAGGTTGCAAGTGAATCTGGTGATGCTTCTCCAGCAACTCCAATTGGAGTTAACTTGCCAAATAACAATTGGATTAGAGAGGAGCATGGTTCTAAGTCTGTAAGTTTAGGAAACTTAATAGGGGCTTACGGAAAAGCAGGAGGAGATGAAATTGTAGTAGAATTTGCAAATGATGAAAAAGAAATTGAATTAGCAAAAAAATACGCAGGAAAAGCTAGTAAAATGCATACTGCATTGCATGAAGTAATAGGTCATGCTTCAGGACAAATTAATAAAGGAGTAGGTCAGCCAGCTGAAACATTGAAAAATTATGCGAGTACACTTGAAGAGGCAAGAGCTGATTTAGTGGGATTATATTATATAATGGATCCAAAATTAATTGAATTAGGATTGATCCCTTCAAAAGAAGTTGGTGTTGCTGAATATGATGGTTATATCCGAAATGGATTATTAACGCAACTACAACGTTTAGATTTAGGAAAGCAAGTTGAGGAAGAGCACATGCAAAATCGTCAAATAGTTGCTGCATGGGTCTTCGAAAAAGGAATGAAAGATAATGTAATCGAAAAAATTGTAAGAGATGGTAAAACTTTTTATGATATAAAGGATTATGATAAATTAAGAATTCTATTTGGTGATTTATTAAGAGAGATTCAGCGTATAACCTCTGAAGGTGATTACCAAGCGGGTAAAAACTTAGTAGAAAATTATGGTGTAAAAGTAAATCAAGATATTCATAAGGAAGTCTTAAAAAGAGTTGAACCACTTAATTTAGCGCCATATAATGGTTTTGTTAATCCAATCTTTAAAGTTGTTAAAAACGAAAAAAATGAAATAGAAGATATTGTAATAGAAAACAATCAAACGTTCGAAGAGCAAATGTTGTATTATGGTAAAATGTATCATTTTTTGAAGTAGAAATATTCTGTCAAAATAATTTCAGGAATTAATTTCCATAAAAAAATCCGTAAGTTTTTACTTACGGATTTTTTTATAGCTAACTAAATAGGGTCCGGTCGGAACTTGACTATTTTTAAAATGAAATAAATTATCGAGGAGATTTTTAATTTATTTATATGAGTTGATGCTTGAGCATCAGTCGAATATAAATAATTGAAAAGATTACGACAAGAATTTTATTTAAATTAGATGAATTTCCGTCCAGACACTAATTACATCGACTCAAAGAAATCATTCCCTTTATCGTCTGTAATTATAAAAGCAGGGAAGTTTTTAATTGTTATTTTTCGAACGGCTTCCATTCCCATTTCTTCAAAATCAACAACTTCCACTGATGTAATATTTTCTTTTGCTAATATAGCTGCGGGTCCGCCAATTGAACCAAGGTAGAATCCTCCATGTTTTTTACAAGCATTGGTAACGTCTTTCGAGCGATTTCCTTTTGCTAGCATAACCAGACTTCCTCCTAAACTTTGGAATTTATCTACATAAGAATCCATTCTTCCAGCAGTTGTAGGTCCAAAACTTCCTGACGGCATTCCTTCTGGTGTTTTAGCTGGACCTGCATAATAGATAGGATGATTTTTGAAGTAATCTGGCATTGGTTTACCTGCTTCAATTAATTCAAGGATTTTAGCATGTGCCATATCTCTAGCAACAATTAATGTTCCTTTTAAATTTAATCTTGTTTTGATTGGGTGCTTAGATAATTCAGCTAGAACATCTTCCATTGGTTGATCCAAATCAATTTCTACTGCAGGAAATAAATGTGGAGGGACTTCAGGAAGATATTGTCTTGGGTTTTTCTCTAATTGCTCAAGGAATAAACCTTCTTTTGTGATCTTAGCTTTAATGTTTCTATCAGCAGAACAAGAAACGCCTAGTCCTACAGGACAAGAAGCAGCATGTCTTGGCAAGCGAATTACACGAACATCGTGCGTGAAATATTTCCCTCCAAATTGAGCTCCAATTTTACTTTCTTGACAAATTAAATGGACACGTTTCTCCCATTCTAAATCTCTGAAAGCTTGACCATTCATGTTACCCTCTGTTGGTAATTCATCAAAATAACCAGCAGATGCTTTTTTAACAGCAGCTAAATTTGCTTCAGCAGATGTTCCTCCAATAACTAATGCTAAATGGTAAGGAGGACAAGCAGCTGTTCCTAAGTCTTTAATTTTATCTTTTACAAACTCTTCTAGAGATTTATCATTTAAAAGAGATTTTGTTTTTTGGTATAAGAATGTTTTGTTAGCAGAACCACCACCTTTAGCTAAGAATAAAAATTCGTACGACATTCCTTTTTTTGCATAGATGTCAATTTGAGCAGGAAGGTTGGAACCAGAATTCTTTTCTTCAAACATTGACAATGGAACTACCTGTGAAAAACGTAAATTACGTTCTTGGTAAGTGTTGTATATTCCTTTAGAAAGGTGTTCAGCATCTACAACTCCTGTATAAACATCTTCACCTTTTTTAGCCATTACAATTGCAGTACCTGTATCTTGACATGAAGGTAGTTGTCCTTCGGCAGCAATTGTTGCATTTTGAAGTAAGTTATACGCTACAAAGCGATCGTTATCCGTAGCTTCAGGATCATCTAAAATTGCTTTTAGTTTTTCTAAATGAGCTGTTCTTAGATAAAAAGAGACATCAGCTAACGCTTCTTCAGCAATTAATTCAAGCGCTTTAGGATCTATGTTTAAAATTTCTCTATTTCCAAATTTTTCTACTTTAACGAGATCAGAAGAAAGTTTTCTAAAGATTGTTTTATCTTCAGATAAAGTGTAAGGATCTTGATATATAAATTCTGCCATTTTTTTATGATTTTAAAACGAATTGTGTGTAGACAAATTTAATTAAAAAAATCTAGAGATATAAAGGGAGAGGATTAAAAAAATAAGGTCAATTAAATAATGAATTGATATTAATTGTTACGCTGAATTTTATTTTTTTTACCTAATACCTAATACCTAATACCTAATACCTAATACCTAACACCAAAAATCTATTTAGTCCAAAGTTTAGCAGTACTCACACCATGACAACTGTTGCATTGACCAGAAGTAATAGGTGAGGACATGTGTTTAGAAGAGGTAGGTCCTTTTATTGTAGGATACAAGCCATTTCCATAATCAATTGATTCAGTAGTATAGAAGTTTCCTAACCCATCAACTTGAATTGTATGTTTTAAAGTTCCATTTCCTCCTTGCTCAGTATGAAGGTAAACAGTAGTGTTTGGAAGCGTAACAGCTAAAGTAGAATCGTAAACGGTTCCAGCAGCTTGAAATATTCCTTTTCCTTTACTACCAGTTTTATGGCATTCCATACAATTTTGCCCCATATTGTGGGATTCAGTATCATTATAAGAACTAATGTTGGTTGCTTTTTCGTTTCGTTTACAGGAAACTACTAACAGAGTAAACGATAAAACAGCAAGGAGATTTAATTTAGATAAATTCATATTTTAAATTTAATATGAAAACGTTAATCGTTTATTTAAATTGCTCAACCATTTCTTCTTTAGAAACAAAACCAAGTTTTTGCCATATAAGTGCATTTTTCTTGTAAAGATGAATTGTAGGCAATCCTTCGATATTCATTTCTTTAGCAATTGTAGGGTTTTTATCTACATCAATTCGTATTACGGTAACATGGGCAGCGTATTCAGTTGATATTTCATCTAATGATGGTTTCATTTTTTTACAAGGACCACACCATTCAGCATAAAAGTCAACTAAAACATAATCTTCTGATTGAACTAGTTTTTTAAACCCTTCAATGCTAATCTCTTCTTTTTTTGCTGATGAATGTTCTGTTTCAGGAAGTTTTTGGTTCCTCCATTGCATCATTCCCCCGTTTAACTCATAAACAGTTGTAAATCCTTCTTTTTTTAATTTTGAAGCTGCTGAACTACTTCTTCCTCCACTTAAACAGTAAACCATAACAGGCTTGTTTTTATCAAGTTTCTGAATCTCTTGGGCAAAACTAGGACTATTCCAATTAATGTTTATAGCTCCTTCAATATGACCTTCGTTAAATTCACCAGGTGTTCTTACATCTAGTATTGTTTCATCTGTGAATTCTTCAATTTTATTTGCGTAATCTTTAGGGTCTAGATTCGTTTCAGAAGGTTGACTATTTGTACAGCTAGATATAATAAGCGCTAAGCCTAAAATTGTTGAGGAAAATAAATTGTTCATTTTTTATTGTTTTTTATTATTTGTGTTCTTGATATCGAGTAAAAAAATTGATCCAAAATAAGCGAGCTATTCTAAAAGTATATGTCATCATTGAGATAATGGATATTGCTAAAAATATTAAAAAAGCAATAGCGTCGGCTTTAATTAAAAAAGAGTTTATTGCCCAAGTGACTAGAAACCAACCCACCATTAAAGCATAACTCACGTACATTGCACCATAAAAAAAACCTGGTTCTTTTTCAAATTTATGACCACAGTGACTGCAGTTGTCATTCATTTTATCGAATTTTTTTAAAAAAAATGGATTTTTAAATTTGAAAACATTACCATTATGACAATTAGGGCATTTGTTATTGAAAACAGAATACAATACGTTTTTAATCATTCGACTAGTATTTATAAGTCTAAGTTAAGAATTAATAGTGATATTTAAAATGACTTTGCTCATAATAGAGTTGGAAATTAAACAAGTTTGTTCTGATTTTAAAAGTATTTTTTCAGCTTTATCTTGATCCTCAATGTTTTCTATGGTTAAAATTGGGTTTAATGTTATTTCAGTCACCCTTAATGTTTTCTCAATTTACTCTAACTTACCTTTGGCTTCACAAGTAAAAGATGTAAACTTTAATCTTGACTCCTCAGTAATAGCTATAAATGTTGTCATAAAACAACTGTT
>Ga0105052_10000917_pt1 | contig 40601 bp, 36 predicted proteins | sample FRY03_FD_78094 | JGI IMG/M metagenome (GOLD analysis project Ga0105052, IMG submission 78094) | Freshwater microbial communities from Lake Fryxell liftoff mats and glacier meltwater in Antarctica - FRY-03 | ecosystem: Environmental > Aquatic > Freshwater > Ice > Glacier meltwater ... | reverse complement strand
CTCCGGGGCGCTATGCCGTGGCTATTTCCTCTGACACGTCAGGGATTGATTACGGTCTGGCCTGGGTCTCGATGGTCGCGGAATCAGGAACAATTAAACTCCTTCTTATCGGGGCCGTGGGGATCGGTCTCCAGAGCTTGAGGCGCGGCAGGCGCAGTTAGCGCGAACTGGATTTTCTTACTGCAATCGGGACGCGCTTCGGGCGAGGCAAAGAGGTTGGTCTATTCCTCCGCCAATTCTTCCGCCAATTCTTCTGCCGGATAGGTCCAAATCTCGCTCAGGGTGGGGTGGTAGTGGGGGATGGTGGCCACTTGACCGGCGGTGGCCCGGAAGCGCATCGCCACGACGATTTCATGGATGAGATCGGAGGCGTGAGGGCCGACGACTGCTCCGCCGAGAATCTCGCGGGTGGTTGCCTCGACGATCAATTTCACAAAGCCATCGGTCTCGTTCATGACGAGGGATTTTCCATGATCGTTGAAGGGATAGGTGGCCGTGAGAATGGAGAGTCCTTGGGTGTGCGCTTCGGCCTCGGAGAGCCCGACGGTGGCAACTTGGGGCTCGGTGAAGACGACGTAGAGTTTGAGCCGGTGGTCCATGGTTTCCAATGGGGATTCTTGGCGCAAAACCCGGGCCGCATTGCGGGCGGCGATTTCTCCTTGTTCGATCGCGACGTGGACGACTTCGAATGGCCCGCTGCAATCGCCGGCCCCGAAGATATGGGGAGCGCTGGATTGCTGGCTGAGAGAAATTTTGATCGCACCGCGTTTCTGGGTCACCCCGGCGGCTTCGAGGCCGAGTCCATCGGTGGCGGGACGGCGGCCGAGCGCGTTGAGGATGGCGGGGGCTTCGACAGATTTTTCGGTGCCGTCGTGTTCAAAGACTACCCGGCGGAGCGAACCCGATTGTTCGATTCGGAGGATTTTGGTGCCGGTGAAAATCTCCATCTCTCGGTTTCGAAAAGCGGTTTCTACGGCAGCGGCCAAATCGGGATCGGTGCCGGTGAGGATTTGATCGCTCCGCTGGATGACGGTGACTTTTCGACCCAAGGCATTGAAATAATGGGCGATTTCCAAGGCCACCGGGCCGGCGCCGAGGACGATGATGGCTTCAGGGATTTCCTCCAGATCGAGCACGTCATCGCTGGTCAGGCAGCCCGCCTCGTCGAGGCCGGGAATCGGGGGCGAACTGAGCTTGGATCCGGTGGCGATGAGGAAGGATTTGGCCGCGACGGATTTCGTGCCTCCCTCGTGAAGTTGGACCGTCAGGGAATGGGGGTCGGAGAAAGAGGCGTGGCCGCGGAGAAACTCAAAGTCCCCGGTCTCCAATTGTTCGCGCCGATAGTCGGCGAACTCGGCAATGAGCCGCTTTTTGCGGGCGATGATGGCCACCCCGTCGAAGGCGATTTCTCCGGTTCGGAGCCCAAATTCTTCCGCGTGGCGGAGGGTGAGAAACCGATTGGCGGACTCGATGAGGGTCTTGCTCGGCATACAGCCCCGGAGGATGCAAAGGCCGCCAATGTCTTCGCCCCCTTCGATGACGATGGTTTTGAGGCCGAGCGCGGTGGCGGTTCGGGCGGCGGCGTAGCCGGCGCTGCCCCCGCCGAGGATGGCAAAGTCGTACATCTCAGTTTTCTTCCCTCGGTTTAGTGATGAAACGGAGGCTTCCGTCTTTGTTGCGATAGAAGCCGCGGAGGGTTTCGCCGCTGGACGCGCTGAGCTCCTTGATCGTGTCGGTCATGCTGCGTTGGGTGTCCTTGAAGGTCTTGATCAAAAGGCGACCATATTTATCGACCACCTCTTCTTTGGGACGGGTGACCTGAGCGTATTCGGAATCGCTGACACGCGTGCGGGCGAGCTTTTCCGTATTGGACAGAGAGATCCACCAGGCCCCTTGGGCATCAGGGGCATTTTTTGGGGTGATCTCAAAGACGAGGCCGTCGACTGTTTGGGTGGCTCCTTTGAAATTTAAGGCATAAAGCGCGGCGATTTCCTGACGCGAACTCAAGAATCCGGCCAGGTAGGCGCGGAGGGTTTTTCGCAATTTGTCGTTCCCGGACCGGAGTCCGAAAATGCCAAATTCGATGGCAGCGGGATCTTCTGGATCGCCGTAGATATTCAGTTCGATACTGGTGTTCACTCGAAACGACTTGTAGGGAATATTTTTGAATCGTCCCCAGGTGATCCGGGTGGCGGGAATTTCCTCCAGCTTCTGGATCGCGTCATTGGTGCGAAGATCATTGGCAATGACCCGCCAAGGCGGAAGTTCCCCCCGACGGTTCACTTCGGTGAAGTACATGCCTGGATCGGCCTCGTCCCGGATTCGGACAATTTCGCTTTTGGGATAGGTTTTTTCCTTGGTTTTGTCCTGAAGCAAAATTGAATCCCAGGAGTTTTTGAGGATGATTCCATAGACGGTGGTTCCATTTTTGAGGACGAGGCTGTCGGGGAAAGCCGGGCCGGGATTTGCGGCCTGAAGCCAGGAACCACCGAGAGCCACCAGCGCAACGAGGGAATGGGAAATCGAGCGGAAAATCATGGTTGAAGCATGCGCGCGCAGCCGATAAAAGCAAGCAAGTCTCCTTGTCTTAGCCATGAAGAATTTTCTTTCGCCGGTCCTCTGTTTCCTCCTCGCTGTCGGGCCCATCCTGACCGGATGTGTCATCGCTCCCAAAGCACATCAAAAGCCGGCCGAGCCCCGGACGGTCAAGACTGGGGAATTTTGGTGGGGAACTTCGACCTCAAATTACCAGAACGAAGACCGCGGGTTCGCCCCGGGTTCTCCGCAGTACTTTAAGACCGATTGGGATGTCTTCGCTGAAGAGGGACACATTCCTCCGCGAGGCGATGAAGCCACTTACTCCTGGACTCATTTTGACAAGGATGTCGCTGCTCTCCGCAAGCTGGGCGTGAATCACTACCGCTTCGGAGTCGAATGGGCGCGAGTCGAACCGAAGCCAGGCGTGTTCGATGAGGCGGCCATTCGCCAATACGTCAGCATGGCGCGTAAACTTAAGGCCGCCGGGATCGAACCGGTGGTGACGCTCTGGCATTTCACTTTTCCGGATTGGCTCTACGATTCAAAAAATAAAGCGAAGTCCAACTTTTTGCATCCTGATGTGGAAAAAGCCTGGGCCGGGTATGTCGAGCGCATGGCCAAGGCGCTGGCTCCTCATGTGCGAACTTTCGTTCCCCAGAACGAACCCAATGGCGCTCTTTACATCGGGTATTTTGGCGGGCACTGGCCTCCCGGGCTTTTGCTGACCCCGGGAGCCTTGAAAAAAGCCAACCAGGTGGCGGTTTCGATGTTTCGCGATGCGGCCGGAATCATTCGGACCCACCGTTCGGATGCCTTGATTGCTGGCATTTATTCGATCCCCAACTGGCGGCGCAATTTCTTCCAGGACCCGACCCAGTTTGTTTATCAAATGATGATGCACCAGAATTGGGACCATCTGGACGCGGTGGCCGACGTAATGGATCTGGTGGGAGTTAATTATTACTACACTCAGGACGCCAGTTTGACGCGGTTCGTTTTTCGGCCCTATGGGGAGCAAAATTCCAACTACACTCAAAATGGTTGGGAGATCAATCCGGAGGGATTTTATGAGGTCTTGCAAACGGTCAACGAACGGTATGGCAAACCGATCGTTGTCTTTGAGAATGGCATTGGCACTCAGAGTGAGCAGAAAAAAATCCGCTACTTCCGGGAGCACGTGAATCAAATGCGGCGAGCGATGGCAGATGGGGTCGATGTGAGGGGCTATTTTGCCTGGACCCTGATCGACAACTACGAGTGGGCCGAGGGCTATGCTGCTAATTTCGGACTCACCCACCTAGATCGGGAAACCATGACCTTGGTGATGGAGCCGTCCGGAAAATGGTTCGCCAACTTCATCCGGGCGAACCCGAAACCGTAGAAGAGAAGGATGAATTAGGAAGTATGAAAACCCTGCGCAGAAGCGCATCCTGAAAAGGGCCGCAAAATGTTTGGCCGGGAGGCAAGTATGAAGTGGGCCGCTTCGCGACCGATGGCTACCTTTGGCGGGAAACACAGGAGGATTGGGAGCCTACGCGCCCTCGCGAGTCGATTTCTGCGCCCTCGCAGAAATTCTTTGAATCGCTAAACTGGGCGCAAAATAAGGAAATTTTACGAAGGAAGTCGGGGACGGTATCCCTCCACCGCTTAATCTGGAGGGACATCGGCCTCGATGTCCGCCTCTTTCATGGCACGACAATTTCTTGTCGGGCCTCAATACGACTTGGCCCAGATGACGCGTTGTTTGCTCGGTTCGCCGGTGAAGATGCAAGTCCCAGCTTCCGGGGACTCTTCGAGAGGGAGGCAGCGGATGGTGACCTTAAGGTCGGTTTTTACCTGTTCTTCTACCGCGGCGGAGCCATTCCAATGGGCCAGGGCAAAGCCGGCGTGGATTTGAAAGCCTGGCCGTTCGGGCTTTGCCCGATCCGTTGCCGCGGGTTTGTTGGCGTTCTTGGGAGTAAAAAAGGCGTAGAAATCATCCTTGTTGTCGATCATCTGGGTGTGGGCGTCGCGGAAGGCCGTGGCGCGAGCGAGGAGTTGGTCCTGAATTTCATCGAGAATGGCGGGCACTTGAGCCGGCAACTCGGCGGCACCGATGAAGGCTTTGTCCTTGGGTGATTTGTCCCGGCGGGCCAGAGCGACGGTGCCCTTTTCCAGATCCCGGGGGCCGATTTCGATCCGGAGAGGAATGCCCTTTTTGATCCATTCCCAACTTTTGACTCCACCGCCGAAATCGCGCGCATCGATTTCCACGCTCAGAGGTTGTCCGTGGTAGGAGGTGGCTCGGAGGGCGGTGGCAAGTTGCTCGGTGGCTTCCAAAACGGCGGCCCGGGAATCTTCTTTGGGGGTGATAGGAATGATGACGACGTGGGCGGGGGCAATCCGAGGCGGGAGGATGAGTCCATCGTCGTCTCCATGGGCCATGATGAGGGTGCCGATGAGGCGGGTGCTCACGCCCCAACTGGTCGTCCAAGCGTGTTCGATTGTGCCGTCGCGGCCTTGAAACTGAATCCCGGAGGCCTTGGAGAAATTTTGTCCGAGGAAGTGGGAGGTGCCAGCCTGGATGGCCTTGCGGTCTTGGACCATGGCTTCGATGCAAAGGGTTTGCACGGCGCCGGGAAAACGTTCGCTTTCGCTCTTTTCGCCGCAGAGGACCGGAATGGCCAAATATTCACGGGCGAAGGTTTCATAGACGCGGAGCATTTTTGAGGTTTCTTCGCGGGCCTCGGTTTCGGTCTCATGGGCGGTGTGCCCCTCTTGCCAGAGGAATTCGGCGGTGCGGAGAAAAAGGCGGGGCCGCATTTCCCAGCGGACGACATTGGCCCACTGGTTGATGAGGATAGGGAGGTCGCGCCAGGATTTGACCCAACGGGCATAGGCGGCCCCAATGATGGTCTCGGAAGTGGGCCGAACCACCAGCGGTTCAGCGAGCGGACCAGCCGGAACCAATTTGCCGTCCTTCAATTCCAGACGGTGGTGAGTGACGACGGCACATTCCTTGGCAAATCCCTCCACGTGAGCGGCTTCTTTTTCGAGGTGGCTGAGGGGGATGAAGAGCGGGAAATAGGCATTGCGGTGTCCGGTCTCTTTAAACATGCGGTCGAGGACTTCGTGCATCCGTTCCCACAAGGCGCAACCCCAGGGCTTGATCACCATGCAGCCGCGGACTTCGGAATTTTCGGCCAGATCGGCGGCGCGGACGACTTGTTGGTACCACTCGGGAAAATCTTCTTCGCGGGTGGGTGTGATGGCGGTTTTGTCAGACATGAAAAGGATAGTTTGCGGATGCACCTAAATAGGAAAATGCAGTTTTACCACAGAGAGCACAGAGAGCACAGAGAAAGGGATCTACAAAAAAGAGGCTAAGCAACGGACTGGCACCTTACGGGGTGACGATCATGAACTCTCTGCGAATACTTATAAGTCACTGAGATTTTTTTATTCCACTCGGTGTCCTCTGTGCACTCTGTGGTTTATTTCGGTCTTTAGGGTGAAAAACTGCGGGTCGGCGGGTAAAGAACAGTCACTGCAAGCGGGCGAGGAAGTCCTGGAAGAAGGTGGTCCCATTTTCGAGGTCCTCGACGGAGATCCATTCATCGGCGGTATGGGCTTGGGCGAGGGAACCGGGTCCCAGGGCCACGGCAGCCATGCCCGCAGCAGAAAAAAGTGCGCCATCGCAAAACCAGGGAGCCCCGATCGGTGAGGCACCGCAGGATTCCAGCGTGCGAATGAGCGGGTGGGCGGGATCCGTCCAGAGTGGCGAGGCGAGAACCCTGTCGATTTCCAAGCCAGGGAAATCCTGGATCAACCCGTCGAGGAGCGGTTGCACGTCCTGACCGGGAATGGTGCGGATATTGATCTGCGCTTCGCAGCCGTCCGGAACAATGTTGATTTTGCTTCCTCCCTGGATGATCCCGATGCTGAACGTGGGCGGGCCGAGGACGGGATCGGATGAACGGGAAAAATCTTCACTGGCGCGGGCCCGAAAGGCGGCCAACACGTCGAGCATCTTTTCGATCGCATTCTCACCCTCCTGCGGAGTCGAAGAATGGGCCGCCCGCCCGGTGGTGCGGAGGGTCAAATTGGCGGCTCCCTTGTGGGTGTGGACGGTTTGTAAATTGGTGGGTTCGCCGGCGATGACGAAATCGAAGTGTTCCTCGGCCGCGAGGGCCTGGGAACCGTGTTGTCCGGCTTCCTCGCCCATGAGACCGGCAAACCAGATTTCGTGACTGAGTTCGGGAAGGATGCCTCGGCAGGCGCGGAGGGCATCCAGGATCGCGGCCATGGGGCCCTTGGTGTCGGAGGCTCCGCGTCCCCAGACCTTGCCCTCACGAACTTCACCGGAAAAGGGATCAATCGTCATGCCGACCACGCTGACCGTATCAGTGTGGGGGGCAAAGAGCAGGCGGGGTTTACCCGGCCGGTTGGAGGGGAAACGTGCCACCACATTGGGGCGGCCGGGGAGCACTTCCCGGAGTTCGGCCTCGGCTCCGAGGTTGGTCAGAAAATTCAGGAGAAAATCCGCACAGGCCTTCTCGCCCACGGATTCGGTGCCGGCGACCCCGTCGGGATTCACGCTGGGAATCTGAATCAGGGCGGTAAGGAGATCGACGAGCGGAGAGTTCATTTCCTATTCGCAAGATACCACTCGACGAATTTCGGAATCCCTTCAGCAATTTTGACCCGGGGATTGTAACCGAGGAGGGCACGGGCCTTGTCGATGTCGGCGCAGGTCAGGGGCATGTCGCCTTGTTGCTCGGGCAGGTACTCGATCTGGGCCTTCTTTCCCAGGGTCAATTCGATCGCTCCAATCAGATCCGAGAGCGTGGTGGTCTGACTTTCCCCGAGATTGAAAATCTCGAACGGGCTTCGCCGGTAGGAAAGCGCTCCGAGGACCCCTTGGACAATATCGTCCACATAGGTGTAGTCGCGCCGGGTGGTGCCATCGCCGAATTGCTGAATGGTTTCACCGTTGTCGATCCGCTTGGTGAATTTGTGGATGGCGAGGTCCGGGCGTTGGGCTGGGCCATAGACGGTGAAAAAGCGCATGCAAACGACCCGGAGTCCGTAAAGGTGCGAAAAATTCCCGCAGAGGTGTTCGCCCGCGAGCTTGGTGGCGGCATAGGGACTGAGCGTCTGCGGCAAGGGGGTGTCTTCGGAGAAGGGCACCTTCCGGGCGAGACCATAAACGGAGGAACTGGAGGCAAAGAGGAATTGTTTCACATTCCCGACCCGGGCCGCTTCGAGCAGGTTGTAGGTGCCGGTGATGTTGGTGTCGATGTAGGCGGTGGGATTCTCCACCGAGGGCCGTACCCCGGCCCGGGCCGCCACGTGGATGATGGTGTCGAATTTTCCTTCGGTGACCACGCGTTGCACTTGGGCGGCGTCGCAGATGTCACCTTCAATCACATTGGCATCGTTTTGAAATGCGGCCACATTGGCCCGTTTGATCGCGGGATCGTAAAAATCGCTAAAATTGTCGAGCGCCGTCACCGAGTGTCCCTCGACCAATAGCTTGCGAACGATATGGGATCCAATAAACCCGGCGCCTCCGGTGACCAAAATTTGCATCGGGACAGGCTATCGGTCAGGAGAAAAAGGCGGCAAGGACATTCGAAAAGAGTTTCTGGCCGGGGTTTTAGGTCTGCGGGGCCCAATCCCGCCGTCGGAGCCAAATATCCAGCGGCCAAAAAACAAGGGCGAGAGCGAGCAGAAAGGAGGAAAGGTCCCGCCGGGTGCGGGACGGTTGGTGGGCGGGACGGAAGACATCGGCCGGTTGGGTTTGTCCGAAAGTCAGCTCCGAGAGGTCGCTCAAAAGTGAGGCCTTGGCTTCGGAGATTTGGTATTCAGCCGGATAGTTGCGCGTCCAGGTGGCGGAAAGCGGACGCGCGCCGGCTTCGCCGACGGCGATCATGGCGGATTCCGCGTCGGGTCGGGGGAGGGTCGCCTGGTACCTTCCGGGGGCGACCTGACGGGCAGGAAGCGTTTCGGGAGGGGCACCCTGCGGGGCGACCGAGACCGTGAGCTCGAGGCCATTACGGAAATTTCCCGAGGGGTCCACCGCGTCCGCTTCAATCACCAAAAGATCGCCCTCTTCGCGCACCGTCAGGTCGAGGTCGCGAGGGTTGTCATCGCGGATGAGGGAGCGGACGGTCTGGGCCCAGAATTTGGCATAGCCGGGCCAGGAGAGCCATTCGGCGGCCCAACGGGATTTGGCATCGCTGGCGAAGGCGGCGACTTGACCCAGACCGTAGCGCCAGGTGACGAGGAGCGGATCGCCATTCCCGGCGGCGAGGAGGACCTCGGCTCCCGGTTTGGGTTTGGTGATATTGGCCCCGAGGAGGGGGGGCGCGGATTTCCAAGCGATGCCCGCGAGCGGGGGATGCGTGCCTTGCGGGATGGCGGCGAGGGGTTCTTCCCGCAGGCTGGATTCCATGGCTCGCATCGTTTCCAAAGTGAAGATGCGGGGCAGGGCGGTGGCGTCGGGGGTGAGATAAAAACGCCCTCCGCCCTGTCCGGCGAGTTGGCGCAGAAAGGTGGTGTCCCGGTCTTGGGCACTGCCGAGGGCGACGACGGAAAGGGTGATTTTATGAGCCAACATGGCCGAGGCCAAATCGAGAGAGGACGCCGGGCCGCCCGAGCGCGTCGAGCCAGTGGCGTTTTTCTCTTCGGCGTCCGAGGCATCGGAAAACAAAATGATGTGTTTAATTTTGGCCTGAGCCTCGCGGAGTCGGGGAAAGGCTTCGGCCAACGAGGTGTAGATATAGATCCCGCCGCCCCCGGAGGTGATCGCGGCGATGCGCCGGGAGGCGGCAGATTTGTCATTAATTCGCCCGAGTGGGATCACATCCTGAACGCGGGTATCGACGGCGAAGAGGCCAAATTGATCCTTGGATTGGAGGACATCCAAGGCGAGGGCCGCCCCCTCGTTGGCCAGGTCCATCTTGGTTTCGGTCCCTACGGGCGCCGCCATCGAACCGGAGCGATCCAGAATGACGAGGAGTGCGACGACCGGGGTTTCCTCGCGTTCCTGGCGTTCGAGTTCCACCGGGAGGATGGTGCCAATAGGGGTGCGGAAATAGCCGCCGGCTCCAAAGCTGTCTTCCCCACCGAGCATCAAAAAAGCACCCCCAAAGTCCCGCACCCATTGGCTGAGGGTTTTCATCCCTCCGGGGGAAAAATTGTCCGCGGAGGCTTCACTGAAAATCACAAGATGAAATCCCTCCAGGCCTTCCAAATCCGCGGGCAACCCGGCCGCTGGCCGAATCTCGACTTCAAATCCGGTCTCCCGCAAGGCGCGAGCCAAGGGTTCGGATTGATCGGGAGATTGGTCGATCACGAGGACCTTGGCGGCACCGCCGTGGGCGAGGACGAGGTGGCGGCGGTTGTTCTCCGGCCGGGTGTCGACCGGGGTGGAAACTTCGACCTCATAGAGGGCCGTCCGTCCGAGGGCTTGAACGCGGGGAAAAATGACGTCCGAAGATCCTGGGGGCAAATCGACCTGCGATTCGGCGATCAAAATCTGATTTTGGTAGAGCCGCAAGGTGGCTCCGGTGGCGGGTTCGGAGGTACGCAATGTTGCGGTCAGGTCAAAGACCTCCCCCTCGCGGATGGTGGATGGGGCTTGGAGCGAGACCACGGCCGTTTCCGGTTGGGAGGATGAGGGCGAAAGAATGGTGTCGATCTCCACCCCGCGTTCCGCGAGGGAGGCGGCGCTTTCCATGGGATCGCGTCCCGCGGTGACCACCCCGTCGCTGAGGAGGACGATGCGGCCGGGCTGGTCGGAGGGAAAAAGAGCTGCGGCAAATTCCAAAGCGGAGGCAAGATCGGTCGCATCCTGGGCCGGAGGGACCGGAAGAGGGTCTGGCGGAGGTTGGCCAAAGGGCCGCACCACGATTGGGGTGCGGGCAAAATGGATGACCGCGGATTGGTTGTCCCGCCCGGCACTGGCTTTGGCGATGGTCTCAGCAGCCAGGGTGTTGGCTTCCGGAGAGATACTATCGGAGACGTCTCGAAGAAAAATGACGGCCGTCTCGGTGCTGGATTGAAGGAGGCGCGGTCCGGCCAATGCGCACACGATCAGGGTCAATACGGCGATGCGGAGCGCCTGACAGACGATCCATTGGCGTCGCGACCAGGTGACCAGCGAATGGCGGGAAGTGAGGAAAATGCAAAGAAGGGCAACGGGAAGCAGGAGGAGAAATCCCGGCCGGTCCCAATCTATTCCGTCCATCCCAAACATGGCTTCAAATTCCGGCGGGATCAGACGGGGTCCAAGGCCTCAGGCTCGGGCAGGGGCGCTGCGAGTTGGCTGGCAATGCGGTCGGCGATGACTCGTTGTCCACGTTCAAAGAGAAGGACATGGGTTCCGTCCGCTCCCGGCAGGGCCAGACGTTCACAGAGGAAACGCGAAGCCCGTTCGGGGGCCCCGGTGGGGGTGGGGATCTCGACGACAAGAGAACCCTGCCAGCGGCGACTGAGAAAAAACAAACGTCCTCCCTCCATCCGCACGAGCCAGCCGAAACGATTTTTGGGCAGGCGGGGCCCTCCGCCGCTCAGGCAGCGGACAGAAAAATCGACGGTTTCGGAGCTCGCGTGGGCCCGGCGCAAATCCCGCTCCACCTGCGAGGGCATGGTGGCGGTGAGTTCCTCGGCTTCGCGACCGGCGGGGGGACCGTTGAGTTTTTGCCAAGCCAGCCAAAGCGTGGCCCGGATGCTGCGGACCATCCGCGGCAGGACCATCCAGATCGTGATCAGGGCCACGAGCGTGACGACAAGGGCGATCATCGGATAAAAGTAGAGCAGGCTTAATCCGCCCAGAACAATGGCGTCCTCGCCCAGACTGAGCCCAATGTTGGAGGCGGGCTCGGGAGAGGAATTGGCCACCAGACGGGTGCCGGCCTTGGCGGTATGGGAGGTGAGGGCGACTCCTCCGGCCAAAATGGCGGCAATCACTTTGACCGCCGGGTCTGCCTCGCCCAGGGCCAACACGGCGAGGACGGCTCCGCCCAGAGGGCGGACAAAGGTATGGAAGGCGTCATTGACCGTATCGACCCAAGGGATTTTGTCGGCCAGGAAATCGAGAAAATAAAGGATCCCGGCAATGCTGACGAGCCAGGGATTGCCCAAGGCGGAAAGTTCCGTCAGATACGAGGGGAGGGCGACCCACCCGAAATGAATGGCCAGACCGGAGGCGAAGACGGTCAGGTACAAATTGACCCCGGCCAAGGTGGCCAATCCCAGCGCGACTCCCAGCGTTTGCAAGACGTCCATTCTGGAAATATCCGGGATGCGGGCGCGAAGTCACGCGCATTTCCCTCCACGGCGGCGGCGAGGCTCTCGGACATCGCTCCCGAGAGTCGTCGTTGCCGTAATCGCGATGCTGAGATTTTGGGGAAAATTGTGAACATTTTCGCATCTTCAATGGGGAGCACCGCGCATCCAGGTTGTTCCAATCCATCGTGAGCTTCCCGGAACGGTTTCCGTCCTTCGCCAACGCCGCCGCCAGCCTGCCATACGCCTCCGACAAGGTGACAAGACTGCCCTCATTCAGTGATGCAATCACCTGCTCGTAAATCGCCCAGAGAATTTTTCTGTGTCCCTCCGGTAATCGCGTCTTTCTTCCCAGCCGAGCCACATCCCTGTAATCCTCCCATGACTTGAGTTGCCATGCATCCACGACTTGATCCCATTCCGACGCCAGGAAGTGCGCGGTGAAGGAATGTGGCCCCGTTTGGGAGGACGCACTTTTCAGAATTTCCAGGATTTCCGGTTTCTTCGCAATGCGGAGGGATCGGAATTGGGCTTTGAAAAGCCTTTCCGCAAACACGTCGAGGGAATGAACGTCGATCCGCTCGGCTAAACGCGGTTCGTTGCCGATCAACCTTCGCAGCTTGGTCTCCAGCGCACTGGCGAGCGGTTCCGAGAACGTGGTCAGCAGAACCCGCGCGTCGGGATTTGTTCGGGCCAAATGCGCGGCACGGTGCAACGCGACAATCGTCTTTCCGGTGCCGGCCGATCCAGAAACTCTGGCTGGCCCGTTATAGTTACGATCCACCAATTCCCGTTGTTCAGGGTGCAAGAAAACCGTCCACTTCTCCCACGGAAAATCGAGAGCACTGGCCAGTTCCTCGACATTCGACATGACTCGGAATCGCCGCTGAGCGTCGGGATGGTCAAACGGGTCGATCTTCTCAACCTTGGGAACTGGAATGCGAGGTTTCCCTCCGGTCGCCAATTCAAGGAGAGCCTCAGCTGCCTCCGCTGGCAGACGTTCTGCGAGGGACAAATGGCTGTCCTCGTTGACTTGGCGGACATCATTGATCCACTCCGCCGGAACCCCATAGGAAAGCAACTCGTCGTCGGTTTTGAGCCAAGATGATCAAAGCGGAACAACCATGGAGGCTTTGGCGAGTTGACCTGCCGACTCCAGTTGTTGTGCCTTCTGAAGTTCGGGATCACTCTCGATCCAGAGCCATCCTTCAATATTGGCGTGGCCTGGAGGCGGTTCCGCAGCCATGATTTCGAGTCGCGCGGTCCGGACGTCCATTGCTTTACAGATAGCCGCGCCTTTTAGGGGCCGGCCACTCTTGTCAATTTCCTTCCAGGTTTGGCGCAGAAGCTCCGGCGCATTGCCAAGGCGGAAAACGGACGTGTTTCGGTATTTAGGATTCGGCAGGAACGCAGCGGGTTTCGCGCCGAAGGAATTGAACTGACTGCTCTGGGTAAGGAACCTGGAGAGGTCCTCCGCGTCGGATACGTGCTCAGGAAACCCGGAAGGAAGTGCGCGCATGGCTCGAGATGGACTGGATGCCTTCCAAAACGCGAGCCGGAAAATTTGATCCGTCGAAACGAGCCACTCCGTGTCCTTTGTCCGCGCCATCGAGCCAGGCATAAGCCAGCCGGTTGCTATTCCCGATACTCAACGTAAACCGGCGATGCCGTGAAGCGGTCCAGTCCAATGAGACCGATCCATCTGGCTCCGGCGCAAATTCCGGGAGTGGAAGACCCTCGGGCAGAGCACGCACAAAGTCTTGCGCCGTGGAGACAGCCAAAGAATTCATTCCGGCAGCGGCTTCGCCGTCCCACCCCGCGTCCGCACATTCATTTGCCAATGCCTGCAGTTCTGAAATCGCACCGGCCTTTCCACCAAACAGCGCGTGGGATCTCTCACCAGACTCCACAACGGCAAACGCAGAGCGCCTGACTGCTGCAGATTCGGGGGAAATGGCACTGCCGACACGTGAGTAGGCAGCCAGGGCGGAATAGCCCAGGCAGTAAACTCCGACTGCTACTGAAAGAGGTTCTGGCATTGTTCGGTCAGTGTATTTTTGAAAATGCGGTTCTTCAAGGCTCTTAATGCTTGAATCTTGGTCAAAATCCAAGGCCAGTTTTCAGGCTCCCCAGCTTCTACTGCTGCGACACAATTGTCAAAGATCAGCGGCAAGTTTTCCCCGTCCGCTGGTTGCATAGTGAGAACCAGGTTAACCTGGTGTCCGGTTTCTGCCTCTATCGCGCTGTGTTGATTCAGAAAGCCGGTAAATGTCAGGGCCTTCTCATCGGGCAAATGCGGAGCCACATGCAAATATTTATCCAGTTGCACACGCCCAGCGGTCAAAGGCAGCTGAATCCGGTTGATGTAGCGCATGCGAATCACCCGAACCTGCACTGGTGAGGCCAGTTCGATGAACAGCCTCCAGGTGCGTTCGATCTCGGGCAGATAGTCGTCGAGGCTGCCATAGGGAGCGAGACGGTTGAAGGAAAATCCCTGAACGCGCACCTGCACCAGTTGCTTTTCGTCCTCAGTCAGGAACTGCAAAGCCTGAACGTCCTGGCGAACGGACATTTGCGGGGGCTGGTCAGGTTTGGCTTCTATCCTGTGCTCCTGGAGAAATTGGGCGCGAAACTTGGGGTAGCGATCCCGGAGGCGATCTCGGGCCGCCTCTTCGAGCGATGCAATCTTCTGTCCGGGTGGCATATCGCATTCGATGTCGAGCACGGCTTCGATGATTGGGGCTTTCGGAAATCTGATCTCGAGTGCGCTCATCGTTGTGGAGAGTAGCAGGTCACTGGATTTTAAACACCTTCATTACCTCGTCGCCAAGGTGATTGATGACCTTCACGGCGATGCGGCCGCTTTTGGGTTTTTCGAACGGACGCGAGGTATCGCTGTGGAGGGTGGCCCAAGCGTCGGCGTTGATCTCGGCCTTGAGCGTCGTCTTGAGGGCCCCGTAGGGGTCGTTCGCTCCGAGGAAGTAGGCGTGGCGGACGAAAAAGCTTTCCTGGTTGTAGTCGGTGTCGATGAACCAGCAGGCGATGCCGTCGGCTCCGTCGCTGATGACTTCGCCGGTCTGGGGCTTGAAGACGTCCACGCCATGCACAGTGATTTGTGCATAGTGGCTGGTGGTTAGTGACAGCGGAAAATCGGACATTTTCAGCGTCTCGATTCCAGCGAGCGCTTGAGCCCGCCGAGCATTTTGCTGAGTTCCTCCGACTGGTTCAGCAGTGCTGCGAGCTTTTCCGGCGACAGCATCGTCAGACGGTTCGCGATGATCAACTGCGTCTCCGCTTCCGCCAGCGAGCCGCTGGCCACGCTCAGGCTTTGCAGATACTCCCCGGTTCCCGACCTGGCCGCCCCCTCCGCGATGTTCGACGGCACCGACACCGCCGCCCGCCGCACCTGGCTCGTCAGCCCGAACCGCTCTTCCTGCGGAAAGCTTTTTGAAGCCAGATAAATCTGCTCCACCCAGTCGATTGATTTCTTCCAGACTTCCAAGTCCCGATAACTCTTTAACGCACTCATAATTGGCGAGCAATCTGCCCCCTCCAGCCACTAACCACAAGCCACTAACCACTTCAATATCAGGCTCGCCGAAGATGACGAAGAGGTTGCCTTTCCCGGTGTTTTTCAAGTCGTCGGCCATGTGGAGATCCGCGTTCATCCGGGCTTTGAGGACGGGGATGCGGCCAAGGCTGTTGAACTCGGTGGTGTGGGCTTCGTAGTTGAAGGCGCAGGCGATGAGGACATCGAATCCCGCGTCGCCGCATTCGCGGGCGGCCTCGACGAGATCGGCTCGCTGGACAGTGCCAAATTCCGGGCCGATAAAAATGCCCGCCCGCATTTCCTTTTCATCCTTCATACTTCCTCCTTCAACCTTTTGGACGTAGCGTCCTTCGGCGCAGACGCGGCCCTCGCCCGGCCACTGTGCGAGAGTGGTGAAGGTGATGCGATCTTCCTTGTTGGCCTGCTGGACACCTGAAGTCTTGAGGTTTTCGAGGATCATCTTCTCGAAGGTCTGCCCGAACTCGGCTTCGTCCTCTGCCACCTTGAGCGGATCAATTAACTCGTCGTCCTCATCCACCCCCAACATGCGGTGGGGGCTGAGACTCTCCACGGTGAAGGGGCCGGCCACGCGGACGCATTTTTTGTTTCCGTAGGGTTTGTCGTAAAGAAATTCAAACTCGGCCTTGGCGGCGATGGATGCGTCGATCTCCCTTTGCCGGGCGATGCGGGCCTGCCAGAAAGCAGTGATTAGTGGTTGAGTGGTTTGTGGCCAGTGAGATGGCGCTTCGCGCGGGATTTGCCACTCTTCGAGGGTTTCTTTCAAGCCACAAGCCACTGACAACTGGCCACGGATCGGTTCGAGCTTCTGCTCGCACCGATCCCAAATGACATCGATCTCCGCGTTGTTGGCGATGGACTTGAGCGTGATGTGCGGCACGCGTTCATAGACGAAGCCGTGGCGGATGTTCCCGCGCACGGGCTGCGAACTCGGCGCGGTGCGGGTGACCTCGGCTTCCTTGATCTGGCCTTCGCGGGAATCGGCGAGCAGGTAGAACGGATAACGCGCACCCATGATGCGGGCCCGCGCCAGCGCCAGCGCCACGCGCGAGGTGTCTATCGTGATCCAGCGGCGTCCCCATTGCTCAGCGACGGTGGCGGTGGTGCCGGAACCGCACGTCGGATCGAGCACGAGGTCGCCGGGGTCGGTAGCCATCAAGATGCAGCGTTCGATTACTTTCGTGTTTGTCTGAACTACGTAAACCTTTTCCTCGGTGAACGATCCCGTTCCCGTGTCTGTCCAAACATTTGAAAATGGAATCACAGGAAAGTCATCCAAGAAGCGAACATATTGGAGAGTCCCTTGAGTTGTCGGCCACAAACGATCTGCTTTTCCAAGTCGCGTAAGACCTTTCTCCTCGGTCTTAAATGTTCCTTTTCCTGGCGTGTAATCCTGTCCACGGAAAGGAAACTGCCGCACGTCAGCGTCGCCAGCAGGTCTGGAACTCGTCAAGTTATCAGATCGAAATACTCGCGAACCGGTTGGCAACGAAGCCGCGTCTGCCTTCTGTGATTTAGTCATCCGCAAATTCACACCGGATGAATCGCGCACAAGTGAATAGACTTGGTCGGTTGAAGCTCCCGCAGACTTGTCTTGAAACAGAGCGCGATACTTGCACTTCGACGCATCGCGTGTTGCCCAAATTAGATAATTCGACGCGGCTGCAAGCATTTCATTTGCACGTCCTGTTGTGGTTCGGAAAGCAATCTGCGTGACGATATTTTGTTCACCAAACACTTCATCCATCAACGCGCGTACGCGATGGACATTTTCATCGCCGATTTGCACGAAGATGGAACCGGAATCGGTGAGCAGATCGCGGGCGACGGTGAGTCGGTCGCGCAGATAGGTGAGATAGGAGTGAATGCCGTCGCGCCAGGTGTCGCGGAAGGCTTTGACCTGCTCCGGCTCGCGGGTGATGTGGTCGGACTTGCCGTCCTTCACGTCGCGGCTGGTGGTGGACCACTGGAAGTTGCTGTTGAATTTGATGCCGTAGGGCGGGTCGAAGTAGATGCACTGCACTTGCCCCCGCAGGCCCTCGCGCTCGGCCAGACTAGCCATGGTGTAGAGCGAGTCACCGAGAATCATGCGATTGGACCAGTTCTGATCGTGCTGGTAGAATTCGGTCTTGTCCGCACCCTTGGTGATGCCGTTGAAATCGGCGAAGAGGTCGGCGGTAAGGTTCCCTGCTTCGTGCTCGGCTTCCTTCGATGTCCGGAGGAGATCGTCAATGAGCACCTTCGGATGAATCTTTTCCTGGATGTAAAGCGGTGGAGCATTGACGACGAGATCGCTCCAGTCCTGTTCATCCTTCCCCCGCCAGACAAGCTGGGGATCGAGATCAGTGTTGCGCGGGTAGCGGATGGTCTTCGGCTGCTCCACCTCCCTCTGGATGATCGACTGCTGCTCGGCGGACGGGATGTTTTTCCGCTTGTCTGCCTCGTGGGTGAGGGTTTCGACGGATTTGTAGGATGTCGGTTTCTTGGCCATGATTCAGAAAATTTTTACCGCATGGAACGCAGAGATCGCAAAGGGATGGTGAGGATAGGCGGTGACGGGTTTGGCGGGTTTATGACGTGTTTTCATGAGCCGTCTATGAGCCGGTTGGGTTGCTCCTTTTGCCTCTTTAATGACCCAAATGTCCCATAAATGTCTCATTTCAAAGAGACGAGAGTTCATTGCCCTTTTGCCGGTTGATCCGGGTATGATCCATGTCCCGATTGTCACCATTATGTCCTCATCGTGCCCGTTGCGATGACGGGTTTGGCGGGTTTCCATGAGCCATTTGAGCCATTTATGAGCCATTTATTTTCCCCTCGTTTGATGAGCCATTTGGGCCATTTATGAGCCGTTTCTTTCTGAACTCGTAGTGCGCACCCCGACCGCTTCCCTTGGGTACGATCACGCCCTTGGATACCAGTTCCTCAAGGTCGCGCTTCGCAGTGCCTCGGGAGGTGCCGGTGGCCGCTTGGTAATCACTATTGCTGAACCTAGGCTTCCATCGGATGAGAGGAAGGGCATTCAACTGCCGTTGGTTCAGCAAGAGTTCTGCCAGCACCTCATCCGTGAGCCAATCCCGCCAGAGGGTGAGGACGAAGGAACCGGAGCGGAGAGCAAATTCGGGTGCGGGTAGACCAGACTCTCCGCAGAGTTCGATCATCCGTTGAGTGCCGGAGCCTGCTTTTTCAATATAACGGGCGAGATAGAGGGACTCGGCGATGAGCGGGTTGGCCGGAATGCTAGGATGGTCGGTGCGCAGATCGTCGAGCGTGAGGTTTCCGGGGAGGGTGCCGGGGTTCCAGACTTCGAGCCGGTCGGCGAAAAGCCGGACCTCGACGGAGGCGTTGCTGTAGTAATCGCGGTGGGCGATGGCGTTGATGATGGCTTCGGCCACGGCATCGGGAGGCAATTCGTAGGTGGCCGGAGCGGTGATACCGTGCTCGCGGGTTCCGACGGCACGGTTGATCTTCGCGAGGACAAAATCGCGGGCCTGGTCGGCCTGCTCAAAGAGATCGCCTCCATAAATCTGTTGCGAGGCGAAGGGACGGCGGTAGCCGGTGCCGTGGCAGAAGACGCACTTCGTTTCAGCTGGGCGGTGGAATTTCTGAGGCGAAGCACCGAACAGTAGAACTGCGGCATTGGTGGGCTTGCGTCCGTCGAGGAGATTGAGATGCCGGAGGAGAGCTTCGGTGGAAGTGTCGGCTTTCAGCGGGAAACCACGTTCACGGCGGGAGGTGTCGAGGAACCAGCCGATGCGTTTGCGGGAAAGGTCGGAAAAGGATGCCTTTTCGCAGGCGGAGGTGTCGAATGGCGGCAGCTTGAATGCCCCCTGCCGGTCGAGGTGATCCACCAAGCTGGCATACACTTCAGCGTTGAGGGCGGGCATGTCGGGCACCCGACGGCGAACGAGTTCCGCGCTGGCCCGGCGGATGAGATTTCGCATCTTGGGAGCACGGGACTTGTCGTCCTGACCCCAGACGTAGATGAGCCGGGTCTTGCGCAGCTTGGTTGCGAGGAGGTATTCGCGCTCGGTGGGAGAGAGGCCATCCGCATCCTCGTGGCCATACTCGTTGCCGAAGAGTCCAAGGTAGATGTCGACTCGCTCAACCTCGGCGAGGTATAAATCGTCGGCCCGCTGGTCTCGGGCGGGCAGTTCCTCGAACAGAAATACCTCAGCCACAAAGCGCTTCAGAAAGGCGTCGCCAAGCAGAAACGCCTTCAAATCCCGCCGGGCGTCTGAGAATTCCTTCTGGACGCTGCTGATAAAGATTCTGAGTCGGGTGGAGGGCATCATTCAGAGGGGTTTCACCGTAAAGAACACAGAGAGAAGAAGTCCAAAAAAATGGAGGTGATGCGCCCATGGGATTTCTGCGACAACCTGCCGCAGAAATTCGGATCACGCTCCATTTCTCTCACAGGTTGTGAGAGGAAATCCCGATTGACCGTCTGAGCGGTGAAGGTATGGGCATGAAGCACACGCTCCTTCACCGTAGTGAGGAACGCTCTGTAGTCAGATGTGGCGAGGGCGGACTTCATTCCTGGGTGACAGTTTGAAGCATTTTCTCGAACTGCGCTTCCACCTTGGCGGCGAAGTCGGCTTCGATTTCATAGACATCGCAGAATTCCGCGAAGGCCCAGCGTCCATGTGTGCCGAGGTTGTTCACTCCGGGCACCCAGTAGGTCCGCATGGTGGATGATTTTTCCTTGGCGTCCTCGCCGCGGTATCCCTTGATCTCAACCACCAGATGAAGCAGGTCATCGTCGCCGTGGCCATCATCCACGAGCACGATAAAATCGGGAAAATACTTTCGCATCTCCGGGCCGTAGCGATAAGGCACCTCGAATCCAAGGTTTTGGTTTTTGACGTAGGCGCGGACTTTCGGATGCGCCTCGGCGACGCGGCAGAATTCTCCCTCCCAGTCGCTGTCGAGAATGACCCAATTGATGTGGCAGCGCTCGGGGTGGGATTCCCATCGCAGGGTTTTCGACGTGTTGAAGCGGACGTGATTCGTCGAACCGACCGGATTATAGGGGTCCATCAGTGCCTTGATCGGACGCTCGCCGTGAAACGCCCGCGTGATCCCCGCCGTGATTCGTTCGCAGGCCATATCGGCAAACTCCGGATACATGAGCTGCGCAGGATAGGTGCCGCCTTTGCAGACGAGACATGTGTCAATCCACTGCTTGGTGATCCGCTTGAGTTGGCCGAAGAGGTGGAGTTTGGGGGCCTCGCCGGGATCGCGCCATTTCGTGTTCAGCAGGCGCTGGGTGAGATGGAAAACGATGGTCGAGGGGCGCATGTCCCCGAGGTGTTCGACGGTCAGATCGATCCCCTCACCGATGATTCCCTCCTGCCGGTTGACGGTTGGCCCGGTCATTTCCGGGGTCAGCTCCAAGATCGAATCCGTATCGAATTGGGCGGTGAGTCGTTCCTCGGGCAACTCGACACGATAGCCTTCCACACGAGGGAAACGTATCTCAAGATGATCGCGCTCGGGACGGACGGCTTTCACCTGAATCGTTTCACGCGGCGGTTGAGGAGGAGAAATGACCGGCTTGGCCGTAAAATCAAACGGTATGCCGAGAACGTCGGCATACTCGACGTTGAAAAGATTCTCCTCATTCAGATCGTAAGATTGACGACGCAACGCGCGTCCAATCACCTGTTCGCAAAGGAGTTGGGTGCCGAAGGCGCGGATGCCGAGGACGTGGGTGACCGTGTTCGCATCCCACCCTTCTGTGAGCATGGAGACCGAAACAACGCAGCGGATGTTGCCGCCGAGGGTTCCATGCTTGCCGACTGTATTCATCACCTCACGAAGCAAGTCCTGATCGGTGAAATTCTCTCCCGCACGAGAATCGCCTGTGCGCTCCACCAACTCCCGCCGGAAGCGCTCGATTTCATCCGTGGCCATCTTTCGGAAGTTATCGTCCAGAGCTTCGCCGGATTCGAGTTGTTCGCTGTCAATCAGCAGCGTGTTCGGGCGAGAAATCGGGTTGCCCGTGGTATCATCAAAATTCCGGAACAACGCCAACCGGCCGTTGTGAAAAGCGGAGGTCCCGTCTTCGTTTTTTTGGCTGAATCCGGAGATGTAGTCGTAAACCAGCTTCGAGATGGAAGTGTTCTGACAGACGATAATGAAGCAGGGAGGAACCCGGATGCCCGCATCTTCCCACAGCTTGTAGGTTTTCTCGTAATGCCCGTAGAGGGCCTCCAGAGCCGTTTTGAGCAAGGTCGGCAGCTTGAGCGGGTCCAGTTCCTGCCCCGAGCCTCGGCTCTTTTTCGGCATCTTCGAGCGGATGTGTTTCCAGAGATCCCGAAACATTGGGAGCTCGTCTTCCTTGGCTCCTGTCAGATTTTGCGCCACCGGGACACGGGGCAGTTTGACGATGCCGCACTCGATGGCATCCATGAGCGAAAAGTCACTCATCGTCCACGGAAACAAAGTGCCCTCGACATAGCCCGAACCGCTTAGGAAAAACGGCGTCGCGGACAGGTCCATCACGCGGCTGATCCCCAGCTTCCGGTTGACCGCTTCCAGACCTGAAACCCAAAGTCGGGCAGCCTCCTTGTTTTTTTCCGACTCTTTTTTTTCGTCCCCCTTCAGATCCTCATCCAATCCCTCATCGATGCTCGCCTTTTCCCGGTAGCAGTGGTGGGCCTCGTCGTTGATGGCGAGGATGTTTTTCATCCCCATCAATTCCGGCATGACGCGCTGGATCATCTGTCCTTCAGTCTCCAGCGTCTCCATTGGCTGTCCTGTGCGGCCCTCCAAAAGTTGACGACCACCTTTCGATAGGTCAATTCGCTGGCGCAATTTGAAAGCGTGGTAATTGGTGATGACGATTTTTGCCCGGTTTACGTCCTCCAGCATATCGTGAGGAACCAATTCACGATTGGCGTAGTAGCTGTCCGGATCATTTGGCTGCAAAACGCGCAGGCGGTCCTTGATGGTAATGCCAGGAGCAACAATCAGGAATCCGCGTGTGAAATGCTTGCTGCCTGCCCGGCGAACAGCATTGATCGTCTGCCATGCGATCAACATGGCCATGACGGTCGTCTTGCCAGCGCCGGTGGCGAGCTTGAGTGCGAGACGCATGATTTCTGGATTCGCCTCGTTGTTGACATTCGCCAAGTGTTCCAAAAACGCCTTCCCGGCTTTTGAATGTGGGGCAACCTCAGTGAGCCAAATGGCAGTTTCCGCTGCTTCAATCTGGCAGAAAAAGGGGCGGACTCCGGAAAATTGGTAGTGCCGCCAATGCTGGAGAAGCCGCTGCGTCTCCGGCGTTACCTGCCACTGACCGGGATGCGGCAGATTGCGCCAAGTATGAACCTGCGAACGTACCGCATTGATAATCGATGTCGGATCGTATTGCTGCTCCTTGGTCGATAGGCCCTTCCCTTCGTCGAAAACCATCTCCTCCTGTTGCTTCGATCCCCTTCGCTTTTTCGGCTTTGGAATCGGCGTGATGAACTCCGCCCTGCGACGCATCTCCAAAATCTGCTGCGTTGGCTGACCGGAGGAATCCAACTCCCAATGCCTGCGCGGACACTCGTAAGGCGAATTGAGAATGGGATGGTCAAAGAACGGATTGGACATGGGAAAAGAGATCAATCTGGCGAACCGGGAGGGACATCCATGGGGCTACCCATGAGCTTTCTTCTGCTTCTGTAATAAATATCCACTGATCGCATCCTGGATCACCCAGGCTATGCTGATCCGCTTCTCGAAGGCGATACTTTCAAGCGCGGCCTTGTTCTCCCCGGCAAGACTGAGCGAGATCCGTTCGACCTTCCCGGTGGGGATGGATTGCCGCGATCTGAGGGAACGCTTTTTCATCTGATGCAATACGCGGCGAAATTACCCGCGAAACAATCAAATTCGGAGATCCTCTCGGATCGGAACTTCCACACGGCCTTTGGTGTGCGCACGAAGGGCAACGCTCTTTCGGTGCCCTGAATGGGCGCGGAGCCGTGTCGATATCCCGACTCCGCACCGGAGTGTGGGCAACGACAGAGCGTTGCCCTCCAATTCAGGAGATGTACCCATGGGGCCTTAGAAGGAGAAAGTGACTTTTGCTCCTCCCCAGAACGTGTTGGGTTCCGTGCCGACGAGATTCGCCCATTGGTTGCTGTAGGCGGCGTAACCAGAAACTGTGATGGTGTCGTTGATCTTAATGGGCAGAGAAACACCCAGCTCAAGGTTGTTTGCTCCAGTGAGCGTGCTGCCATCGTCGAGGTAGTTGTATCCGAAGCTGGCACCGAAGGCGACCCAAGGCTCAAGAGAGATGATGTCCTTGTAGAGCGGGATGCCGGCATCGATCCGGGCTTGCAGGAAGCTGCTGCCGGTTTCTGCGATTCCGTATCCGTCGTTGGCATCAGGTCCGAGGTTGAGATAATAGATCAACCCTGGGGTGATGGTGATGCCTTTGGGCAGATTGAACGTGTAGGCCGCGCTCCAGTTCAATTCGTGGGAATAGAGCGGTCCGGAAAACGCATCGTAGAAGATGTACCCAAAGCCAAGGGAGAGATCTCCGATCGTTTTGGTGTAGCCGATGTAGGCATCCACCTCCTTGTAGTCGGTTCGATCCACTCCGAAGGCAAGCCAGACTCCTGCGGTGATCGAGTCATTGGCGGTGATGTTCCAGGTGGTATTAAGATCGGTCCAAGCCAGGCTGGAACCGTAGTTCTGATCGCCCCGGATGACATTGACGCCGCGGAACATATAAAGGCTGTCCCAGCCGGCGGTGAGTTCAGCTCCCCAGGGTTGCACTTCTTCCACAACGATAATCTCCTCCTTGAAAGACTTTCCCTCACCAGCGGTGAGAGTTGGCGTCAGGGGGAGTCCCGCCAAAAGGCAAGTCCCCAAGCCAAGGGTTTTCAGGAGGCGTTTGCCTTTGCAGCGAGTTGAGACAGCAGGTGTTTTGGTGTTCAGTTTCATTCGCTTTTCCACTTAGCACGAAGCGTGCCAAGTGTTGTTTCCTTCGGTGAACGAGAAAGAATTTGAAAACTCGCTTCTCCAAGATGCGCAAAATGAAACAGGGATGTTGTTTCCTGATCTTTTGAAATGCGATTGCGACGGGCTGCAGCACTGGAAGCATCGGACCGGGGTCAGCGTCCCCGGCGACAACGCTACAGGGTGCCCCTGTAGCCGGCCACGCTGAGGCCGGTCAGATTCTCTAGGGCTCAGGCTGTCTGAACCTGGAGTTTCTCGCGCCTATCCTCCCCCGGCCAGACTGGGATTCCAGCGATTGATATTTTTGGCCGGATCAAAGGTGCCATCCACTCTGAGGGACTCGGCATGGCCATCCACGAAGAGGTAGTTGGAAGTTTTTCCATGGCGGAGGCCATCAAGGTCGTTATCTGCCGCCAGCAGGCTCTCCCACATATGACACATGAGATGATCTCCATTGGCAATGGGGGAGGCCTCCGCCAGCAGAATAGTTTTCGCCGGATGGGGAACTTGGATGATTTTTCGCCAGGTGGTTGGTGATCCCACATAGTCATCGCTCCCGGGATTCAGTTCAAAGTAAACGTTGAATCCGTAGCTGTAAAAACTGGTCGAAGTGTGTGCATCGGCCGGACATCGGTAGAAACGATTAAAGTTCTCCTTCCAATTGGGGGCTGTTGAATCCAAGCCGTCTCCCACATAGGGCGCGATGGTTTGCACCCAATTTTTTTCCCTGGCGGCGTAGGCACTGTGAATGCTACGCGGGAAAGCCCCATTGTGATCCTGACCATAGAGGATCGCGGCTGCTCCCAGCGTCCGCATTTTGGCAAGGCATTGCAGGGTTTCGGTTTTCTTCAAAGTACCGGAAGCGGTGGCTCCCACCAACATGACCAAAACCGAGCCAATCGCGAGAACCGCGAGCAATTCGATCAGAGTGAAGCCATTTCGGAGAGGTTCGGCGGCTCCATCGGGCCGCCGAATCCTTTCGAAAGTGGAATTGCGGGTACTCATTCTTCGGAAATGCGGAATTTTCGGTTCCGGCGTGAGAAAATGGTCAGGCCTGCCAGGGAGAGACCGAGCAGAACGGCGGTGGTGGGTTCCGGAACCACGGTCCAACTCAGGTTGACGGGCACGCTGTTGTCGCCCGGTTCATCGCCGGCGCCGAGCGCGGTCGCACCATAATCCACGGCCCCGGTTCCACTCGTGAAGTCTTGGTCAGCCACAAAAAACTCCAGGGAGGCCGAGTAGGTTCCGGGCGCGCTGGCGTTTGGGAGTGTGACGACATCATGCCACATGGAGCCATCCCAGAGCACCTGGGGTCGGGCGAGGGTGAACACTTCATCGAAACGATTGTCTCCACTGCTATAATTCCAAAACTGGAGGCCGGCACTGGCGGACAAGAGACGGATTCCCAGAGAAGTTCCTGCGGGAAGGAAGTCTCCTCCGGCGGTGAACCCGTAGCGGCTCCCGAAGAGCGCATTTTGCTGGGTGGGATCCAGCTTTGGGTGCCAAGTGGATGTCGGATGAAATGTGTCGCCCATGCTCCAGTGGTCGAAACAAAGGTTGGTCGGCAGGAAGTCGACCCAGAGTGGGCGGAAGTGGCTTTACGCCAGAGTGCTTCGCGGTACGGGACCGGGAGGGGCGTCATGGCGGGCCGAGTGGTCCGTGTCGCCAGAGTGGGGGTATTTGAAAGGGGAAGGGATGCGTGGAGGAAGCGAGTTGGAAAACTCGACTAGGAAGACTTCCACTTTCTCTTGAACAGAGAGAGACTGCGGAGCTTTTTTCTCTTCTTGGCGTCCCTTTTTCACCGAGGTGCAGAGCGCACAGGGGTTTTCGCCATTGAAGGTTTTTGCGACCGCTTCGACCACGGGCACGTCATCTTGAACATAGCCCCAAAGCATTTGCCCCCAAGCGACCGACTGCAAAACCGCCCAATGGCCACCGCCGAGCGAGAACATGGCCAAGCAAACAAGGGGAAGTCCCAGAGTTTGGACCAATTTGGACGGGTGCAGGATCACGAGCCCAATTCAGCAAAGACGAAGAAGGCGGTCGAGAGAGAATTCGCCAAAACTCCGAGGGTTTTGACGGAAGTCGAAATGAACTCAGAACGGAATATCGTCATCCTCAGACTCCGAGGGCGACGGAGCCGCTGGCTTGGAGGCCGGAGCGGACGACGGACGGGAAGAAGTACGGGGAGCCGGTTCATGACCTCCCTCTCCATCTTCGGAGCCTCCGCCGTCGCCTCGGGAGCCAAGGAATTGAAAATTCTCGCCGACGATTTTCAATTTGCTCCGTTTTTGGCCGCTTTGCTTGTCGTCCCAGCTATCGAGTTGCAATCGTCCTTCGACGTAGAGGGGTTTGCCCTTTTTGCCGTATTCGGCGATGATCTCGGCCTGGCGACCCCAGAAGGTGATGTCCACGAAGGTGGTTTCCTCCCGTCGTTCGCCGCCTTCGGGGGTAAAGACCCGATTGATGGCCAGTCCCACTTCGGCGACGGCGGTGCCCTTCGGGGTATACCGGATCTCGGGATCCCGGGTGACGTTTCCGATGAGCATGACTTTGTTGAGACTGGGCATGGTATTTTCGAGTGGCGGTTTTCGAGTGCGATCCGGCGCCTAAGCGGCGGCTTCGACTTTTTTCTTGGCGGACAGTTGGAGATAGTTCTGCAAGACGACGTGTTCGTCGAGCTTCAATTTCTGACGCATGCCCGTGATGGCTTGAGAATCCGCTTCGAAAATAATATTCACGAAATAGGCGGCGGTGAGGTGGTTGAGTTCGTAGGCGAGTTCGCGCTTTTCCAAGCGTTGAACCTGTTCGATCTCGGCGCCTTCGGCTTTGAGGGTTTTTTCGACTTGGTCGATGATGTCTTTGATCGATTCCTCCTTGCCGCGGGTATCGAGGGCAAGCAGGGCTTCATAGCGTTTTTTCATAGGGTGTTTTTTTGGTTGTAGAGATTCATGGCACTTTCGAAACCTTGGGTTTCGAGGTGCGATACTGCGTCGGCCGCCCGGTGAAGGGCGGGGGCGAGGGATTGATTCTCGGGTTCTGAAAATCGTCCGAGAACATGGTTGGTCAGGGGACCGGGAGGGCCCCCAATGCCAACGCGCAGACGGGGCACGATTTCGGAACCCAGTTGGCTGATAATGGACGAGAGACCGTTGTGACCTCCCGCGCTGCCGGATTTCCGCAAGCGAAGGTCCCCGAAGGGAAGGGCCACATCGTCCAAGACCACCAGAACCTCATGAGGTTCGATCCGATGGTAGCGGGCGTATGGGGCCACGGAGTCTCCGCTCCGGTTCATGAAGGTCTGAGGCTTCATGAGCAGGCGGTTCTCGGTGGAGACAGTTTCAGCATTCCATTTGGGTTCAAAATGAAAGGCCTTCCTGGTGTCCCTTCGTGCGAGTTCGTCCAAAACAAGGAATCCGACATTGTGGCGTGTGCCTGCGTATTGGCGACCGGGATTTCCCAAGCCGACAATGAGCCGAAAGATCGGGGCCTGCTCCACGCACGATGCCGGTTATTTCTTGCCTTCGGCAGGAGATTCTGTGGCGGCGGTCTTCTCCTTGATGACTTCGGGAGCGGCGGCGGATTCGGCGGCCGGTTCTTCGGCCACAGTGGGCTCCGAAACGATAAAAATCGTCAAATCAGCAGCCGGGATCGCCGAAACGCCCTCAGGAAGCTTGATGTCGCCCACATGCAGGGAGTCATTGAGATTAAGCGCGGAGACATCGACCTCGATGAGTTCGGGCAGATGCTGAGGAAGGCAGCGAATGGCCAAAGAGCGGAGGTTCTGTTGGAGCAGTCCGCCATGGGTTTTGACGCCGACGGCTTCGCCGATAGGTTCAATGACGACATCGGCTTCGATTTCCTCGGTGGTCGAGACCGCATGAAAATCCACGTGGAGGACATTGCCGCGCACCGGATGGTGTTGAACTTCCTGGATGAGGGAGAGGCGATTGGAGATTTTCCCGCCGTCGTTGATTTCCAGATCAACGAGGATCTGCTCGCCAACTGCGTGGGCGAGCATGAGATCCAATTCTCGCTTGGAGACTTCGAGGTTGGTGGGAGCGTCCTTCGCTCCATAGATGTTGGCGGGGATGCCGCCCCGGGCGCGTAGCTTTTTAACGGCGTTGCGTCCGGCTTCCGCTCGAGGGCGGGCTGTGAGTTTGACTTGGTTGGCCATAATTATTGGGTCTTCTTATTGTTGATATCAAAGAGTGAACTCACCGACTCATCGTCATGGATGCGCCGGATGCCCTCGCCGAGCAATTCGGCCACCGACAGTACCTTCACGCGGGCACCGGTTTCGGCCCGCACGGGAACACTGTCAGTCGTGATCAACTCTTTGATTTCTGAGCTCTTCAATCGCTCAACCGCCAAATCTGTCAAGACGGCGTGCGAAACACCAGCATAAATATTTTTCACTCCATGACTGCGGAGAATGCCGGCGGCTCCCACCAGCGTGCCGGCGGTCTCGGTGAGGTCATCGACGATAATGACATTCTTGTCCGCGACGTCACCGATAATGGTGACGGCTTCGGTTTCGGTGGCGTTGATTCGGCGTTTGACCACGATGGCGAGTCCGGCTCCCAGGGCTTGAGCATAGGCGGAAGCCATTTTCACGCCGCCAACATCGGGAGAAACAATCACGAGATCTTTGACCTCGAGGCTGCGGAGGTAATTCATCATCACCGGGAGGGCGTAGAGGTGATCGACGGGGATGTCGAAAAAGCCCTGCAGTTGCTGGGCGTGCAGGTCCATGGTAAGAACGCGGTCCACGCCGGCGGCAACGATGAGATTGGCCACCAGTTTGGCGGTGATGGGGACGCGGGGTTGGTCTTTCCGGTCTTGGCGGGCGTAGCCGAAAAATGGGATCACTGCAGTGATGCGGGTCGCACTGGCCCGACGGGCAGCATCCACCATGATGAGCAGTTCCATCAGGTTTTGGTTCGTCGGTGGACAGGTCGGTTGGACGATAAAAACGTCGCGACCGCGCACGTTTTCGTTGATTTTGACAAAGGTTTCTCCGTCCGGAAACGACGAAACACTGGTGTCGCAGGGCGGGACACCAAGGTAATTGCAAATATCCCCGACCAGTTGGGGGTGAGCCGTTCCGGTGACGATTTTCATCTCAAATGAGCCGCGAAGCATGGGATTTTTTTGGGGTCGGTTCCGCGAGGGAACTAGTTAAGGGGCTCGGGGGTCGGAGGAGGATTGAGAGGAATCGTGGGCTCGAGACGTGTCTGGGCGAGTCGCCGCAAGTAGGCGTCTTCCATCACCTGGCAACGGGATTGAAGGCTTTTGTCCACCGCGACCATCTTCTTGAAGAGGAGTCGGTAATATTCCCGGAAGGCGGCGCGTCGATCTTCTTCCGATTTGGCGGCTCCCGCCTGGTCGTAGAGGCTTTTCACGTCGGGATTTTTTTCAACTTTGATCCGAACTTGACGGTAGAGAATGCCGATTTGGCGTTCCTTTTCCTCCTTGCTTTCCGCCGGGGCAGGGGGGGCGGGCGGCAATTCGTCGGGGATGATGGCATTGGGCAAAGTGAAGGCCTCATCGGGCATGGCTTGATCCGGAGGGGCAAGGTCACTTGTTTCCAAGGGCGCACCAATCGTGGAACTTCCGGAATCCGATTCCAAGGGGATGACGTCTTCCTCCGGAGTCTTCGCGGCAGGACCGGGATCGGGTGTGGGGTCTGCGACGAGAGAAGCATCCGAAATTGGGGTGGTCTCCGGGGAGGGGGCCGGGGTCTCCGGAGAAACCGCAGGGGAGGGCGAGGGCGTCTCATCCTGGGCGGTGAGAACCGCCAGCGGGACAAGAAACATAATGAGCAAACGAAACAATGACCACATCAGGAGGCGAACATAATCAGCCTCTGATGGATTGCTCAAGAAGAAGAACATCGACGGAGGCAGAAGTTTGGGCAAATTCTCAGGACTATGCAGTTCAAGGCATCGTCCATTGCGACCGGGCAGGAGACCTTCGGGCCGGAACAGGCTGCCCGGGCGCTTCGGCAACGGGAGGGCTTTGTTTTTTTGGATTCGAGTTTGCCGGGACATGATTCCATCTCCCTTTTGGCCTGCGAGCCGGATCTCATCCTCAATGGGGAGGGGGAGGATTGGACGCGTTTGGAGGAAGAACTGGTGGCCCGATCCCGGCCGACAGCGGATTTGGGCGAGCCGGACGGAGCGGCCATTGGGTGGATTGGTTTTGACGGTCGCTTTCGGTTTGGATTCTACGACCAGCTGCACATTTACTTTCACGCCTCCGAATCGTGGAAGAATCCCCCGGAAATCTCCCCGGTTTCGCTGCGGGCGGATTTCCCGCAGATTGATTTTCAACCCGGGATGCCCCGGGAGGAGTTTCTTGGGATGGTGGCGCGGGCCCAGGAAGCCATTGCCGCCGGGGAGATTTACCAGGTCTGTCTTGCCCACCGGCTGAAGGCGGAATTTGCAGGAGATGCCTGGCCGTTTTACGAGTCCCTGCGCCATCATTCGCCGGCTCCCCATGCCGGATTTTTGGATTTGGAGGGTACGCAAATCGCGTCGGCTTCCCCGGAGTGTTTTTTGCGGCTCTCAGGCCGACAAATCCTCACTCGACCGATCAAAGGGACCCGCCCTCGTCTGGCTGACCCGCAGCGGGATCAGCTCAATGCCTTCGATCTCCTCACTTCGCCCAAGGAGGTGGCGGAATTAGTCATGATCACCGACCTGGAACGTAATGATCTGGGGCAGGTTTGTGAGTATGGCAGTGTTTCCGTGCCTGAATTACTTAAATTGGAAAGCTACGAGCAGGTCCATCATTTGGTTTCGACCGTTCAAGGGTGTTTACGCAAGGGGGTTTCGCACCCGGCGGCGGTGCGGGCTTGTTTCCCCGGAGGGTCCATTTCCGGGGCCCCCAAGAAACGGGCGCTGGAGATCATCGCCGCGCTCGAACCCGAACCTCGGGGGATTTACACGGGAGCGATCGGGTATTTTGGGTACAATGGCGAGAGCCAGTTTAACATCGCCATCCGAACAGCTGTCTTCGAGGAGGGGACCGCCTCGGTCCATGTCGGAGCAGGCATTGTGGCCGATTCCGTCGCGGCCAGCGAGTGGCAGGAAACGCTCGATAAAGCGGCTGGATTGCTTCAGGCGGGAGGGGGAAAGCGAAAATGCTGAAAATCGCAACCACCCGGTTTCCAGTCTCCCGAGACGAGGAAGGTTTCCGAACGGAGCTGAACGATGTGGGCCGGAGCCCGGACTGGCCAAAGCGCTGTTTGTCGTGGCAGGATGGCAGGATGGCGCCATGACTCATGGCCTTCAGCGCATCATGATCTTCCTGCTCCTTCTCATTCCTCTTGGGTTCCTGATTTTGTGCGGCGTTTTGTATTTTCAGCAGGATGCGATGATTTTCCGGCCCTCCCGGTCTTCTTGGGAGGAATCTGAGCGGCGGGCGGCGGCGGAGGGATTTGCGCCCTGGCGGAATGCGGCGGGGGATATGATCGGATGGCAGTCTCTTGACGGGGATCCGGCCCATGTCCTTTTGGTCATGAACGGAAACGGAGGCAGCGCTTTGGGCCGGGCCCACTATCGGCAGATTTGCCGGCAGACGGGCGAGGATTGGAAAACCTATCTGCTCGAATATCCCGGCTATGGCAGTCGGGATGGGCAACCGTCCGAACCGGCTTTGACCGCGGCTGCTTGTGAGGCCGTGGATGTTCTCGCGACCGAAACCGGGCGAACGATTTGGTTGCTGGGAGAATCTCTCGGCAGCGGGACGGCTTGCGCCACCGTGCGGGAACGACCAACCCAGATCGCCGGCGTCATCTTGGTCACGCCATTCAACTCCCTGGCCGCAGCGGCGCAATACCATTACCCATGGCTTCCGGTCAGTGTCTTTCTCCGCACCCGCTTTGCTTCGGACGAAAACTTGGCTAACTATCCAGGGCAGGTGGCATTCCTCCTCGGAGCGAAAGATCAAACCGTACCGGCCGTGCTGGGGCAGAAATTATATGATGGCTACAAGGGGCAAAAACGACTTTGGATCGACCCGGAAGGCACCCACAGCCTTTCGACCTTTTTGGCTGCGCAGTGGGCGGAAATTGTGCAGTGGTTGCAGGCGGAGAGGGAGAAAACGCCCCACGCCGAGGATGGGACAGAGGGGTAAGTCGTTTTTTTTCTTCTCCTCTTCTGGTCTCTTTCGGAAAATGTCGCCAGCGGCAGGGAGATTCCCTAGGCTGTGGCCATGAGTGACTTTCCGGCAGCGACCGATTCCACGATGGCGGTATTCTTGGACTTGGAAAATGTCGTCCTCGGGGCCAAGGACGCCAAGTTTCCCCCGTTTGATATCCAGTTGGTCCTGGAGCGCCTTTTGCTCCGCGGCCATATCGTGGTGAAGAAAGCGTATTGCGATTTTGAACGCTATAAGGACTTCAAAAAGAACCTTCACGAAGCCGCCTTTGAACTGATCGAGATCCCCCATGTCCGCCAGTCGGGGAAAAATTCTGCCGATATCCGGATGGTCGTCGATGCACTCGACCTTTGCTACACCAAGCAACATCTGGACACCTTTGTCATCCTTAGCGGGGATTCGGATTTTTCGCCCTTAGTCAGCAAGTTGCGGGAAAATAACAAGACCGTCATTGGCGTCGGCGTGCGCAATTCCAGTTCGGACCTCTTTATTAATAATTGCGACCAATTCTTATACTACGATGACTTGGTGCGGAAGAACCCGCAGCGGCGTCAGGTCACGCCGAAAGTGAAAGTGGCGGCGAAGGTGGGCAACACTCCGGTTGGCCCGACTCCGGATCAGGCCTTGGACCAATTGACCGCCACCTTGGCAGCGCTGGAGGAAGAGCGCGGGGAAGACGGCCTCATCTGGGGGTCGATGATCAAGCAGGCATTGAAACGGAGAAACCCGGGATTCAATGAACGGGCGCATGGGTTTTCCACTTTCCGTGAGCTTCTCCAGGCGGCGGAAAAACAAAAGTTGGTGACCTTGGAGACCCAGGCCCGCACCACCGACGTGACGGTCCGGGCGGTGAAATAAGAAAGCCCCGATTCTTACCCTTGTCTTGTCCGGTTAATGCCGGCCTGTTGGACTGAGATGGCGATCCCAAGCCGGTTTGTGAGGTTCACCGCTCCCACGCGCTTTGCTCGGAATCGAGTTGGTGAAGCGCTTGAAGACAGAAGAAAAGTACTGAGAGGACGAGAATCCCAAGTCGAAGGCAACCCGTGTCACCGACATACGAGGATGGGCCAGGCGCCGAGTCGCTTCTTCGATACGAGCACGCAGCGCGTATTCTGCGGGGGGAATGCCGGTTTCCTCTTTAAAGCGTGTTTTGAAGCGTGAAGTGGAAAGCCCGGCGATCCGAGCCAGTATTTCCACCTGGAGTTCTTCGGGTTGGTCCAGATGGGTGGCCACGTGAGCGCGGACCCCTTGAAAGGGATCTGCCAGATCTTCTTTCAAGGCAAGATCCCGGGCGCGAATGACGGCCAATAGGAGCGCGATCAAATGATTGGCCAGGGAAATCCGGAAAAGAGGAGAAGCGGGGGTGGGCAGGAGGGAAAGAGCGGCGTCCCAATGGCTCTTTATATCCGGAGTGCCGGGAAAGTGCCGTCGTTCGGTCTGGGCCAAGGTTTTCCAAAGGGTCTGGCTCTCATTTTCGGACAGGCCTAAAAGGCTGTCTGCGGTCACTTCGGGGTTTCGCAAGGTCATCCAATAGAGGATTCCTTTTTGTTGAGGTTCCCCGCCCGTGCTATGAGTTTCATCAGGCAGAGTCAGGAAAATGTCTCCTCCGCGGAGGCCGAAATGGCGGCCTCCCACATAGTAAGACTGCCGCCCACGGGCGAGATAGCAAATTTCGATCGCTCCCTTGTGTCGGTGCTGAGTGAGGCCGTCCATGGCCCGGGAATAGTCATAGCGGCCAAGCATGGGAACCGAGGGGATTCCTTGTCGGCGAAGATCCCGCACCGTACGGACTCGAAAGGCCATGCTGCGGGATGTCGACATGTGTGAGAAAGTACTGCGATGCGATCTCGAAAGCAAAATATTTGTACCGGGGATTTACTCGCACCATGGCAAACGAAACTCGTCCCATTCTCCAAGAAGAACCTCCGCTCAAAGAATTTACTGAAGGCGTGCGCAAGAATGTCGCCATCTCTTGGTATCGGACGAAACTTCCCTCTGATGTGGTCAAATCCCTGCACAAAAAAAGCGACATGAAGGGCGGGCTACAGACGTTCGGCTTTCTGGCCATCCTGCTGGGATTCGGGGGATTGGCTTGGTACGGGTTTAATCACCGGGCCTGGTGGATCACGGCATGTTTCGTATTCTGCTATGGCTTGGTGGGCGCATTTTCGATTAATGCCGTCCATGAACTCGGGCATGGTACGGTCTTTAAAACCCGCTGGCTGAACACGATGTTTTGTCACATCTTTGCCTTCTTGGGCTGGATCAATCACGAGATGTTTCAATCCAGTCACATCCGCCACCATCGCTACACCCTCCATCCTCCAGACGACCTTGAGGTTGTCCTTCCGGTCAAACTCGTCCTCTGGCATGTCCTCAAGGTCGGGTTCATCAACCCATTGGCCTTTGTCTATTCCTTGAAAGAAACCTGTCGGATTGCCTGCGGAAAGTTTCGGGGCGAGTGGGAAATGACGCTGTATCCGCCGAGCAATCCGGACAGCCGAAAGGCGCCTGTCCGGTGGGCTCGATGTCTGCTGGTCGGCCACGCCCTGATTATCGTGACCTCCTTGGCCACCGGTCAATGGATTGTGCCCTTTCTGACTTGTGGGTCCCAAGTCTTTGGCTCCGGGTTGTTTTTTCTCTGTAATAATACGCAACACGTCGGCTTGGCTGACAACGTGGATGATTTCCGGCTGTGTTGCCGGACTTTCACGCTCAATCCGGTGGTGCGGTTTTTGTATTGGCAGATGAACTATCACATCGAACATCACATGTTCGCCGCGGTGCCCTGCTATCATCTTGACCGTCTCCACAAATTGATTCGACACGATCTCCCTCCTACTCCCGACGGGATTATTGAGGTTTGGAGAGAGATTGACTCCATCCTCAAACAGCAAATCAAGGATTCGAGTTACCAATACCGTGCCCCTTTGCCGACGCCCTGAATCGGCGATTGGCTCTTTGGGCCGAGTGAGCAAAGGGGTAGTGTCTTCATTCTTGTCAGGCGGGGCGCGACTTGAGGCTTGAGACTTTGCGGTCATTCTCCGACTTGACGCCTTCGGTTCCAGTAGGAATGGGGGGATGCTTGGCGCACGGCGCCGCTTCTCAATGAAAAAATCCAGTGACTGGGTGATTGCCTTGGCGGTCGTCGTCAGCAGTATCTTTCTTTTCGTGGTCCTCTTCATGGCCTTGCGCGGCTCCATGGTCGGGGCGGCCTCCCGTGTCGTCGTGGTGGATTTTCCGGACGTGATGGGAGTGAATCCCGGCGCTCAAGTGAAATGGGCTGGTGCACGGGTGGGGGCGGTTTCCGGCGTTCGTTTGCTCACGGCCGAGGAACGGATTGCTTCGGGAGATCCCAAGAATATGGTGCGAGTCACGCTCGCCATCCAGGATCGTGTCCCGGCGGTGCCAGAGGATATTTCGGCCAGTGTGGCTGCGGATACGTTGCTGAGCGACAAGGTCATTTTGCTTGGTGGAGGTAGTATCGAAGGCCCTGCTCTGGCTTCGGATCAGGTGGTGCAGGGGATTTCTCCCGTGACCATCGATGCCTTGGTCCGGCGGAACGAAGAACCACTCACCTTGGCCTTGGCCAGCTTGAATGTCACCGCGAAGAATCTCAAAGTCACTTCGACCTATACCAAGATTCTCACTCGCAACCTGACCCTGCGTCCGACCGTGCTCCTTTGGGGCGGAAAACCTCCGATCCTGCCGTCGGAAAATGAGATCCTTCGGGCCAGAGGCCCGGTGGGGAACCCGGCCTCCGACTCTACGCCGGAGTGAGTGGCCTCCTTCCGCTCCCCTTCCCAATGAGGCTTTCCCTTCTTGGGGAGGTCTGCTAATTCTGCCTGCCGCGGATTTGCGATCCTCTCAGGGGGTTGCGAATCCTTGGCTTCAATGACCCAAATATGAAATTGCCTCAAAAATCGTCCAAATCGAGTTCCTTGAGATCTCTCTGGCGGGCGGGGATTATTCTCTTGGTGGTGGCGCTGACGTTTTGGGTCTTCCATCCGGCCATGATCGTGGCGGGCATGCGTTTTGGGTTGTCGCGCTGGGCGGCGAGCACGGAGATGCAGTGGCAGGCCGGAGCGATCCAGATGGAGCGGGGAGGCCCCTTGGTGGTGGAAGGTCTCGAGATATGGGCGAATGACCCGAAGGGGTCCTGCTCCGCGGTAAAAGTGGATCGGATCGAAATGGATTTTCGTTCCCTTTGGAGGGTGTTGATGAAACGAACCCGGGTGGTCGAAGTGTTGACGGTGGATGGCCTCACCGGGGTGGTGGATCTTCGCAGCGGGAAAGCGGAAAATCTGGCCATGCCGCTTCGGGCCGAGTTGATGAACTGGCAACGGGTCAATTTGGAGATCCTCACGACGAGAGGGAAACTGGAACTGAAGGGATTGTCGGCCAATTTCAGCGAACGGAATGTGGGCCAGATCTCCGTCGAATCCGCGAGGGTGGAATCCGCCTACGGGCAGAAGAATTTCGGCCCCTTGGAAGGCGTCACCGCCTGGAAGGGGGGCATCTTGTATCTGGCGGATTTGCCTTTGTTTCAAGGCGTCACTCTGGATAATTTTCACCTCCGGTTTGTCGGCCTCGGGGGGATGGCTTTTGGCCTCCAGGTGGCCATTGAAAAAGGTTCGTTATGGGTGGATGGAACCTTCGACGGGACGGAAGTGGACGTGGCCCTCTGGGGTTCGGGAATCGAATTGGCTCCGCTTCCCGCCTTCTTGGGATGGCCTGGCGAGGCCGAGGGCCTCTTGCAGGAGGGACGGCTGACATTTCGTGGCGACCCCCAAAAACCGCTCGATGGACAGGCCTCGCTGCGGATTTCCGCTAAGGGATTTCTTTGGAATAAGCGGGGTTGGGAGACCTTGACGGTGGGGGCCAACCTCATCCACCGGCACTTGGTCTTAAATAGTTTTGAACTCCGGCAAAAGGAAAATGCCGTCACCGCCAACGGCGAGATGTCGCTCGAGGAGGCCTGGCCTTCGGTGGCCAAGGCCCCATTTTTGCTCAATGTCTCCGCCGCGATCAAAGACCTGAGCGCGCTTGCCGCTTTGGTGGGACCGCCCTTTGACCAAATGAGCGGTCGCATGAGTTTGAGTAGTTCCCTCAGCGGACGGAAGGGGCGGTTGAAGGGGTTTCTCAGCCTGGAGGCGACGGAAATGAAACTCTGGAAACAAAAATTCGAGTCCGGACGGGTCGAAGTGACCTTCGCCCAGGACGAGGCGCAGGTGACCCAATGTGAATTTTGGAGCGGCCAGGACCATCTCAACGCAAAGGGGACGATCGCGCTGGAATCGCCCAATGCATATTCCGGCGCGATTAAAGCTCGGGTCGGTGATGTCGGACCGTATCGGGACTTTTTATCTCAACGGGCGGTTTCCCCGCTGGATGGCGGAGTGGTCCGCTTGGACTGGGAGGGCGATGGCACCAGATCGGCGCATTCGGGAGCCTTTTCCCTCGCTTTGGATGACTTTATTTCCGCCCTGACTCCGGGAGGGTTAACGGGATCGTTCGAAGGGACCTATTCTCCGGAAAATGTCTATTTCAGCGTCTTTGATCTCAAGCGGGGCCAAGGGCGCTTTACCACCACGGCAACCTTGGCCCGCTCGGGACTGGGTTTGAAAAATGCCGTTCTCCGGGAGAAAAACCAAGTCGTGGCGACGGGGGAAATTTTCCTCCCCATGAATCCCTTTGCGGTTTTCGCGGGCACTCCGGTTTCTGAGGCGATGGTGCCGGATAAGGCGGTGTATCTTCGACTCGAAACCAAAGAGCCACTCCGTCTCCGCGACATCGCGCGGCTCAGCGGCCAGAAGGCTCATCTTGGAGGAACTGTTCGTGGAAAAATGAACGCGGAAGGGTTGCTTTCGGCTTTGCAGGTGACAGGCAAACTGGAAGGACGCGATTTGTCGATGGACGGCTCCCCGGAGTTTCGGGAAGTCAACGGCCTCTTAGCCGGGGAGGGGGCTCATCTTTCGATCGGTCCCTTCAGGGGCCAAATCGACGGGGGCGGATTTGTCTTTCAGGGCGGGGCGGATTTCTCCAGTCCCGGGGCCCCCCACTTCAACCTCGGATTTCTCGGTCGGAATATAAAGGTCGGTGGCGCGGGATGGTCCGGCCCGGCAGTCGATCTCTGGGCTGATGCGGACGTGCGGGCGGACGGCGATGCCTCCGGCGCGGAGTTGGCCGGTCTGGTGCGATTGCGGGCCGCGGATGGCCTTCGGCCCGTCGGCTGGTTCACCGGTCCGGGTCCCTTTGCGGTCGTCTGGGGAGGGCCATCCCGCTTTGTTCGAAATGACAACGATCTCCCCAAGGATTGGAAGAATGGCGTTGTCGTGGTGAGTGAAGCGGGGGGTCCCTTTTTAACGACCGATCCCGGCTCGCTTCGGGCGGGCAAAATCTCGCTGCAGACTATTTTCGCAACGCCTCAATGGCACCGCGCAAATCCTCCATCGTAATTTCATCCGAGACGTACGCACTCCCCAAGGCCTTGGTCAGGACGAAGCGGATCGACCCCTCTCGGAATTTTTTATCCAGCCGCAGGGCGGTCAAAAGATCGTTGGTGGCGAGGTCGGCCGGCATTTCCACCGGAAGCCGAAATCCCTCCAGGGCGGCGAGCACGCGATTCGCGTCGGAGCGAGCCAGACCGGCTTTTTCCACCGAGAGGTGAAGCGCCGCCGCCAACCCGATGCTAATGGCTTCGCCATGGAGGTAGCGGCCGTAGCCGGCGGTATTTTCAATGGCATGACCGATGGTGTGGCCAAAGTTGAGAAGCGCCCGAAGGTCGTTTTTTTCCTGTTCATCTTCCGCCACAATGCAGGCCTTGATCTTGACATTGCGGGCAATGAGGGCTGGCAACTCCGGACGGGTGTAAGTCTCAAGGGCGGCGAGCATACTGGCGTCCCGAATGACAGCGTGTTTGATCACTTCCGCCATGCCTTCATCAAATTCGCGCTGGGGCAGAGTTTCCAAGGTGGCGCAATCGGCCACCACGAGAGAGGGTTGATGGAAGGATCCGATGAGGTTTTTTCCCTGTGCGGCATTGACGCCGGTTTTTCCCCCGATCGCGCTGTCCACCTGGGCAACCACCGAGGTGGGGATCTGCACATGAGGAATCCCGCGATGATAAATTGAGGCCACAAATCCGGCCAAATCGCCGACAACTCCGCCGCCAAGTGCGACAACATGGGCGTGACGGTCGAGCCCGCCCGCGATCAAGGTGTCGCAGACCGCTTCCGCCTGGGTGAGCGATTTGGAGGTCTCGCCGGCCGGGACGATGACAGAAATGACCTTGAATCCTGCGCCTTCCAACGACGCTTTGACCTTATCTCCATAGAGCGGCGCAATGTTGGAATCCGTGATCAGCGCACACTTCCCGGCGGGAAGAACCTGGAGGATGAACTCACCGGCTCGAGCAAGGATGTCGGTGCCCACAATGACTTCGTAGGGAGCTTGGCGGAGAAGAACAGGAACGCGAATGGCCATGGAAGAAAAGGATGAATTATGAATGATGAATGATGAAGCAAATAGTGGGCGTTTTGAAGGCGCGGGGTCGGTTTTCTATTTCGGTTTCTTTTCTCGTTTTGCTAGATGTTGGCGATTGTTCGTTCCTATGCTCAGATTTTTTCTCCTTGGCTCGGCCATTGTGGCCCTCTCTTTTCACGGTCAAGCTGCGGAATCGTTTGTGCCCCATCGTCAGCGTCCGGTATCGGCCGATCCCGCGCTCAAGGAACTTAGTGGACTCGCTCGATCCGGGCGGGACGGGGGTTTGTTTTGGGCTTTAAATGACAGCGGGAATTCTCCGGTTCTTTACCTGCTGGATGGACAGGGCCAAAGCCGTGGATGGGTGGGGGTGGCGGGAGAGGCCAATACGGATTGGGAGGACTTTGACGCCTTCACCCTCGAAGGGCGACCCTATCTTCTGGTGGCGGATACGGGTGATAATCTGGCCCAGCGAAATTTTTGCACCTTGTTTATTGTCCCCGAGCCCCGGTTGGCAGAGAGCACCCAAGGACTTGAGATTCGCTCGGCTTGGAAGATCCAATTTCGTTATCCAGGGGGACCCCGGGATTGTGAATCGGTGGCGGTGGATCCCTGG
>Ga0105052_10000905_pt1 | contig 40797 bp, 35 predicted proteins | sample FRY03_FD_78094 | JGI IMG/M metagenome (GOLD analysis project Ga0105052, IMG submission 78094) | Freshwater microbial communities from Lake Fryxell liftoff mats and glacier meltwater in Antarctica - FRY-03 | ecosystem: Environmental > Aquatic > Freshwater > Ice > Glacier meltwater ... | reverse complement strand
CGTAAAACAAAAATAATCAACTTTTTTATCGTTAACCCCTTCGGGACTCTTGATTGGCAGCCAATCAAGAGTCCCGAAGGGGTTATTAATGTCATCAACAACGTTATGAAACTTTACACATATTAACTTTAAAATTATATTTATCAAAATCATCAATAAAATCTATCGTATCTATAATCAAAGTCAATTGTTTTTGGGAGTTGTAAAAAAATGGCAACATAGAATAAAAAATAAATGTCAGATAGTTTCTCCTATTTAATTTAATTAGTTAATATTTCACCTCTCTTCAACCTCAGTGATTTGAAACCGAAGCAAAATTTTATTTTTTTCGATTCAATCCAAACCAAAAGCGGGAATCTCAAATTTGCACATAACTTATATATACATCCCTACTTTAGAGACAAACATATCAAATGTATGTTGTATACATCTCATAAAAATGGTATTTATCCCCAAATTTAAGTAACTATTTTACAAATTATGAATCAAATCCTTAAATCTTTTAGTCTTAAAAAAAACTAACTCAACCTTTCAATTATCTCCTTATAATCTGGAAAACCCTTCAACAACTCTTCAGTTCTAAACAATTCAAAATCAGAAAAATCAAAGCCAGGAGCTACAACACAAGAAACCAAAGAATAAGAATTTTCTTCTAATACGGTAGATCCAAAAACAGTGTCTTTAGGAACTAAAAATTGAGGCAAATATCCTTTATTGAAATCATTTCCTACAATGTTTTCTTTGTGACCGTTTTCTTTAGACAGTGTATGAACAATTAAAGGACTTCCACCATGATAAAACCACAATTCGTCACTTTTAATTCGATGAAAACGAGATACATTATCAGATGTCAATAAGAAGTAAATAGATGTCATTAAGTTTCTGTCACCCGACTTTACAAGTTCCTCAGAACGATAGGTTTCTTTATAAAAACCTCCTTCAGGATGAGGAAGTAAATTTAAAGATTTCACTAAATTATCAATCTCTTTTTCAATCAAAGTAGTTTCCATCAACGTAATACCATTTATTGTTATCAAAATGAAAATTAGAACGTTCGTGATGAACGTGCTCTTTTCCTTTTAAATCTTTATAAGTCGCCTTAAATTCAACTATATTTTCTTTTGCCGCAACAATTTCTAATTTATGCCAAGTTGTTTCTTCCGCCCAATCCTTAATATTTTCAATTGAGGTTAAATGTCGAACTGATGGATGAGTAGTATCAAAAATATAGGCTACCTCTTTTTTAGAATAAGCTGTAAATCTAGATTTCATTAAATCTAAAGCTGTTTCAGGAAACAAATCCCCACTTATATATCGATGACAACAATCTATATACGCTTCTCCATATCCACAGATGCAAATTTCACTCATTACGATTTCTTTTTTAATTCTTTACCTAACCAATTTTGAAAAACGCGTGCATTTTTAGCATGATCACTTCCAGAAACTGCAAAATTATGCAAGCCAGAATAATCAGGTTTTGCACACATAAAAATATAATTAATATCAGCTCTATTCAATACTGCATCAACAACATCTGCAGACGGAATGTAAATAGGTCCAGGAGGTAATCCGTTTATTTTATAAGTATTGTATGGACAATCGATTTCTCTATGAATCACCAACAATCGTTGCACTTTATCTAATTTATCTCCCCAACAAAATTTAAAAGTCGGGTCGGATTGTAATTTTACTCCTTGTTTAATTCTATTTAGATAAAGTCCTGCAATAATTGGCCATTCTTCTTTATTCCTTGATTGTTCTGAATAAACTATACTTGCTAAAGTAACAGCTTGAGAAGGTGAGTCAAGTCCAATGTTTTTCAGCTTTTGCTTGCGCTCTTCGGTCCAAAAGTTTTTAAACTCACTTGCCATTCTTTCTACAAACATTTTTTCATCTGTATCATAATACATCTTATAAGTGTTCGGAATAAATAAAGCAGGCATTTGATTTAAAGTAAAACCAAATTGAGAAAGCGTTTTACCAGATTGAATATAATTCAATAAAGCTGTACTATCAATTAATAAATTAGAAGCGACTTTACCAGCAAGTTGCTCTAGATTTTTACAGTTGTTAAACGTAACATCCACCTCAACCTCAGCATTACCGTTTCCATTACTGTTTAATGTAAATCCATTTAATAAATTTCGGTAAGACACACCTACTTGAATTCGATACTTCCCAGATGCCAACCTGCTTGAATCTAAACCTTTATAATCACCCACATTCACAAAAGACTCAATATTATTAATAATTTTTTCAGCTTCCAATTGAGACGCTAACCCTTCAAGTCCTATAGAGGCGTCAAAATAAAAATCTTGTTCTGTCTTATTGCTAGAATGTTTATTTCCATCGAAGTACAAACTTAACTTACCTCTTAATACAAATGCTGTGATACCTAAAATCACAACTAAACCGATAGCTACTTTTTTAAACATAATTGAAACATTAATTCATCTATTCTTTTATCTTGATCTTTGTACCACTCTTTACGCGTACCCACGTGTTCAAATCCACTTTTACCAAACAGAGCAATACTTGCTGCGTTATCGGAATGAATTGAACAATATAAACAATGCAAATCTAAAATTGTTTTCGCATATTTTTTCAGTAATTCTAAACTTTCTAAAGCATAACCTTTATTTCTTTCTTCGGAGGTGGCAATAAGTACACCTACACCAGCTCTACCATGCTTGAAATTTGTATCATACAAATCAATTAACCCAATAGCTTCTTCCGTTTCATTCAAACAAATAACAAATCGAACTTGTCCTGTAGTACGAATATGATGCGCTTGATCAATCAAATATAAAATATCCTGCATAGAAAAAGGAATTTCAGTATCAGACACCTTCCAATGATTGGGATTATTCTCCCAAATCAGAACCTTCATTGCGTCTTCCTTTTCGATTAAACGAATAAAAACATTTACTGACTTAAACATGTTTAATTTTTAATTTGGAATTTAATTTCTCAAGTCGACTATGAATTTCATTCACTTCATACAAAGGGATTTTACAATAATCTTCAGGTAAAAAAAGTGAATATACATTTTTTATAAATCCCTGATGATTAATTCCCACCAAAAAATCATCTAATTTCTGCACCGTATCTCCGAGTGAAAAAATCTCCTTTAACGGGCTTAAACAACTAGCCTCGTAAGCAATTGCTTTTTCATAGTTCCCATAAACCTTTTCGATCACTTCATTAGAAACATTTTTATTCATTTCAACAAATAAAGTTGAGATTAATTTACGATTCACAACTTTCAAAAGCTCTACATATGGAATAGCGACATCTTTTCCTTTAGCTTTTAAACTATAATACAAACCATCTTTTAGAACACCAATATGAGGTGGGATTTTATCAGCATGCAAAACGCACAAGAAAAAACCTGTGGATAAAAAACTCACCTTATCTAGAGGCTTAATTGAAGAAAAAGTATAGTTAGACATCTATAGTTCCATTAAAAACGAATACTGCTGGACCAATTAATTGAATCGCATTGAACCTTCCATCTGAAGAACGATTAAACAATACACTCAGCTCCCCTCCTTTCACCTTCACATCTATTTTATGTTCCCCTAAAAGATTAATCTTATCAGCATATGCTAAAACAGCAGCGGTAACACCTGTTCCACAAGACAATGTTTCATCTTCAACCCCTCTTTCATAAGTTAACAATTGAAGTCCGTTGGATAGTTGCTGAACAAGATTTACATTAATACCTTCTTCTTTAAAAGAATCGCTAAAACGAATTTTCTTTCCAAACTCAACAATATCACAAACAGTAAGATCATCCACAAATTTAATATAATGAGGTGAACCCGTGTTTAAAACATACGCATCGTCCTTCTTATCAATTCTCAAAACATCACTCATTCCTAAACCAACTTCAAAACCATTAAACACAGCTTGATGAAGTCCGTCAAAAGCATCAAAAGTAACATTTCCAGCATCAAATCCTAACGTTGAAGCGAAAGCAACAGCACATCTCGCACCGTTCCCGCAGAAACTTTTCGACCCATCTGAATTATAGTAGTCAACTTCATAATTTGCAATATTGGAATGATTGATTTTAATTAATCCATCAGCCCCAACACCAAATCTACGGTTACACAAAAAATCAATCTGATTAATAGAAAGTCCATCATACCTTCCATCTAAATTATTCAATAGAATAAAATCGTTTCCGGTTCCTTGGTATTTAGAAAAATCTATGTTCATAAGTAGATAATTTGTTTTTTAATGGTCATATGGAATATGCCTTTTGTATCTTCATCAGTGTTTGTGAGTTTACTCATGGCTATTTCATAAGAAGATTATTTATTCTACAAAAGTATTGAATTAAACGATGTAATATTTACTCAATCACTTAAATGGGGTTGAATTTTAAAGAAAATTTAAAGTTACGAACTAAAAAAGCGCAAAGATTAACCTTTGCGCTTTCATATATTTAAAAAAGATCTATCTACCGAATTGTGGTGGTTGAGGCTTAACGATCGAACCCGCTTCACCAAAATCGATAAACTCAATATAAAAACACAAAGCTTCAAAATTACTTTGTGCTCCATAAGCTAATTCACCCGGTATATACATACGATATTTACCACCTTTTTTCAAGGACTGAAAACCTTGTGTCCATCCTGGAATAACTTGAGCTAAATTAAAAGAAGGTGACTCCCCTCCTCTTTGAACTTTATATTGAAAAGAACTTTCTAATGTATCTCCTTTTGCATTTGTTAAAATGTAGTCAGCTTTTACATCAGAATTTGCTAGTGGCGATCCGCCTTTACCTTCTTGAATTACTTCTACAACAATTCCGTTATCTAATACTTTAGAACCACTAATAGCTTTTGCTTTTGTTAATAAAGCAACTTCAATAATTTTATTTAAATCATTTGTAAAATTAGCAGCAATTTCAGTTCTTTCAGCTGAAGGAATTAAAGTATCTCTTTTTTCAATACCATGTTGAAAACCAATTTTAACTTTCGCTAAATCTAATTTATATAAACCTCCTAACTTAGTCCATCTTTCATGAAAAACTGTACCAACAGAAACTCCAATACAATTACATCCTGCTTCAAGATAAGTCGTGTCAAAATCCTGACCATCTGGACCTAACAATCCTTGAATTGACTCTATACAAGCTTGCGTCATCCCTTCGTGACTCTTAACTCCTTTCTCAAATCCTTCAATCAAAGCATTATAATCTAACCTTAATAAATTAGTATCACCTGATTCGGTAACCATTTTTGCATGGTCAGCTCCAATCACATAAGAAAGTTTATCTTTGAAAGTAGATAGATCAACTTGTTCTTCTACTTTATTATCTTCACCACAAGAAACTAGAACTGTAGCAAAAACCGCGATGTAAAGAAACTTTAACATCTTACAAAACCTCTAATAATTCAACATCAAAAATCAAAGCCATATATGGTTTAATAGCTCCACCTGGATGAGGAGAAGCTCCATATGCTAAATTTTGAGGGATATACAATCTATATTTAGAACCTGCATTCATTAATTGTAATGCTTCAGTCCAACCTGGAATAACTTGATGAACACCAAATGTTGCAGGCTCACCTCTTTCTACAGAGCTATCAAAAACTGTCCCATCAATCAAAGTACCGTGGTAATGAACTTTAACAGTATCTTCAGCAGCAGGTTTTTTACCTTCACCTTCAGTTATTACTTCAAATTGAAGTCCTGTAGTAGTAGTAGTTATACCTTCTTTGCTTTTATTACTAGCTAAAAAGCTTTCTCCTTCTTCTTTATTAGCGCCAAATTTACTTTCGTTTAAGGTACTAATATAAGTTTGAATGATAGAGTTCGCTTCATTCGGAGAATATTTAGGAGTACTTCCTGAAAAAACTTCTTTAATAGCTTCAGCAATTACTTCTGGTGCTATTTGATCTAAATCTTGTTGTTTTAAACTGTCAGCTATGCTCATTCCAACACAGTAACTTACTGCTTTAATTTCTTCTGTCATCTTTCTATTTTTTATTAGTTAACAAAGATACATATATTTTGAATCTATACCAAAATTAGTGTTTTTAAAGTGATTTAGGTGATTAGGTTAGGGTAAGTTGATTAGAAAAGTATATTATTTTTTATCAAATACTTTGTTGCTAATTAAAAAGAATATTACTAATATTGTCGTATCGTTAAAGCATATTCTTGTTTTAATAATTATTCTAGAGCAATTTTAATAATTAAATTCCTCAAAAATCAATTAACATATTTATCAATTTTATGGATAAAAAAGATTTAGAGAGTAAAAAACTCCCTGATTTAAAAGAAATTGCTAAGACTATTGGTCTTAAGAATTTCGAAACGTTAAAAAAAGCAGATTTAGTAAATGCTATTTTGAATGATACTCCTTTAAAGGCTAAACCTAAAGTTAAATCTGTTGCAAAAGCTATTCCTACAGCTGAAACAGCAACAGATAATAAACCAAAGAGAGCTAGGACTATTAAAAAGATTGTTGTTAAAGAAGAGGTACAAACTAATTTATTTGAAAAAGATAAAGTTGAGACGGTTATTCCGGAAACAGCAATAGTTCCTGAAGCTGAAAAAGTTGAAACCATTCTGGAAAACAAAGCGACAACTGAAATACCAGAAGCAATTGAAATACCAGTAGCAACTGAAATACCAGAAGCAACTGAAAAGAAGCCTTTCGTAAAACGCCCAAAACCTAATCCACATCCAAGCAAGTTAGCTAAAACGGTTGATCCTGAAAAAGCAAAAGAGCCAGTTGCAGATCAAGTGAATAGACAACTTAATAATAAAACGAATCCTAATCAGAATCAACAGAGAGTAAATCCTAATCAGAAAAAGGAAAACACTCACCAAAATAATAAACCTCAACACAACAATACAAATCCAAACCAAAAAACGCCTCAGCAAATTGAACGCGAAAAAGAAGAGGAAATGTATGATTTAGTAGGAGTAGTTTCTGCTGAAGGAGTTCTTGAAGTTGCGCCAGATGGTTATGGTTTTTTAAGATCATCTGATTATAATTATTTACCTTCTCCTGATGATGTTTACATTTCTCAAAGTCAAATAAAACTTTTTGGAATTAAAACAGGAGATACTATAAAAGGATCTATTCGCCCTCCAAGAGAAGGAGAAAAATTCTTTCCTTTAGTAAAAGTTGATTCTATCAATGGAAGACACCCTTCTTATATTAGAGATAGGGTTCCTTTTCAATATTTGACCCCTTTATTTCCTGATGAAAAATTCAATTTAACTGGACATAAAGAAGCTTCTCTTTCTACAAGAGTAATGGACATGTTCGCCCCTATAGGTAAAGGTCAACGTGGATTAATCGTTGCTCAACCAAAAACAGGTAAAACAATGTTGCTGAAAGATGTAGCAAACGCAATAGCTGCTAATCACCCAGAAACATACTTAATCGTTCTTTTGATAGATGAACGTCCTGAAGAGGTTACAGATATGGCTAGAAGTGTAAAAGCTGAAGTAATTGCTTCTACTTTTGATGAACCTGCAGAAAGACACGTAAAAGTGGCTAACATTGTTCTTGAAAAAGCGAAAAGAATGGTAGAATGCGGACATGATGTTTGTATTTTATTAGATTCTATTACGCGTTTAGCTAGAGCATATAATACAGTTTCACCTTCATCTGGAAAAGTACTTTCTGGAGGAGTTGATGCAAATGCTTTACACAAACCTAAACGTTTCTTTGGAGCAGCTCGTAAAATTGAAAACGGAGGTTCTTTAACTATTCTTGCAACAGCTTTAACTGAAACAGGTTCTAAAATGGACGAAGTTATCTTTGAAGAATTTAAAGGAACTGGTAACATGGAATTACAATTAGACCGTAAAATTTCAAATAGAAGAATCTTCCCTGCAATTGATTTAATTGCATCAAGTACAAGACGTGATGACTTATTGTTAAATAAAGATATGTTACAACGCATCTGGGTTTTAAGAAAATTCATTTCTGATATGAATCCAGTTGAAGCAATGGAATTCTTGAAAAACAACATGGAAAACACCATGTCTAATGAAGAGTTTTTAGTATCAATGAACAGATAAAAATTAGAATTATACTTACATTTATCCCGACTTAACACAATTAGGTCGGGATTTTTAATTTAAAACACCATAAAAATGAAAATTACTGTTAAAATAGGATTGTTATTTGCTATAATTTGGATGATTGTTAAAATAAGCTTATTTGGAATGGCTTTAGAAAACACCTTAGCATTAAGTATTGCAACCTTTGCAAATATGTTTTTATTGGTAGCAGCAATTAGTATAGGTTTATATCTGCAAAAAAGAAAAGACAGTGAATCTGGAAATGCTTTAAGAGATATTAAAAATGGATTAACAAGTGGAATTCCTTACGCTGTTTTGGTAAGTATTTTTATTTATTTCTATTACGAAAAAATTGATCCAGAATTCAATCAACATCAAATTGCTGAGTCTGAAATTGAATTAGACAAAAATTTAAATAACCCAGCAAAATTCAAACAACTGCAAGAGTCAAATCCAGATTTCGAAGTAATGACAAAGGCTCAAATAAAAAAACAAATATTAAGAAATTCATCTGGCGTTTACAGTGCTAAATCAACTGCAATTCTTGCCTTATTAGCAATGACTGTTTATTCAACGATTAACAGCTTATTGATAACTGCCATTTATAGAAAAATTGTTTTTAAAAATAAAGTTTAGAATAACTACTAAATTATAAAAAATGAATACTCTTGTCTATAGCTCACATGAATTCGATATTCCTTTTCTAGAAAAAGAAGCTAAAAACAAACATCAATTAACTTTCACTAAGCAAGCACTAAATCTAAGCACTGTAAATTTAGCACAAGGTTTTGAAGCAATAGCATTGTTCTCAAACGACAACCCTTGTAAAGAGGTCTTAGAAAAGCTACATCAATTTGGAGTTAAATTTATAGCTCTAAGGTCAGTAGGTTTTGATCATGTAGACCTAGATGAATCAAAAACACTTGGGATAAAAGTAGCAAACGTTCCAGAGTATTCACCTTACGCAATAGCAGAACACGGCGTAGCTATGTTGATGATGTTAAATAGAAAACTCTATGAAGCCCAATTATTAATCCAACTTCAAGATTTCAGATTAGACACTTTAGTAGGATTTGATTTAAACAAGAAAAAAATAGGCATCATTGGCACAGGTAAAATTGGTTTAGTTTTCGCTAAAATAATGAATGGATTTGGGTGCGAAATACTAGCTTATGACCCGGTTCAAATCAATAATTCAGACGAACTAAACATAACCTACACAAGTTTAGAACAATTACTGAAAGAAAGTGACATCGTATCTTTAAATTGCCCATTAAACACGAGCACTAAAAAATTATTAAGTGAACCTCAATTCGAAATAATGAAAAAAGGGGCTATTCTTATTAATACAGCTAGAGGTGGTGTAATCTGTACTGAATCGTTATTGAAATATTTAGAAAATGGACATTTAGGAGGTGCTTGTTTAGACGTTTTTGAAAATGAAAAAGGGTTATATTTCTTTGATCATAGAAACACCATTATTAAAGATCAACTTTTTGTAAGACTTCGCAACTTAAAAAATGTGGTACTAACAAGTCACCAAGCATTTTTAACGAATGAAGCATTGACAGGAATAGCTCAAACTACTATCAGTAATTTATCTCAATGGGAAAAAGAAGGTATCTCATCGAATGATTTAAACTGAAATATACTCTAAAAAGATGAAAAAATACAGCCTAAATGAAATTTGGATGTACGCTACTATCATTTTTCCTATTATGCTTTTAATGAGAATAGGGAGTGAATTAAGTGAAGATATAATCAACAGCACTTTATTCGGAACTTTATTCGGTGGAATAGGTGGATTAATTGGCTTTACAGGTTACTATATAGCAAAATCAAAAGCAAGAATATTTAAAATAGTTAGCTCAATTACTGTGCTAATAATAAGTATAGCAATCCTAGTAATATCTTTACCTTCCTCAAAAACAGATCAAGAAATTATTAAACAAGATTGGATATCTCATAAGTTAGGAGATATCGAATTTGAATCACCAAAGAAACTAACATTACTAAATAACGAAGTTCCAGCATCAATAAATTGGTTTTACAAAGAATTATCTATCTATTCAGATGATAATGATGAAAGACTTACTTCTTTTATAAAATCAAAAATCACTGTAGATACCTTTAAAATTGAAGATGCTTTTTCGGTTACAATTGATCAAATGTTGAAATCAGCACATGAAAATTTCGAAAACTTCGAGTTAGATGTATTTAACATGGACAGTAATGAAATATCTTCAATGTTCTCATTTACTGTAAACCAGCAAAAAATGAATGGTTACGGTTATATGTTTAAGAATGACAAAAAACTTGAGTCCATATGGCTAATACCTTTATTAAAGGGGTTTTCAAAAGAATATATTGAAGAATTTGAAGCAGGTATATTTGTCGATTATTGATCTCACCAATATAAAAAAAAGTCCCTTTTGACATACTTCAAAAGGGACTTTTTTTTATTGAATTATACTCTTCTACAAACTTTCCAACACAAAATCTGTTCTTCTGTTCTTAGCTTTATTTGTCTCTGTAGTATTAGCAAGCTTAGGCATTGTATCTCCATAACCTTTTGCATTCAGTCGGTCAGCTGAAATACTTAAACTTATTAAGTAATCCTTAACAGCTTCAGCACGTTTTTGTGAAAGATTTAAGTTAATTGTAGCATCACCTGCATTATCGGTATGTCCTTGAATAAGGATCTTAGAACTTGGATTTTCCTTTAAGAAATTACTAAACTCTCTTAATATAAATTTAGACCTATCAGATAATTCACTTGAATTTGTAGCGAATAAGATATCGTTAATTGTATAAGGGACACCTACCTCTAATTTCTTAATTACCAGATTATTCTTTGGCATTGAAACTGGTGTGTTTTTGGAAGTCGCAATAGGTAACGATTTACTAGAACTCGATTTTGAAATACTATTTCCTGATACTGTTTTAGGTGAAGTATTATTAGCGGATACTGTTTCAGTAACTTTAGACTCCACCTTAGGAGAGCTAGGTGATGAAGAATTCTTTGTTTCGGTAACTTTAGAGTCTGCTTTAGAAGAATTAGATACTGTTGAACTTTTTGCTTGTGTAGAATTGTTCGTTGGTGAATTTTTAGCTGAAACATTAACGGCAACATCTGAATTTACTGAAGAACTCACTTCTGTTTTAGGACGTATAGAAGGTACTTCGTCTGTTTTTTTATTCGCTAAAGCAATATCTTTAGGAGCAGTTTGAGCTTGTTGAGCAAATTCTTCTTTTGTAATTAACTTAGAATCGAAAGCATACCCTTCTTTTTTAACAGTTACCATTACATCTTGTTTAGTAGGATTCTTAACTACTACAGCATATTTCCCATCATTTCCATTAACTCTTACGGTAGACTTCTCACCTGTTCCATCGTATGCAACCTCTATTGTAGCATCTGTAATTGGCTTACCGTTTTCGTCATTTAATTCCCCCTTCATAATGGTTACAGCAGAAGGTCTTGCTTCAGCATATAATTCAAATGCGTAAATATTCCAATCACCACCTGTTCGAGATGAATAATAAGCCAATTCACCATTTGTAGAAACAAAGATTCCAAGCTCATCATCTGGAGAGTTGATAGGAATACCAATATTCTTTGGCTTTGACCATTTCCCATTTTCTTTACGGATATAGAAAATATCTAACCCACCAGCTCCTTTTCTTTCATCAGTGCATGTAGATACAAAATAAAGTGTCTCACTATCTTGGTGCAAAAAAGGACTTTTATCTTTTCCCGCTGTATTTATTTCATCAAAAGGCATCGCGTTACCCCACTTACCATTTTTATCTCTATATACAACATAGATATCATTATCCTTTGTTGTAGGACGCATTGCTGTAAAATACATAATATTTCCATCTGCAGACAAAGTAGGCTGACCTTCCCAACCATTAGGAGTGTTAATTCCATCTCCCATATTCTCTAAAGGTGTCCATGTGAAATCGTTCCCACCTTTACCACTTCTTTCATATTCTGTTCTGTACAAATCACAATTTAAATAGGACTTCCCGCTGTTTTGCATCTCATCTTTACATGCACAGATAATCATTTCTTTATTATCTACCGACATAGTAGCAGCTCCATAACTTGTAAATTCACCCGTATTAAAAGGCGCCGAAAACTTTTGACCTTTATCAAAAGGTGTCGAAATATTAGAACGAGTAGCAAAAGAAAAATGCTCCTCCATAACTGCAACAAATGAACCTATTTCACGTACATCGACCTTTCTTGTAAAAAACATCAATTCGTTATCTGGAGAAATCATTGGGAAATATTCAGGGAACTCTTCAGAACTAACATTAGTTACTAACATTGGATCAAATGGAACTTTGTTTTTCAATAAAGCTTGCTCTTCGTCATAATCTTTAATGACGTCATCTATATCTTGAACTTTTTTAGCGTAATCTTCTGGAAAACGTTCGTAATCTGCATGTTTAAAATCTTTAAACTTCTTAAACCATTTAATAGCTTCATCCATTTCAGCTTGCGAATAATTTATAACTCCCAATAAATAGTAACAATCTGCGTGAAAATCAGAACAATGTTCAATAGTTAGCTTAAACATTTTTTCAGCCTTCTCAAAACTTTTATTACCCATTTGAGGAGTCGGATATTTTTCGAAATATTCTAATGCTGTTTTATAAGCGTACATTGCAAATTCGTAATAAGGAGTAGCATTATCAGGATTTAAAGCAATTGCATCATTAAAAGCTGTAACCGTTGTCAATACATCTGTTGCACTTTTAGCTTCATCTATTTTTTTTAGCACTTTTTTATTTGGTGGTAAACAAGCTTCATCTTCCTCTTGCGCATTAAAAGATTGAGAACTAATTACAAATGAAGTTAAGACGAGTGTAAAAAAGTATGTATTCATCATCATGTTTCTTTCTATTTAAACCTTAAAAAATATAAGGGTTGGTAACTTAGTGTCTGGACGTAAATTCATCTAAATTAAATAGTCAATTTCCGACTAGACACTACTTATAACGTATTAAACACCAAAGATTACAATTATTATTCCACGATATCATCAAAACATCCAAAACTTACAACAATTTAAATGTTAAAAAAATAGTTATCCAAAACTGAATCTTATTTATAATTAATACGTATATTAATAAAAGAATTTAAAACTAAAGCGTTATGAAGGCAATTACACTATTATTCAGCACTTTTTTATTAACTTGCACAATCAATGCTCAAACTGTAATCGCTAGTGGACAAGAGCCCGCTTGGTTCTTAGAACATGATGGCGGTAAAAACTTAACGCTTTATATTGGCGAAAATATGTTTTCATATACGCTTACTTCAAAACCAAGTCCTGAAGGATCTACAAATGACATTGCAGAAACTTGGATTTTAAAAGGTGAAAACGGAAAAACAGCTACATTAATCTTTGAATTCTTTGATCCTGAAAGCCCAGAAAGCTGTCCTTGTTTTCATGATTTAGGAGAAGGTCTAAACAGAGGGAAAGCTTATTTAATTACTGAAAATAGTCAATTCTTTATTGGTTGTTCAGATTTACTTGAGGATCCTATAACCTATGCTAAATAATTGTGAAAAATTTCATTCAGAAATACAAAACATATTTTATTGACTTTTGGCAGTATTTAATTATTACCCTCATTTTCATACTAGCTAGTATTTTTATTTTATAACTAAGTATAAATATTATAGTTAGATTTTTATGAATGCTTATATTTGTGTAAATCAATAAGTAATTATTTGTGGAAAATAAATTGGATCTTTCGATAGTTATCCCATTATTTAACGAAGATGAATCGTTGCGTGAACTACATGCATGGATAAAAAAAGTTGCTGAATTAAACAATTACAGTTACGAAATTATTTTCATCGATGATGGCAGTAAAGATAATTCATGGGAAGTTGTTCAAGAACTTAACGAATTAAATAAAGAAGTCAAAGGAATCAAATTTCAACGAAATTACGGTAAATCTGCTGCGCTTCAAAAAGGATTCGAAATAGCTAAAGGTAAAGTGGTTATAACCATGGATGCTGATCTTCAAGATTCACCTGAAGAGATTCCAGGACTTTACAAAATGATCATTGAAGAAGATTATGATTTAGTTTCGGGTTGGAAAAAGAAAAGATTTGACCCAATCACAAAAACTATTCCTACAAAATTATACAACTGGGCAGCTAGAAAGTTGACGGGGATCTATTTGCACGATTTTAATTGTGGATTGAAAGCTTACAAACTTGCCGCAGTAAAAAGCATAGAGCTATATGGAGACATGCATCGTTATACTCCACCACTTGTAAAATATGCTGGTTTTTCAAAAATTGGAGAAAAAGTTGTTCAGCATCAGGCTAGAAAATTTGGGTATTCTAAATTTGGAATGAATCGTTTTCTGAATGGACCTTTAGATTTACTTTCTGTAGTATTTATGGGTAAATTTGCTAAAAAACCAATGCACTTTTTCGGAGCCATTGGTACTTTCTTATTTATTATTGGACTTTTGTTTGCGCTCTACCTAGGTATTGACAAACTATTCATAGATAAAACGTCTCGCCTTATTGCTGAAAGAACTGAGTTCTATGTATCTATAGTATCAATGATTATCGGTTCTCAATTTTTCCTTGCAGGATTTTTAGCTGAATTAGTAGGTCGAAATTCATCAACTAGAAATCAATATTTAATCGAGAAAACGCTTGGTGAATAATGCTTGATTGGAAAATAGATAAATCTTGGACACTATTTTTAGATCGTGACGGCGTTATTAACCAACGAATCATGGGAGGTTATGTTACATCAGCTATTGATTTTTTTCTTTTAGATAATGTTTCAAAGGCAATTGAAAGTTTCAATCAATTATTTTACAAAGTTGTAGTAGTTACGAATCAACAAGGAATAGCTAAAAAGATTATGTCAACATGTAACCTTGATGAAGTTCATCGTTATATGGAAAACGAATTAAAAAATGACAATGCTTATATTGATGCTCTATTTTATGCTCCAGGCTTTAAAAATGAAATCAACTCGTTACGAAAACCAAATGCAGGAATGGCACTTTTAGCAAAAAATAAATTCAACGCTATTAATTTTGAAAAATCAATCATGGTTGGTGATACAGATTCAGATATTTTATTTGGAAAAAAACTAGGCATGAAAACTGTAAGAGTTATTACTGAAGAACCAATAAAAATTGAAGCAGATCTTAGCGTAGAAAGTTTATATGAATTCTCTAAAATATTAAAAAATGAAGTTAACTAATATCATACTTATCCCTTTTGTGTTTTTTCACCTTATCTCAAGCGCACAGAATAGCACAGATAAACAAGGAAAAAAACAAGGACCTTGGAAAAAAACATATCCTAAAAGTACAGCCATTAAGTATGAAGGTCAATTTAAAGATGATAAACCTGTAGGGATATTTAATTATTATTATCCATCAAGAAGTAAACAAGCAAAAATTGTTCATAATCAAAATAGTAACCGTTCTTATGCCGAATTCTATCATGAATCAGGAAACCTAATGAGTAAAGGACAATACACTAACATGTTGAAAGATAGTGTATGGATGAATTATGCTCCTTCAGGAAGATTAAGCACTGTTGAAAAATATAAAAACGACACCTTAAACGGTAAAATGACCATCTATTACCTACCTGAAGATTTGTATAATAAAAAATTAATGATTTGCTCTGAAACTAATTACAAAAACGGGAAATATGATGGTGAGCGTATTGAATATTTTGAATCAGGATTAATAAAAACCAAAGGAACATATATAAACAACATCAAAAACGGTGTATTTATAACAAATCACACCAATGGAAAAGTTATGAATTTAGAACGCTACAAAATGGGGATTAGACATGGATGGTGTACCGTTAGTGATGAAAACGGGCATGAAACTTCTAAATCATATTATTATAACGGAGAACACTTAGAAGGAAAAAAATTAGAGACAAAACTTCAGTCATTGAAAAGTAAAGGAATAAATCCAAATGAATAAATCGGCATTTATATTTTGTCTTGTTATAATAGCACTATCATGTTCTAAAGATGTTCCTTACACTTTGGTTTATAACACTAATTATTTTGGAGTAATTCAAGGAAGGTACGCCATTTACAATGTTCAAGAAATGAGCCATGACGTAAATCTTATCCCCAAACACGACACAAACACTTATCAATTAAAAACAGTAATTGGTAATGAATACATAGACAATAAAAACCGAAAAGGATATGAGTTTTTAAGGTATGTATTCGATACAATTTATCAACAATGGACATTAAAAGATACTTGGGTTATTTATCATGACAATACGAATGGTGAATTAGTTGAAGAAAACCAACGCATTATTAAACTTACCTTTCCTATTCGAACAGAAAAAGAATGGAACTCAAACACATTCAACAATGAGCCAGAGAAGAAATACTTTTATTCAAACATTCACAAACCTCGAACAATTGGCTCACTGAACTTTGACTCAACACTTCAAGTGAAGCAACAATATTTTAAATCCCTAATTGACTTTCAAAATCAGTATGAATACTACGCAACGAATGTTGGATTAATTTCAAAAGTCTATAAAAATTTAATTATTGACAATTTTGACACACTTAGCATTCAAAAAGGAAATGAAATTCATTATCAAATTATTGAATACGGATTTGAATAAATGAAGCAACTATGAAGATTAGTATTTTCTCAACATTTTTCCCTTATAGAGGAGGCATCGCTCAATTTTCATCCTCCCTTTACAGAAGTCTTGAAAAAGAAAATGAAGTGAAAGCAATCACCTTTAAAAGACAGTACCCTAACTTTTTATTCCCTGGAACAACTCAGTTTGTAACAAAAAATGATAACGTAGATAAAATCGATGCAATTAGAACACTTGATTCTATCAATCCATTATCCTACTTAAAAACTTCCAATGCAATTAATGACCAAAAACCAGAAATTTATATTTCAAATTATTGGATGACATTTTTCGGTCCTGCACTTGGAATAATATCAAGGTTACTTTCTAAAAACATAAAACAAATAGCCATATTACATAACGTAATTCCACACGAGAAGAAATTTTTCGATACTCCATTTACTAAGTTCTTTCTAAAAAAAACAGATGGATTTATTATTATGTCTGATGCTGTTTTAAAAGACCTATTAACCTTAAAGCCAGAAGCCAGATACATTCGCATTAATCACCCTGTTTACAATCATTTCGGAGTTAAAATAGCAACCACAAAGGCAAGGGAGAATTTGAAAATAGATACATCAAAAAAAACAATTTTATTTTTCGGATTTATAAGGAATTACAAAGGATTAGACTTGTTATTAGCAGCATTTAACGAATTAGACAATAGTTATCAACTAATTATTGCTGGAGAAGTCTATGGAAGTTTCGAACAATATCAAAAACAAATTGACTTATCCAAAAACAAATCAAACATTCATTTATTTAATGAATACATCAATGACGCTGAAGTCACCAACTTCTTTTCTGCTTCTGATGTTTGTATTTTACCATACAAATCAGCTACCCAATCTGGAATAACAGCAATTTCAAATCACTTTACTATTCCAATAATAGCTACAGATGTAGGTGGGCTAAAAGAAACAATCCATCATGAAAAAAACGGCTTAATTATTCCAGAAGTATCAGTAGAAGCAATTACAAATTCAATTCAATATTATTTCACTTCAAATTTTAAGGAGAATTTTTCAAAAGAAATTCAACAAACGAATGATTTAAATTCTTGGGATAACTTCTCTAGAAAAATAATTGAATTCGCTTCTGAAATTGATTAATTCATTCAAATTATCAACTTTTTAGACACTATTGTTAATAAACTTAATAAATAGATGACAAAGTTTATTGATAGTATTAATTTGAAATTCTATATTTGCGACTTATTTTATAATTTAATTAACTTACGAACATGCGTAATAAAGGTTTTTTTTGGTTTTTAACAATATTATTAACCGCTATTTGTCTTTACCAGTTATCTTTTACTTGGGTATCAACTTCTATTGAAGGTAAAGCTGAAAAAGAAGCAGAAATTCGTTTAGCAGATTTCAAAAAAGAAGCTGCTCAGAATGGAGGAATTGGTTATTTACCAAACAATGTTGCAGTAGATTTTTCGAAATCAGATGCAGATGAGATTGCAAAAAGTGCTTTTATCAATCAAGTATTAAAAGAAAAAGCAGAAACTCCAGTTTACCCTATTTTTGGATCAACATTTAAAGATGTTAAGCAAAGAAGTTTAGCTTTTGGTCTTGATTTAGTAGGTGGAATGAGTGTTACTCTTGAGATATCTATTCCTGAGTTAGTAAAAAGTTTTGCTAGAAATGAGCGAGATATGCATTTCAAAAAGCCTTATGAGGCTTCTTTAGCAAAATACGCTATTGATGGAGGTGACTTCATTTCTATTTTCATGAAAGAAAATAAAAAATACAACGGCAACTTTCAAATTGTACGTTTATTAGCTATTGAGGAAATTAGCACATTAAATATAAACTCAACAAATGAGGAAGTTGTTGCATTTTTAAGAGAAAAAGTTTCTAGTTCAATGGTAGGTGTTGAACAAATTATGGAACGAAGAATCAATCAATTTGGAGTGGCTCAACCTAATATTCAAAGAGATGCTGCTAAAAACAGATTGTACATTGAGTTACCTGGTGTTCAAGATGAAACGACTGTTGCTGAGAGATTACAATCTACGGCTAATCTTCAATTCTTTGAAACATATCAAGCTAATGAAATAAGTACTCAATGGGTACAAGCTGCAAGTATTTCAAAACAACCTGAAATTGATAAATCTGAAGAAGTATCTGACACTTCAAGTGTATTAGACACTTTATCTTCACTTGAAACGCTTACAAGCGCATCAACAAACTCTAAAGGTTTAGCTGAATTAGTTCAACCTGCTGGTACTTTTTCAATGGGATTTGTAAAAGCTGAAGATAAAACGAATGTTGACGATTTATTAAGACGTTCAGATGTTCTTTCAGTTTTCCCTGAAGACTTGAAATTTATGTGGTCTTCTGAAATGGAGTCTATTTCTACTAAATCGAAGGAAATGGCATATACATTATATGCAGTGAGAGTTCCTTCAAATGGTAAAGCTAAAGTTGGTGGTTCAGATATTAAATCGGCTTCTACTGGATTTGATCAATCAAGTTCATTAATTACAGTTGACTTAACAATGTCTCAAGTTGGAGCAGAGAAATGGGGTCAAATGACTTCAGAAAACGTTGGAAGAATTGTAGCAATTACAATGGATAATGTTGTTTATAGTGCACCAAGAGTTGTTAATGCTATTACAGCTGGAAACACTCAAATCTCTGGAAGTTTTTCAGTTGATGAAGCAAAAGGACTTTCAGGATTATTGAATGGAGGAGCATTGCCTGCACCGTGTGTTATTAAAGACCAATCTAAAGTAGGTCCTACAATCGGTGCTGAAAACACAAAATTAGGATTAACTTCATTTGCAGTTGCTTTATTATGTATCTTCATTTACATGTTCTTCTATTATGGTAAAGCTGGAATTGTTGCAGATATTGCACTATTCGCAAACATTATTTTCATCTTTGGAACACTTGCATCTTTTGGAGCTGTACTAACATTAGCAGGTATTGCAGGTGTTGTTTTAACGATTGGTATGGCTGTAGATGCTAACGTAATTATCTTTGAGCGTATTAGAGAAGAGTTTGCTGCTGGAAAAGATCAAAAAACAGCTATTGACGCAGGATTCAAAAAATCTTTATCTTCAATTATTGATGCAAACGTTACCACTTTATTAACAGCTATAATTCTTAAAGTTTTTGGTTCAGGTGTTATTGAGTCATTTGCAACTACATTAATTATTGGTTTATTCACTTCATTGTTTTCAGCTTTAGTAATCTCTAGATTAATTATGATTTGGATGATGAACAAAGGAAAAGAAATCAATTTCGATTCTAAAATCACTAGAAATGCTTTTAAAGGTTTATCTATTGACTTTGTTAGCAAAAGAAAGTTTTATTTCTCTATCTCTTCTATATTAGTAGTTATTAGTTTAATTGCAATCTTTACTAAAGGATTAAATCCTAGTATTGAATTTTCAGGTGGTAGAACTTATGGAGTTAAATTTGAAAAATCAGCAAAAAATGAAATTGAATATTTGAGAAAAAATTTAGAAAGCGTATTTGTTGAGAATAATAAAACAGCCTCTATTGATTTAAAAACTAAATCAACTAATTTCTTTGTTGAAATAACTACAAACTACAAACGTTCTGACGAAACTGCAAATAATGTAGTGAAATCTAAACTACAAGAAGCTTTAAAACTTTCTGAATCTAAACTAGGTAAGTATGAAATTCTAGAATCAAGAAGCGTTTCTCCTACGGTGTCACAAGAATTAATAACATCTTCTTCAATTGCTGTTTTATTATCTATCATAATGATATTTGCTTATATCTTAATTCGTTTTGGTAAATGGCAGTATTCAGCTGGAGCAATTATGTCATTAGCGCATGATGTTATTATAGTTCTTGGTATCTACTCAATCTTTAATGGTATCCTTCCATTTAATATGGATGTAGATCAATCATTAGTTGCTGCAATTCTAACGTTAATTGGATACTCAATTAATGATACAGTAATTGTTTTTGATAGAATTAGAGAGATTATGAAATTCAGACCTCATACTGATACAAAAACAAATATTAACGAAGCATTGAACTCTACTATGTCTAGAACAATTAACACTTCATTTACAACATTCTTTGTTTTACTTGTTGTCTTTGTATTTGGTCCAGCTGTAATTCAAGGATTTATATTTGCTATGATGATAGGAATTGTTGTAGGTACTTATTCTTCATTATATATAGCTACTCCATTCTTAACGACTTTAGATAGCAAATCGAATAAGAAATAACAATAAAATAATTAAACATTAAAAAAGGGTTTAGACTATTGTCTAAACCCTTTTTTAATTTAACCAATCTATCATTTACCAAATATTGTTATACTGATTATATATTCAAGATAGTCCAACATACTGATAGCTAACAGCTTTTTAAATCTTACAAGGAACTTTTAATGTTCCGTTTCACTCCACAAAAACCGCGGATAAATGTTGATACCGATTACGTATTCAATATGGGCTTTATTACATCAGACCACTTTCATGCTGTATCGGCATCGTTTTAAAAAAACAAACTACTTTTACATGCCTTGTTTCTTACATCTCCATTTCATTGCGATGTGGAACGCACTTCCGTTCCATTTACCGTGTTGCTGAGCCTGTCGAAGTACTAGTTCTGTGCAAGATTGAAGTTCTCGCTCCGCAGTATGAAATTATAGATATCTTTTTTTATTTCAAACTAACTAATTTTAGAACTTTTTTATATTGATTATTTAAATTTAAAACACTGATAATCAAATGTTAAACAATTATAGTGATTTAGCTTTATCCCAGATAATGTATGTGATCCAAATAAATTCTAATATCTTTTTACTTGATTAAAAAGTAACAATCCCGATATCGGGAATTGACTTCAAAAAAAAAGCTACCCAAATGGATAGCTTTTAATAATAAAGTAATAAATGCTTATAAGTGCATAAAGTCTTTTTTAGCTAATAACCCATCCTCTGACTCTCTATACTCAGGATCATCAATACAACAGTCAACAGGACAAACCGCAGCACACTGAGGCTCATCATGAAAACCTACGCATTCTGTACATTTATCAGTAACGATATAATATACATCCATATCTTTAGGTTCAAAAATGGCATCCGCCTCAATTTCATCACCGTTTAATGTAGTAATCATTCCTAAAAGTGAAGTGCCATCTGAATACTTCCATTCAGCTCCACCTTCATATATAGCATTATTAGGACACTCTGGCTCACATGCACCACAATTAATGCACTCGTCTGTAATCATTATTGCCATTTCAAGATGTTTTTAATAATTAATAATTTTCAACAAAGATAATAAGAAACTAATTTTAGAAACATATAATAGGAATATTTTAAAAAAAAAATCAACATTATTTAAATAAATAAGACTTTTTATAGTAAGGTTTAATCATATCAGTTTAATTTTACAGTGTGGAAAAGGTAAAAGAGATAAAAGCATTCGCACAATTAGGAAAGCTAATGGTTGCGTTAGGTACGAATGAACCATGGAAAGGTTTTGAAATAGGTGTAACAGAAAAAGAATACGATGAGTTAATTAAAATTATTAACAAACAGTTTGTCTTGAATGGTTGGTTCACTAAAGAAAATGTTCAAGCTTCACTTCTTGCTTTAGGTTCATTATTAACAGAAAGTCAACTTAAAAATTGGATAGAACAGTATCCACAAGTTAAACAGAACAAAAAAATTGGTTTGATTATGGCTGGTAATATTCCACTAGTCGGTTTTCATGATTTTCTTTCTGTTCTCTTTTCCGGAAATGACGTTGTTGCAAAACTAAGCTCTGAAGACAATACTCTTCTTCCTGCTTTAGCTTCACATTTAATAAACTTTGAGCCTGAACTAAAGTCTCGAATTCAGTTTTCAACTGGTAAAATTGGCCATATTGATGCAATTATAGCTACAGGAAGTGATAACTCTATGAAATATTTTGAGCAATACTTCGGTCATCTACCTCATATATTTAGAAAAAACAGAACTTCAATAGCTGTACTGACAGAAGAAGTGACCACAGAACAACTTTCTGAATTAGGAAAAGATATTTTTAATTATTTTGGTTTAGGTTGTAGAAACGTATCACATCTATTAATTCCTGAAGGCTTTAATACTGATTTGTTTTTTGAAGCTATAGTCGATTTCCATCCAATTGTAAATCATCATAAATATGCAAATAATTATGATTACAATAAAGCTATTTATTTAATGAACAAAGCAGATTTACTTGACAATCATTTTGTTCTACTTCGCAAAACGGATGAATTATTTTCTCCATTAGGAATGATTCATTACCATTTTTACAAAGACAAAACAGAGGTTGAAGCTTATCTAAAAGTACACGAGGAAAAGATTCAAGTAATTGTAGGAAAAGACTACACTCCATTTGGGAAAGCGCAGCAACCTACCCTATTTGATTATGCTGATGGAATTGATACAATGAATTGGTTAACTTCGATTTGAATTAAATAGTGTTTGGTCGGAAATTCACTATTTAAAATAAGTCCCATAAGAATGAATTCTGTTCTTCCAATAATTTGAGGACAACACCTCAGTGATTATAATTCCTTTAGAAGAACTAGAGTGAATCATTTTTAATTCAGTTTCATTTACTTCAACAACTATTCCTACATGCGATACTCCTCCCCCATTATTAAAAAAAATGAGATCTCCTTGTTGCAAATTCTTGAACTTAACTTTTGTTGAATTTGATTCTTGATCTGCAGCTCTTCTAGGTAGGTCAATACCAATTTTAGAAAACACATAAGACGAGAAACCACTACAATCAAAGCCATTTGGTGTTTGTCCAGCAGAAACATAAGGAGATCCTATTAATTTAGAAGCATAATCAATTAACTCCTTCCTATCTTTTGCTAGAACACTAGTATTCAGAAGCGGTTTATTAAGAATCACTTTTACTTTAGATGAAGGAACAGATTTCAATGTAGTTGAAACAATTATTTTAAGTTGATCAACTAGTCCTGGATTTGATTCTTCACTAATAGTTTCTAGCCATTCGTTTAAATAAATCTTTAAATCAATTAACTCATCTTGATGTGCTTTAAATATCTTTTCACCTGCAGTTGAGTTCATCACTTCTAAATAAAGTTCTGAAGCCTCTTTTAAAGCTTTTGGATTTCTTCTGAACCAACTTTTATTTTGACTCAATTGAAACATACTTAAACTTTTATAAAATTGAGGTAAGTAAGAAAAATCATAATCAGGTTTATCTAACAATTGTTTTGATTTATGATAAACTACCTTATAATGCGCCTGATCATATAACATTTCTAATTTATCAAACACCTTAATTTGACCAACCGAATCGAAGGATAAAGTTATTGCGAATATTAAAAGGAATATAAATTTATAATTAAACATAATCAGGAATTATCTTTTACAAATTAAAATAAAAAAAGATGGACTAAAATATTAATTTTCATTATCCTTTAACATATAAATGTTTATTCCATTAATTTTAACAATTGTTCAATATCAAGCACATAAAAAAGTAGTATTTTTGTAATCAAATGAAAAGAGTTGTTGTAGGTTTATCTGGCGGTGTTGATTCAAGTGTAACAGCACATTTACTAATAGAGCAAGGTTATGAGGTTATAGGTATGTTTATGCGTAACTGGCATGATGAAAGTGTAACTATTTCTGATGATTGCCCATGGATTGATGATTCCAATGATGCTTTATTGATTGCCAATCAATTAGGAATACCTTTTCAAGTAATTGATTTAAGTAAAGAATACCAAGAAAGAATTGTTGACTATATGTTCAAAGAATACGAAGCAGGAAGAACTCCTAATCCAGATATACTTTGTAACAGAGAAATTAAATTTGATGTATTTTTAAAAGCTGCCGAAAATTTAGGAGCTGATTATGTGGCTACTGGACACTATTGCCGTAAAATTCAACACGAAGACGGAACCTTCGGACTCTTAGCAGGAAAAGACCCTAATAAAGATCAATCTTACTTCCTATGCCAACTAAGCCAAGAACAACTTAGTAAAGCACTTTTTCCAATTGGTGAATTGTTAAAACCTGAAGTACGTGAAATTGCTACTAAGGCAGGACTTCATACTGCAGACAAAAAAGATTCTCAAGGATTGTGCTTTGTAGGAAAAATTAGTTTACCTCTATTCCTTCAACAAAAACTTAAACCAATTTCAGGAAACATTATTGAAATTCCAGCGGATCTTTCACAATTCAAAGATTATCATAATACAAAACCAACAATTGAAAATGTTGAGTTACTTTCTCAGCCATTTGAATATACTGAAGAAATGGGGAGCGTAGTTGAAAAACACCAAGGTGCTCATTACTATACAATAGGACAAAGAAAAGGTTTAAAAATTGGAGGAAGACCTCTTCCCTCTTTTGTAATCGGTATAAACACAGAAACAAATACTGTTTACTCAGGTCAAACCGACCAGCATCCAGGATTAAATAGATACGCACTATTCATAGAAAACAAGGATATTCATTACGTTAACATAAAAAATGAATTAGAAATTGGGGAACAAAAAGAATACCTGGTTAGAATCAGGTATAGACAAGCTCTTAAAAAAGCTATCCTAATTCGAAAAGAGAATGGACTATACATTTTATTTGAGAAGCTTCAAAAAGGAATTACACCTGGTCAATTTGCTGCGTGGTATGAAGATGAAGAATTGATTGGCTCAGGAGTAATAAACTAATATAAATATGATGGGTATAATCTCATTTCGATTCATATTCAGTAATGGATATAATTCACAAACTAAATCAAACAAAATCAAATAAAAAAAGAGGAAGTCAATGCTCCCTCTTCAATCTGATTATTAATTATCAAATACTTAGCTAATTAATTTGCACTTATGTTATAGAAGATGGAAGTATTCATTGGTCTTCTAATATTATCACCATATTTAATGGTATCCATTAATTGTGCAACTTGAAAAATATCTAATGTACTTTTAACACCGTGCTGTTTATGTTGGTTCAATTTGAACTCTGCTACTTTTATTGAATTATTAATCATATCGTTTTTTGTAAAATTCATAACTATTGCTCTTTCAATACAAATCCGTTTACGGCACAGTTATTGAATTGTTACAGTTATTAACAAAAAAATACAATAAAATTTAAATAACAAAAATCAAAATATTATTAATCAATATGTTAACTAAAAAATAAAAGAAAAGAAATATTGTTAATAACTTTTGAAATCAAAAAAATCACCTCCAATAAAAATCAAAATCTTCTATTGAAATAGTTTCATTTTTGGAATCAATTCTCACTTGATGAATACCAGGTAATAAATCGATAAAGTTTTCTTCACAGTGCACTCCCTGAGTCTTTGGACTGATCCAAAAATCCTTCAAAAAAGAACGATTTTCAATTTGTATTAAGTACTTTCCATTTTCAGCACTTAATATATTCACACTAAAAGAAGTTGTTTTAGCTTTAGTATGTATTTCAGGAAGAGATGAAAAGGAACGTTCACCAAAACTCCCATCCTTTATGCTTTTCCATAAAAACGTAACAAAATATCCTTGCTTTTTATACTCTTTTAATACAGAATCGGACAATACCACTTCCCCGCTAGCTTTAGTAGTTATTGTAGTATCTATAAACTTTAAACAAGTCCCTTTCAAGTCGTACAAGAAAATAGATAACGAAACCTCGTCTTTTTCAGGTAAATCTGAAATCAAATAATAAGAAGGATGATCCAAAGATTCAGTTCTTTCAAGTACTGTTATATCTTTATAATCTTTTTGCACTTGATATTGAAGAGCTTTCCAGTTTCCTCTATAATCTATACTTGACCACGAAGGAGCCTGCCAACAATCATTTAACTGCCAATATAAAGTACCCATACATCTTGGTGTATTTGTTCTATGACTAGAAACAGCAATACTTACAGCTTTTGACTGTGTTAATTGAGAGAAATATATAAACTCCTGAAAATCTTTAGGCTTACCGTATAATAAATCAGACTGCTTAGCAATCATTCCATTTCCTACATAACTTTTTTGATGATGTTTCATTACTTCACTTTCTAAATCCCAATCTAAAGAGTCAGAAAATTCATTAATAGTTGACATTTGAGGGAAAGATTGAAATCCATACTCTGCATTAAACCTACCGCTTTTCCTACCGAAATCTTCTATTGGATCTTTACCATGCCATACACCCCAATAATGCATAGAACCATGATTATACCATTCAGCTTTTCCCCAATTACTAAGAGGAGAAGTGTGTATGTAAGGGATTAATGAATTATTACTTATAACAGAAGGTGCTATATTTTTAAACAAATCATCGTATGCTTTCTGAACCACTTCTGCATCTTTTAAGTAAATAGAATACTTCAATTGAAAACCCCAATTCTTCCATGCAACATCCACCTCGTTATTACCATTAAAAAGCACAACTGAAGGATGGCTTGAAATTCTTGGTATCTGATATTCAAACTCTTTCTTTACATTTTGTAGAAAATCATGATCACCTGGATACATCGAACACGCAAACATTAAATCTTGCCAAACCATTATTCCATTTTCATCACATGATTCATAAAAAACATCATCTGGATAATACCCACCTCCCCAAACTCGAACCATATTAAAATTACTCAAGCGCATTTGGTCTACCATTGTTTTAATAGCCGCATCTGTTACTCTTGAAGGGAAAATATCTTGTGGAATATAATCGGCACCTTTACAGAAAATTGGACGTCCATTCACTTCTATAACATAGCTTGTCCCCCACTCATCTGCTTCTTGAATTAACTTTGAGGTTTTAATTCCAACTTTTACATCTAATAACTCTTTCTTTTTCGAAGCATAGGTAAACTCCCAAACATCACTATACAAAAAAGCATCACCTTGTCCTCTGGGCCACCAAAGAATAGGACGGTCTAGTTTAAATTCAAAACTTATTTTGGAGTCAGAACTTTGAAAACTTACAATAGAATCAGCTAATACACTACTCCACTTCCCTCCACTTTTTAAAGGTCTACTGAACATCAATTCATACTTCACATGAGCAACTTCATCATTCAAAGAAAGCGTTGAAATATTCTTCCCAATAATTCTATTCTCATCATAAGCGATCACTGAAACTGGTTTTAAGAAACCTAAAGTATTCATTCTTAAAGACCAATCCCAACCAAATTGATATTGAGGTTTACGTGTATATGGAGCAACTTTTAACTCACCAACATCATTTGGAGATGGGTAATGAAACTTCTCGTTTTCGTAACGTTTTTTATGATAAATGACAGGTGGAGTAAAAACAACCTTTAAATGATTTTCACCCTTAACTAACAACGATTTCACTTCAACTAAATATGGATGAAAAAAATTATCTGTTTTTAAAATCAAACTATCATTCAAATAAATTGAAGCATAAGTATCAACAAGAGGAAACTCTAAATCAATAAATTCTTTCTTAAATTCTTCTTCAGTTATAAAAAAAGAAGATTTAAACTCCCATTGATATTCCTCTATCCAATTAAATAATTTTTCGTTGGTCCCTATAAATGGATCAGGCAATTCTCCTGAAGCAATTAAGACTTCTTGAACACTATAATTCAACGGGACATTCATCCACTTTTTATTAATCGGATGCAACACTTCCCATTTTAAAACTTGGCTTTCCTGACTAAACGTAAGATTTAGACAAAATAGATTTAGAGTTAAAAAAATAAAAAACTTATTCATGATCATTTATCTTAGGTCTAACTTCCCACATTCTTAAATACTGTCCAGTTGCCATATTCCTGGCTCTATCCTTTGCTTTTTCAGCTATCTCACCCTCAAATAATTTATTAATAGTCGAAAACCATAAAGTCAACCATTGAGAAAAATGAGTCTGATCAATTTGATAATTTAATTCCGCATCTACATTACGATGAGCTTTAACAGGATTTCCTTTAAAAACAGGATTTCCAAAGAGTTGACTTTCCCAAAAATCGGTTAATTTATCAAGGTGTTCAGGCCACTCATCGACTTTAATAAATCGATTAAAAATGGGTCCTAATTTCTCATCAACCTTTATCTGATCATAAAATACTCCAACTAAATACCTTAAATCTTTTCTTGATTCTATATCCATTTAGAATTATTTATTTTCAATCCAGTCGATGATTTCTTTATCATTAGGTGCTGTTCTAGGACCAACAACTTTAACCAAATGCCCTGCTTCGTCTATTAAGTATTTCTGAAAATTCCATTTAACTTCATTATCCTCTAAACCATTTCTAGATTTCTCATTTAAAAAGTGATACACATCGCTCATTTCTTTACCTTTTACTGAAATCTTAGACATCATAGGAAAAGTTACTCCATAATTTTTCTGGCAAAACGAAGCGATATCTTTATCGGAACCAGGCTCTTGACTTAAAAAATCATTTGCAGGAAAACCAACGATTACAAAATTTTTCGACTTATATTTCTTATAAAGCTCCTCTAACTGTGCATATTGAGGAGTTAAACCACACTTAGAAGCAGTATTAACTATCATTATTTTTTTACCTTTCAGAGATTTGAAACTAAAATCTTCCCCTTCAATATCTTTTACTTTAAATTGATAAATTGTTTGTTTCTCTGTTGCAACAAAAGAAAAAGTTACAAAGGCTACTAATAATACAATAAAACTTTTCATACTCATTTATTTAAATAATTATTAAAACACTGTCTTAGTTAAAATTGATACGAATTCACCGATATCAAAACAACTTAAGATTTAGATAAAGTTACGCTAATTCTTAATTCATCCAATAGCATTCAATAAAATGAACGTTAATTTTATTTAAATGTATCTTTTTTAAGAATTTCTATGTTAACGAAGAATTACTTATATTTGCAACATGCTCACGTGGTGAAATTGGTAGACATGCCAGCTTGAGGGGCTGGTGCCTTCAGTGGTGTGCTGGTTCGAATCCAGTCGTGAGCACTTACTAAAAAGCTAAACTTATGTTTAGCTTTTTTTATTTCTTAAAACTAAATTAAACCAACATTTTAACCAAAGTTGAAAATGTAATCAAAAAGATTAATTAAAGAAATCCCACGTTACACCAAGTCGAACAATAGTTGGTGGTACAGGATAGCCAATAACTGATTGATTACGAATATTTGTTGCGAAATAATTTAAATTTTCAAGTCGTGTATAAAACCTAAACTCACCTATTTCAAAACCGAAAAATGTTCCAACTGTAAAGTAATCTGAAAATGTTTGAGAGGATGATGAAAAGTAAAAAACATCTAAATCAGAATTATATGCAAATGACTTATAAGATTTTACAAAACCCAAGTCAAATCCTAAAACACCTTCCATTTTTTTAGCTTTAAAAAGTTTACCTTTTATAAAAAACCTAGCATTAGATGTAAATGAAGGCAAAAAAGAAGATGCATTATTAACCACATTAAACCCTATTCTAGGTTGGAAATATAACTGTTTGTAATGAACACTTCCTCCTAAAGTAAACGTATTCATAAGTATAGAAGTTAGCGTATCATTTCTCCACATACTATCTATGAAAAAATAATTATTCTTCATAGTGTAAGACTTTGCTTCAATTGAAAAATTATTTCCTTCCTTTAAATCAACTTGAATCTTCAAACTGGCCTCTAACTTAGTTTGAAGTTCAGGACTAGAAAGCTTGTAATTATAAGCATTTGCATAGTAAAAACGCTGAAATTGTATTGGCCATAATTGCGAATACGAAACATTAGCATTTAAATTAACTTTTTGAAATCTTACAGAAAAATTCGACTTATTGTAAAATTCTTGTCCTGCCCCAATAACGTTTAAATATAATTTATTTTGAAAGCTATAATTTAAAGATTGATATAATAAATCTGAAGTTAAATTTATCTCAACTGAATCACGGTGAAGACCTAAATTTTGATAATCCCAATAACGATGATTTACCAATCCATTTACAACAAGTTTCTTTGTCTTATAATATATACCAATACCATTCTGAATACTCGCAAAACGATATTGATCTCTTGTTGCTAATGTATCGTAATTTGCCACACCTAAATCTGAAGAATTTATATATTCTCTAGCTATAGCAGTATAAAGGTGATTACTTTGAATCCCCATTTTTCGATTAACAGCACTATCCGCTTTTAAATGATAATAATTAGACACATCTAAAGATGCAATTTTAAAACTACTAGCAGCATCTTCATATTGTACAGGAAGAAAATTCACACCTTGAACCTCAATAAAAGTATCATTTGTAACGCCACCATTTAAAGAGATTACTTTATTTTCATACTTCCCCGTAAAAGAATTATCAATAAAATCACTTTTACGTTCAAGCCTTAAAGTTAGGTCATTATTTAAAAACGAGCTATTTCGTAAAAAGCCATTAGCACTCGAACGATTAAAAGTTAAATTGAAGAGCGATTTTTTAAATAATTGTTGATAATCGCAATGCACATATTGTAACCCTGATGAACCGAAAGAATATGAAAAGCCTAAATGAGGTAACGCTGAAAATTGATGAGGAGGAATAGAAGAAGGAAGCGCAAAGTTCTGAAGTCCATTTGTATTAAAAACAAAACCTGCATCAATGAAGGTATTTTGAACATTTAAGGCTCCCCCAGGAAATAAGCTAATTGGAAATGAAAATGAAAAATCTAACGAATCTATCTTACCACCAGTTCTTTGATTAAAACTGACAGTGTCCACTTGTTGAGCATTTAGACTCAAAACTGAAAGAAAAAATAGAATTAAAGAAAACAACTTCATTCCAAAACTACTTAAATAATATAAAAATAAAAAAGGGGCATAAGCCCCTTCAATTTATTTTGAAATCAATAAATTATATTTTATTGATCAATACTTGTAATCCAGATTTTAAATTAGAAGCTTTATTCGCATGAATAATATTGCGCTTAGCTAATTTATCAATCATAGCAACAACAGCTGGATATAAAGTCTGAGCTTCAGCTTTATCCTCAACTCCACGAATCTTACGAAGCGCATTACGAGTTGATTTATGTTGGTACTTGTTACGAATTCTCTTAACGTCGTTCGATCTAATTCTTTTCTTTGCAGATTTATGATTTGCCATTTTTTTTTATTTAATTGGAACCAAAAGTTCAAGTTTTTATTAGTAGCCCATAGGAGAATCGAACTCCTGTTACCAGGATGAAAACCTGGCGTCCTAACCACTAGACGAATGGGCCTTTTAGTATTTCAAATTTCAAGTAGCCCATAGGAGAATCGAACTCCTATTTTACGGATGAAAACCGCATGTCCTAACCGTTAGACGAATGGGCCAAAAATCAATGTTTTATTAATTTCGGAGTGCAAATATAAGTTGAAATTATTTAATTGCAAACATATTGATGGTTTTTTTTCATCTTTTTAGTGTTTTTATTTTAATATGATTGATAATCAGCATAAATACACCTCAAAATAAATAAAGAAAACTACAATCGTTTACTAGTTTCAGTCAAAAATCATAAACTCATTCGATTTAACTTTTCAAGAAATAAAATAATCAATTAATATTTTTCAAACAAGAAGTAAGTTTAATATGAAAGTTACTTATATTTGTTTATAAAACAAGAACAAAATGCAGGTAATTTTAAATCAAGCTGAAATTGATCAAAAAATAACACGTTTAGCACATCAAATCATAGAAAACACTTTTGAGATAGAGCATTTATATATCGGAGGTATTTGTGGTAACGGTTTTGAATTAGCAAAAAAAATCAATCAACTAATTTTAAAAAACTCAAACCAAAAAGTCACTTTATTTGAAATATCAGTGAATAAAAATGAACCTTGGTCAGAGCCTATCGTTTTATCAATTCCTCAAGAAGATTTAAAGCAAGGTTATATATTAATGGTAGATGATGTAATAAATTCAGGAAAAACGTTACAATACGCTTTGATTAAGTTTTTAGAACAAGCTACAAAAGCTATTAAAACTGTTGCTTTAGTTGACAGGCAACACAGAAGATATCCGATAAAGGCAGATTACGTAGGTTTGAGCCTTTCTACAACCCTAAAGGAAAGAGTTGAACTCGAGTTAAGCGATAATAATTCAAAAGCATTTTTACTTTAAGTATTTATGACAATAATAAGAACAACAGAATCCTCTTCATTGTATGACGGATTAGAAAAAATGTCAACTTCGGATTTGTTAAACAACATTAACAACGAAGATCAAAAAGTAGCTCTAGCAGTTCAACAAGAAATTCCCGCTTTAACAAATTTTATAGATGCTTGCTTTGAAAGAATGTCAAAAGGTGGAAGAATATTTTATATAGGTGCTGGAACAAGTGGTCGCTTAGGAATTGTTGATGCTAGTGAGTGCCCCCCTACTTTCGGAGTTGATCATGGTGTAGTTGTAGGGATTATTGCTGGGGGAGATTACGCAATAAGAAAAGCTGTAGAATTTGCAGAAGATGATGCAATACAAGGATGGAAAGATTTAGAATTATACAACATTAATTCGAATGATACTTTAGTTGGTATCGCCGCATCAGGAACAACTCCTTATGTGATTGGAGCAATTGAAACAGCAAGAAAAAACAATTTATTAACTGTAGGAATATCTTGTAACCCAGGAAGTCCTCTATCTATAGTTGCTGAACATGCAATAACTCCAAATGTAGGACCTGAATTTGTTACAGGAAGTACCCGCATGAAATCTGGAACTGCTCAGAAACTTGTTCTAAACATGATTTCCACATCATTAATGATAAAGCTGGGACATGTGAAAGGGAATAAAATGGTTGATATGCAATTAAGTAATATTAAACTAATTGACAGAGGTGTTAAAATGATTTTAGAACAAATAGACATTCCTTATGAAGAAGCAGAAGAACAAATTAAAAAATTAGGGTCTGTTAGAAAAGTATTAGATGTTTATAGTAAAAAGTAAGCTAATCTAAAACATAGTTGGTATTACCTATAGATTGAGAGTAATTTTAAATAAATTAATTTAGACACATTAGTGTAACTTCAGCATAGCTGGAATTACAAACTAGAAACGAATTAAAAAAAAATGATCTTATTAAAAAACTAAAATTGACAGAAATCAAACACCCTGAATAACAGTATTCGATTTCAATAAAAAATAATTACGTTTGGTTTATTGTTTAGGTTTAACCTACTATTAACCAAATAACAGCAATTTATAAAATAAAAAAAGGGAGGTAAAACCTCCCTTTAAAAATTATAATAATAAATTAATCTTTTTTCTTTGCTTTTTTAGCTTTCACAATAGTCACTTTCAATTCAGTTTGACCATCTTCAAGGTCTAACATAATTGTATCACCATCAGATAAATTTGACTTCACAATTTCTTCAGCTAAAGGATCTTCAATTAATTTTTGAATAGCTCTTTTTAAAGGTCTTGCACCAAATTTCTCATCATAACCTTTATCGCAAATATAATCTTTTGCTTTGTTAGTCATTTCGATGTTATAACCTAAATTATTTAACCTACTGTAAAGTTTAACTAATTCAAGATCAATAATCTTATGAATATCTTCTCTTGTTAAAGAATGGAATAAGATCATATCATCTACCCTATTCAAGAACTCAGGAGAAAAAGCTTTTCTTAATGCATTTTGAATAACCGTTTTAGAGTTTTCTTCAACTTGTTCAGATTGAGACTTTGTACCAAAACCTACACCTGTACCAAAATCAGCTAACTGTCTAGCACCGATATTAGATGTCATAATGATTATCGTATTCTTGAAATCAATTTTTCTACCTAAACCATCTGTCATATGTCCATCATCTAATACCTGTAAAAGTAAATTGAAAACATCTGGGTGAGCTTTTTCAATTTCATCAAGTAAAATAATAGAATAAGGCTTTCTTCTAACTTTTTCAGTCAATTGACCACCTTCTTCGTACCCTACGTATCCTGGAGGCGCTCCTACTAAACGTGAGATCGAAAATTTCTCCATATACTCAGACATATCAATACGAATCAATGCGACTTCGTTATCAAACAAATACTTAGATAATACTTTTGCTAATTGCGTTTTACCAACACCAGTAGGCCCTAGAAAAAAGAAAGAACCAATTGGTTTGTTTGGATCTTTAAGTCCCGCTCTACTTCTTTGAATTGCTTTCACAACCTTATCAACGGCCTCATCTTGCCCAATAACCTTACCTTTTAAAGCAGCGCCCATAACAGCAAGTTTTGAACCTTCACCTTCATTGATTTTAGTAGCAGGAACACCACTCATCATAGAAACAACTTCAGCAACATCATTTTCTGTAACTAAAACACGATTAGCTTTTGACTCTTCATCCCATTTTTTGTTAGCTACATCTAACTCTTCTTGTAACTTTCTTTCATTATCTCTAAGTTCAGCAGCTTTCTCATATTGCTGAGATTTAATTACCTCATTTTTCAACTCCTTTAATTCTTCGATTTTACTTTCAATCTCAACAATTTCAGAAGGAACATTGATATTAGTGATATGCACTCTTGAACCAACTTCATCTAAAGCATCAATCGCTTTATCAGGTAAATGTCTGTCCGTAATGTAACGTTCTGTTAACTTCACACAAGCAACAACAGCCTCTGGAGTATAAGTAACAGAATGGTGACTTTCATAACGCTCTTTAATATTGATTAAGATCTGAATTGTTTCTTCCTCAGTAGTTGGCTCAATAATTACTTTCTGAAACCTTCTAACTAATGCTCCATCTTTTTCAATATGCTGACGGTATTCATCTAAAGTAGTAGCACCAATAGCTTGAAGTTCACCTCTCGCTAAAGCAGGTTTAAACATATTTGCAGCATCTAAAGAGCCACTCGCTCCACCCGCTCCAATAATTGTGTGAATTTCATCAATGAACAAGATAATATCTGGATTCTTTTCAATCTCTTGCATCACAGCTTTCATTCTTTCTTCAAATTGACCACGATACTTAGTACCTGCAACTAAAGAAGCTAAATCTAAAGAAACAACTCGTTTATTAAATAAAACACGAGATACTTTTCTTTGAACTATCCTCAAAGCTAAACCTTCTGCTATAGCACTTTTCCCAACACCTGGTTCACCAATTAAAATAGGATTATTTTTCTTTCTTCTTGAAAGAATTTGACTAACACGCTCAATCTCTTTATCTCTACCTACAATTGGGTCTAACTTCCCTAATTCGGCCATTTTTGTTAAATCTCTTCCAAAATTATCTAAAACAGGAGTCTTAGATTTTGGATCTGAAGCTTTTTTCTGAGTAGCAAAAGATTCGCTTTCGTCTTCCGCTCCACCAGGAAATTCAGCTCTAGGTGTTGTTTTTTCGTCTCTCATAGTTTCTAATTCATCTTTAACATTATCGTAAATAACCCCATATTTGTTTAAAATACGACAAGCAACACTGTCCTCTTCTTTTAAGATAGATAATAGTAAATGCTCTGTACCAATTACAGGACTACGGTATAATTTCGCTTCTAAATAGGTGATTTTTAACACTTTTTCAGCTTGTTTCACTAATGGAATATTAGCCAAATCTTGCACTAAAGAACCTTTGTTCTTGGTAAGACTTTTCTCTACTTCCTTTCTAATTTCTTTTAAATCAAGATGAAATTCATTTAATATTTTTATGCCTTTTCCATCACCTTCACGAATCATCCCTAACAACAAATGCTCTACACCAATAAAATCATTACCGATTCTAAGAGCCTCTTCTCTACTAAAACTTATAACATCTTTAACCCTTGGAGAAAATTTTGCTTCCATACAAAAAGATTTAATTACATTCTAAACATTAAAGACTTCAGAATGTGATACAAATATAAAAATTATAAAATGTTAATAATTCAAACTTACAACCAATTTTCCACAGATATTTGTTAGTAAAATTAAAAAAGCTACATATTTCCTGAGTTTTTTATAACTATTTTCGTTCCTTAGAATAAACACGTGCAAAAACTATGCACTTAAAAATAAATGTGTCAATATGGCTGATGGTGAAAAAATAATTCAAATCAATATTGAAGATGAAATGAAATCGGCATACATCGATTATGCGATGTCTGTTATTGTTTCCCGTGCTCTCCCAGATGCACGTGACGGCTTAAAACCTGTTCATAGACGTGTACTTTATGGTATGCAAGATTTAGGTATTCAATCGAACAAAGCTCACAAGAAGTCAGCTAGAATTGTTGGTGAGGTATTAGGTAAGTACCATCCACACGGTGACACTTCTGTTTACGACGCAATGGTTCGTATGGCTCAACCTTGGTCTTTAAGATACCCACTAGTAGATGGACAAGGTAATTTTGGATCAGTTGATGGCGATAGTCCAGCAGCTATGCGTTACACTGAAGCAAGATTAAGAAAGATTGCTGAAGAAATGCTAGACGATCTTGACAAAGAGACTGTAGATTTCGCTCCAAATTTTGATGAAAGCTTAACAGAACCTACCGTTTTACCATCTAAAGTACCTACACTATTAATGAATGGTGCAAGTGGTATTGCCGTAGGTATGGCAACAAATATGGCTCCTCATAATTTAACAGAAATTATAAATGGAACAATTGCTTACGTAAATAATCACGACATAGATGATGAAGAACTTTTAAACTTTGTTAAAGCACCTGATTTCCCAACAGGAGGAATCATTTACGGATATGAAGGGGTAAGAAGCGCTTTATTAACAGGGAAAGGACGTATTGTTATGCGTGCTAAAACTGATATTGAAGAATCAAATGGTCGTGAACAAATCATTGTAACTGAAATACCTTACCAAGTCAACAAAGCCGAAATGATTAAGAAAACGGCTGACTTAGTAAACGATAAAAAAATTGAAGGAATCTCAGACATTAGAGATGAGTCTGACAGAAACGGTATGCGTATCGTTTATGAATTAAAACGTGACGCAATCCCTAACGTTGTGTTAAATAAATTATTTAAATACACGGCTTTACAAACCTCATTCTCAGTAAACAACATCTGCTTATTAGATGGTAGGCCTGAGTTATTAAATTTAAAGCAATTAATAAAATGTTTTGTTGACTTCAGACACGAAGTAATCAATAGAAGAACAATTTATGAATTAAGAAAAGCTGAAGAAAGAGCTCACATATTAGAAGGTTTAATTATTGCTTCAGATAACATTGACGAAGTAATTAAAATAATTAGAGCGTCTAAAAGTCCTGAAGAAGCTAGAGAAAGTTTAATGTCTCGTTTTGCGCTTTCAGACATTCAATCTCGAGCGATTGTTGAAATGCGTCTAAGACATTTAACAGGACTAGAGCAAGACAAACTAAGAGCAGAATTTGATGATTTAATGACGTTAATAACTGATTTAAAAGATATTTTAGCTAGAATAGAAAGAAGAATGGAAATTATCATTGATGAATTAAATGTCATTAAGGATAAATATGGTGATGAGCGTAAATCTGTTATTGAATACTCCGCTACAGAAATGAGAATGGAGGATTTAATTGCCGATGAAGAAGTGATCGTTACAATCTCGCATGCAGGATACATTAAACGTACTAGTCTATCTGAATTCAAGGTTCAAAACAGAGGTGGTATGGGATCTAAAGGTTCTACCACTAGAGATAAAGATTTCTTAGAGCAATTATTTGTTGCTACTAATCATAATTACCTATTAATTTTCACAGAAAAAGGTAGATGTTTCTGGATGAGAGTTTATGAAGTTCCAGAAGGAAGTAAAACGTCTAAAGGAAGAGCAATCCAAAACCTTCTTAACATCGAACAAGATGATAAAGTCAAAGCATACGTTAAGGTTCAAGATTTAACCGACAAGGAGTATGTAGAAAACAATTTCATCATCATGTGTACTAAACAAGGTGTTATTAAGAAAACATCTTTAGCTGCTTATTCTAGACCAAGAAGTAATGGTATTAATGCCATTTCTATTCGTGAAAATGACGAATTGTTAGAGGCAAAATTAACAAGTGGTACTTCTGAAATCGTTTTAGCTACAAGTAATGGGCGTGCAATTCGTTTCAATGAAACAAAAGTTAGACCAATGGGTAGAAATGCTTCTGGAGTAAGAGGTGTTACCTTAACATCAGATACCGATGCTGTTATTGGAATGGTTTGTGTTGAAGATACATTATCTACAATATTAGTTGTGTCTGAAAAAGGATTTGGAAAACGTACATTCTTAAATGATCCAGAGGATAATGAGCCAGTATACAGAGTTACCAACAGGGGAGGAAAAGGTGTTAAAACAATTTCAATCACTGCTAAAACTGGACCTTTATTAGCTATTAAATCGGTAACAGACGAAGATGATTTAATGATTATCACTAAGTCAGGTGTTACGATTAGAATGCATATTGATACATTAAGAACAATGGGAAGAGCTGCTCAAGGGGTTAAATTAATAAATCTTAAGGGTACGGCAGAAATTGCAGCTGTTGCTAGAGCTCCAAGAAGTGAGGATGAAGACGAGGAAATTGAAGAGCTTGATGGAAACACTAAATTAAACGATGATTCGACTGAAACGGAATCGCCTGAGAATGAATCAGAAAATGAAAACGAATAATAATTAAAAAATAAAAAAACAGATGATGAAACACTTAATTTTATCAGGAGTAGTTATGTTTTCTTGTCACGTTATAGGACAGAAAAAAAACGAAACATCTGCAGCAGTTGCTTTCAAAAATACTTATTCAATGGCAATGGGTAAGAAAAATATAGAAGCCGCTAAAAAAGCGTTAACAGATGCTAAAATGTATATTGATTTAGCTGCTGAAAATGAAGAAACAAAAAGCAGCCCTAAGACTCTTTGGCTAAAAGGAGCTATTTATTCCAATTTATTTATTTTTGGAATGAACACAAGTGATTCATCAATCATTCAGCAAGGAGATGAGTTGTTATCAACTTCAAAGTTAGCTTTTGAAAATGGATTTACTTCAAGCGACAAATTTGACAGTGACATCAAAGAATCAGTTCAACAAGTAAGATTAGAGTTTTCAGGATATGCTTCTGAATTCTATAATACTGCTAAATATAAAGAAGCTGGTATATTCTTTAATAGACAAGCTGAATTTTCAAATATTGTTAATATACTTGATACAAATTCTTTATACAACGCAGCTTTATGCTATGAAAGAATTAATGAGCTAAGCTTAGCAGCTGAATATTATTTAAAAGTTGCCAATGTAGGCTACAGAAGCAATGTAACTTATGCTTTAGCTGCAAATTGTTTAAGAAGAGATAATAAAATAGATGAAGCGAAAAAAGTAATTTCGATTGGAAGAGCAAAATTCCCTAATGATAAAGACTTACTTTTAGAAGCTGTTAATGTTTACATTTCTTTAAATGATGCTGTGGGTGCTGAAGCACTTCTGAATGAAGCTCTATCTAAAGATCCAAAGAACATAATTCTTCAAATTACAATTGGTGCAATCTATGTTGATCTGAAACAGAATGAAAAAGCTGAAGATGCGTTTAACAAAGCTCTTGCTATCGATCCTAAAAATGAAGATGCTATTTATAGATTAGGTTCACACCTTGTTAACTGGGCTAAGGAAATTGTTGAACAATCAAACCAACTTAAATATAACGATCCTAAAGTTGCTGTACTAGAAGTAAAATCAAATGAGATTTTCAATAGAGCTATTGCACCATTAGAGCAATATGCAACTATGCAACCTACCGATAAGCAAGTGTTAACAATTCTATCTCAACTTTATAGAAACATTGGTAACATTGAAAAATCTACTGAATATAGAGATAAAGCAAGTAAGCTATAAAATTGATTATAATTCATAAAAAAAGCTGTTCAATGAACAGCTTTTTTTATGAATTATAATTTTAAATATCCCTATCATTAGAGACAGTCTATCAAATATTAAATTAGTTCAGTAATTAATTCTTCTTTACCAATTAACTCTAGTTCAAGATTATCAGATGCTAACACCAAACACATTTATATTTTAGTCCAAATACTTCTTGTATATTGCTTATCGGTATAATTTCTCAAGACAAATATCTACTCCTGAAAACTCTATACCTTTAATATTAATCGCGCGAACAGAAAAATAAAATAAATTATTTTCAGCTTTAACAAATGTTGAT
>Ga0105052_10000887_pt1 | contig 41107 bp, 37 predicted proteins | sample FRY03_FD_78094 | JGI IMG/M metagenome (GOLD analysis project Ga0105052, IMG submission 78094) | Freshwater microbial communities from Lake Fryxell liftoff mats and glacier meltwater in Antarctica - FRY-03 | ecosystem: Environmental > Aquatic > Freshwater > Ice > Glacier meltwater ... | reverse complement strand
GGCTGGCGCGATCACGAGGCTGGCGCGATCACGAGGCTGGCGCGATCACGAGGCTGGCACCCACACGGGGCTGTCGCCCACATAGGGCTGTCGCGATCACGGGGCTGTCACGATCTCGGGGCTGGCGCGATCACGAGGCTGGCGCGATCACGAGGCTGGCGCGATCACGGGGCTGGCGCGATCACGGGGCTGGCACCCATACGGGGCTGGCACCCACACAGGGCTGTCGCGATCACGGGGCTGTCACGATCTCGGGGCTGGCGCGATCACGGGGCTGTCGCGATCACAGGGCGGGCACGATCACGGGGCTGTCGCCCTGTGTTAAGATATAACGCCCTTTCAGGGCTAGGATATTTATGGTAAAATAATGCTGAACAGAAAAATCGCTTGTTCGGGATATTTGAATATATTCGGCTCTGAGAAAGGATTTTAAACAGCCTTAGCAAGCATTTGAACCGATGAAAAAATCAGTAATTTTAATAATATTTTTTTTCTTCACAATTAAAGTGTCTTGGGCACAAAACATGGTGCTGAATCCAAGTTTTGAAGATTATGCAAATCAGTTTTGTGGTATCCAAGGACCGTCAGACTTTAATCAAATAATGAATAATTGGGCGAATCCAACTTTAGCTTCTCCGCAAGTGTTTTTTACAAATATAGAGGCCTCCTGTTACAACTTTCAGCCTTTTAGCCAATATGATGGTCCAATTGGTTTAAAGGGCAACCAAATGCCGCGCACTGGTGATGTAATGGTGGGTGTTTGGTCTTTTACCATACCGAATCTTAACCAAAGGCAATATGTGCAAACGGCATTAACAAGCCCTATGAATGTTGGTAATTCTTATGTGGTGGAATTTTATGTTTCACTTGCTGACTTTATGGAAATGGCTATTGATAAAATAGGTGCTCATCTCTCTGTGAACCAACCGACATCCAACAATGATAACACATTGAACTTTACGCCTCAGGTTTCGTCGAGCACATTTATCGATGATGTTACAAATTGGGTGCTAATATCGGACACGATAGTAGCGCAAGAAGCATTTTCATATATTACTATTGGTAATTTTTATGATGATAATTCAACGAATACAATAACAAACCCATCGGCATCTGGTGAGCCAGGAACCTATGGGGCACTCTATTTTATTGATGACATTAGAGTAGAAGAGCTCAGTACTGTTGGACTGAATGCTGTTCAAGACAATCCGTTTCTCATTTATCCGACAATTATAACCAATGAATTGAATTTAAAAATCAAGAATAATTCTTGGGTTGAAATCCATAGTTCGTTGGGCCAACTGGTCTTTACGGAGTATATGGAGAATGGTCAAAGAAAAATAGACGTGTCTGGCTTTACAAAAGGTATTTATTTTGTTTCCGCTCGAAGTAAGTCTGGGATCATTGCTCGTAAAATTGTTAAATAAGTGTTTGCTATCTAAACCTAAACTTCATTAAAGGGCATTTCAATTAGAGAGTTAATGGGTCAAAAAACGTCGCCGAATTATTAATTATTAAATCTTTGTTTTCGTTGCCTTATTTTGTGTTTTTAATTCAGGAGATACATTTAAGGTAAAAGCGCAGAACAAGTGATGTTTTTCAGGCGTCTTAGGACGATTACTTTTGTCTAAAGGAGCTCATAATTATTCTAAAACAGGTAGTTTCAGCCCCAAAACCTATTAAATTTCCAACATCACCTTTCTTTAGTTTTCACAGGAATGTGTTATACTATTTAGGTATCTGTAATAATCCTATTCAGTAATGCTCCATTGGTTTATAAGGGCTAGTCTAAGAGCATTTACTAATCTTTCATATAAAATGTTTTGGTCTATATTATATGTAGATTTGGCATCATTTTGCAATTGCCTGTGATAGGAAGCCAGAAAATCGAATAAATTCGCGGTTTTAATGGTTTTTTAGACGGGCTAAACTTAGTATTAATAGCCAAGTTGAAATTAAAACAAACAAAAGCGCACAAATGAATGAATTCCATATTACGCAAGACGACCTGCATAAGGCACGAGCATTTTTTGATTACAGCAGCATTGAATTACTTACATCCCAGTCAATAAAAATAAACAAGAGTCAGCCAAATTTTACAGCGGTTGTGCTTGCTTTAGAAAGAGTTGGCTTGGATAGGCCTACTATAGAAGATTTACTTGAGTCTATCTTTGTAATATATTTTGCTCAAACTTCAATACGGGGAAGAAGGATAAAACAAATATCGAGTGCAGAGATTTTCAAGAATATTAAGTGGTTTGAGAGCTTTCTTGAGTACTACAATAAAGAAAAGGACTTAGGCGCGGAGAATCTTGCAGAAATTAAATTTGTTAGAGACGAAGTGGTTTTGGAATACGCTGTAAATACGCTTAAAAATTTATTTGGTGCCCTTTCAAGTATCCCTAAAATGGTAGTGTTTGCTTATTTCGCAGTGTTAAAGGCAATTGAAATTGGAGCAGAAAAAAACTGACAATCTGTACACCATTGATGCCGAGGAAGATGCGGCACAATAGCTACAATCACAGACAGCCTCTAAGAATTGGTGCAAGCATTTGTTTTGCCTCATGTTGGAATTTCTAATTTTGACAGTTCTAGCTTGATAATTATCACTTCTAAATTCTGGCACATTGTGTTAACGGCGGGACATCGGATGGTCAAAAAACGTCTCCGAATTATTAATTATTAAATCTTTGTTTTCGGTGCCATATTTTGTGTTTTCAATTCAAGAGATTCATTTAAGTAGAAAGTAGAGAACAGTTGATGTTTATTCCGTTGACTTTGTGCGATTACATTTGTTTGAAAGAGTTCAAGCCCGCCTTCAAAACTGCGAAATGGAGGCCTATTAGCCGGTATTAAATTTTGAACTTGGTCTTTCTTTGATTTGTACCGAAATATGGTATTTTGCAATGGCCTGTGAAGTAGCCAGAAAATGGATTAGATTAGGATAGAAGATGGTTTTTAGACGGGCTGGGGTTGTTAGCAATTGTAAACCACAAAAATTTTATTTCTCTAATACGGTACAAGGCCCCCTCAAAACCTCAAATGAACCAAACAAACATCATCTGTTTGATCCTGAATCCCTTTCCAGGCGTCGAACAGCTTGTTGAAAAATCCAATTCTTAAATCCTTGTCTGATTGTAGGGTAGAATTTAAATGCTCACGAAATCTTTTGTTACCGAACTTTTTATTTTCCGGACCGCCAAATTGATCAATGAATCCATCGCTATAAACTATTAATTGATCACCTTCTGAGTATTCAATTTTAGTTTCTGCAAAGCGCTTCGAATTATCATCACCAATACTTCTTCTTTCAAAGGGCAAATGAAGCGTTTCTCCAGCCTTGTAAATTATTGCCGCGCCCTTTGCGCCTGCGTATTTTATTGATTTGTTGTCTTCGTCAATTTCGAACAAACTAATATCCATGCTGTCGTAAATATTGCTCTCCTGCGACCTCGTTAATTCAGCACGAACGGTTTTATTTAATTCATCCAAAATTTTACCGGGCCCCGCTGTACCAAATTGATTGAATGCATTTTGAAGATTATTATGAGCAACAATGCTGAGGAAGGCACCGGGAACGCCATGTCCGGTGCAGTCTATGACGCCAAGATGAATTTTTGATCCGGAATTTTGTAGCACAAAAAAATCACCACTTACTATATCTTTAGGTCGATAAACAAGTTCGAGTCGTTTTTGAAGGTGAGGAAATGATTTTAAATCCGGGATAATGTTTTGTTGAAGTCTTTGCGCATATCGAACACTAGATTTCAGCTCCTCATGCTGGGTAGAGGTAGTTTGTAGAAGAAATTCTATTCGCTTTTCATACTTAAAATTCAACATTTTCAGAAAGAACATGGCAAGCACCAGTGCCAATGCAGAAAGGGCCGAGGCCTTAGAAATGAAATCATAATTTTTGATTGCCACTCCCATTATTTCATTTGGGCTAGCCCCGAAAAAACTATGAATCGGATTATAAAAAACAAGCAATCCAACATTAACAATTAGGCAAATAGCCATTGTTGTTTTTTGCTTGAAATCGTAAACGATGAGCGGCAGAACGGCTAAGCCAAGTAAAAAGAAACGTGGATTGTAGAAGCTGCCCTCGTGAATCAAATTGGGATGAAGTAGTTTGGAATGTATTGTTGAAAGCAATAATAGCACGGGCAATCCGACCGAAATGAAAAAGGGGCTGAATTTAGGTCTTCCTAGAGCAGCAAGTATTATCCCGATAATAAGAAGTCCGATTAAAGCTAGGAGCCAAATCTGAATAATGGTGTTTTCCGGGGTAAGCGAGCGGATGATGATAAACAAACCCAAGGCCAAAACGCTTAATGATGCACTGATTTGTGTGCTCAGAAGGTAGTGGCGGCGATTGGCAAGGGGAATTTTGATGGAGGAGGCGGGCAATATTGCCTTCAACCAGTAGATTTTTATAAGTCTTAGTGCCTGCATATATTAGATCTCTACGAAGAAAAGGCAAATAGGTTATCTTGATTTAGCTTTCCATGAGTTGATCGATATCGGTTTAAAACATAAAGGGGTTTTATTCTGTTTCTTTGTATTGTTTGTACCACATAACACAACATGATTTTTATGAAAAAACCTTACCTTTTATTTGCCGCATGTGTAGTTCTTGCTCCGGTATTGATTTCCAGTAATAATGGAGTGGCCGAAGATCAGAATCTGGATCGCACAGGAGCACCGGGAAGTAGCCCGAGCTGTAACACAACAACTTGCCATACCAGTGGATCGTTTTCACCCACAACGGTGGTTGAATTACTTGAGTTGCCAGACTTGGTGCCGGCAGTTTCATACATCCCGGGTAATCAGTATAGGGTAAGAGTTACAATTAATGCTGGTATGGGAACGCCTAGTACTTATGGTTTTCAAGCAACTGCTATATTTGTTTCTGACGCTTCCAATGCCGGTGTTTTTAGCAATCCAGGACCAAGTGTTCAGCTTGAGGCCGTAGGTAGCCGACATATCGCAGAGCATAGCATGGATTCTCCTAACAATTTTTTCTTGGTTGATTGGACAGCCCCTGAGGCTGGAGGTGGACCTGTTTCTTTTTATTGTTCAGGTGTTGCGAGTAACAATTCTAATACAGATAGCGGTGATGGCTTTGATGGCTTTACTATTAGCTATCCGGAAGCTGCAGGAACTAACCTCAGTGAGAAGGTGAGCATAAACCCTATAGTTATCATAACAAATCCGGGACAAGCAAGTATAACTAGTTTGGAGGGCGGATTGCTGAGGGCCTATGATATTAGTGGAAAAATGCTATTTGAAAATACTGTATTGGCGGGAGAGCAAAATCAATTTTCAATTATTTCTGGAATAATCATATTTCAATTAATTGCGGAAACTCAGGTTTATTCAATAAAGCAATTTGTTCCCTGAGGGCTTTAGATTTGGTATTTATCACAATTGAATATTAAACAGTAGAGGCCGCTATTTGCGGCCTCTCATTGTTTATTATAATGTTTAACTTATTCGTTATTACCGCCCATAATTCCTTGTTGAAGAAGTAATATTGCGGCCTGGAGTTCTGCTATTTGTGCTGCCATTACCGCGTTTTCGGATTGCAAATTTGTAATTTCCAGAACTAAATCCGTTCCGGAAGCTACAACTGTGCCTCCAACATTCAGTTGTCCTGCCAAAGTTGCACTTCCATTGTTATTTACTTGGAAGGCATCAGATCTGGAAGCACCACCGGTTCCATTTCCAACAGCGAAAATCACGTCGATTTGGGCACCAAGATTGTATCGACCTACAGCGAAATGCTCATTATGATCAGCGAGAACTCCTAATCCATGAGCAAATCCATAAGCACCGCTAGCAACAGCCATATTTCCACCGGCATAAGTGGCAGTTGCAGATGCTGTGCAGCTCTCACCGCTGGCATGTGAACTTTGTCCGCTTGCAAGCGTTAATCGACCTTCGGCATGAGAGTAATTCCCGGTAGCATCGGTGCCAAATCCTTCAGAATGTGAACCAACTCCTGAAGAAACAGTATTCATTCCTTCAGCATGAGCAGCATCATCACTAGCAACACAACCTTCCCCTTCTGCATGCGAACAGATGGCAGTAGCTCTGGTATTGCGGTTTTGTGCATGGGAATAGAGGCCAGAAGCTTCTGTTGCCCAACCTTCAGAATGGGACGCAACACCCAGCGCTTCGGTTTGAAATCCTTCGGCATGTGCCGCAGTATTGGCTGCCGCACTACCCTCGCCTTCAGCATGAGCGCATATTCCAGAAGCAATGGTATTCCTATTTTGAGCATTACTGAAATCGCCACTGGCAGTGACTGCAGATCCACTTGCATGAGAAAAAAGACCGGTGGCAGATACAGCATCACCATGGGCAAATCGACCCATAACACGCAAGCCACCATTAACCCATCCCGCTGGAATTGGGTTGTTATTAACTAAGGTTGAACTATCTGAAAACAAGCCCAAGTCAAGGTTTAATCTGGCCTCATCTGCATTGTTGGCCCCTGTTCCGCCATTTTCAATAGCGAGTACTTCATCTACATAATATACCTGTCCGAAGTATGGCAGAAACGCAACCAAATCAGTTAATGTAATTAGGCTATCGTTATTAGAATCAGGGTTATAGGGAAATTGAGCCATAGAGTTCAGGCTGATCAATACTAACAGGGGCGCAAATACTTTTTTCATTTTCATTTTTCTTAATGGGTCAATAAATATAGCTGATTGTGAAGACTAAAATAAGTACATATAACTAAAAAGAGAACTCAAATGTTCAGTCTTCTGCATTTTTTCTGTTTCTGGCAGGCGATTGCCCCATTCCATAAAGCTTTATTTCTTCATAGATCTCGTATTCATATTCTTTGAATACCCTCTCTCCAATTGGCTTTAGCAGGTGAAGGCCGTTTTCTTTTACACTTTTGATAGCCGCAGAAATGGGGTAGGCATTCATTTGATCTGCGGGATATGGCTCTAGTAATGAGGTTATTTCATCAAGGCTCGATTCCTTGGAAAGCCATTGCTTTTCATATACTTTAGGAATGATAACTGGAGAGCGATGATGCCCGATTTGCTGCATCAATTCATTGGAAACGGTGGTGATAATAGCAAATGAATCTAAAATTTCTCCTGTTTCTTTATTCGCCCAGCGATCCCAGATCCCCGCCAAAGCGAACGGTCTTTCTCCATCACGCAAATAGACGCAGTAAGGTTTAGAAAGTTTTTCATTTTTAGGCCCCTCAATAAAGGCATCGGCAATTACTAAACATCGCTTATTCCTGATGGATGATCGAAACATTGGTTTGTGAATGATTCCTTTTCCTCCGCGAAATTTGAGGTCATCATCCGGATTGAGATCTCCCTCAGAACGGGCATTAATCACGTACATGTTTTTACTCGCCCAAGCGGGAGTAAAACCAAATTGAAGAAAGCGTATTTCGTTGGGTTTATCGTTGCAAATTACAGGTGCTTTGTTACCAGCAGCAATATTAACGGAAGGCCTATAAGCTTCTGGCTCTTTTGCCTCTGCTTGAAATCGTTTTTCGATCTCTTTAATTTTGGTAACCGTCACGTAGCGTCCGCACATCAGGATTTTGTTTTCAACGCTGTTAAATCGTTTTGCAAAGTACTAATAGCATTTCTGATGTCATTTAATCCCAATAACCCTTCGCCGGGCTGAGGAAGTGCAAATGAAATATAGCCCAAAACCTTCCATATTTCGAGCAGTTCATCCGCTTTAACAGCATAAGGGTTGTAAGCTGGATTATCCGATTTAAGTAATAATTCGCCCTCACTTTCGAGGTGATTAATGACGCGCTTAAAAACCATTCCATCATCACGGGTAAGAACTACATAACACTCATCACTGCGCACTCTAGTCCAATCGCTCAAATATTCTGTAATTACATAAGCATCGCTTGGAATTGGCAGCATACTGTCGCCCTCGGTTTGAAAAAGGCGGTAGGTAGATTCCCGTGAAAGTTCCGGAAATGGCAATGCGAATTGAGGCAGATTCCCGATGTATTCTGCGTCTCCATAACCTTTGGTGTAGCCTGCTTGTGCTTTAATTGGGACCAGGGGCACCATTTCTTGATCCGTATCTGGATTGATGGTAATCGGTAGAATTCTCAATTGAATCCCGGTAAGATCTTTAGGGCTTATTCCTCCGGCTTCCAGTTTTTTGAGCAAAAGATCGTCAATTCCGACTTTAAAAAAATCGGAAAAGATGATGAGGGTATTGTATTTAGGCTCAGCCCTCCCTTCTTCATAAGCCCCTAAAACAGAACGCTTGAGGCCAAGTTTTTCAGACAATTGTGCCTGAGTGAGTTTTTTGCTTTTACGCAGAAACCTCAAGTTTTCAGCAACATAGATCATTTTGCTAAAATAAGAAGAATTCCGATAAAAGTAGAATATTACCTGTTAAATTATTTTGCGAACTCTTGCCGCTTAGTCAGATAGCGTTATTTAAGCTTATAGATTTTGCCATCTTTCATTACCATTTTCATGTCAGACATCAAAGCCGGATCTGGCAGCGGATCGCCATCTACAGCAATAATGTCTGCTATTTTTCCCAATTCAATAGATCCGAGTTCTTTATCGAGGCCAAGAATTTTAGCGGGAATATAGTGGCGTTGGCAATGGCATCCATCATGGGCATTCCTACTTCCGTCATATAAACGAACTCTTTCCAGTTATCGCCATGAGAGAATACTCCGGCATCAGTTCCAAACACAATTGGCACTCCTTTTTTCCATGCCTTTGCAAAGGTGTTTTGAATCATCGGCCCAATTTCTGCTGCTTTTTTCCTTACCACTTCCGGATAGTAGCCAATTTGCTTTGACAGGCATGTGAAATTGGATGATGATTTTAGCACAACAGACATAGATTATAGCGAAGAAACTTTAAAGGTCATGAAGCAAGGATGTCTGAGTGAAATGCGCACAAATCCTGATGTTAAGGACATCCTCACTGATAAAATGATGATAGAACTCTGTGACTGCATGATGGAGAGATTAGCACACAGAAATATCAAAATGAGCGAATTACGGAAGTTTGATAACACTGATACGGAAGCTTATAATGAGATAGGTATGGCTTGTTTTGAAGAGCTTATCACCGAGTACAAGCTTTCTGAACCCAAAGCAAGCCCAATGATCATTGGTGAGAGTGACAAGACCGTGATGCCACTAGTCTACATATCAGGGCAAGGGTACAAAGTCAAAATTCAAATCGGTTCTCTTAAAAGATACTTGTTAATAGATACAGGGGCCAGTGACTTTGTGATTACCGATGAACTCGCTTCGGAATTAATGAGTGAAGGTGTCATCTCAGAATACGACCTTCTCTCTGAAGATCAAAGGATACTTGCAGACGGAAAAACAATAGATGTCAAAAGAGTAAGAATTGGCGAGATTCTGATTGGCGATTTTAAAGTTTTAAATATTGAAGCCTCAATAGTAGATGGTGGCACTCCCTTATGTGGCATGGAACTACTAAATGTCTTCAGTAATTGGGAACTTGTTCCGAGAAGCAAAGAACTTCGTCTTTACAAGTGAACTTTCTTTGTTGGTCTTTTTGGAGACGACGTCAATGATGGTGCCGCAATGAAGGAGGTTAGTTTATGAAAAGAGTGCTATAGGAAACGTGAATAGGAATAAGACGAGGATGCTGCGCATGAGAAATGTATGAGGGTTAAGGTAAAGAATTTTGCTTCTGCAATAAAAGCAAAAAACCGCGAATTACGCGGTTAAAAGCCTTGTAGCCCCGCCAGGGATCGAACCTGGATTTTAGGTTCCGGAAACCTACGCACTTCCATTGTACTACGGGGCCATTTGTAACAGCGCTCTTCACTCTCCGCTCTCACTCTTCTTTGTGGCCTCACCAGGACTCGAACCTGGATTTAAAGTTTAGGAAACTTCCGTTCTATCCCTTGAACTATGAGGCCTTTTTTAAAGGAGCGCAAAAATAGGCAATTCGCTCAACATCTTCAGGGTTTTAGTCCCAAGGCGGCTGCACTTAACTCAAGATCAGTAATTAAACGGTCTTTTTCTTTTATCATCTCTTCAAGGTTTTTGATGTTCTTTTCAGTGTCCCGAATGTTTCCTTCCAATTTGGCCTGCTCGTTTTTGTGCGACATTATCCGGGTTTCTAAATCGCGTTGAGTGGATTCCGCTTTATTCTTTGAAGTGCGTCGTTTGATAAGTTGACCATCTAATTTGGTGATAGAACTGCTCAGCTTTTCTTTTTGTTTCAATTGCGCAGCATCTGATTTTCTCAACTTAGAAAGCGCTTTGCTTTGCTTTTTATATTCTTTGCTTTCAGTTTCACCGGCTATGGCTTTGGTATTAATTTGTGATTGAAGCGGATCCATAACCAGTTTGCGCTGATCCATAGCTAAAATCACTTCTTGTAATGCCTTCGTTTTTCCGCTTTTATCTGATTCCAATGTTTCTATGGAAGAATCTGCTGTTCTTGTAGCGTTTTTCGCCTTTTCCACACCCAACTCATCAGACTTTATTTTACCAGATGTGCTACTGATTGATTTGCCCAGACTGCCTAATTGACTCTGATCATGACTAAGCTCTTTATTTAATTTCTCAAGTGCTTTTCGCTCATCTGCCAATTTATCATGGTAGGATTTAGCGTAAAAAATCTTACTAAAATCTATAAGGATAGAATCCATAAACAAGAATGCTTTAGGATGCGTCTGGGGACTCAAGAATGTGTTTCCGGAACCTGCAGCAATAGCTAGATCAACGCCTGTATTATTTTTTTTGAGCTCTAAAAAGAGACTCAGTGTATCTGGATGCATTGCAGGAATACTTAGACCGCTTTTTTGTAATATGCCCTTGTTCTTCTTGAGGTCAACCCCAAGTTTATCTTCAAAATAGTGCTTAATCTGCTTTTCTACATCGCGATCTTCGCCATGAATCATTATACCACTGGCGGATATTGGCATATTAGCAATTTCAATTTCTGTTGCTGCCGTGGTAAGGGAAGGTTTGTTTCGCATTGCCGCGACAATTGCCGCATCCTTTTGAGAAAACACATTCATAGAGAGTAAGCTAAGCGCTAGTAGTAGAGTTAGAGTTTTCATAAATTGTTGTTAGTTAGGTAATTCGGACAAAAAAACAAAATCAACACAAGATTCCTGTGCATTGATTACAAAAATACTATTTTTGTGCCCCCGCGCCCATAGCTCAGTTGGTTAGAGCACCTGACTCATAATCAGGTGGTCCCAGGTTCAAGCCCTGGTGGGCGCACTAAGAAAGCTTCCTGATTAAAAACGGGGAGCTTTTTTTATGCTCCTTTGTGCTCAGCGTGAAGTTGCAAGACCAGAACTTATAACTCGCCAAAAATCATTTTAGTTATCGCTTTTGCCGACATATAACACTTGATGGAACGAGCCAACGATAAATCAAGTGGGTGATATTTAGATAGATGCGAATTAATTCGGATCAGAAAAATCTGGATTACTTAAAAACTCCTCATCCGTGAGCGTCTGCAGAAATGCAATAATGTCCGCAATCTCAAACTCAGTTAATCCCAATCCCGGATCTAAATTGTATTGCAAAAGCTGCTCTGTGGTTGATGATTCTTGAACCCCTGAATTATAATGCTGCATTACCTCTTCCAGGGTGTTGAATCGCCCATCGTGCATATATGGAGCTGTAACTGCAATATTTCTTAATGATGTTGTTTTGAATTTGGCCCGATCAAAAGGATCGCCAGTAACGTTGAATCGGCCTAAATCAGTTTGGCTTGCATCCGCGTTAAGTCCATTATTCATGAATTGATGATTACTAAAATCAGGACCGCCGTGACAATGAAAACATTCTGCACCTCTACCATCTCCAAAAGGATCGAATTCTGAGAAAAACAGATCTAATCCGCGCATTTCGTTGGCACTGAGCTCTACCTCTCCCTGTAAAAACTTATCGTATTTTGAATTGGATGAAACCATCACCAGCATAAACTGTTCAAGAGCCAGTGCAATGCGCTCAGAACTTACATTAGAGCTTCCAAAAGCCCTTATAAATTGGTCCCTGTAGATTTCTTCTGCCTGTATTTTGGCAACTACATTTTCCAGCGTTTCATTCATTTCCAAAGGGTCCTGAATGGGAAGCAAAGCCTGATCTCTTAGAGTAGTGGCTCTTCCGTCCCAGAAAAAACCTTGGTCATGCCAAGCCATATTGGAGACACTCATAGCCTGACGATTTCCGTTCAGTCCTTCCACACCAATACTGAATTGGTTGATGTCTGAAAAACCATTTATCTGATTATGACAATCTGCACAAGATTGAATATTTCCTTTGCTTATTTTTTGCTCGTAGAACAACATTCTGCCCAATTTTACACCCTCAACCGTTGGAATATTATCGGGGGGTAAATGAGGAGCAGGCAAATTACCGTGCTCAATTTGGTAAACGGCAGCACTGTATTGCGGAGGCGAAATCGTTTCAATTTCTGCTGAATCTTTTTTGCATGAAATCATTCCTACGAAAAACAATACAATAAGGAGTTTGGTAGTTCTTTTCATGGTTTGAAATTCGGATTATTGACGAATTCATAATCAGTTAGCGATTCAAGAAAGGCGATCAGATCTTGTTTTTCCGCATCATTCAAATCAAGCGAATGAATCAAAGGACTTTTATTTTGATGTGCGCTGCCTCCAGACACATAGTGAGTAATTACCTCTTCAAGATTAGCCAAAGAGCCATCATGCATATATGGCGCCGTGAGAGAAACATTACGAAGAGAAGGAATCTTAAATTTTGCCAGATCGACCATGTCATTTGTTAATCGGTATCTGCCGGGATCGGCATAAACATCATATAGTCCATTATTTTCAAATTCATAATTACTGAAATTGAAACCGGAATGACAAGAAGAACATTGCGTTCTATCACTAAAGAACAACTCCATTCCACGCAATGATGAAGCATTCATATTACCCGGAATGTTTTGTAAAACTTCTCTGTCGTATGCACTATTGCCAGAAAGTAATGTTCGCTCAAAACACGCAATCGCTCTTCCGATAACGAAGGGGTCGGGAGCACGGCCATAGGCCCTCTCCGCCATTTCAACATATTCCGAGATGTTCGAAAGACGCTCTGCAATTTCAATAATATTGGAGTTAAATTCGTTGTGTTCTTGAATAGGCACTAACACGTGCATTTCAAGTGTTGGAACCCCACCTTCACGAGTGAAATGGGGATGATAAACGATATTGGTTAATGATGATGCATTTCTTAGTCCTGCCGCCCCTGCCGCCCCATTGCTTAAAGCGACATCATCACTGAACGCCAATTGGGACTTATGGCATGTGGCGCAACTAATGCTGCCATCAAATGACATAATAGGATCGTAAAACAGCTTTTTTCCAAGTTTCCATCGCTGTATAGAAAACAAATTATCTTCAGGGTACTCAGGCTCCGGAAATCCTTCTGGAACTTGAGTGAGAGAGATCAATGAATTTTCAGTTACAGGTATGATTTCAGCATCGTCTTTCTTGCAAGAAAATGCAAAAATTAAAAGGCAAAGCCAAAAATACCTCATTCCGAATTTAACGCTGGACAATGATTTTTTCTATTCTGCTCTGATTTGCTGAAGAAATTCTCAAGAAATAAATACCATTCTCAAAAGTACTCATATCGAGCTTATTTTTATTTCCTGTAATGGTATAGTCCACTAATTTGCGACCTTGTTCATCCATAAGGATAAGTGTACATTTAGTATTGGTCAATTCTGGGATGCTAATATTTAAAACATCGGAATTTACCGGGTTCGGATATAGATTCACTTGGAAATTGGCGTGTAATTCTTCCTGACTCACTACCTGATCGACAATGGAGAAAACAATCACTTTGAAGTTCTGAAGAAGCGTTTGTGCCTCACCGGAAGAGCCGTGAGAAATTAGACCACCTGAAACGTTAATATTATTAAACATTTCATTGCAATCTGCTTGAACAAAAATGGTTTGGCTATTGCCATCAGAAACGGCGTCGCCAACCATTAAGACATTAAAATAGTTTTCGTCTCCTAAAGCATGTATCTCATAAGTAATGAGTAAGTTGGGACCAGCTTTACCTTCCAGTGCAACAAATCGATAACCGGAGGCCCAGCCCCAGTGCATAGATGGATTTTGGGGAGCGAGGGGATGATCGGCTGGATAAGTTGCAGGGTCGAGATGATTTTCATCAGGAGCAACTCCTACTGAAAATTGCAATCCTTCGATAACATTCAGGTCAAAGGAGCCAAGGTTAAATGAAGTGTTATCCATGGCATCTACGAGTAACCAGGTATCTTCTACCTCTGTAATGATTCCGCCGTCGTGAATAATTTTGATGTCGGTGAGGTAATATTCCAGGCGGGTTATGTTGAAGTTGTATCCCTCTTCTGCTGTATATGGGCTGCCCATATTCAGAATTTCACCGTTAATAAGGTGCTGTATTTCAAGGTTAACCGCAGTTTGAGCATGTACTTGCAAACCAAACAAGAATACCGGCAAGAGGATGTAAAGTGATTTCATTTTGAAATTTTGAGAAGTGCTTTGTATGCTAATGTAAGAAGAATAGTGCTTACAATTTAATCATGGTCAGTCCATTGTTGCATTCTTAAGCTTATTCTTGACCTTATGTTAGGGGGATCGTGCGGGCTGTTTGTATTACTATGTTTTAATAGACTAATGCGTTTTACCAATTTGGTTGAAAACTGACCACATTAATTATTCATATAACCACATGAAGACTGTATTTACCCCCATTTTATTTCTGATTTCCCTAACGTCATCGGCTCAGTTGGAACAAATTGACTTTCCGGATTTCACCCATACTGATATCCAAGGAAACAGTCACCATTTGTATGATTACCTAGATGATGGTAAAATTGTATTAATTGACATTTTTGCAACTTGGTGCCCAAATTGTGTGGCATCAATTCCCGGAGTGGAGGAGATTTGGGAATTACATGGCCCAAATGGTGATAATACCATTGTAATTTTGGGATTTGAAAGAGATCCAGGCACTAACAATGAAAGTTCATTTGTGGCTATTCAGGGAATTGAACATCCTGTAATTGCTGAAGCACATGAAACCGTGCTGAGTTGGGGAATTACATATCAGCCTAATTATTTTGTTATTTGTCCTGATCGTACTTATGACATTAAGATTGGCGGAATTGGCGGAAATCCAACGGCAATATTGAATTTGGTTGAACAATGTAGCACTGTTACAACGCTTGCTGAAACCCATTCTCAGGAAGAAATCCTGATAAGTATTAATCAAGGACAACTTAACATTGAAAATGCCGGGACAGTTAATTATCCCTGGTTTATTTGCGATATCAACGGAAGAAGAGTACTTGAGAACATAGCAATAAAAGGCAATAGTGTTGCCTCTTTAGCAACACTGCGATCAGGAGTCTATGTACTAGTAATTAATGGTAAATCGCACAAGTTTGCGCGTTAACATTAAGCCGCAATTAGGTTTTCAGTAACCATTTCAGTAGCCGTGTCAGCGCATTTGGCAATCCAATTCCAAGGAAAGTACAGCATAACCTGTTCACTTAGTTTGAATTTGGTATCACTTTCACGAACCTGAATGAGCACTTTTTCGTGACCGTCATCAAGGCAAAGTTTGATCTTAAGGGTAAGAGGCGCATGATTAGAAATAGAGATGTCTTGTGCCAAAAGCGCTACCCTCAAGCGCTGCAGCAATGCGTCAATACTGGCGTTTAAGCCTTCATCAACAATTTTTAATTGAATACTTGCCATAGGTGTGGAATTATAGGGTTAATAAAAGAGCGAGAAAGAGCAAGTGTCTTGTTTACAATCAGAATAATGTCAGGTTGGTTTATAAGGCTAAATTGGTTATAATTTTAGAACAAAAAACTGGAAAATCCAAATGTTTATACTTTTTTATGACACTTAAGTCTCTGAGCCAGAATACAGAGGGGTTCTATTCGTTTTTGTCTAGTTCTACTGTGGGAGCTTATCATTGGGGATAAGAATTACAAATTCAAGCTATTTATTTCTCTTGGCATGTCAAATATGCCCTGTGCTGATTTCTATTGTTTAAACACAGTGTTATTCTGAAACAATTGAATTTTCTCCAAAGCGCACATTAATAGGAAAAGCCAAGCATTTATTTATCAGGATTTATGCAATTACAACACGGCCTGCGGAGCCCGGGGCTTGAATAATGATGGATTTGTTAATGCTTCCGACCTGGTTTTCCTTTTGAGTGCTTTTGGTTCGATTTGGTTTTAAACGGGCGATTTGAGGCAGGACGCTCTTCTTCATCCTCCGTTACCAACTCGAAATCCAATTGGCGCTTTTGCAAATTGGCTGCGGCTACCTTGATTTTAACGGCTTGCCCCATGGTGTATTCTTTTCCTTTTCGGCTTCCACGCATCACATACCTATCCTCGTCGAAATTGTAATAATCATCCAGCATATTGCTGCTGCTCACCATTCCCTCGCACTTACTTTCGCTAAGCTCTACATACATGCCCCAATTGGTGAGACCGGAAATAATACCGTCAAACTCCTCTCCGATTTTATTCATTAGGAACTGAACTTGTTTGTACTTAATGGAGGCTCGCTCAGCTTCAGTGGCGCGTTTTTCGCGCATGGAGCTGTGTTTACAATTGTATTCGTATTCCTTTTCGGATGCTGATTCAGCACCTTCCAGATATTCCGCCAATAGTCGATGTACCATTACGTCAGGATATCGGCGAATAGGAGAGGTGAAGTGGCTATAATACTCAAATGATAAGCCGAAGTGACCAATGTTCTGTGTGCTATATTCGGCCTTGGCCATGGAGCGAATACACATTTGTTTGATGATGTCTTCTTCGGGTTTGTCTTTAGATAAATCAAGTAATGTTCTCAACAAGGGCAAAGCTTCGTTGCTTCCTTTTGGCAATTCGTAACCAAAGCGGGAAACGAATAGTTTTAATTGTGCCAACTTAGTATCAGAAGGCTTGTCGTGGATTCTATAAACAAATGTTTTTGGCTTTTTTTCGCCGGTTTTGCCCACAAATTCAGCCACTTTCCTATTAGCTAAAAGCATGAAGTCCTCAATCAATCGGTTGGAATCACGCATTACCTTGGTATAGACGAAAATAGGAGTGCCTTCTTCATCTAATTTGAATTTAACTTCTTCTGTGTCGAAGTCAATTCCACCTAAAGCCATTCGTTTATTGCGCAAAACTTTGGCCAAACGATCTAATTCCAAAATGGCTTCTGAATGATCTCCATTGCCGGTTTCAATAACGGCTTGTGCCTCTTCGTAGCTAAATCTGCGGTCGGAGTGAATTATTGTTCTTCCAAACCACTCAGACATTATATTGGCATCGCTATCCATTTCGAACACCGCCGAAAAACAAAGTTTGTCTTCATTGGGCCGGAGTGAACAAAGTTCGTTCGACAGAACTTCCGGTAACATTGGCACGACACGATCAACCAAATAAACGGAAGTTGCCCTTTCAAATGCTTCCTTCTCAAGCAAAGTACCAGGCAACATATAATGTGCTACATCGGCAATATGTATACCTATTTCAACATTGGCATTGCTTAGTTTTTTGAACGAAAGGGCATCGTCAAAATCTTTAGCATCTTCAGGATCAATAGTAAATGTTAAAGTTTCTCTAAAATCTCTTCGCCTCTTTATTTCTGAAGCCGAAATGCTTCTGTTAATCTGATCAGCCTCATCTAAAACCTCTTTTGGGAATATGTATGGCAAACTATATTCTTCCAGAATGGCGTGCATTTCTACATCATGCTTACCTGGCTCTCCGAGAACGCGAACTACTTTTCCGGTAGGATTGTCTTTGCCATCCTTCCACTCCAGTAATTCAACCACTACTTTTTCACCATTCACCGCATCATTTAATTCAGATAGCGGAATATAGAAATCGAGGTGAATTTTTGAATCTGTTGGCAATAAAAAGGCGTGATTGGCAGATATTTCCAGAACGCCAACATATCGGTCTCTTGCTCGCTCAAGTACTTTAATTACTCTTCCTTCAGGCCTCCGGGCAAAAGGGTTTAGGCTTACTTCTACACGATCGCCCCAAAATGCGGTTCCGGTTTTATCTTTTGGAATTTCGATGTCTTTGTCTCTTCCATCAATCATCACAAATCCACGACCTTGACGTGTAATTTGAATTATCCCTTCCAAATTGGAGCTTTCTTGCTCAGTGAGAAGAAATTTTCCATGTTCTATTTCTTTAAGCGTACCGCTGGTTTCGAGCTCTTTTAAAACTTCGTAAACGACTTTGCGCATTTCTGGACTGTCTATGCCGAGAGTAGAGGCAACTTGCTTGTGATTTAAAGGTTTTTTGGGTAAAATATTAAATACATTAAGTATTTCCTTCCTCAAATCCCTTTTGAAATTTCCTTTAGATCCGCTTTTGTGATTTTTTCTTCCCATTTCGAATACAAGTTATAAATAAACGGAGACCATTTTAAGGCATTGGTGGATTAAAATGATTCCAAATTTTAACAGCTAGTTTTTTACTGATAGATTTTTCCAATTCTTCCATACTGGCCTTACTCACAACATCAGTAGAGCCGAAAGTTCTGATGAGTTCTTCGGCTGTTTTTTGGCCCACCCCATCAATTTCAGTGAGCATAGTTTTCAATGCGTCTTTACTTCTTCTGTCGCGATGATGTCCCAAACTGAATCGGTGGGCTTCATTTCTCAGTTGTTGAATCAGGCGCAACGACTCCGATTTTTTGTCGATATAAACAGGAAGAGTATCACCCGGAAAATATATTTCTTCGAGTCGTTTGGCTATACCAATTAGTGTGACTTTACCTCGAATGCCAAGTTTTTCGAAAATGGATACCGCCGAGCTGAGTTGGCCTTTTCCCCCATCTATAATCACTAATTGCGGTAATTCTGCACCTTCTTCAATTAAGCGACTATATCTTCTGTGCACCACCTCTTCCATAGACGCAAAATCATTTGGACCCTGAACTGTTTTAATGTTGAACTTGCGATAATCGTTTTTGCTTGGTTTTGCGTTTTTGAAAACCACACATGCTGATGCCGGGTTGCTTCCCTGAATGTTCGAATTATCAAAACATTCAATATGCACAGGCAGATCTTTCATGTAAAGATCTTTTTGCAAGGTTTGCAAGATTCTTTTTTGATTTTCTTCCGGATCTGTTGCTTCCGTTTGTTTTTGCTTATCGCGCATGTAGTAATGCGCGTTTCTGTCTGAAAGCTCTAACAGTTTGTGTTTGTCGCCACGTTGTGGAATTTGAAATAGTACACCAGGGAGTTCAATTCCTGGGTCAAAGGGAACCAATGTTTCGGAAGATAAACTGTTATATCGCTCCCTCAATTCAATAATGGCAAAAGCGAGTAACTCTTCATCTGTTTCTTCCAGTTTTTTCTTTATTTCAAGGGTGTGTGACTGCACAATTGCACCCGAATTCACTTTTAGATAATTAACGTACCCACTACCTGTATCGCTACAAATACTAAATACATCAACATTGTGAATAGAAGGATTTACCACGGTACTTTTGGCCTGAAAACTCTGTAAAACATCAATCTTAGTCTTTAATTCGTGAGCATTTTCGAATTGATAATTTTCAGAAGCACTTCGCATGTGTTCTTTCAATTCTTTTATTAAATCACTGATGTTACCTTTAATAATTTGACGAATTGATTGAATATTGGTATTATAAATATCTTCCTCCATTTTGGCTACGCAAGGACCTAAACAATTGCCGAGGTGATACTCCAAACAGACTCTGAATTTTCCTGCTTTTATATTCTCTTGGCTGAGTACATAGCTGCAATTCCGCAATGGGTAGAGCTGTTTTATTAGGCTGAGCAAGGCCCTCATCATTTTCACAGAGGCATAAGGACCGTAATATTCAGAGCCGTCTTTTATTAGATTGCGAGTAGGATAAACCCTAGGAAAACGCTCTTTTTTAATAACAATCCAAGGATAGGTTTTATCGTCTTTGAGTTGAATATTATAACGTGGTTGGTGCTTCTTTATAAGGCTGTTTTCGAGAAGCAGAGCATCAAGTTCGGTATCAACAACGATGTATTTGATATCATGGATTTTCTTTACTAGTAAACGAGTCTTCCCATTTTCATATCGGTTTTTATTGAAATAGGAAGATACACGCTTGCTTAAATCCTTGGCCTTACCTACATAGAGTAAGGATCCGTCTTTATCATAGTATTGATAAACTCCCGGGTTATTGGGCAGTCTTCTCAAACTATCTTTAATATGTTCCGGAGTTTCCACGGCTCAAATTTACAACGGGACAGCAGCATTCAGTACCTTTGTGCCATGGTATTTGTAACGGGCGGCTCAGGACTTGTAGGATCTCATCTTTTACTGGCACTTTGCAGAACCGGTAAAAGTGTGAAGGCCTTGATCCGAGATGGCGCGGCAAAGCTTGATATAAAGGCAATTTTCAACTTTTGGGAGCCCGAACACGCTGATATTTATTTTGGCAGAATAAGTTGGGTTATAGGCGACATTCTTGAAATTGATTCCCTAGAGGAGGCTATGTTGGGCTGCAATGAAGTGTATCATACGGCTGCTTTGGTATCTTTTCATCCGCTTGATCATCGGCAAATGGAAAAAGTGAATGCAGAGGGCACGGCGAATGTGGTTAATATGGCACTGCATTATGCTGTTGAGCATTTTTGCTTTGTAAGTTCGGTCGCTGCCATTGGTCGCACAAAGAATGGTCAGCAGATCAATGAATCGGGGGAGTGGAAAACATCGCCTTTAAATTCGAAATACGCTATTACAAAGTATACGGCTGAATGTGAGGTTTGGAGAGGCATGGAAGAGGGGTTGAATGTAGTTGTACTTAATCCTGGACTGGTCTTAGGTCCTGTGCGAAATTACCGAAGCAGCGCATCCATTTTTGGAAAGATTAAAAATGGCTTTTCATTTTATCCTGAAGGGGGTACCGGTTTTGTAGATGTGCGAGATGTGGCTGACGCGATGATTAACCTTCGTGATGAGTCCTGGGGGAATCGATTCATTTTGGTTTCCGAAAATATCAGCTATCGGGAAGTGTTTAGCAGAATTGCGAGAGGATTCAAATTGAAAGAGCCACATATCGAAGCCAAATCCTGGATATTGAAATTGGGTTGGAGGCTTTTTGCATTGAAAGATTTGGTATTCAGAACTAAATCGGGCATTACTAAAGAAAGTGCGCGTAATGCAGGATTCACCTATTATTACAGCTCAGAAAAAGTTGAAAAAGTACTCGGTAGAAAGTTAAGGACAACGGAACACATTATTGAAGAAAGTTGTCGGTTTTTTACTGATCAGCATTGAGCTCCTTTCCTCCTGCCTCTTCTTCCATTTTCGTGAGATTATTGATCACCTGATCGTAAATAACCATCATATTATCTGGACGTGAAGCCCAGTAATTATAGCTTTTTTCGAAAGTTTCTCGACTTATATTGTGCTTAACAAAAACCTGTTCATAATACTCAGCGGTCATCACTGTTGGATCATCTTCTCGCAACATTTTTTGATTGCTAACCGCTTCAAGCAAATGCACATCAGTCATGATGGTGGAGAAGACTTCAATCGGGATGATGTCTGCAGGCGCAGGCTCTATCTCTGCTTCATTATTAGAGGCGCAGGAGAATAATACAGTGATAAATATAAAAAGAGAGATTCTCATTAATTCAAGGGTTCAAAATGAAGTCGTTTTCCCTGTTTAGATTCATCAAATACCCCTTCATTGTAAGCCAAATGTCCGCTAACCCAGGTTTTTTTAATTTTTGAACTAAATGTTTGACCTTCAAAGGGCGACCATCCGCATTTATAAAGAATGTTTTCCTTAGACACTTTCCAAGGCTCTTGAGGATTAACGAGAACTAAATCGGCGTAGTATCCTTCCCGTATATATCCTCTTTCTTTAATTCTGAAACAATCGGCTACACGGTGGCTCCATTTAGCGGCAATTTCAGGTAAAATGAAATGCCCATCATTCACAAGTTCCATCAATGCAACGACTGCATGCTGAACTAGTGGCCCACCGGAGGGAGCTTTGAAATAACTTTGAGATTTTTCATCTAAAGTATGAGGGGCGTGATCTGTTGCTACAACATCAATTTTGCCGGACTTCAGCGCCTTTCTTATAGCCTCTCTATCTTCTTCCGTCTTAACCGCCGGATTCCATTTGATAAGCGAGCCTTTGTTTTGATAGTCTTTATCGCTAAACCAAAGATGATGAATACAAGCTTCGGCAGTAATGCGTTTATTTCGAAGATCAGAATTGGAACTAAAAAGCGCTAGTTCTTTTTGCGTTGAAATATGCAGAATATGCAGACGAGTATTATGCCGATGTGCTAATTCTACTGCGAGAGAAGAGGATTTATAACAAGCTTCGGCGCTTCGAATTTGTGGATGCAAATACATCGGCACATCTTCGCCAAATCGCGCTCGAAAAGCACTCATATTAGCGTTAATTATTGCCTCATCTTCACAATGAACGGCAATAAGCATCGGACATTCAGCAAAAAGTCGCTCCAAAACGGAAGGGTTATCAACAAGCATATTCCCTGTTGATGAGCCCATAAAGACCTTTATTCCGCAAACATCGTTTGGATTGGTTTTAAGTACTTCAGCAAGATTGTCATTACTTACGCCCATAAAGAAGGAGTAATTAGCTAAAGAAACCTCGGCTGCCCTGTCATATTTCCATTGAAGCAAATCCTGAGTTAGGGTTTGCGGCAAAGTGTTGGGCATTTCCATGAATGAGGTAATACCACCAGCCACCGCAGCCCTCGCTTCCGTATAAATTTCTGCTTTGTGGGTTAATCCCGGCTCGCGAAAATGAACTTGATCATCAATAAATCCGGGCAATAAATAATTGTTTTCAGCATCAATTATAACAACGTTTTCAGTTGAAATTGTGCCGGTTGAAGCAATTTTCGAAATGCGTTCTCCTTCAATGAGCAAATCAGCATTTTCGATTTTTCCTTCGTTAACTATTCTCGCATTTATAATCAGGGTTCGCAGCATCATCTATTTTGTTGAATAGCAGGTCTCACTCTCATAAAACGCATCCTAAGAACGCCCCAGAAAGCCTCCTTAAAAATACCCATATTCATTTTTGATACACCTTGTGTGCGATCAACAAATGTGATAGGCACTTCTTTTATTTTAAATCCTAATCTACGCGCTTTGTATTTCATTTCAATTTGAAAAGCATAGCCAACAAAGCGAATGGTGTTAAGATCAATGGTTTCCAGCACTTTTCGAGTGTAGCATTTAAATCCGGCAGTACTATCTTTAATCCCAATCCAGAGTATTAGGTTCACATAAAGGGAAGCCAAATAACTCATAATTATTCTGTCTCTTGACCAGTCTTTTACACTTCCACCTTTTACATAACGAGAGCCAACACTCAAATCACCTTCTTTATCGGCACAGGCTTTTCTTAGTCTGATCAAATCATCGGGGTCATGTGAAAAGTCGGCGTCCATTTCAAAAATGTAAGCGTATTCTTTTTGCAATGCCCATCTGAAACCCTCAATATAGGCGGTTCCCAATCCTTGTTTGCCCGAACGTTCAATTAGATGCAGTGAATTTGGGAATTCGGATTGCAGTGTTTTTACAATCTGCGCAGTACCATCAGGCGAGCCATCATCAACTACAAGAACATGAAAAGGATGAGCTAATGAAAATACCTTGCGAATAATGCTTTCGGCATTTTCGCGCTCATTGTATGTTGGTATTATGACTAACGAATCCGACACTTCTCAAAATTGTATGTTAACTCAAACGCCTTTTCCAGTCAACATGTGTAGAAAAGCAACTTCCTTTTCAGTAAGGAGACGATGCTCTCCACGTGGAAGGTCTTTTTTAGTTAGTCCAGCAAATATAACACGGTCTAGCTTCTTCACATTATAGCCAAAGTACTCGAACATGCGCCTAACAATGCGATTTCTACCACTGTGAATTTCTATACCCACTGATTTTTTGTCTTCTCCGTCTCCGGTAAAAGCAACATCGTCAGCCTTGATGAATCCATCTTCTAGCGTTATACCTTCTCTCAATTTTTGCAAATGCGAAGGATCTACTTTCGTGTCGAGCTCAACTTGGTAAATTTTTTGAACACCGTGTGAAGGATGGGTGAGACGTTTTGCCAAATCACCATCGTTAGTCATCAGCAGCAATCCAGTGGTTGCGCGATCAAGTCGGCCAACCGGATAAATCCGCTCTTTGCAGGCCTTTCTTACTAAAAACATCACTGTTTGGCGACCTTCAGGATCGTCTAGTGTTGTTATGTAATCTTTTGGCTTATTAAGCAAAACATAGCGGAATTTCTCGGGATAAATGCGCTGTCCGTCGTATCTAACTTCATCATCAACAGAAACTTTTACGCCTAATTCTGTAATGGTTTTTCCATTCACAGTTATTACTCCCGCCTCAATGAGGTCATCAGCTTCACGTCTGCTGCAAACGCCACTGTTGGAAATATATCGGTTAAGTCTGATTGGCTCAGCCTTGCCTACTTTAGACATGTCTGCGTCATCCAACCTGGTTTTCAGGTTTTTTGCACGATCTTGACTTAAGCCTAAATGGGTGCGCTTTGGTGCCTCAGCTCTTGGTTTACGTTCTGATTTTTCGGAGTCATCGGGCTTTTTATCGCGTGCTTCCGAAAGCTTGAAAGGTTTATATTCCTCATCTACCGATTTGCGTTGTTTAGCGTCATCATCAAATCCCGCATCAACAGGTCGTCTGCGTGGCGGACGATCACTGCTGTCTGAGTTTCTTTGATATCCCTCTGGGCTTCTTTTTGCAGGTCTTGATTCTCGACTTTCTCCAGAATCTTCGCTGTTTCCAGCTCGGAATCCACTTTCTTCAGAATCGTCTGATTTTTTGCTGCGATCGTCACTTTGTGGGCGCTCGTCAAATCGAGCTCTTCCTCTTGATTCTGTAGAGTCATCTCTTTTTCGAAAACCACTATCTTCCGATCCTGTATCTCGTCTTCTGCGGTCTTCTGCTCCACCACGACTTCCAAAACCTCTTCTTTCAGTGCTGCCAGAACCCTCTCTATTGCGACTATCTGAACCATAAGCCCCTCTGCCTCCTTCCGGCCTGCGGGAATCTGGCCTTGAACGACTATCTCTTCCACCGCCACCTTCTGGTCTTCTGTTGTCAGAGCCATATCCACCTCTTCTATCAGCACCACCACCTTCTGGTCTTCTGTTGTCAGAGCCATATCCACCTCTTCTATCAGCAGCACCGCCACCTTCTGGTCTTCTGTTGTCAGAGCCATATCCACCTCTTCTATCAGCAGCACCGCCACCTTCTGGCCTTCTATTGTCGGAGCCGTATCCGCCCCTTCTATCAGCACCACCGCCACCTTCTGGTCTTCTGTTGTCGGAGCCGTATCCGCCTCTTCTATCAGAACCTCCAGCGCCTTCTGGCCTTCTCCTGTCAGAGCCGTATCCGCCTCTTCTATCAGAACCTCCAGCGCCTTCTGGCCTTCTATTGTCGGAGCCGTATCCGCCTCTTCTATCAGAACCTCCAGCGCCTTCTGGCCTTCTCCTGTCAGAGCCGTATCCGCCTCTTCTATCAGCAGCACCGCCACCTTCTGGCCTTCTATTGTCGGAGCCGTATCCGCCCCTTCTATCAGAACCACCGCCACCTTCTGGCCTTCTATTGTCGGAGCCGTATCCGCCCCTTCTATCAGAACCACCGCCTTCTGGCCTTCTATTGTCGGAGCCATATCCGCCTCTTCTATCAGCAGCAGCACCACCTTCTGGTCTCCTGTTGCTAGAGCCGTATCCGCCTCTACTTCCGCGATCAGAGTCCCCTCTGCCTTCCGGTTTTCCATCGCCAAAATTGCGCGGTCTTCCAGAGCCCCTTGAGTCTTCAGTTCGGCTGCCACGTGGGCTGTACGGGCGGTCTTCATTGCGGGGTCTTCCCGGGCCGCGCCTTTCTTCGCCCATTCCTCTCCCTGGAAATGATCTAGGTTTGTCTGAGCGATCATCAGATCTCCTACTATCGCTGCTTCTTCCGGCAGCGTCAAAACGACCTCTTCCACCGCCTGTTGGGCGATCTTCAGAACTTCGTCTGCTTCCTTCTGAAGATGGTCTTGAGGGCCCACGTCCAAAATCTTCTCTTTTTGCCCCTGATCTATTGGGTCTGTCGTCATCCCGACGAGGGCCTCTAGATGAAGTGCGGTCATCACTGTTTCTGCTGCGGGGGCCGCGATCAGAAGAGCTTTTATCAGATGAACTACGTTTTTTGTCCGGTCTGCCGGATTCTCTTTTTGCCATTGGGCGTGTATAATACAGTATACAAAGATACGGCGAAGATGGATGCGTTCAGAAAAAGCCCTCTGGTCCGGGCCCAAATGCATCTGGAATATGCTCTACTATGTATTTCTGTTGCGGCTTTCTGATACTTACGATATCAAAACGAATTTCACCCAACCAATCATAGTCTTCCGTCCAAACACAAGCGGCACTAATAATTCGTTTGATTTTGCCTTTAGTTACGGCTAAATCAGGGTCTTCAGCCCATTCTCCAAATCTCAACTTGACTTCTACAAACACTACGACTTCAGCATCTTTCATGATGAGGTCAATTTCCAGTTTTCCTGCTCTCCAATTGCGATGTAGCTCTACTAAGCCTTTTTCTACAAGATGTCCTGCTGCCATTGCTTCTCCAAAACGACCTTCTGCTGTTGTGCTGTCTTTTTTCATGGCAGCAAACTGCAAATAAAAACGGCTCCACACTGCTGTGAAGCCGTTTACTTACGTTTAAAATGCTTTATTTCAGCGAAAAGTCGGTTGCCGCAATGCGCGTACCATCCTCATATAAATACACTTTGTAATCACCTTTGCTCAACTCAGCCTGAACGGTATAGAAAATACAAACGTCAGTTTCGGTGTTATTGTAGTCAATTTCTCGCTTAATGGAATAGTTGCCAGATTCTCCATCGAAGTTACCTGAAGCACTTCCTTCTTTAGCTTCAAGGACTTTTCCCTTTGGATCGATAATTCGGAGGTAAAGGTTTTTTGGACCGCCTTTAGCAATCTTGTTTTCGATAACAGTGAAGCAAGTTTTGATCATTTCAGCGCGATTTGCACGCTCAGTATCAGCCTGTTTGCCGCTGCTCTTCAAGTTTACAGCTCCACTGGCAACATTTATAGCCTGTAGAATTTGCCCGGTGGCAATTATTTTCTCCATGTTTTGTTGACGCTTGCTCAACTCTTCATTCTCGCCCTGAACATTGCTAACGGCTTGTTTCATCCCCTCATTTTCAGCCATCAAATCTTGGTTGAGGGTGTTCAGAGAGTCAATGGTGGCAACATAACCCTTCATAATTTCTCTAAGGGTATCAGCTTCTTTCCTAAGTTTGGAAACGCTGTAGTTGCTGTTCTTAACTTTTTTAAGAAGGTCTTCAATTTCCATTTTCTGTGCGTCAAGTTCCGCTTGAAGCATAGAATTATCGGTTTGAAGTGTATCGTAACTCATCATGAGTTCTTCAAGCTCCATTTGAAGTTGGTCTCGGGATTCTTCAACGTTTTCAATTGTTTCCACTTGCTGAACAATTACGTCTTGTTTTTGGCTTAGTTTATAGCCAAGGTATCCGCACACAAGAAGCAGGAGTACAATTACGATAATATAGAGTCGTTGATTCATTGTTTGAAATTTTAATCAAAATTAGGCTTAATACCTTCGTTGAAGACAAGGCGAAATGATTTTTTTCGCCCTTGCATTGTTAGTAGCTTAATTAAGAAACAAAAAGAAAGAATAAAAATTGTAGATTATAGCTCGCTAATTTGAGAACTAATGTTGAAATTAGCACGAATATCGCAAGGAGGGCAGTGATAATAAATATTCATTACTGTTATCTTTGCAAGGTAAATCTGTACCATGTACTCTATAGATCAAGTCAATTTTAGCGGAAAACGCGTTTTGATACGCGTAGATTTTAATGTTCCTCTTAATGGAGCTTTTGAAGTTACAGACAATAGCCGTATTAAAGCGGCAATTGCAACAATTCGCAAGGTTACTTCTGCAGGAGGTACGGCAATACTTATGTCGCATTTAGGAAGACCAAAAGGCGGACCTCAAGATAAGTACTCCTTAAAACATGTAGTTCCAGCCTTGGAAGAGTTGCTCGGACATGTAGTCAGTTTCATACCTAATTGTGTAGGCGAAGATGCGGTAGCAGAAAGCTCATCCTTAGTTGAAGGAAGTGTTGCCTTGCTTGAAAACCTTCGCTTTCACAAAGAAGAAGAAGCGGGCGATGAGTTTTTTGCCGGACAATTGGCGGAGCATGGCGATATATATATCAATGATGCCTTTGGAACCGCTCATCGTGAGCATGCTTCAACTGCGGTAATTGCAAGATTCTTCCCGCATGACAAATACTTTGGGTATTTAATGGAGGATGAGATAAGGAATATCGAAAAAGTTCTCAATCAGCCCGAACATCCGGTTTGTGCCATTATAGGTGGAGCCAAAGTGTCTTCGAAAATTGCAGTTTTGAGAAATTTGCTAGGGAAGGTGGATAAGCTGATAATTGGAGGCGGAATGGCTTTTACATTTATCCGAGCAAAAGGAGGTAAAACAGGATTGAGTCTCGTAGAAGAAACCGAATTTGAAACGGCTTTAGATATTTTGTCTGAAGCACACAAAAGAGGAATACAAGTTTTTTTACCAACAGACGTTATGGTTGCTGACGAATTTAGCAATCTGGCTAATCGCAAACGCTCTAATGCTGACCAGGTTCCATCGGGTTGGATGGGTCTGGATATCGGCCCTGACAGTGTTAATGCTTTTAGGGAGGCAATATTAAGCTCGAAAACCATTTTATGGAATGGACCTATGGGTGTTTTTGAGATGGACAATTTCAGAGATGGCACCTTGGGAGTTGCAAAGGCAATGGTTGAAGCAACGGCTTCGGGTTCTTATAGTTTAGTGGGCGGAGGGGATAGCGTTGCAGCTATTAATCAATTTAATATGGCTTCGCAACTTAGTTATGTGAGCACTGGCGGGGGTGCAATGCTTGAACTTCTTGAAGGGATAGAACTTCCGGGTATTAAAGCTATTCGCAATTAAAATGCGATCATTACTACTACTATTTCTATTGGCATTGAGTTCTGTTTCAAGAGCTCAGCAAGTTTTTGTTTATGAGGGGCGAGATCCCTTATGGTCTGAACTTACATTGAACATTCAAAACGGACATTTAATGCCTGGCCATACAGAATTGTGGTCGGATGCTTTTTTAAGTGTTCAGGAGAATAGAATATATAGAGGATTCAGCACTCGTTTTTTTGATTTGCTATACACCGTGCGAGAAAGCAAAGTATATCCGGGCGATAGTAGTTTTAGGTCCGACATCATGTATAGCATCAAAAACGGACAGATTTATCTAGGCAATAGCGATATGCTCCTCGACCTACTTTTTACGTTCAAAAATGGATACTTGCACAGCGGCCAGGGCAATAGCGTTTTTGATATAGTTCTCACTATTGAAGGAGCACCATCGGAGGCAGAACTTTTTGCGATTCTGCTCTATATGGAAAAGCTTTAAAGCGACTAGACTTCTTTTAGTTCGAAGCTATAATACTCCATTATCTCATTAGCAAGAAGCTTTTTACAAGCCTCGTCAACTTTAGCGGAAGCAAGATCTTGAGTTTCAGCATCGATGAATAAGGAAATGTGTTTTCCTATTCTAACCCCTGAAATCTCGTTAAGACCAAGCTTGCCAACGCTGCGTGAAACTGCTTTTCCTTGTGGGTCGAGGAGAGCTTCAAGGGGCATAACATCAATCTCTGCTTTAAACTTCATGACTGGCTTAATTTGCGGTTGAAAATAATCGAAATAATGAGGTACAAAAGTAATACAAAGGGTAGTGGCAGCCAAAGGTTAGATGCGCTTATTCCAAGTGAAATGATCATCACTGTGCTGCCAATAATCAATATCCATTGCGCTCTACTTAATTTGCCCCCTTTTATTTTCAACGAAAGCAAAGGTATTTCAGCATTGAGCAACCATGCACTGATTAGCGACAAAACCAAGGCAAAAACGGGATGTTCATAAATTTCAGAAAGAAATGAAAATGATTGATTTACAGGAGATTGTACTGTCATAATGATCCCAATCCAAAGTAGAGTATTAGCTGGAGTAGGTAAGCCTATAAAACCGAAATGTTGACGAGTGTCAAGATTAAATTTTGCGAGGCGATAAACAGAGGCGGGAGCTATAATTAGCGGAATCAGAAATAACCATGAAGCCTCCAATGCGTTAATACTATAAAGTTTGTAGGCAAGCAATGCAGGAAACAATCCGAAGGAAATCATATCAGCCAAAGAATCGAGTTGCGCTCCCAATGGACCAGATACTTTGAACAAACGGGCAGCAAATCCATCCAGAAAATCTACAAGAGCGGCAAAGAGTACAAGAATACAAGCGGTATAAACTTCGTCAAAAACCAAAAGTCGCACAATGGCGATGCTTCCCAATAAAGCATTACTAAGGGTGAGGGCATTGGGAATAAATCGGAGAATGCTCATTTCAGATCCGAAAATTAAGAATAAAGCTCGACAAGGCTAAAAAAAAACACAAACAAGCTCTTGTATAAGAATAGAAAGTAATTATTATATTTGCCATCCTTTGCAAACAAAAGGTCCTGTGGCCGAGTGGCTAGGCTCAGGTCTGCAAAACCTGCTACAGCGGTTCGAATCCGCTCGGGACCTCTTCTAAATCTTAATCCTCCGCGTTAAAAACGGAGGATTTCTTTTTTTGGGGCCTGTTGCGGATTCCGCCTTTGAGCAAAATTCAAAACGTGAATTGCACAATCCTCTTTTAGATTACAATTGGATTTTTTATTGAAATAGCGAATAGAATCTGTGGCGTGTCCATTACCATTGCTTACTTTCGTGTAAGCCAATGAAGCTAGAGGTTAATTATTCCCACAGACAAAGTTTATGGTCACAGGAAAAGTAAAAGAAATGAGCGACAAAAAAGCGGCACAGATTCCGAGAAACGAAGGATGCGCCTTCGATCTGGCCTATATCAACAAAATTAAAATTAACCATAGTGCTGTTTTGCGAAGAACAGACAGTATGGTGAAACGCAGAACGGTTAAAAAGGAATACCAAGCGGCTTGGTTACTGAAAGCAATATCCTGCATGGATTTAACCACACTGGCCGGTGATGACACGCCTGGAAATGTGCTCCGACTCTGCGACAAGGCCAAACAACCAGTCCGTCAGGATTTGCTCGATTCTTTGGGTATGGCTAAGCACAATTTACATGTTGGCGCTGTTTGCGTGTATCATAATCTCGTTCCTATTGCCGTCCAAACGCTGAAGGGATCCGGGATTCCAGTGGCAGCAGTGTCTACCGGTTTTCCGGCAGGACAAATTCCAATGGAATTTAAGCTCGAAGAAATCAAAGCTTCCGTTAAAGCAGGGGCTAAAGAAATAGACATTGTTATTTCAAGGGCCAATGTATTGCGCGGTGATTGGAAAGCATTATATAATGAAGTCTCGCTTTTTCGCAAGGCTTGTGGTGATGCGCACATGAAAACGATTCTGGCAACAGGAGAATTGGGAAACCTTACCAATGTGGCCAAAGCAAGTTATATATCAATGATGGCGGGTTCAGATTTTATTAAAACCAGCACCGGAAAAGAAAGCGTTAATGCAACACTTCCAGTGAGTTTGGTAATGGTAAGAACCTTGCGCGACTTTTACGAAAGCACCGGACAAATGGTAGGATTTAAACCCGCCGGTGGAATTCAGAAATCAAAACAAGCATTGGAGTGGTTAATTCTCATTAAAGAAGAATTGGATGCAGCATGGCTAAGCCCTGAATTATTCAGGTTTGGAGCCAGTAGTTTGTTGGCTGATATAGAACGTCAGCTCGAGCACTACATTACAGGCAGATATTCTGCTGCTTACAGACACCCAATGGCATAATTCTTAAGACAGATCAAAATGGATATTAAAACGATATACGAAACAATGGAATACGGACCCGCACCTGAAAGCAGGTCTGTTGCTGATGAATGGCTTAACAGTCATGCAAAACTCGGTTTATTTATAGATGGAAAATGGGTAAAGCCATTATCAAATCAGTATTTTGACAGTACTGACCCGGCGAGTCATAAAAAGCTGGTGTCCATTGCCCAGGCAGATAAAAGAGATGTTGATATAGCAGTAGCCGCAGCAAGAAAAGCGCTACCGGGCTGGGTTAAAATTGGACCTCATGCAAGAGCGCGTTACCTCTATGCTATTGCGAGATTGATTCAAAAACATGCCCGACTTTTCTCGGTGCTTGAATCACTCGATAATGGCAAGCCAATTCGGGAGAGCAGAGACATTGATATTCCTCTTGTAGCCAGGCACTTTTATCATCACGCTGGTTGGGCCCAACTTATGCCTGAGGAACTTGCTGATTATCAGGAAGTAGGCGTAATTGGACAGGTTATTCCTTGGAATTTTCCTCTGTTGATGTTGTCTTGGAAAATAGCTCCAGCTTTAGCCATGGGAAACACCGTAGTGCTGAAACCCGCGGAGTTCACTTCTGTTAGCGCCATTCTATTTGCCGAAATATGCGAACAGGCCGGCTTGCCTGCGGGAGTAGTAAATATTATAACAGGCGATGGAAAAACAGGGGCCGCAATAGTTGATCATCCAGACGTAGATAAAATTGCTTTTACCGGTTCAACAGAAGTAGGCCGAATTATTCGACGTGCAACGGCAGGTTCCGGAAAGAAAATCTCCCTTGAACTTGGTGGAAAATCTCCCTTTATTGTTTTTGAAGACGCAGATATAGACAGCGTTGTAGAAGGATTGGTGGATGCCATTTGGTTTAATCAAGGACAAGTTTGTTGCGCCGGATCAAGGCTCCTAGTTCAGGAAGAAATTGCTGAAAAAACCTTCGAAAAAATAAGGGCGAGGATGGAGAAATTGAGAGTGGGTAATTCATTGGATAAAAGCACTGATATAGGTGCAATTGTTGCCCCAGTTCAGCTCAAGGCCATTGAAAACCTAGTGAAGATTGGTGTGAAAGAAGGGGCAACTTTATGGCAGCCTTCGTGGAAATGCCCGGATGACGGTTGTTTTTACCCACCAACTCTGTTTACCAATGTAGCTCCTGCTCATACCATCGCGAGAGAAGAAATCTTCGGTCCTGTGTTGATTGCCATGACTTTTAGAACGCACAATGAAGCAGTGGCCCTAGCAAATAATACTCGCTATGGACTAGCAGCGAGTGTTTGGACAGAAAACATCAATCTTGCGCTAGACATTGCTCCAAAGCTTAAGGCGGGCACAGTTTGGGTGAATTGCAGTAATGTTTTTGATGCCGCTTCTGGTTTCGGAGGATATCGCGAGTCGGGATTTGGAAGAGAAGGTGGAAAAGAGGGTTTGTATGAATACGTAAAACCTAAGGTTGAAAAGGAATTCAGTACTATTCCATACTCTTTTGTGAAAGTGAAAAAATCGAATGCCGCAGCTAAGGGCAAAAGCATTCCAGATATTGACCGCACAATAAAACTCTACATAGGAGGTAAGCAAACTCGTCCTGATAGCGGTTACAGTTATCCTGTGTATGATGCTGACGACGTGTTTATGGCTGATATTGCAGAAGGTAATAGAAAAGACATAAGAAATGCCGTTGAAGCAGCCCATGCAGCTTCCAAATGGACTTTGATGAGCGGACATGCCCGTGCGCAAGTATTATTTTATTTGGCTGAGAATATGGCTCAGCGAAAATCGGAACTTGCAAGCCGCATTGAGCTTTCAGCGGGTTGTTCAGCTAAAGATGCCTTGGTAGAAGTAGAGCTTTCCATAGAACGAATCTATCTTTATGCAGCTCATGCTGATAAATATGATGGACGTGTGCACAATACCGTTTCGGGAAATGTGACGCTTGCGATGCCTGAAGCAGTGGGCGTAATGGGGATTGTTTGTCCGGAGGAGTTTCCTTTGTTATCAGCTATTTCAGTGATTCTCCCTGCCATTGCCATGGGTAACCGAGTTGTTGTAATTCCATCAGAAACGATGCCCGTTCCTGTAATGGATTTGTATCAATTGTTCGAAACGTCTGACCTTCCTGATGGTGTTGTTAATCTGATTTCAGGCAAGAAAGAGGCTTTGGCTGAAGTGTTGGCAAATCATGATGATGTAGATGCAATTTGGTATTTCGGCACTAAAGAAGGAAGTCAGAAAATTGAATTCGCTTCATCTGAAAACATGAAACGTACTTGGGTGAATTATGGAAAACATCGTGATTGGACCGATGCTAAGCAAGGTTCAGGAGCGGAGTTTTTGCGTCATGCAACCGAGATTAAGAATATCTGGATTCCATACGGGCATTAATTATTTCGATTTAAAGGAGAACTTAAGAGATCCTTTCGAGCACTGTTTTAATCAGTGATTCGATTGGTGCATGGTGATCTTTTGCGTATTCTTTTCTCATGCGATTGGCAACAATGGCGCAACAAGTAGCGCATTGATGGCCGAGCAAGGAGCCGAGTCCGAACAAAGCCGATGTTTCCATTTCGAAATTGGTAATTCTGTGTTTTTCGGAGCGGAAAGTATTGAGTTGTTCGTTAATATTTTCCCTACTTGCTTTAAGTCGGAGCTGCCGTCCTTGAGGCCCATAAAAACCGGATGCCGTAGCAGTAATGCCCTCAAACATGCCACGACCAATTTGCTCAAATAATGGAGTGGAAGCTTTTACAAGATAAGGCTGACTAAGAAGAGGATTCCATTGTAAATGGTCAAGAATTTCTTGTTGTAATGCTTTGGTTTCTTCTTCGGGGCTGTAATTATAAAAATGCAATAAGCCGTCAAAGCCAAGTCCATAAGATGAAATAACGGGGGAGCCAACAGGAATGTCTTCTTGCAGCGCCCCGGATGTTCCAATTCTGATGAGGTTTAAGCTTTTTAGCTCCTCTTTTTTAGTGCGAGAATCGGGATCGATATTAATGGCAGCATCAAGTTCATTCACAACGATATCAATATTATCTGTTCCAATTCCAGTGGAAAGCACTGTAAGTCGTGTTTTTCCAATGTAGCCGGTATGGGTGATGAACTCACGATTTTGAGTTTGAAACTCGACGGAATCGAAATATTTACTGATCATGGCCACGCGGTTCTGATCGCCCACAAGTAAAACAGTATCAGCAACATGTTCCCCACGAAGCTTTAAATGATAAACACTTCCATCGGAATTAAGAATCAATTCAGACTCTTTAAATTTCTCTTTATTCATATTTTTGTTCCCTCGTTAAGGAGGGATTTTTTTTCATTTTACAGTCTCGAAAGATAGGAGGTTCAGATATTTTAATCATCTTTCCGACAAATAAATACTTTAAAAGCATTACATGAGTACACATATTGGAGCGAATGCAGGTGATATTGCAGAAACGGTTTTGATTGCAGGAGACCCACTTCGTGCAAAAAATTTCGCAGAAAGAAGCCTTGAAAATATTCATTGCTACACAGAAATCCGGGGTATGTACGGATTTACAGGCACTTTTCAAGGGAAAAGGATTTCCATACAAGGAACCGGAATGGGAATACCATCAACGGCGATTTATTTACATGAATTAATCACTGCTTATGGAGCGAAAACAATAATGCGTTTGGGCACCTGCGGCAGCATACAAAACGGAATGGCCATTGGTGATCTGGTGATTGCCATGAGCGCGTGTACAGATTCCAGTGTAAACCGTTTGCATTTTGAGGGGATGGATTATGCCCCTACAGCTGATTTTCAACTGTTGTTTGATGCCTATTCAAAAGCCAAGAGTATGAATTTGCGCACACATGTTGGCAGCATATTCAGTTCCGATACATTTTATCGCACTGACCCCGATCACTTCAAGATTTGGGCAGAGCATGGGGTTTTGGGAATTGAAATGGAAACTACCGCATTGTACACCATAGCTGCAAGGCATAAAATTCGTGCGCTCACATTGCTTCAAGTAAGCGATAGCCTTGTTACCCATGAGTATAGCACCGCTAAAGATCGCGAAACGATGTTTAGTGATATGTTAAATGTAGCATTGGAAATTGCGCCTTGATTTTTGATTAAAATACCGGAGAAATGAGGAGAATTCAGCAGCTAATACTTAACCTTACTAAGCTATTACCTAGTTTAGTTTTTCTGAATATAGCAGCGGCGCAGGACAGTGTGTTAGTGCTTGTAAATCCTCTCACGAATAGCACTGAGAAATGGCTACTCCAATTAGAAGATCAGTTTGATGGTAATTACCTCGATAGCGACAAATGGAAGGTGATTGAAGGTGTTCCTCGCGATCCGCAATTGAAAAATCAGATTCATTATTTTCTTCCTGAGAACATCGAAATAAGCAATGGTACCTGCAAATTGTGGGCGAGGAAAACAGCACCTCAAAAAAGAGTTTTCAGTATTTGGGAAGTAGATAAAATGGTGGATTACGCCAATACTTTTGAATACACTTCATCCGAAATACACAGCAAAAAACTGTATGGTTTTGGCAGGTATGAAATACGCTGTAAAATTCCCAAAGGAAAAGGGTTTTGGCCTGCGTTCTGGTTGTATGGCGAGCCCAAACAACGAAACAATGAATTAGATGTATTTGAGTATTGGAATGCAAAAGGTGCATTTGGTCAATATCGACCTGAACTTAATACCCGTGAAATTCACATGACTACGCATTTCAACGGTCGTATGTCGGGTGAAAGCGTGAAGGGCCCTGACGCTTCTGAGGATTTTCATGTTTATACGTTAGTTTGGGACCCCTGCAGCATTCAATGGTATCTTGATGGTGAGCTCTATCGTGTGCTTTGGAAGTATAAAGGAATGAACAAACGAAAGAATGATTGCGCTTCATGGGAATCGAAAAAGCGAAAAATCAAAGAGAACGTTTTCCCACAGGATGAAGGCTTGGCCATAATTCTCGATTTGGCAATACAAAGTGGAGAAAAAGCGCCGGATGCTGAAACCATTTTCCCACAAGCCATGGAAGTGGATTATGTTAGGGTGTGGAAAAGGCTTGAATAAAACCAGTCGGGGTTCATATAGTCGGGATAATTTCGTGACCACTACTCAGTCGAACTTTGCTACCTTGGTTCTGTTTTTAATATGTTATGAGACTGGGAAATAAATGTGCCGTAGTGTATTTTGCATACAGACCTGAAAAGGAAGCTGTGCGCAAGCCCATTTTCCCAGGTTTTGGTTTCCATCAGCACGTTGAGTATTACAGATCAATGCAAAGCTTTGTTCTATGTCAAAGCTTTTATTTAGGATTGCCATTTGTACAAATTGATGAACGAAGTCAGCAAGGTGAAACATTTGCCCTCCGCTTTTGCAATGCTATTGAAAAAGCATTCAGCAAGGGATTTGAAAAGCTGATATTGTTAGGCAATGATGCCCCTGAAATAGATGAGAAAGCAATAAAGAATGCCTGCAGAACTATTAATGGAGGAGGTAGCGCCATAGTTAGCACCCAGCGCGGTGGCGCTTGTTTGATTGCAATTACTAAAGAGCATTATGATAGGCAAAAATGGTTGAATTTACCTTGGCAAAGTGCCGGCCTAGCGGATGCATTAGCACAGGAGTTAAATGATTCTGTTATCCTTCAGAAAATTACTGAAATTCATAGCGTACTAGATGTTGAAAAGATAATAAAGGATAGAAAAGCTCCTTATGATGTTTTGTTGTATTTAGTAAATACGTTGCAGAAATCAAATGATATTATATGTGAATATAATGTCAATTTATATGAATTTTCGCTGCACACGAGATATCTAAGGGGTCCTCCAATACTATTTTAATAATAGTTTATTCAATTCGCATTATTGTTCAACTTATTGTCTTCTAACTCTAGAGGGCAAATTGTATTTATTATCATGTCTAAATCATATTATAACGACGCCGATCTCGATAAATTCGGCAATATTGCTGAGTGGAATAAAGCCTTGGCAGATAAGTTTTTTTCATATTATGGCGATGTTTTTAAAGCTGGAGCTTTATCAGTGCGTGAAAAGTCACTTATTGCGTTGGCTGTGTCTCACGCCCTGCAATGTCCATATTGCATCCATGCTTACACAACCGACTCTTTAAAACAAGGAGCCGATGAAGAGCAAATGATGGAGGCTGTTCATGTAGCAGCAGCAATTAAAGGAGGTTCTGCGCTAGTGCACGGTGTTCAGATGATGAACAAGGCGAAGGAAATTTCGATGTAATGGCAGGCGAAATTAAGGAGAAGAAAACATCTCTTAAATATAGAGCACATGAATTGTCGTCTGTAGATGTACAAAAGCGCATCCTCAGCGATTCCGAATCCATTGGGATCTCGCCATTTGCTAAATCTTTGAAAACGGCAGGGCTTTTTCCGCTTAGTCCACTGCACACTGAAATATTTCAGGTAAATGTTGGAAAAATGTGCAATCAGGTTTGCAAGCATTGTCATGTGGATGCAGGTCCTGATCGCAAGGAAATTATGAGCAAAGAAACCATGCAGCAATGCCTGGATGCCTTGCGAAATAGTAAGATCCGCAAGGTTGATCTCACTGGTGGTGCACCTGAAATGAATCCTGAATTCCGTTGGTTTGTAGAAGAGTTGAGTGCATTAGGAATGCACATTATGGTTCGTTGTAACTTAACAATCATTCTTGCGCATCCTAAATACCATGATCTACCGGAATTTTTCAAGAAACATAAAGTGGAAGTTATTTCTTCATTGCCATATTTTGCTGCACGTCGCACGGATGCGCAAAGAGGTGAGGGGGTGTTTGAAAAGTCCATTGAAGCGCTTAAAATGCTTAATGCTGTTGGATACGGAATAGACCCTGAGTTGCAATTGAATCTTGTTTATAATCCATCAGGTGCATTTTTGCCGGGCTCCCAGGCTGACCTTGAATTTGAATTTAAAACCAAATTGGGAGAAGGATGGGGAATTGAATTCAATCAATTGTATGCTATTACCAATTTGCCTGTTTCCCGATTTTTGGAGTACTTGGTGGTAAGTGAAAACTACGCCGATTATATGCAACAATTGGCTGTTGCATTTAACCCGACAGCCGCAGCAGGAGTGATGTGTAGAAATACTATTTCTGTTGGCTGGGATGGTTATTTGTACGATTGCGATTTCAATCAAATGCTCGAAATGAAAGTAGCTTCAAAAATTCAACATGTGAGTGAATTTAATACGGAAGCCTTGGAGAGCAGAATGATTCTAATTAATCAACACTGTTATGGCTGCACCGCAGGAGCCGGATCAAGTTGTGGTGGTGCGGTGGCTTAAATTTAATATTTAATAAAAAAATTATGTCAAATTATCTTGATACTACCAAGGATGTTTATAAAGAAGCAGCACTTACACCCGATGTAGGTTTGTGCTGCACTACCACTCCTGTTTGGCAATTGCCGGGGTTGAAAATACCGAGCAAAATGTTGCAAATGAATTATGGCTGCGGAAGCACGGTAAATCCACGTGATTTGGTAAATGACCCTACCATTCTTTATGTTGGAGTTGGAGGGGGAATGGAGCTTTTGCAATTTTCTTATTTCAGCCGAAGAAAAGCCGCTGTGATTGGTCTTGATGTGGTGGACGAAATGATTGCTGCTTGTGCTGAAAATCTTAAAGAAGCGGAAGAACAAAACAATTGGTTTAATAGTGAATTTATTGATTTGCGAAAAGGTGATGCTCTTCAATTACCAATTGCAGATTCTTCAGTGGATGTAGCTGCTCAAAATTGTCTTTTTAACATTTTCACCAAAAGTGATCTCAAAAAGGCTTTGTCAGAAATGTATCGTGTGCTCAAACCACAGGGAAGATTAATTCTTTCTGATCCGACTGCTGAGCAAAAGATGCCGGATTCTTTGGTAAATGATGAACGATTGCGTGCGCTTTGTCTCAGTGGAGCCTTGCCGCTCCAAGAGTACATCGATCTTATTACAAGCGTAGGCTTTGGCACCGTTGAAATAAGAGCCAAAAGGCCATATCGCATCTTGGATCCTTCACAATATCAGACTAAGGAGCGCATATACATTGAAAGCGTAGAAGTTTGTGCTATAAAAGATCCGATGCCATCCGATGGTCCTTGTGTTTTTACCGGAAAAGCGGCTATTTATTTTGGTGGAGAATCGTGTTTTGACGATAAGAAAGGGCATGTATTATTGCCGAATCAGCCATTGGCCGTGTGTGATAAAACTGCCGGGGCCATTGCATCATTGGGACGCCAAGATATATTTATTTCTGAGAGTACTTGGCATTATGATGGAGGAGGATGCTGCTGAAGGAAGGAGCCAGAAACAGAGGGGAGAGCGGGCTAAAGAGTTCGTCTGGACTTCGCGCTATTTATCGCTATCAGTGTGACTTGTCCTAAAAAAAGTTCACAGTTTTGGTTCTTAATCCTGATATGAGTTTATCGCTGGGCTTTTCTTAGTCTATGCGTTTTCCCAGAATCGCTCAATCCAGCATTGTCTGTTGCTCTGCCTGTGCCACGATTGGGTTTGGTGTGGAAGTCGGAGTTTCGCTCTAATACCGTTTTGGCATCTGTAATAGTCCAATTCCGTATTAGTCCATCGGTCTATAACAGCTACTCTAAGGGCATTTACTAATCTTTCATCTTAAATGTTTTGGACTCTATTACAGGGAGATTTGGTATAATTTTCTGAGCCAGCACTTCTTTCCAAACTTTGTTTCAACCTGAAATTAGGATAGTCTCGTCTTAACTACGATTTACTTAGGTAGTTATGATTTGCGAAAAGTACTGATGCTGAGGCAGGGAAAAGCACAGAATGCTTCCTATTTTTGACAAGCTATTAAGCTGCGAGATCAATAGAGGGTGTACAAGTTCAAGGATTGCCTATTTTAAGAACATACATCCGGTAAACTCTAAAGTGAAAAGAGTTTGGAATGTGTTTTGAAAAATGCACTAAGAAAATCGGGCATCATCAAACCAGTCACACTGCTCTGGTTAAGGCAGATTATGTTATTCATTTGATGGAAGCTGGAAGAGGTTTGCGATTTATTTAAGACTTATTCCGTAAGAGCAGCAAAACGATAGAAATATACACCCACGTGAGTACGCGTATTCTTCTGTGGATACGTTCAGCATTTGCTAATT
>Ga0105052_10000871_pt1 | contig 41505 bp, 42 predicted proteins | sample FRY03_FD_78094 | JGI IMG/M metagenome (GOLD analysis project Ga0105052, IMG submission 78094) | Freshwater microbial communities from Lake Fryxell liftoff mats and glacier meltwater in Antarctica - FRY-03 | ecosystem: Environmental > Aquatic > Freshwater > Ice > Glacier meltwater ... | reverse complement strand
TGACCACCAATGTCGGTGCTGGCAAGGTGACCATGACGGCCGACTGCCCGCTGCTGGGCATCATCAGCGCGTGCTCGGCGGACTTCGCCGTGGTGGCCCCCGCCGCCGCCGCGGTGAGCGCCACCAGCACCGCGGGGTCGGTCATGGTCACCGGCATCGCGGGTCGCACGGCCGCACGCAGCACCGCTGGTGGTGTCGCCGTGCTGCGCTCGCGCGCCAGCGCGATCACCGCCACGAGTACGGCGGGGAATGTACGGGTGGAGACCATCACGGCGCCCACCCGGGTGGAGGCCTCGACATCCGCCGGTGACGTTGACGTAGAGGTACCGCGCGGTACCTACCGCGTGCAGGTGAGCGCGACGGCGGGGTCGGTGAATGTGGAGGGCATCACCCGCGACGATGCCTCGCCGCGAGTGATCGTCGCCAGCGCGTCTGCCGGCAACGTTCGCGTGGTCGGCCGATAGCCCCGTAGGGCTAGCGGCGGCTGCGGTCGCGCGGTCGCCGCAGGCGGGTGAAGAAGAAGGTGATGCCCGCACCGAGGAGCGCCGACAGAAGGATCACCATCACGAGGCTGGTCTGTGTGCTGAACACCCACCAGGTCACGTCCACCTGCTGCAAATTGGCCAGCACGAACCAGATGAACAGGACGATGGCGATGACGCCGCCGATCACCTTCGGATTGCGCTGCGGCGGCATGCGATGCGACCGGCCGTCGTCATCGTTCATGGGGAATCCTCGGTCGCGGATAGTGGGGTCATGCTGTCAGCGGCAGCGGACGGACCGATCTCGCGTGCCAACACCCGCACGGCCATGGCGTCCAAGGCATCGGCGTCCACCATGGCGTCGAGTCGGCGGGTCATCCGCTCGATCGCCAGCGCCCGAAGACGCCGGCGCATGCCGTCGCGACGGCGCGCGTCCATGGTCCCATTGGCCTCCAGCGCGGCACGGTGTTCCCTCACCGCATCCCATACTTCACTCACACCCGCGTCGTTGGTCGCCTGCGTCAGCAGCACCGGTGGCTTCCAGCCCTCGATGGGAACGAGGGTAAGCGCCTGGTCAATGTCGGAGGCCAAGATGCGTGCGCCCGGCCGATCGGCCTTATTAATGACGATGAGGTCCGGGATCTCCATGATTCCCGCCTTAATGGCCTGAATGGCATCGCCGCTGCCCGGGATGAGTACGAGCACCACCGTCTCGACGAGGGCCTGCACCTCCACCTCGTTCTGCCCGGTGCCCACGGTCTCGACGATGACCACGTCGAACCCCGCGGCGTCCAAGATGTCCACGGCGTGACCGGTGGCCTCCGACAGCCCACCCAAATGCCCGCGCGTGGCCATGCTGCGAATGAACACGCCCTCGTCGAGAAAGTGATCCACGAGGCGGATGCGATCCCCAAGCACGGCCCCATGTGTGAAGGGGCTCGTGGGATCCACACTCACCACCGCCACGGTGAGACCAGCCGTGCGCAGGTGCCGCACCAGTGCCGCGATCAGTGTGCTCTTGCCGCCACCCGGCGGACCCGTGAGCCCGACGCGCAGCGCGCGGCCCGTCTCCGGGTGCAGGGCGGCCAGCACGGCCCGCCCCTCGGGTCCGGGGGACTCGGCCAGGGAGATGGCACGGCCGATCGCGCGCCGCGTGCCGGCCCGCACGCCCACAACGACCTCCTCCGGAGTCATGCCACCTCCTCCAGCGCCTCGGCCATGGCGACAAGTACCCGATCAACCTGATGGGCCGTCCCCACGGTGATGCGCAGCGCACCCGGCGCACCGAATGCGCCGGCGGGTCGCACGATGACACCGCGCGCGGTCAGGGCGGCATCCAGCGCCAGGGCACGATCCGCTCCCACCTCCACGAACACGAAGTTGGCAGCCGACGGAAGCGGGTCGAGCCCCAGCGCCCGCAGTCCATCGGACAGGCGGGCGCGCTGCACACGGGCCAGTGCCATGCGCGGCGGGAGGTGCTCGGCCGCGTCCGCCAGCGACGCGACGGCAGCGGCCTGCGCCAGGGCATTCACGTCGAACGCGTTACGCACCGGCGCAAGGGCCGCGATCAGTTCGGCCGGACCAACCATCCACCCCACCCGTAGGCCCGCCAGCCCGTAGGCCTTACTGAACGTGCGCATCACCACCATGGATCGGCGGCTGCGGAACATGGCCACACCATCGTGCGCGCCCTCGGGCAGGTACTCGAAGTAGGCCTCATCGAGCACCGGCAACACGTGGGGCGGCAGCGCATCGAGGAACGTCTCGAGGTCGAACATCGCCACGGCGGCACCCGTGGGATTGTTGGGGCTCACCACCACGGCCATCTTGGTGGCCGGGGTCACCGCAGCCAGCAGGGCGGGCAGGTCGTACGCGCCGTCGGAGCGAAGCGGCACGGGAACCCAGGTGGCGCCCTGCATGGCGGTGCCCTGACGGTGCGAGATGAATGACGGCCAGCACATCACCACTTCATCACCGGGGTCGAGCAGCGCCATGCACAGGATCTTGATGAGACTATCCACGCCGTTGCCCACTGCGATGCAGGCGGGGTCAATGCCGTGGATATCGGCCAGCGCATCCCGCAGGGCCCACGCGCCGGGATCGGGATAGAGGTGCTGGTCGGCGGCGGCCGCCGCGATGGCCGCGAGGGCCCCGGGGAATGGCGGAAACGGTCCCTCATTGGATGCCACCTTGACGATCTCGACGTCACCCAACTCGCGCCGGATCGCCTCAAGCGGACGCCCCGGAACGTAGGGCTGGACGCCCTGAAGCACCGGACGCAGGAGGGAAGGGTCGAAACGCGGGCCGTCGGTCACTATTCGGAGGCTACACTCGCCGCGGATGCCGGATCTCGACGACCTCGGGCTGTTCCCGGTGGGCCTTGTGCTGCTGCCGGGGGAGCGCGTGCCGATTCACCTGTTTGAGCCGCGCTACCGGGCACTCTTCGCCGACTGCATTCTGGATGACTGCCCGTTCGTATTGCTGCAGACCCACGACGACGGTGCCTCGGCCATTGGATGCACCGCCCGGTTCACGGGCCTCGCCCGGCGGTTCGCTAATGGACGGATGAACGTGACTGTTCACGGTGACCGTGTGGTGCGTGTGCTGGAGGAGACATCCGGCCGCATGTACGTCACGGCCTGGGTCGAGGGCGTGACCGATGATCGCTCGCTCGGGTCTGACGCACACATTGGCGAGGTGCATGATCTGTTCCAGCGGCTGGTCAACGAGATCGCCCCGAATTCCGGCGCGCCCGACATCCGCGACGACATCCCACTCTCGTATGCCATCGCCGGGATGATCGAGATGCCGGCCGAGCCCAAGCAGGACCTGCTCGATTGCCGCGATGAAGACGTGCGTCTGGGGCTGGTGCGCGACATCTTGTCGGCGGCGCTCGCAGGTGCTGACCGCGAGCGCATCGCCGCCGCCCGCGCGCGCACCAACGGCAAGGTCGCGCTGCCGTGACCCCGCCGGTCGCGGTCATCGCCCCCCGGCGCATCGCCTGGGTGGAGGGGCCCGACGCCGAGGTGCTCCTGAACGGACTGCTGACCGCCGACATCGCGGCCATCCGGCCGGATGAGGGCGCGCCCTCCCTCATCCTCAACGCCAAGGGCCATGTGGTGGCGCGCATGTACGTGCACCGGGATGGACCCGAGGCGTTCACGCTCCTGCTCGACCCCCCACCCGCGCCGGACGGAATGGCCGTGATCACCGCCCACCATGTGAGTGAGCGCGCCGATGTGATCGGCCCGGAGGCCGTGGATGTGCTGGTGGTCACCGGCGTTGCGCCCGTCGGCGACATCGTGGTGCCCGGGGCCATCCCCGGTACCACCGAGGTGCTCGTGGACGACCCGGCGGCACTCGCTCGCTCGCTCGGCCTCGATCTCTCCCCGCTCAGCGCGCTGGAGCCTCTGCGAGTTGCCGCTGGCATTCCCGCCATCGGGGTGGACACCGGCGCACGCACCCTCGTGCAGGAGGCGGGTCTGACGGACGCAGTCTCATTCGACAAAGGCTGCTATCTCGGGCAGGAGACCGTGGCGCGTCTGCACTACCGCGGCCACGCCAACCGGCGCCTGTGCCGCATTGCGCTCGCGGGCGCCATCGCACCGGGCACCGATCTGGTCTCGGGTGATGTGGCAGCGGGCACGGCCACGAGCGTGGTAGAGGGGCCGGACGGGGGATGGCTGGCACTGGCGATGGTGCGCCGCGAGGTGCCCGACGGGGCCGAGGTGCAGGCGCCCGATGGCACCACTGGCCGGGTGCTGGGCGCGGCCACGTCCAGCGCGACGTTCGTAGCGTCATGAGCCTGCAACGAGATGCCCGCGCGCGGGCCGCGAACCAGTCTGCGCTCGTACGCCTGCTCTATGACCGCGAGGGAGACATCCGTACTACGCGCATCTTCGTGATCGTGATGATCTCGGTTGCGCTGATCGTGGCGGGCACGGTGGCCGTGTCGTTTGCGGGCGCCATTGCCGGACCCGAGACGCTGGTCATCGGCGCCCTCATCGTGTTCGTCGCCCTCAAGCTGCCATTTTTGACGCTGATCTTCTGGATCATTATGCGCACCAGCGGACCAACCGCCCACGGTGACTGGTCAGACCGCGAATGCGCCGAGATCCTGCAGTACCTCGCCACCCAGGTCAACGAAGCCAAGGGCAAACCCGATGAGGCCCTCCGACTGCAGTGGCTCACCCGCGAGGCCTGGACGGTTGCCGAAACGGTGCCCGACGAGCACCGGGCCGAGGCCGTCGCCCTCGCCGTTGAGATCAGCGGTCTGCGGCCCACCCTCACCGGGAGCAACACCGCCCGGTAGGGAACCCGGGTGTTGGGGCATCAAGGACCGCCACCCCCCACCGACGGTTCAGGCGAAGACGATTCCATCCTCGTAATCGCCCTTCGCGAGCGACTCGACCACCTTGTCGAAGGCAAAGCCGTGCACGACGACCGCGATGTCCGCCGCGGTGCCCTTAAGCGCCTCAGGCGCCCGCGCCTGCACAGAGACGCGGCCAACGAAACAGGTCTTGATGCAGATGGGGTGACCACCATCGAGCACCTCTACGTTGAAGCCCCACAGCGTGGTGTCACCCTCGCTGAGGGACGTTCGCGGCGACTCCGCCCGAAGGGTGAAGGTGCGGTCACCCGCAGCGACCTCTCGTGTGTTCACAGTTCGAAGATCTCCCCATGCTCGCCCATCCCGAATGCCCCTCCCCCACGGCGCCGAGGATGGCATACCGCAACCCGTTCGACCCGGCCGAACCGCGCGATGCGAGGTCGAGCCCCGCGCGCATGCCCGGCACGGCACATGACGCGCCGCCGACGGGAACGCGTGCGCCGCGCCACCGAAGGCCACCGGGCGGGCGTAGCAGCAGGAAGCCGTCCGCGCCGGGACCGGTGATCACACGACTAGGACGCGCGCGGCGGCTCGTCGTCGCCCACAGGGAACAACTTGGGGATGTCCTGTGACGGCTGCTCGACCGAGGAGTCGGCCGGCGCATCAGCGGTGGGCATCGGGTCCGGATCGGACGGCGGGGCGACCGCGCGGATGATCGGCGGTGGCACGTCGGCCGACAGGTCTGGCGCCTCCGGCGGATCGGCGATCTCGGGCGCACCCTCGAGCGAACCGGCACGGGTGCTCTGCGGGCGGGCGCGGCGGCCCCGCTCCACGCGAGTGGCGGTGGGGCGCGAGGATGCGCCTGATGCCCCACCCGACGGCTTGCCGGACAGGCTGGCGGCCACCACGGTGACCCACACTTGGTCGTCCAGCGACTCGTCAATGGTGGCGCCGAAGATGATGTTGGCCTCGGGATCAGCGGCGTCGGCCACGACCTGCGCGGCCTCAGTGACCTCGACGAGCGTCATGTTGGGTCCACCGGTGATGCCGAGCAGGATGCCCTGGGCGCCATCCACCGGCGTCTCTAACAGTGGCGACGAGATGGCGGCCATGGCGGCGTCAGTCGCGCGGTTTCCACCGCTCGCGTAGCCGATACCGAGCAGCGCCGTTCCTGCGTCCTTCAGGATGGTCCGCACGTCGGCGAAGTCAACGTTGATGAGGCCCGGCAGCGTGATGAGGTCGCAGATGCCCTGCACACCCTGGCGCAGCAGGTCATCGGCCACCGCGAATGCCTGCACCACGCTGGTGCCGCGCTCGAGCACATTCATCAGCCGGTCGTTCGGGATAACAATGACCGTGTCGGCCGCATCCTGCAGGTGCAGGATTCCCTGGTTGGCCGTGGCCGCACGCTTGGTGCCCTCAAAGCCGAACGGACGAGTGACCACGGCGACGGCCAGCGCGCCCATCTCACGGGCCACCTTGGCCACGATCGGCGATCCCCCGGTGCCGGTGCCGCCGCCCTCGCCGGCAGCGATGAACACGAGGTCGGAGCCCCGCAGCACGCGGCGCAGGTGATCCTCGCTCTCGCGAAAGGCCATCTCGCCCGTGGCGGGATCGCCGCCGGTGCCGAGCCCGCGGGTGACCTCGGCGCCAACCGGGATAACCACATCGGCGCGCGAGGCGTCAAGTGCCTGACGATCGGTGTTGACGGCCACGAACTCCACGCCACGCAGGCCTGCCTCAATCATGCGGTCAACGGCGTTGCAGCCACCGCCGCCCACGCCCACCACACGCACGACGGCGTGACCCTCGATGCGGTCCATGTCCGGCGAGAAGAGTTCGGCAGGAGCCTCCGACTGCAGGCCCTTCGCCCCCTCGCCAGCGGTGCTTCGGAACAGGTCGGCGAGTGGGCCCTCCCGCATTGACTTGCGCGTCACGACGCCAGCCTCAGCGCTGGTCGCGCGTCGGATGGTGCGGCGTTCTGCAGGTTCCGCATGCGGTCAAGATCATCACTCCAACGTCCATCGCGCTCCAGCACCTCACGCGCCATCTGACGGTACCAGCGCGCGGACTGTCCGGCTGAATCGAACTTCAGCGCACTCTGGCCCTGCACGGGTGCCTCCGCGAACCGGATCGTCTTACCGATGCGCGTGCGGAAGACGGTGTCTCCGAAGTTCTCGACGAGCATGTTCACCGCCTCACGGCAGTGCATGGTGCGCCCGTCGTACATGGTTGGGAGGATCCCGAAGATCTCCACGTCCGGGTTGAGATGCTCACGCACCTGCTGCAGCGTCTGCTGCAACTGGGCGAGGCCCCGCAGCGAGAGGTACTCGCACTGCACCGGAACGATGATGCCTTCGGCCGCAACCATCGCGTTGATCGTGAGCAGGCCGAGGGATGGTGGCGTGTCCATGATGATGTAGTCATACGCGCCACTGACGGGCTTTAGCGCACGCTGCAGTGTGCGCTCGCGGCCCATCATGCTCGACAGCGCCAACTCGGCGCCGGCGAGCTCGATGCCTGCGGGTGCCACGTCAATTTCGCGCACATGCACGATGTCGCTGATGGGCACGGAGCGCACCAGCACATCGAACATGCCGACGTCGAGTTTCTCGACGTCGATGCCCTGACTCATCGACAGGTTGCTCTGGGGATCCAGGTCAACCACCAGCACGCGCATGCCCTTCTCACGAAGCGCAACGGCGAGGTTGAGCGACGATGTGGTCTTCGCCACACCGCCCTTCTGATTGGCCATTGCCAATATGCGCGCAGACCGCGCCATCTCGAGGCCTCCTGGAGAGATTCGTTTGAGCCGATCTGCCTTTACTCCGCGGGGCACCCGATTCCTCCCAGTGATGCGTCAGTCGGGGCGGGGAATCAGCGCACCGGGCGCTACGGGGCCCCCGAGGTACCCCGCCGCGTCTCCGGCCCGCACCATCAGCGCCATCGCGCCCGGAGTGATGTCAGTGGTGGCACGGATCTCTTTGAGCGCCGCCAGCAGTACCGATTCATCAAGGGTCGTCCCCGTCTGGTCGGCGATGAGGTCGTTGAACGCGCGGGCCACCACGAGGGGGTTCGCCCGTGCCCGTACCACCGCCCTGGCGTTGGCGGCAACGAACGCACGCGTCGCCGCCGGCTCGGCCCTCGCAAACTCCTCGGTGGCCACCAGCACAGTTGCGGGAATCCGCCAGACGGCGATCTGTCGGTTGGCCGAGGCCACCGGCACGACCTTACCCGTGGCCTCGAGCTTGGCGGCATAGGGTTCCGGAGCCAGTGCCGCATCAATGGCACCTTCGTCGAGCGCATCACCAAGCGTTGCGTTCTTGACCGGGATGATGCCGACGTCACCGCCTTGGTCGTCGCCCTTCAACCCGACGGTCGCCAAAAGCAGGCGCAGGGTCAGATCCTGAGTGTTGCCATATGCCGGCACGCCCACGTTTTTGCCCGCGAGGTCGGCCACCGAGTGGATACCGGATCCCGGCGTGGCCACGAGCCGCTGGCCACCCGTGACGACCCCGCCCAGCAGCCGAAGGCGTCCGGGCGCGCGACTCTCAAGTAACACATACGGGCCCGGGCCCACATAGCCAACATCCAGCGAACCGCCGAGCAGCGCACTGACCTCCTCCGGCCCGCTCTGGAATACCTGGGTCTCAACGGGGAGTCCCGCCAAGCCATCCGTGAACTCCTTCTGCACCGCGATGATCGCCGGGCCATGTGTGAGATTCAGCATGAAGCCCACGCGCACCGAATCGTACGACTGCGTCCCTCCCCCGCACCCAGCAAGCAGCGCCCCCCCGGTAACGGTCACGAGGATCGCCGCGATTGCCGCCCGCAGGCTAGCGCGCACCCACGAGCCCCCAACGGCGGTTGACCCAGCGCTCGAGGCGGGTGAAGAAGAGTTGCTCGGTGACGATGCCCACCACAAGAATGACGATGATGACCGCCATCACCACGTCGATGGCACCGATCTCGCGCCCCAGTTCCAGCACGCCACCGAGTCCCTGGGCCCCGGCCACCACGATCTCGGCCGCCATGAGGGCGCGCCACGCGAACGACCATGACAGCTTCAGGCCCGTCACGAGGTTGGGGACGCTCGCCGGGACGATGAGCGTGCGCTGCATGAAGAGACCACGGGCGCCCATGGAGCGCCCCGCCATGAGGAGCGTCGGCGATACCTGATGAATTGCTGAGTAGGTTGCGATGGCCATCGGCTTGAACGTGCCGAACGCCGTGATCACGAGGACGGCGGTGCCGTTGAACCCAAACCACAGGATGGCCAGCGGCAGGAAGGCGATGGTGGGCACAGCCTGAAGGCCGGCGATGACCGGGCGAATGCCATCCTCGAGGAACGGGGCCGCGCCCGTGAGGACACCCAGCAACACGCCCGCCACAACGCCGATGCCGAAGCCCTCCACAAGTCGAAGGAGGGTGGCGCCAAGATCGTGCATCAGGGCCCGCTCGGTGAACAGGGCGCCCAGGGTAGACAGCACATCACCCGGCCCAGGCAGCTTGTACGGATCAACCCACGCGGTCGCGGTGATGAGCCACCACAGGAAGATCACAAGCGCGATGAACCAGCCCTTGCGCACCACCTGCCAAGCGAACTGCTTCATGCCGTCACCTCGGCGATCTCGGCACGACGACGGGCGGCATCGGTCACCTCGGCACGCAGGCGCTCGAGCATGTCGTGCCGGATGTCCAGCAGTGCCGGGTCGGCCTCATCACGCGGGCGGGGGATGTCAATGGCGTACGTCTTGATGATGCGCCCCGGCGATGACGACAGCAGATGCACGGTGTCAGACAGAAATGCCGCCTCGATGAGGTTGTGAGTGACGAACACCACCGCGAGCTTGGTCTCGAGCCAAATACGCTGCACCTCGTCCTGCAGCACTACTCGGGTCTGCGCATCGAGGGAGCTGAAGGGTTCGTCCATCAGCAGGATCTTTGGCTCCAAGACGAGGGCGCGGGCGATAGACGCACGCTGGCGCATGCCGCCAGAGAGCTCGTAGGGATGTTTGCTGGCCACGTCGTCGAGGTGAACCATTCGCAGCGCCTGCTGAACCTTCTCTCGCCGCTCCGCCTTTGCGACGCCGTGGGCACGCAAGCCGTACTCCACGTTGCGTTCGAGCGTCAGCCACGGAAAAAGCGCGGCGTCCTGGAACACGATTGCGCGGCCCTTGCCCGGGCCGGTGACCTTCTCGCCGAGCGCCTCGACCGATCCGGTGTCCGGCATCAGAAGCCCAGCGATCATCGCCAACAGGGTTGACTTGCCGCAGCCGCTCGGCCCCACGAGGCTCGTGAACTCACCGGGCTGCACGTCGAAGGACGTGGCCGTGAGCGCGGGCTGGTCACTGCGCGCGTAGGTCTTGCTGACATCAATGACGCGGAGTGCTGCTGCCATCTGTCTCCTTGAAACACGACTCCGGTGGATGCGCGGGGCACGCTAGATGGGATCGGTTCCGATTACAAGTAATCCTTATGACAGTCATAAATAATATGGCGTTGCGCGCGTCAGGGCGAGGACCGGGGCACGAGCACTCACCCGGCCCGTTCTCGCCCCCAGTCACTAATGATCAGGGGGGGGCAGGTCGTCGTTGACCTGCCCCCCTGATGCGTCCGGACTTGGCCCTGACAGCAGTCCGATCAAGCGCTGCGGCTCACTCCGGAGGAAGCGCGAGGCGCCGCTCGCCTGCCCATGCGGCGGCCTGCGACCGCCGCTGGAACCCGAGCTTGCGCAGCAACTGAGACACGTGGTTGCGCACGGTCTTCTCGGACAGGTGGAGCACCTCGCCGATGGCACGGTTGGTGTAGCCCTCAGCGATGAGACCGAGCATGCGGCGCTCGCGATCGGTGAGCCCGGCCATCTCAGCCTCGGCCTGCTTAGCCGAGAGCTCCCGGAACTGCGAGAGCAGTGCGCCGGTGGCACGCGGGTCGAGCGTGGACGCGCCGGACGCCGCGTCGCGGATGGCCTGGGTGAGGCGCTCGGCGTCGGCCTGCTTCAGCAGGTAGCCCGATGCGCCGGCCATCACGGCGCCAACAATTGCTTCCTCATCGGAGTACGAGGTGAGCATGACGACGCTGATGTCGTCGTTTTGCTGCTTGATCTTCCGGCAGGCGTCAATGCCAGAGCCATCCGGCAGGCGGATGTCCAGCAGCACGACGTCGGGCGTGAGCTGCGCGGCCATCTGCACGGCCTCGCTCACCGACCCGGCCTCACCCACCACGCGGAAGCCTCCTGTATGCGACAGCAGAGAGCGCAGGCCGAGGCGGACCACATGGTGGTCATCCACGATCAGCACCCGAATCGGATCAGGCGGGGTCGGGGTCATCTAGTTCATCACCTCGGTCGGGGTACCCTGCTGTGTGGCTGGCATCTCGGTTGATGCCATGTCATCCAGCGGTACTGCCAGCACCACTCGGGTGCCGCCGGACGGGCTGGACTCGATCACAATACGACCCCCCAACCAGCGGGCGCGGTCGTGCATATTCTTGAGTCCATTGCCGTGACCGGGGGCCGCTGACCCTGCGACTTCATCACGAATGCCCCCTCCCGTGTCCGAGATCGTCAAATTGATCTCGTCCGGATGGAACGCCAGACTCACGTTCACCACGCACGGCCCCGCGTGGCGAGCCACGTTTGCGAGCGATTCACGGAGGATGTGGTTCAGATGTTGGCCGGCGCCCTCGGGCAGCGCACCGCACGATTCCTGGCCCGTGACGCGAAAGGTCACCTCCACGTGCGATGCATCCGCGAAGTCGCGCACGCTGCGATCGAGGTCCGACGCGATACCGGCCGGGCCGCCGTCTGGCGCCTGCAGCCCGCGGATGTACCGACGCAGGCCGTCAATGGTGGAGTTGAGACTGCCGACCACTCGGCGGATCTCGTCGCGAGTACCGGCGTCGGTGGTGTTGAGTGCGACGGCCTCCAGATGCAGCCCCGACGCGTAGATGGACTGGATCGTGCCGTCGTGCAGATCACGCCCAAAGCGGGCGCGCTCCTCGGCCACCAGACGCGCGCGGTCCAGATTCTCGATGTGCTGCTTCGCCTCGACCTCGAAGATGTCGAGCAACTTGATGACCGCCAGCAGCAGGGCGAGGGCCACCAGACCTCGGATGACAGCGAGCGGGAAACCCGTGATGGCGAACCACCCGCTCTCGTTGCCCACACCGATGGGGGCCCACGGTGCTTGCGCGACGATGGCGCCGCCCACCAGCGCGTATACCAACAGCGCAGCCGCAGCCAAGGCGGCGTACGGGCGAATGCCCTTCATGCCGACGCGCGTCAGTTGATCCCGCTGCAGCCACATGCCGTACGCCGAGAGCAGCGCCCCGGGCACCACAAAGACATACCGCGAGAACTGGGCCGTAGTGGCCTCCCACTGCAGCACCCCCCACCCGGCCTCGCCGGCGGCGATCGTCACGCCGACGATGATCGCCACCCAGCCCACGATTGACGCAACACTGAATGCAGCCAGATGCCGGCGCGTCCATGGCACCAGACGCAACCCGAACTGCAGCAGGAACAGCACTGCGATCGTCTGCAGTACGGCGCGCACCAACTCGAGAGTCTGGATGACCTCGGGCGCGAGGTACGTGGACTGAATGGGGATGAAGACGAATCCCCAGATGACCAGCGCCTCGAGGAACGCGAACGATGCCAACCAGATGAGCGACGAGGTGAGCGTGAGACGCGTTGCGCGCCGCCGTTGTAGCCACGCCGCGAACCCAAGCGCGAACAGCACGAGGCCGTGCGCGAACACGATCACGGTCTCGTTCTGCTGGAAAAAGGTCTCCACGCCGCCGGGTGCGGTGGGTCGCCCTACGAGTCGGCGAGCGCGCGCAGACTAGCGCGCAGCGCATCCAACGACTCTTGCTGGGCCGCGTGCACGATCTGCGGCTCCTCGACCAGCGCTGCGCGCTGGACGTGGGACAGACGGTTGGTCACGTATGGATCGGCGATGACGTCCTCCAGCGAACGCCCCTGCTGCAGCTGGCTGACGACGTACTGCACAAGGCGCTTGTGCCCGGCGTTGTGGTCTCCGAGCAGGCTCGTGATCTGGTCTTGAATGCTCATGCGTATGCGTCCATGGTCTGCGCCGCGAGGATCGGGCCGAGCGCGCGTAGGCGTCGGATTCGCTCCTCCATCGGCGGATGGGTCGAGAACAACTTTGAGACGCCGCGCCCGTGGAGCACGGCGGTGAGCGCCGCCATGAGCAGCGCGGCTTTCTTGTAGTTCCAGCCCATCCTCGCGCCCGATGTCATGCAGTCCCCCCCGACGAATCGGTCACGAGGAAGAGCGCCCCGCGCGCCTGTCAGTATAGGTGCGTACATGGAGATCACCCGGCGACCGAACGCTCTGCGTTGGATGGGCCTGGTCGCGCTGATCGCGGCCAGCGCGCTCGCGTTGTCGGGGTGCACCGCCGGTGGCGACCAAGCCCAGCAGCAGCACGAGGCGGAGCCCGCCCCCATCGTCAGCGTGCTGCCCGCACGGCCAGGGCTCGCCCCGGCAGGCCCCGTGAAATCACTCACTGCAGCGAACTACCCCACGGCGGTGCTCGGTCATCCCGACGCCCGTCTGACGGTGAGCCTGGGCCGGGCCGGGTTCCGGCGCGGGGCATGGCGCACGTGGACCGGCCCGAACGGTGCAAAGCTGGTGGCCGTGGTGGCCCTGTGGAAAGACGGCGATGCTGCTGCCGGCATCAACGGCACCGCGACCAACGCCATCGTGCCCGGCGGGACCGCTTGGACCCCATCTCAGTTCGGTGGATCGCAGGGCAAGCGCGACACCAACGCACGGGTGCTCGCGGTGATCGTCGGCAAGGTGTCGCTCTTTCTGCGGGCTGTGGGCCCCGTAAGCGATGCGACGGTGCTGCGGCAGATGGATCTCATGTTTCAGTCGGCGGCGGGCGAGGATCGTCAGGGAGCATCAGCCAATGGGTAGGGATCCGGCACCCATCGGCATTGAGACCCAGCGCACCTACCGGGGTCGTGCGTGGCGCGAGGGGGATCCCGAGGAGCATCGGGGGCTGCTCGAGGTGAACACACAGGAGCGCGCGGTGATCATCGCGTCGCTCAACTGCTCACCCGTCGAGGAGACGGATCGCATGACCGAGATGGGCGAGTTGCTGCGCACAGCCGGCGCCACCGTGGTGCACCGGGCCGTGCAGCACCGCGACCGACCCGACCCGCGCCTCTATCTTGGCCGCGGTCGGCTGGATGAACTGGCCGAGTGGGTGAAGGAGCACAAGCCCGACGTGGTGGCCTGCGAGGGCGATCTGTCGCCCGGTCAGCAGCGGCACCTCGAGGACGCGCTGAAGGTGCGTGTGGTTGACCGCACGGGGGTCATTCTCGACATCTTCGCCCTGCATGCCCGATCGGCGGAGGGCAAGCTGCAGGTGGAACTCGCGCAGATGGATTACTCGTACTCCCGCCAGGAGGGTCTCTGGCAACATCTCGAGCGTCTGGGCGGCGGGGTGGGCACGCGCGGCCCGGGCGAGAGCCAGCTCGAGAGCGACCGCCGCCTTATCCGTTCGCGCATGGGCGTGCTGCGCAAGCGTCTTCGTGACACGGCGCGCAGCCGCGACATCATGCGCGAAAAGCGCTTGGCATCCGCGGTCACCCGTGTGGCGCTGGCGGGGTACACCAACGCCGGCAAGTCGAGTCTGATGAACGGGCTCACCGGTGCCGATGTTGACGTGGATAACGCCCTGTTCGAAACCCTCGATGCCACCACGCGCGCGTTCTCACGCGACGGAATCAAGGTGCTGGTGTCGGACACCGTCGGGTTCATCCGGCACCTGCCCCACCAGCTGGTCGAGTCATTCCGGTCCACGCTCGATGAGGTGCGCGATGCCCACCTCATCCTGCATGTGGCCGACGCGTCCGAGGACGACGACGGCCGAGCCGCCCGGGCCGCCGCGGTTGAGGAAGTGCTCGACGAGATTGACGCGGGCGAGGTGCCGCGACTGCTGGTGCTGAACAAGTGCGACCTCTTGGACGACGAGGACGTGGCCGCATTGCGGCGCCAGTACCCGTCGGCGATCCTCACCTCGGCCCGCACCGGTGTGGGCCTCGACGATCTGCGCGAACGGTTGCTCGCAACCGCCCGCGCCCGATGGGACCGCGTGGTGCTGGACGTGCCCTACGCCCGGGGCGACATCATCAGCGCCATCTACGCCCACGGCCGCGAGGTGACTCAGGACGTCGGCCCAGAGAGCACGGTCATCACGGCCCTGATGCCCCCTGTGGACGCCGTGCGAGTGCGGGCGCTGCTACTGCAACCGCGGGGCTGACGCCCCCGGGACCCTGCGTCCCTAGCCCGACCCCTCCGGGCGTCACACGATCACACCACGCACCGACGCATGGGGTTATCGAATGAACACCGGTGTTCCGATCTGCACCCTGCGGTACAGGTTCTCGACGTCGACCATGTACATACGGATGCAGCCATGCGAGGCGGCGGTGCCGATGGATGACGCGACCGGGGTGCCGTGCATGCCGATAGCCGGGGCGGAGGTGCCGATCCAGCGGGTGCCCAGTGGATTGCCGACGCCCGGCGGGACTGGCCCAAGACCCGCGGCCCACGGCGAATCCGGCGGGAACCACGTGGGGTGCATCTGCTTCACGATGACCGCGTAATTGCCTGTGGGCGTCGGGTACGCCGGCTGGCCCACGGCCACGGGATACGTGCGGACGCGCTTCGCACCCCTGTAAAGCCGCAACTTGAACTCGCGACGCACGATCACCACCACGCTGCCCACCGAGGTCTTCCGCGGAGCGACGGTCTTCTCGGGGAGCGCGTACGGCGTGGCCGGGCGTGCGCTCACGAATGCCGGGCCGAGCAGGGCAACCGACTTAGGGATGTCAATCGCGTACCCGAGCTTCGCCTTGGTGACGACCGGGCGGAAGCCCCGACCGAGCCGCACGGTCGCGTTGAGTGCCGGGATGGCGTTCCGATGCGCGCGCCATCTCAACACATTCTTCAACTTCGACGTGATGATGGACTCCTCAAGTGGCACGTCCAGCGGGGTGCCGGGCACAGGCACCGCCTGGAGGGCGGCGATCACGGCGGCATCCACGGCAGCCTTGTACCCCACTGCATCGGGGTAGATCTGTAGTGCCTGCCCACGGAATGTGAGCGCCAACGGCGCACGACGCCCGGCCACCAGATCGTCCAGCACCTTGCGCTTCGCATCCTGAGTGCTGAGACCCGAGACGTCGAGTCCGCTGATCGACACGCCGGGCTGAATGATGCCCTCCGGAAGCGGAGCGGTCTGGGCGGATGCGGCCATAGGAGTGGTGGCGACGATGACGCCGATCAGAGCGGCGCGGACGAGGGTTCGTTTCATCCACGGCATCCTAATGTCCCGAGTCGTAAGTTACGTGGCAGTTCCCGGCTGCATCCCATCGCGATGCGGCGTCCTTTAGCAGCCCCAATATGCCCGATATTGGGGCTGATCTGCGTCCTTGCCTCGCGGGGGATTCGCTCGGGAACTGCATACGAACTTACGACTCGGGACACTCGCCGCGCACGTATTCGGCTGCGGACGGCCGGGGTTCCTGTGCGGATCGTGTTCATGCGCCGACGGCCATGCAGGGTGAGGCCGCTACGGCGACGTATTCTCCACGCAGCGTGAACGCAACTCCTCACCACATCGAGGCGACCATCGGCACAGACCCGAATGAGATTGCGTCTGTGCGGGAAGCCGTGCACGACCTCGCCACGCGCGCTGGGTTTGCGGATCGGGCCGATGACCTGGCACTGGCCGTCAACGAACTCATCACCAATGCGCAGGAGCATGGCGCGGCCCCCATCCACCTGGTGGGTGACGCCGACAAGGGCGTGCACGTCGCGGTCACCGACTCCGGTGGGGGGTTCGACTGGGGCGAGGCCATCGAAGACCATCCGCCTCGTCCATACGCACGACGCGGTCGCGGGTTGTGGATCGTTCGCCAGTTGGTTGATCGCGTCACGGTCGAGCGCAACGACGACCGCTCAACACGTGTGCGTATTGACCTGACCCAGCAGGCGACTGGGCAAGCCGACCGAAGGCAGCAGACCGGGCACTAGCGCCCCCCTGCGCGAGCGCCGATGCGCTCAAGCCACTTGGCCGCCTGGTGCCTTCGCCGCTCGAGGTCGTCCGCGCTCGCCTCGCTGACGCTGCGCACCTTGCTCATACGGTTCAAGTCGCCGTTCACCTGGGCATGGGTCATGGCCGCGGCGGCGGCAATAGCGCGCACCATCAGCGCGTTGGCGTCACGCAGCATGCGACGACGCTGCACCGGGGTCAGCCCTCGGTCGTCCGGCGCGTGCACCTCAAGATGCGGCGCGTCCAGCAACTGCAACTCGAAGCCGTCCTCGTCCGGCGCATCGTCATCTAACGATCCGAAGAGCCCGAGATGCTCATCGGTACGGTGCACAACCACCTCGCCCGACGGCGTGGCGGACACGGCACAGAACAGCGACATCTGCTCGTCCTCGCGTTGAGTCAGCACCTCGTCGCGCAGTCCGTCACCCTCGTCCCCGTCCCCCGCCGTCTTCAGGAAATGCCGGCGCTCCTCGGCAATGCCGATGGCGTGCGCACGCAGGCGCGGGTCGTCGGGCATGAACATGTATGACGGCTGGCGACCGTGGCCCGGCACCCAGCGCACGATGCGTCCCACGGCCTGCCGGAAGAACAACTCGGTGGTCGTGGTGGTGGCATAGACCGCCACGCGCAGGCGCGGGATGTCCACGCCCTCACTCACCATGCGCACCGCCACGAGCCATGGATCACGCCCGGTGGCGAACGCCGAGATCCGCCGCGATGCATCCGGGTCGTCGCTGGTCACCACCACCGCCTTCACCCCGAGGCGTTCGCGGATGATCTTCGCCACGCCGCGGGCGTGGTCGCGATCCATCGCGATGACGAGCCCCCCGGCGTCGGGGTGTGTCTGCCGCACCTCTCCCAGTTGGACATGTGCCTGCGTGAGCGCGTCGGGCAACCACTCGCCCGATGCATCGAGTGCCGTGCGCAGGCGCTGCGACGCCAGCCGCGGTTCGAGGGCGTCGTCGAACGATGCTGACTGCGCGCTGCCGTCGGGGCCGATCCACTCCATCTCGCCACCGAGGCGTGGGAAGTACACGGGGCGCACCACGCCGCCATCAGCCAGCGCCGGCCCGTAGCCGTACTCGATATCGGGCTCGGCCTCGCCCCCGTTGTCGTAGTGCACAAATGGGATGGCCAGGCTGTCGGATCGAAATGGCGTGCCCGACAGACACAACCGCACAGCGGCGGTCGCAAATGCCTTTCGCACGCCGTCACCCCATGCGCGCTCGTCACCCGCGTGGTGCATTTCGTCAAGCACGGCGAACGACCCGGCCGCGATATCAGCCACGGCCAGCGCCGACTGCGCCACCTGCTGGTAGGTGGTGACGATGCCGTGCACGTCGGCCGGCAGCGGCTCACCGGCGATCCACGCCGGGTCGAGGTGCAGTCCGAACCGCTCGGCCGCCGCGGCCCACTGACCCTTTAAGTGCTGCGTGGGCGCCACCACCACCAGCCGGCGCCCCGGGTGCGCGGCCAAATTCTGACGGGACGCGGCGAGGGCGAAGGTGGTCTTTCCCGCCCCCGGCGTGGCCACCGCGAGGAAGTCATCGCGATCGCGAGTGGCGAACGCATCGAGCGCGTTCTTCTGCCATTTGCGAAGACGGATGGTTCGGGTGCCGGCTGCCACGAGCGCAGGAGGCTAACCGGGTTCAAGGGGTCGTCGCAACCTCTGTCGGCACGACAGTTAGGGAGTGGGCGAACCCGCCTCGGCCCCAAGGCCGCCCACGCGGATGACGTCGCGCATCGAGAGAATGCCGACGAGCTCGGGACCCTCGAACACGAGCACATGGCGAACACCGTGGCGCACCATTTGATCGGCGGCCTGGGCCAGCGGCCACCCGGGTGCTGCGCTGATGAGGGCTCCGGTCATGTGGTCGCCCACCAACTCGACGTCCACGTCCTGCCCGGCGGCAATCGCCATCAGCAGATCGCGCTCCGTAATGACCCCCGGGCCAGGCAGCGCGGGATCCATCACGACCGACGCGCCGGTGCGGTTCTCGATCATTCGCTCGGCAGCCTGGCGCAATGTGTGCTCCGGGCCGACCATCGCGTTGAGCGGACTCATGGCATCTTTAACCTGTTGCATTCGTCGATTGTGTCAAACGGCACAATCCGCGTCAACCCGCGCCGTCGCTCCGGGGCGCTACACTGCGCCGCTGCTCATGGAATGACCTTGGAGGGTGAATGCTCTACGGACGCCGCCTGGATGACGCGCTCGAGCACGTCGACGGGAGCCGATACGCGCTGGTGCACGCGGTCTCAAAGCGCGCACGCCAGATCACGATGTGGCTCACGGCCGACCCGGCCGAGTTGCGTTCCGAGGATGCGCCGCCGCCCGCACCGGGTGAGTTGTCGTCGCGCGACCCGGTCGCGCTTGCCGAGGCCGAGATCTTGGCCGGCGACGTGGCCGTGCACTGGGACCCGGATGGCAGCCCCGAGGAGCGCGAACTCCCCCAGGCCACCGTGTTCGAGGCGGACCCGCTGCTGCTCGAGATTGACGACGATGACCTCTTCGGGATTGATGACTCGCCGGCTGCGGGTGCCACCAGCCTCGCCGAGGCACTCGAGGCGGTTGCCTCCGGTGAGGCCACCACGGTGGAGGCCGTCGCCGACGCCAGCATTGTCGTGCTCGGCGAAGAGACGGTGGATGAAATCCTCGACGATGACGACGCGGACGACGCGGACGCCGATCTCGGCGGCGACACGAAGTAATGCCACAGCGACGGTGACGGCCCGATGACCACGGGCCTCACCGTCGCGGATTTGGCGCGCAACCCCCTCGAAGTTGCGCGCGCACTGCCCGTCTGGCAGCGCGGCGATACCGACGAGGCCGTGGCGGCGACGCTCACTCTGGCGGCGCGCCAGTTGCACGCACGGGCGCCAGTGGTGTGGGCATGGGCCGGACACACGCCTGATGACTGCCCCGTGTGGATCCTGCCGGTGCATGCGTCCGCCGCGCGTGCCTTCGCACCGCGCGCGCCCGCTCGGGTGCTCATCGGCATGCTGCGGGCCGCCGTGGAGGCCGGCGCCCTGGTCGGTGCCATCAGCCTGTTCGACTGGCACGGGCTCGTGCTGCTGCCCCTCCCTGGATTGGATGATGAGATCGCACCCCTCGCCCTGGCCGATGCGCTGCCTGATGCCGGGGCCGTGGTGCTCGCACCGCTTCCCACATCGCTGACGCTCCCGGCTGAGGGCATCCACCTCGTGGGACCACCCGATTCAATGGATCACAACGATCCGCTCACTGTGCTGGCACAGGCGACGTGGTCACATCCCATCCGAGTGGCGCTCACTCTGGCCGACCATGGTCAGCCAATGGACGCCCCGGCTTACCCCGCCGGGATCGTCGCCGAGCTGCGCCGGTGGGGCCTCGCCGGCACGCCGCCACCGCCCGGGGCGTGCAGCCTGGCCGTGGAGGACGACCCGTGCCCACGCCGACGTCACGCGCGCATCGCGCTGCGACGCCTTTTACGCACGGGGAAGGTGGGCGATCAGCACCACACGGACTTCGTCCATCTATGCCGCGGGGCCGCTGCCGACGACCGCGGGGACGCCTTTGCGGTGGGCGAGGCGCTGGTACGTGCCGGACTGCTGGGCGAGAAGCAGAGTGTTGGCCAGCGACACGTCTACCTCCGTCGCGAGGCGCTGCCCGACATCCACGCGTTGATTGACCGTGGTGACACCGCCGACCCGATGCTGGTAGATGAGTGGACAGCGCCGGCGCCAGGCATGGCCCCGCCCGCGTAGCCGGCGAGCTAGGTTTTGGTGGCCGACACCGTGACGGTGACGGTGGGCAGGTCGGTGACCACCTGCAACTGCGTCGGCACATCGGGCCCACCGCGTGCCAGGTAGCCCAGCAGGCCACCAACAATGAGCGTGGCGACGGCCACGGTGATCGCCACGCTGCGGCGCACCATGCCCGGCTGCGTCTGTGAGCCGGGACGCTCACCGCGCGCGCGGGCGGTGCTGGGCTCTGGCTGGTGCGTGCTCATCGGGCGACGGCATCCTTGGCGTTGCGGGCCCAGCGCGCGAATGCGGCGTCGAGGGCCACTGATGGGTCCCATGCCTCGGGTGTGCCGGGCGCGGTGCGCTCGGCCACCTCGAAGAACCAGCGCGACGACCCCTGATAGGCCACCTGCAGGTCGCGTAGTGAGTAGGTGCTGCCCACCCGGCGGCGCAGCTCGTCTTCAACAGCCGACATCACGCGCAGCCGGGCGTCACGCGTCGGGGATGCCTCGCCGACCCGTCTCTCGCCAGCATCCCAGTCGAACATGGACGCCATGATGGCGGGCTCCACGCCCCTCACGACACAGGCTCCGCGCAGCATGTGGTGGGCCAGTCGGCGCCGCTTCGCTCCATGATCCAATCGCCCACCGGGGTACCGCCCTCGGCCAGGGCGAACGCCAGATGCGCATGCAGACATTTGACGTGGTCGGGGTTTCCGGATCCGGCCACGCGATACCCGGCGTGCGCGGCCGCATGCCGAGTATGGGCGTCGGCGAGGGCGCCGGTCATGTCAGGGTCCATCTCGAGCATGCGCACGCCACCGTTGGCCTCCAGGCGACTCACCGCGGTGACGAGAGACCGGCACGCCAGCCAGTCGCGCGTGGGGAACGGGTGGCCGTCGGTATCCACCGGTGCATTCTGGATGACGGCGGGGCCGCCGTGGGGGCATCGCACGGCCACGCGGAACCCCGCGTGGGGATCACGACCGATGAGTCGCCGGATGGCCTCGACGTCAGCTGACGAGACCGCTGACGAATCCCCACACCCCGGTTGATTCGGCATCAGCGGGCTTCGACGGTGGCGTGGGGCGGGTGATGCCACGCACCGCGTACGGCGTCTCCCCGGGGCGCACCATGCCCAACTCGCGCGCACGGGCCTCCAGCACCCGCGGCTCCGTAAGCGCGCGGATCTTGGCCGACAGCACATCGCGCGTCTCGCGGGCCGCGATCAGGGCCACCTGCTCGGCGTGCAACTGCGCCTTCTGCGCCAGATAGTCGCGCACCGGGCCGATGTAGGCCACAGCGATTCCCACGAACAGCCCGACGATCAACAGCTTCTTGAGCAGCGCCGCACTCCCGTGTGCCGCGAGGTCCCGAACGAACCCCGTCGGCGACGGGGTTCGCCGTGGCAGCCGGGGCTCCTCCCGCCGCGGTCACGGTCACGTGGACGTGGGGCATCAGTGGTGCGAGAAGGCCGACGGGCCCGGGTATGACGCCGCCGGGCCAAGGCGCTCCTCAATGCGCAGCAGTTGGTTGTACTTCGCGGTGCGCTCGCCGCGGGCCGGCGCGCCAGTCTTGATCTGACCGGCGCCCGTGGCCACGGCCAGGTCGGCGATGAAGGTGTCCTCGGTCTCGCCCGAGCGGTGGGAGATGATTGATCGGTAGCCGTTGCGCGTGGCAAGCTCGATGGCCGCAAGCGTCTCCGACAGCGTCCCGATCTGATTGACCTTGATAAGGATGGCGTTGGCCACGCCACGGTCAATACCCATCTGCAAGCGCGCGGTGTTGGTCACGAACAGGTCGTCGCCCACCAACTGCACGGTGGCGCCCACACGGTCGGTGAGCAACCTCCAGCCATCCCAGTCGTCCTCGGCCATGCCGTCTTCGATTGACACGATCGGGAAGGCATCACACAGGTCGCCCCAATACTCGGCCATCTCGGCCGACGACAGCACGCGGCCCTCGCCTTCGAGGTGGTACGCACCGTCCGTCCATAGTTCGGTCGTGGCCGGGTCGAGGGCGATGGACACATCTGCGCCGGGGGCATAACCCGCGGCGGTGATGGCCTCCATCACGACCTCAAGCGCCGCGCGGTTACTCGGTAGGTCGGGGGCGAAGCCGCCCTCGTCGCCCACACCCGTGCCGAGGCCGCGCTCACGCAGCACACCCTTCAGCGCGGCGTAGACCTCCGACCCCATGCGAAGCGCCTCAGCGAAGGTACGGGCACCCACCGGGCAGATCATGAACTCTTGGAAGTCCACGGAGTTATCGGCGTGGACCCCACCGTTGAGGATGTTCATCAGCGGCACGGGCATGCGGTGGCTCTGGGCGCCACCGATGTAGCGGTAGAGCGGCAGACCCGCATCGGCGGCGGCGGCCTGCGCCACGGCCAGCGAACACCCCAGAATGGCATTGGCGCCCAGGCGGCTCTTGTTGGGCGTGCCGTCGAGCTGGGTCATGGTGCGGTCCACCGTGGCCTGATCCTCGGCGTCGAGGCCCACGAGGGCGCCGAACAGTTCGTCCTCCACGTTGGCAACGGCCTTCAACACGCTCTTGCCGCCCCAGGCCGACTTCTCACCGTCGCGCAGCTCAACGGCCTCATGCATGCCGGTGCTGGCCCCGGAGGGCACGGCGGCGATGCCGATGGCACCACTCGCCAGCTCGACCTCAACCTCGATGGTCGGCTGGCCGCGCGAATCAAGAATCTGACGGGCGTGAACGCGGGTAATCTCGGACATTGCGCCTTCCGGGTTGGTGGTGCGCGTACTCGGCGAGCCTACCGACCGCGAACGTGCCGGTACCACTCAAGCTGGGCATCGGGTCCGAGTGACTCGAAGTCCTCCCCCGCCTGGGCGGCCATGACCGCCGCGCCCTCTACACGTGCACGGAACCGGACCGCCGCCGCCCGCACCGCGATCTCGGGGTCAACGCCGGCGGCTTGGGCCACCGCAACCGCCGCGAAGATGACGTCCCCCACCGCGTGCTGGCTTGGAGCGACGCGCCTCTCTCCCACCTCCTCGTGCCACTTGTCGAACGCGGCGGCAACGTCGGGGAATGTGAAGCCGGCACTGCTGGCGCGCTTCTGCGTCTTGGCCGCGTAGGCCAGCGCGGGGAGGCCTGGAGGCAGCTCGTGAAAGATGCTCTCGTCCGGGCGCTCGGCACGCTTACGCTGCTCCCAGATGTCCACGACGGCGTCGGCATCAGACGCCGTCTGGTCGCCGTACACGTGCGGGTGACGGCTGATCAACTTGTCGGCCTGCCCCCGCGCAACGGTGGCCAGATCGGCGTGGCCATCCTCTTCGAGCAACGCGGCGAGGAACACCGACTGGAAGAGCAGGTCGCCGATCTCATCGGCTTGGTGCGCGGGGTCGCCAGCGGCCACCGCCTCAGCCACCTCGAACGCCTCCTCCACGGTGTGGGGCACGATGCTTGCAAGCGTCTGCGCGCGGTCCCACGGACACTCGGCGCGAAGGCGGGAGGCCACCACGGCCAACTCGGCCACCCGTGCACCAATGGCCCGGGCACGCAACACATCGCGGGCCGGCAGCGTGTGGGCGTCGGGATGGGCCGCGGCAACTGCGTGCGCGATGGCATCGGGTGCCGCCACCACCGCATCGGCGGGCACTGCGCGCAGGTCGTCAGGAAGCACCTGAGTATGCCGGCCCAGCATCAGCGCCACGGCGGCGTCCAGGGGCGGCGCGAACACGGTGCCCCTCGCTGCCGCAACCGCTTCGAGCGCAAGCGCGGGCACCCCGTCAGCCTCGCCCGGACCCAGAGCGATAACCCGCATCACCGCCTAGCGTCCCGTGGTGGACGCCGGCTTCAGAGAGTCGTCGGCATAGCTGATCTGCGGCGCGTACTGCGTCAGCAACTTCTGCCGCCACTCGGCCTCGGCCTTGCCCTGCCTCATTTGCGTCTGCTGGGTGATGATGCCCTTCTCGGCCTCGCTGCACGGGATGTCACGGGCCCCTGTCACCTTCACGGTGATGATGTGCCAGCCGAACTGGGTGTGCACGGGCTGCGAGATTGCAGCATCGGGCAGCGAGAACGCCACCTTCGCGAACTCGGGCACAAGGGTGCCCTTGGTGACGGCGCCAAGGCTGCCACCATGCGCCTTCGAGCCGGGGTCCTGCGAGTACTGCTTGGCCAGCGCGGCAAAGTTGGATGTGGTGACCATGGCGCGAATGCGATCGGCCTCGGCCTCGGTCTTCACCAGGATGTGCGACGCCTCGCGGCTCCCGGCCTGCTTGAACTCCTGTGGGTTTGCCTTGCAGTAGGCCAACGCCTGGGCAGCCGTGAAGGCGATGCTCGGGGTCGCCCGTGCGAGCAGTTTTGGCTGCTCGAGGTCGGTGCGTACGATCCGCTGTGCGTCGGCGATTGTTATGCCCGACGTCTTCAGGAAGTCATCGAACTGCGCGCGGTTGCCGCTGAAGTTCGTCGTGATGATCTTCTTGAGGCCGGCGGCCACCATGGCCGGCGACACAGCGCAGGGTGCCCCGCACTTCTTCGCCTCGATACCCACGATGCGCTGAAAGATGAGCGACTCAAGCGCCTGCCGCTGCATTGCCACGTACTGGTCGCTGCCAGGTTCTGGGAAGGGCTGCTTCTGCTGTTCGGCGGCAGACTTCTGCTGATTGACCGCGCTGTCGAGCGCCACTTGAGAGATGGTCTGCGTGCCCACTTGGGCCGCGCCACCATCCGAGACCCCGCCGCCACAGCCGCCGAGGCCCACGAGAGAGAGAGCCGCACCCGCCGTGATTACGGGGATGGCGATACGAAGGCGCGTCAGCACGAGGCGAGACGTTACCAGTGGGCGGGTGGGTGGGGCTTAGGCGCCGCCGGGCATGTCGTGGTCGTGCGTGCGCCGCATGTTCCACCGCAGGCGATGATCTTCGAGCAACGCGCGGTAGTCGAGGCGTATGACGAGCAGCAGCAAACCCACCACAATGGACACGGCAACCGCGACCGACCACGGGCCGATGGCATCACGTAATTGGTTGGCAAGCGCGGCGGCGGCAATACTGGCGCCCCCCACGGTGATGGTGTACCCGATGGTCCGACCCAGAAACACCGACACGGCCACCAGCCACAACTCCACCCGCATCAGACCAGCAACGACGAAGAGCACGCCACCAGGTGGCGGCGATGCGGCCAGCAGCACACCCACACCGAGGTTGCCCGCGGCGTTCTCGAGCTTCCCATGCAGGTACTCGAGGTTGCCGCGTGACCACCGCCCCAGAATGCGCTCACCCGCAACGCGCGAGATCGCGACCAGCCCCACGCGCCCCACCATGGTGCCCACCGCCCCCACCAGAATCGCAGGCACGAGGCGCAGGTCGTACTGCACGACCATGTACGCCACCACGATCCACGAGGGGAAGATGGGAAACGGGATGAGCGCGAACCCCGCCGCGATGGCTGCCAGCACCAGATAGGTCATGCCACCGACACCGGATTGATCACCACGGCGAGCGCCGCGATGGCTGCCTCCACCCGCTGGGCGGGCTCGGACGGGGCGGGCACGCTGATGAGGTTGTCCACGGTGGAGTAGAGCGCGCCCTCCACGCCATCGCGCAGCGCACGCATGCCCGTGGAGTCGAGGGCGATGGGACCAATGATGACCCGACCCGACCGCGCTGCCGCCCGCCGCGCGCCGGCCCGACGCATGTGCAGGCGCAGACTCTGCACCCGCACGAGCGCATGCACCGGCTGCGGCAGTTCGCCGAAGCGATCCTCGATCTCTGCGGCGATGCGATCGAGCGACTCGACGTCGGGGGCTAGGGCGATTCGACGGTGCAGGTCAATCTTGGCGGCCTCGAGGGGCACATAGTCGGCCGGGATGTACGCCGACACCGGGATTTCCACGCGCACCTCGTCTTCGGGCGTGGGGTCGCCGCGCCCGGCGGCGATCGCCTCTTGCAGCATCTCCACATACATCTCGAAGCCCACGGCGGCCACATGCCCGCTCTGCTCATCACCCAGCAGGTTGCCGGCGCCGCGAATCTCCAAGTCGCGCATGGCGATGCGCAGCCCGCTGCCCAGTTCGGTGTAGTCGGCCACCGCCCGTAGGCGGGCCGCGGCCTCGCGGGTGACCGATGCGGCATCGGGGTAGAACAGGTACGCGTGCGCGGTGATGTCGCTTCGTCCCACCCGCCCACGGATTTGGTAGAGCTGGCTCAGCCCGAGCATGTCGGCGCGCTCCACGATGAGCGTGTTGGCGCGTGGTATGTCGAGGCCCGACTCGATGATGCTGGTGGCCACCAGCACGTCGGCCTCGCCCCGCACGAACGCCATCATCACGTCTTCGAGGGCCGACTCGTTCATCTGCCCATGGGCGACGGCCACACGGGCGCCCGGCACCATCTCGCGCACACGCTCGGCGGCGGCGTCAATGGTCTCCACGCGGTTGTGGAGGTAAAAGGCCTGACCCCCGCGCTCCAACTCGCGCCGCAACGCCGGGATGATCACCTGCTCATCAAACTCGCCAACGTGCGTCGCGATGGGCCGCCGTCCGGGTGGGGGCGTCTCAATGACGCTGATGTCACGCAAGCCGGACATGCTCATTTGCAGCGTGCGCGGGATGGGCGTGGCGCTTAAGGCCAACACATCCACCTTCAGCCGCAACTGCCGCAGGGCCTCCTTCTGCGACACCCCGAAGCGCTGCTCCTCGTCCACGATCACCAACCCCAAGTCCTTGGGCTGCACGTCCATGGACAGCAGGCGGTGCGTGCCGATGATCACATCGAGCTGCCCCGACTTGTACCGCGCCAGCACTTCCTTGATGTCCGCCGTGCTGCGGAAGCGATTGACCATATCCACGGTCACCGGCAGGTCGTCGAAGCGCTCGCGGAAGGTGGCCAGATGCTGCTGCGCCAAGATGGTGGTGGGCACCAACACCAACACCTGCTTGCCCCCCGCCGCGGCCTTGAATGCGGCGCGCATGGCCACCTCGGTCTTGCCGAAGCCGACATCGCCGCACACCAGGCGGTCCATGGGCACGGCACGCTCCATGTCCTCGGCCACCTCGTCAATGGCGCGCTGCTGATCCGGCGTCTCGCGATACGGGAACCGGCGTTCCAACTCGCGCATCAGGTCGTCGTCGGGCGGAAAGGCAATGCCCTCGGCGCGCCCTCGGGCCTCGTAGAGGGAAATCAGTTCACCGGCCAACTCGCGCACAGCCGCCCGGGCACGGGCCTTCATCGTGCCCCATGCCTTGCCCCCCAACTTGCTGAGAGCCGGGGTGCTGCCGTCGGCACCCACGTAACGCGACACCTTCTCGAGGTGATCGTGGGGCACGTACAGGCGGTCGTCCCCCGCAAACACGAGCGCCAGATAGTCGCGCGTGACGTTGGCAACGGTACGGGTCTCGAAGCCCTCGAGGCGTCCGATTCCCTGATCCTGGTGCACCACATGGTCACCGACCTTCAGGTCCAGGAACGACGCGATACGGCGGCCGGCAGTGAGCGGCCCGCGGGCGCCCGCACGGCGGCGGCGGATGAGTGCGCCATCCGGCACCACCGACAGACCGAGGTCGCGGGACACGAAGCCGCTGCGAAGATCGAGATGGGTGAACGCCACGGAACCCTCAGCCGGAACACGGCCATCGGCCTCCATGATCTGGGGCGTCACGCGGCTGAGCAGATGCTGCGTGCGCTCCATGTCACCGCGACGCGCGAAGCACACCACCAGCCGCAGACGATCCTTCGACAGCCGCGCCATCTCGGCCTCGGCCTCGGCCATGCCCCGGGTGGCGAACCGCGCCTCGCGCACGTCGAATGCCGGCGCCACGTGCCCCCCAGGCACCTGTAGGTCGAGCACCGACAGGTCGTCGAGACGAGCGACCAGCACCGACGGGTCATCCAGCGCCCCGGCCGCGGCCTCTTCCTCACGCCGCTCAATGGCCTCGCGCAGGGCACCCTCGTACTCCGACGGCTGCAACCGCACCACACGGGCCTCACCCGGACCGGGGTCATCGAGTGGGTCCACCAGCCGCGCGTCGTCGGGCTCGGCCGCCGCCCAGATCTCCGCGCGCATCAGCGGACGAATGGTCTTCTGCGTGAACGGCGAGAAGGCACGAAGCGACTCGATCTCGTCACCGAACCAGTCCACGCGAATGGGGCCGTCGGCGGTGGACGGGTACACGTCCAACAGCCCACCCCGCACCGCCATCTCGCCCCGCTCCTCCACCTGGGGCACGCGCTCATACCCCAGCGCGGCCAAGCGGTCCACGAGGTCGTCCATGTCAACGCGATCACCGGGTGCCAGCACCACCACCGTGGCGCGCTCGGCTGCCGCCGGCACGCGCTCCATCAATGCGGCCGTGCTGGCAACCACCATGTGCCCCGGGGTCCCGAGCACTCCCAGCGCGCGAGCGCGCAGACCCACCAAATGCGGTGACAGCCCCACGGCACCACCGGCCATGGCACCACGCGACGGCCAAAGTGCCACGTGCGCATGACCCATCAGGGTGCCGAGGTCGGTGGCCAGATCGCGGGCCTCCTCATCGCGGGCCGGCACCACGAGCAGCGCGCGTTCACTGCGCCGGGCAATGGCCGCGATCACCACCGCCCAAGCCGGACGTCCAAGCGCCAACTGGCCGGCCCCGTGCCCGGCGAGCAGACGGTCGGCGGCCTCCCCCACCGTCCCCGAGGCAAGCACGAGCTGGTCGAGCGGCGTGGTGCTCATTCGGTCGGGCCCACCACATCGTCGTTCGTGGCGTCGTCGGCCGGCACTGGGCGCCGCGCCGCGCGGGCACGTGCGCGCTCGCCTGCGGGGCGCGCATGGAACCGCGCGATGGCGTCATCCATCCCGTCCGCCAGCACGGCCTCGGCCATGGTGATGGCACTCGTAATCAGGGCATCCACCTCGGTCGGCGACTCATCAAAGGCACGCAGTACCCACGCTGCCTCATCACCGCCGAAGTCCGCGGGTGGTCGGCCAACGCCCACGCGCATGCGTAGGAAGTCGGGGCTCCCCAGCCCGGCGATGATGGATCGAAGTCCGTTGTGGCCGCCATGGCCCCCGCCCCGCTTGCCGCGTACCTCGCCAAACGGCACGTCCATATCGTCGTGCACCACCAGTACCTGGTCCGGCGCCGCGTGCAGCGTGCCCGCGGCGGGACCCACCGAGGAGCCCGAGTCGTTCATATACGTCGTGGGAATGAGCAGGGCCACGGGCCCGTGCGGGCCGCGGGCCTCCGTGTAGTCACCGGCGTAACGCCCGGTGAATGCCCCGGCGCCCAAGCGGGTTGCCAGACCCTCCACCACGCGCTGCCCCGCGTTGTGGCGGGTTCGCGCGTACTTCGCACCTGGGTTCCCCAAGCCGACCACCAGACGGACCGGCGGCACCTCGGCTGCCGCGTCCGCCACGAGCCGCTACGCCTCCCCGTCCCCCGACTCCCCCTCTGCGGAGGCGTCGGCCTCGTCATCGGACACCCCGATGCCCATCTCACCCTCGTCACCGAGGTCGGTGTCAGCCAGAGTCGCGCGAGTGATCATGATCGATGCCACGCCCATCTCGGCGTCGGTGACGATGGTGACGCCGGTGGGGGCAACCAACTCACCCACGTGTACTGAACCGTTCATCTCAAGGTCGGTGATGTCGTGCTCGATCGAACGTGGCAGGGTGTCCGGCAGCGCGCGTACGCGCACCGTGAGCGCCGTCTGGTCCAAGATGCCGCCCTCGCGCACGCCCGCGGGGGAACCCGTGAGAATGACCGGCACATCGGCCTCGACCTCGACGGTCAGGTCCACCTGCTGCAGGTCAATGTGCGTGATCTCGTCGCGAACCGGGTGGCGGTCCCACTGCTTGAACAGCACGGTGCGCGGCGCGTCAGAGTCAATGGTCAGCTCAACCACTGCAGAACGCACGCCGCCACGACCGATGAGGCGACGCACCTCGTACTCGTCCGCCAGAAACGAGAGCGAATCGCCACCGGGCTGGTACAGCACGCCCGGAAGCTTTCCGGCCTTGCGGAGGCGGCGCGTCTTGGCGCTGCCGAACTCGGTACGTGTATTGACGGTAAGAGGCACGTGCTGCGACATCGGGTAAAGCCTTCCTGGGTGGGTCTGGACCGACGCGAGAGGATAGCGACTCAGCCGCCATCTCTCACCCCAATGCGTTTATACAGCCACCGGAGGGGCTTCGGCGCCCACCAGTTCCACCCCCCCAATAGAGCCATGAGCGACGGCACGAGGAGGGCGCGGACGATCGTTGCATCCAGTAGCACGGCCAGCGCCGTGCCCAGCCCGAGTTCCTTGATGATGACGATGCGCGAGGTGGCGAATGCCCCCATGGCGATGCAGAACAGCAGTGCCGCGGCTGTGACCACCCGGCCTGTGCGCTGCAATCCAATGGCCACCGACTCCTGTTCACCGGCGCCGCCATCGCGCACCTCCTTGATGCGCGACAGCAGGAACACCGCATAGTCGGTGGACAGCCCGAATGCGAGGGCGCCGATCAGGATGGGCTGAGTCAGATCCAGCGCGTCCACCGACGTGTACTGCAGCGCACCCTCCAGACGTCCGTCCTGGAAGATGAGCACCAACACGCCAAGGGTGGCCCCCAGCGTGAGCAGATTCATGATGACGGCCTTGATGGGAAGCAGCACCGATCCGGTCATCAGGAACAACGCGATGAGGGTGACCAGCACGACGACGAGGACAGCCCATGGAAGGTGCGCCCCGAGGCTGGCGCGCTGGTCCACGAACAGCGCGGTAAACCCGCCGATCAACACCGGGTACGGCACCTGCGTCGCGTGCAGGGAATTCACGAGGTTGATACTGCGCTGGTCAAGCGGCCGCGTCGTGGTGAAGACGCTCACCTGCCAGATGCCCTTGCCCAGGAACACCGGCGGCCCCACAGACAGCACGTCGGGCATCGCGCGCACATCCTTGGCCCACGAGGCGATATGCGTTTGGGCCTGCGTGCCCTTGGGCGCACTGAACGTGGCAAATACCGGCGAATAGCGATCGTTCGGGAAGTCTCGGCTCAGGGTCTCGTCCACCTGGCGTGACATCGCCGTGGTCGGCAACACCCTGGAATCGGTGGTGGTGAAACGAATGCCAAGCGCCGGCAGCGCGAGCAGAATCATGACGGCGCCGCTTGTCACGGCGACCATCACGGGCCGGCGCATGACGAACCGCGACAGCCGGTACCACCCGCCGCGCTCTTCGATGACATCCGCGCGCTCACTACGAGCACGCCATCGCCGGGGCGCGAGAGCGTTGACGCGGTGCCCCAGCAACGCGAGCACGGCAGGGAGCACCCCCACCGCCACCACGCCCGCCACCAGTGCCACCAGCAGTCCGCCGAGGCCCATGGAAAACAGAAAGTTCTGCGGGAAGATCATGAGGCCCGCGAGCGCGGCACCCACGGTGATCGCGCTAAAGATGACGCTCTTGCCGGCGGTGCGCATGGTCGCCGAGAGCGCCTCGAGCCCCGGCCCACTGCGAGCGATCTCCTCGCGATATCGCGACACCATCAGCAGGCTGTAGTCAATGGCGAGACCAAGGCCGAGACCCGTCACCAGATTGAGCGCATACACCGACACGCCGAAGATCTTGTTGACGAGGCCGAGGAAGAAGAAGCCGCCGAAGATGACGAGCGCTCCCATGATGGGGGGCAGCAGTGCGGCCACCAGCCCGCGGAACACCCACAGCGACACGAGAAAGAGCAGCGGGAAGGCGATGAGTTCCGCACGCAGCAGGTCCTCTCCCACGATCGTGCTGGTCTCGGCGGCGGCGGTCCAACCGCCACCCACGCGCACGCCCTTCATGGCCGAGAGCTCGTCCCCCAGGCGACGTGCGGCCACCTGCGCCTGATCGTCATCGACGTCGCCGAAATAGGCCACCACCGTCGCCAGGTCACCGCCCTTCGACACCAACTCCGGTCGCCCAGGCATCGGAGCGGCCACCCTGGCCACGTCGGCGTCGGCCTTCATGGCCTTCACGACCTTCGACACCGTTGCCCGCCCCTTGGCAGACCACACCTGGGCACCCGGGTCCACCACCGCCACCACCGACGGCACCGCGGAGGCACCCGTGGCCGCCACCACCTGGTCATGCGCGCGTAGGGACTCCGACCGAGGATCGTAGAAGCCGCCGGATGACAACGATCCGATCAGGCTCGTGCCGATGCCCAATGCCGCAGCGCCGATGAGCACTGCGATGATGATGACCCTAACGGGGTGGGCCTGCGAGACCCGCGCGACGCGATCGAGCATTCGTCACCAGCCTACGGCAGCCGCGCCTGCCTGTCGGCAAGGAACGATCGGGCCGACCCGGTTCGCGTGATCGTGCGGCGAATTCGCCCGTACTGCCGGTTGCCCGCGTCACGAGGGCCGCGGCTTACCCAGCGGTGCGTCTTTCCGTACAAAACCCTCAGGAAACCGTGGCGGGAGCGCACGGGCTCGAAGGCCCACCGTCGGACGCGGGGCACGAGGCAAGGGTCGTGATCTTCGGAACTGCGCCACGGCGGGTGGTGCGCCCGATCGCGATGAGGGTGGCCGCGACGTCGTCCGCGCGGTTCCCCACCAGCAACCGCTGTTGGGGATCGGCCCGGTGCACCACCACGTAGCGGCCGGGCGGCACCGCGGTGATGTCGATGTATTGAAACTCCAGATACGCGGCGTAGTTGTCGACGTACCCGACGTCGATACCCATGCGCATGCGCGTGAGACCCGGCAGGAACCGACCGCAGTTGTGATTGATGATCGGCGCGGACGGCGTTCCCGGAACAGTCGGCGCAACCGTGTACCGACTGCCGAGGCAGAAGCCGATCTTGTGCCCCACCGCCACGCTGCGTCCGCTGGCCGGGTCGTGCAATCCGAATGCTTCGAACCCCAGCCAATGCCAGTGGTTGTGGCCGAAGGGCGTGTACTGCATGCCGCCGACCACGGGCACCCGCACCCGCGTGCCATCGGCCTGCGCGATCTCCTGCTGCACCCTCATCACCTTCTGTGAGCCGATGCGCCCACCATTGAGGATCAGTGGCCCCTGCCCCACGTTTCTGGTGGCCGAGGCGAACGTGAGCACCACCCGGTCACGCGGTGCAACGCGTGCGGAGATGTCGTACGGGGGCATCTGATGCAGGTCGGGGAGCAGCGCTCCGTCGCTCACCAGACCTCCCACCGCCGCCGTCATCGCACCGGTCAGGCCCAGCATGCACCCGGCGACGATTGACACGAAGATACGGCGGCGGCGTGCGGATACTGGCGCCATTCGCACAGGGTATTGCACCATCGCCGGGCCTCGATCACATCCGGCTGGCACGATCGCGCGCATGTCAAGCGATGATGATGTGATGGTGCTCGTCGAGATCCCCGGGGGATCTCGCAACAAGTACGAAATGGATGAGGCGACCGGGCGCATCACGCTCGACCGGATGCTCTTCACCGCCATGCGGTACCCCGCCGACTACGGGTACATCGAGGGCACGCTCGCCGAGGACGGCGACCCGCTCGACGCCCTCGTGCTGGTGGGCGAGCCCACATTCCCGGGGTGTTGGATCCGAGCACGCCCCGTTGCCGTGTTCCACATGAGCGACGAGAAGGGCTCCGACGAGAAGGTGATCCTGGTGCCGCTGAAGGACCCCCAGTGGTCGGGCATCAACGACATCACCGACGTCAACCCCAACCTGCTCAACGAGATCGAGCACTTCTTCACGGTGTACAAGGACCTAGAGCCGGGCGAGACCAGCGTGCGCGGGTGGGGTGACCGCGGCGAGGCCCTGGACATCATCCACGCCTGTCGCGAGCGGGCTGGCTCCCTCGACTAGTTGGGCCTGATGAGGTTGACCGCTGATCCGGTGGCGGTGTCGCGATTGTGCCACTGGTGGTCCATGCAGCAGAAGGGGGCGGGTGCGTTCAGGCCAGCTGCGCACGTCGCGGTCTCCTCAGAACGTGGCGTACGGCGATGCCATCGCCATCGCTTTCGATCCCCGCGCCCCACACCGCCGGAACCTCAGGACGCCACGATGCGCACCCGGCCAGTGGTGGTGCGACCGGTGGCGCCGTTACGGGGCACCATACGCACCCGTACCACGACCGAGCGTTTCGACGCCACCATCTTCTTACCGTAGGAGGTGAGGGCGATGGTCTTGGTGCCCGTCCATCCGCTGGGTGCCGACGCCCTGAGCGAGCCGATTACCTTCCAGTAGCCCTTCTTCGTCGCGGTCGTCGGCACCCAGTACCGGAGTTGTATGGTCATCACGCAATTGGCCGCGGCGGACCCCCGGCACCGCACCGACGGCTTCACCTTGCCCCTGGACACCTTGAGTTTCACCGGTTGCGCACCTCGCAGGGTCAACGCCATGGGTGTGGTGGTTGCAATGAATGTGGTGGGTGTGGGCGCCGTCTGGGCCCCGGGCGCCGGGGCAGGTATCGGCACAGGTGCCGGCTGGATCGCTGCGAGGGCCGCGGCCACGTTCAGGCGGCCTCCGGTGACGGTGATGCCCTGCAGCGACGACATGGGCGTCACCGTTGACAGCAGCGCCTGCCGAAGTTGCGCCACGGTGAGTGACGGCTGGTTCGATAGCAGGAGGGCCGCCGCACCAGCCACGGCGGGCGTAGCCATCGACGTACCGCTCTTAATCCCGTACTCACCCCCCACGGGCTCGGGGGCGACGCACGAGACCTGCGGGTCGGCGATGCGCACATACGATGGGTTGGCGCCTCCATATGCGGTGCCGGGGGGACCCGTCACGCGAAACCGCAGATTCATGTTCGACTGGCCATCGAAAGCGGTGAGGTCAACCATGGTGTTGTACTCGAACAACCCGCTGGTGCTGCCTGACACCTCCATGAGTCCGTTCTGCCATGCGCCGCCGTTCGGCTTGGCATCCACGAACAACCGCTGTGTGACCAGATCGAGGTTGAACTTCATGGCGAACTCCATGCGGCACGCGGTGCCAGCAAGGACCCCGAGTGGCGGCGTGACGAGCGTGGCCTCGGTACCAGTAACTGTGGCGATGAGGTCTGCCGAGGTGTAGTCCAGCGACGAGGTGGGCTGCTGCTGCCAGAGGCCAGTCGATACCTGCGTCCATCCGCCCGCCTGGGGGTTGAGCAGGGGCTGGGAGAAGACGCTGAGGAACGACTGCGTGGTGCTCTCGATGTCCGAGCCGGGCGCCCCTAGGTCCACCATGGTGGCGCCATAGTTGGAGAACGATGAGATGCCGCCAGCCTGCGTGATTGAGGCCACGCAGATGATGTTGGCGTTCGGGAGTGCACACGGGTACAGGGGTGCGACATCCACGTTGGCGGCGTCATTGCCCGCCGCCACTACGAACAGCGTGTTGGGGTACGCAGTCACCACATCGGCGAGCGTTGAACTGTAGCCACCGCCGAGACTCATATTCACCACGCGGGCGCGACCGGCCGCATACGCGGCACCGGCGGCGATGTCCACGTCGGTACCCGACCCGGTCATACCCAGTACGCGCACCGGGATGATGCCTACCTGCCAGTTGACGCCGGCCACGCCAAGGCCGTTGTTACCCACTGCACCGATGGTCCCCGCCACGTGCGTGCCGTGCCCCTGCTGGTCGGCCCACGCGCTGGACGGGGTGCCAACGAAACTGCGCCCCTCAGCGGCCCGCAGGTTTGCCGTGAGGTCGGGGTGGTCGGGAGCCGCCCCGGTGTCCACCACGCCCACCGCCACGTCATGGCTGCCGGTCGTCACATTCCATACCGACAGCACGTTGGCGTCGGCACCCGGACCGGCAAGCCCCCACACCTGGCCGAACAGCGGATCGTTCGGTGTGGCCTGCGTATGCATGATGCCCACCGGATCGGCCCAGCGAACCACGGGGTCGCGCTCCAGCCGGTCCGCGGCCCGCGCGGGCGACGTGCCGGGGGGCACGGTGACCACTCGCACGCCCGGTACACCCGGAACAGCGCGCGAATCGCCAAGCCCCACACCGCTCAGTGCGTCGGTGCGCTCCATAGCGGTGGTGCCCGGGTCGAAGCGCACCGCCACGCGAGCGTCCTGGCCAAACGTGACCACGGCGCCGTGGGCTGCTGAGGCTGCCAGCAGCATCGCGCCCAAGGCGCTGAGGGGAAATCGCATACGCATCAGTCGAGAATACGCTCGAGCACAGTGCTGATTAGAACAGTTGGTTCTCGCCCGCGAAGATCTCCGACACCGACTCGTCACAGAAGACGTTATGCACCGTGTCGGCGAGAATACGGTCCACCGACAGCACCTGGATCTTGCCGCCGACCGATCCCTCCTGCACCTGGATGGTGTCGGTCACCACGATCTCCTCGATCACGGAATCTTGCAGTCGGTCGTACGCCTTGCCCGAGAAGATTCCGTGCGTGGCAGCGGCCAGCACCTTGGTCGCACCGGCCTTCTTCACCACGGCGGCACCAGCGCACAGAGTGCCCGCGGTGTCGATCATGTCGTCAATCAGCAGTGCGGCCTTGCCCTTGACGTCACCGATGAGGAACGTGATCTCGGCCTCATTGTGCTCGGGGCGCTGTTTGGCCAACACCGCCAAGCGGGCACCCAGCTTCGCCGCGAAGTGGTTGGCCAACTTGGCGCGCCCGGCGTCGGGTGACACCACCACCAGACCCTCGGGGAAGTCATCCGCGAACTGCCGCTCCAGAAAGTGGTCGGCAAGGATGGGCGTGGCCGTCATGTGATCAACGGGAATCTGGAAGAAGCCCTGAATCTGCCCGGCGTGCAGGTCCATGGTGAGCACGCGGTCAACGCCCGCGGCCTCGAGCATCTGGGCAATCAGCCGGGCGGTGATGGGTTCGCGCGGCGAGCTCTTCTTATCCTGACGCGAGTAGCCGTACCAGGGCATGACGGCCGTGATGCGGTGCGCCGATGCCAGTTTGGCGGCGTTGATCATGATGAGCAACTCCATGAGCGACTCATTCACCGGGGTGCTGGTGGACTGCACCAGGAAGATGTCGGCGCCCCGGATGCTCTCCTCAAACCGCACGTAGATCTCGCCATCTTCGAACCGCTTGATGATCACATCGCCCAGTTCGATGCCGAGTCGGTCGGCGATGCGGCCGCCTAGTGCCTTGCTGGACGTGCCGGCGAACACCATGAGGCGCTTGGAGTTGTCGCGGTCAATGCTCTTGACGCCCATGATCAGTGTGCTCCGGAATCGTCCTTGGCGGCGGCGCGCTTCGCCTTCGCCTCGGCCTTGGCGGTGAACCCGTCGATGTTGCTCTGCCGGACGCGGGCGATGCCCAGCGCGCCCTCGGGAATGTCCCCCGTGATGATGGACCCCGCACCGGTCATCGCGCGGTCGCCGATGGTGACCGGCGCCACCAGCACGCAGTCACTACCGGTCTTCACACCGCTGCCCACCGTGGTGCGGTGCTTGTGAAACCCGTCGTAGTTGGCCGTGATGTTGCCCGCGCCGATGTTGGTATCGCTGCCCACCTCGGCGTCGCCGATGTATGACAGATGCGGCACCTTGCTGTTCTCACCCAGCGTGGTGTTCTTCATCTCCACATAGGTACCAGCCTTGCTGCCGTCAGCCATCGTGACCCCCGGGCGGAGGTATGCAAATGGCCCCACCTGACAGCCATTGCCCACAGTGGATGACAGCACGTGAGCGCTCACCACCGTGGTGTCGTTGCCCACAGTGGCGTCCAGCATCAGCACGTCCGGCCCGATCTGGCAGCCCTCGCCGATGGCTGTGGTGCCCCGAAGCACGGTGCCGGGCCACAGGGTGGTGTCCTGCCCCACGGTGACGCCTGCGTCAACCATGACGCGCAACGGGTCGGGCATGGTGACCCCGTCGGTCATCAGGGCCTCGCGCAGGCGCGTCTGAATGGCGGCCTCGCACTGGGCGAGGTGCACACGGGTGTTGATCCCCTGCACCACGGTGGCGTCGGGCGCGATAAGGGCACCGATCTCACCGTGGATGGCCGTAAGGACGTCGGGCAGATACATCTCGCCCTGGGCGTTGTTGGCGGTCACCGTCGCCAGTGCCTCGACAAGCGCGACACGGTCGAACGCGAACAGGCCGGCGTTGATCTCGCGCACTGCCAACTCATCGGGGTGCGCGTCACGGGCCTCCACCACGCGCACCCCGCCCCGCTCGCGGATGACCCGCCCGTAGGCGCCACCATCCGACAGGATCGCCGTGACCATGGTGGCCGCCCGGCCGCTGTGTACGTGGTCGCTGATGAGGGCGTCAACCAGCGCCGGGTCCACCAGCGGCGTGTCGCCGCACATCACCACGACGGTGTCCACATCGGAATCGAGCACATCGAGGCCAATGCGCGTGGCGCCGCCCGTGCCGTCGCGCACCGCCTGCAGCCCGGTGCGCATGTCTGCAGGCAGACATGCCACGACCTCCTCGCCCTCGGGCCCCAGCACGACCACAACGTGGGTGGGATCCACACCCTGCAGGGCGTCCAGCGCCCACAGAATCATGGGCCTACCCGCGATGGGGTGCAGGACCTTCGGGAGGAGAGACCGCATACGGGTTCCGTGACCCGCGGCAAGGACGATTGCGCCTGTGCTCATCTCGCTGGCCTGATTGATTTACCTGGTTGGGGCGGGAGGATTCGAACCCCCGATCGCGGGACCAAAACCCGCAGCCTTACCACTTGGCTACGCCCCATCGCGCCGCCCGAGGAGGGCGCGCCGCAGACTACCAACAGCCCCGGCCTACGGGTTCGGCCTACGGGTTCGCCCGCATGACCGCGCCGTCGCTGGCCGACGACACGAGCGTGGCGTACTTGGCCAGCACACCGGTCGCGTAGTTGGGCGCGGGACGCGTCCACCCCGCCAGACGCTTGGCGATCTCGTCGTCCGAGAGTTCCACGTTCAGTTCGCGCGCCTCGACATCCACCACGATGATGTCGCCCTCGCGAATGGCCGCGATCGGGCCGCCGCGATAGGCCTCGGGCGCCACGTGCCCCACCATCAGGCCATGGGTGGCACCGCTGAAGCGGCCGTCGGTGATGAGGGCCACATCGTCACCGATGCCCTCACCCACAATGGCCGCGGTCACGTGCAGCATCTCGCGCATGCCGGGGCCACCGGCCGGGCCCTCGTAGCGGATGACCACCACGTCGCCGGCCACGATGCCACCGGCCTTCACCGCGGCAAACGCCTCTTCCTCACGCTCGAAGATGCGAGCGGGGCCGCGGTGCAACAGGCGCTCGTGGCCCGCCAACTTCACCACCGAACCCTCGGGTGCGAGATTGCCGTGAAGGATCGCCAGACCGCCCGTGGCCTTCAGCGGGGTCTCGATGGGCACCACCACGTCCTGCCCCGGCGCCTCGTTCACGTCGGCGGCGATCTGCGCGATGGTGCGGCCGTCCACGGTGGAAGCGGTGCCGTCAATCTTCCCCTGCTTCAACAGCTCGCGCATCACCAGGCCAGGGCCACCCGCGTTGAACAGGTCAACGGCCACGTACCGGCCACCGGGCTTAAGGTCGGCGACGATCGGTGTGCGCTCGGCGATGGCGTCGAACTCGTCAATGGTGAACGGGATGCCGAACTCGCGGGCGATGGCCAAAAGGTGCATGACCGCGTTGGTTGACCCACCCGTGGCGGCGACCGAGGCCACCGCGTTGTCAATTGCACGACGGTCGACGATGTCGTTGGCCGTCACGTTGTTGCGCACCAAGTCCATGATGAGCTTGCCGGTGTTCTCTGCGGCCGTGCCCTTGCCGGGGTCGGTGGCGGGCACCCCGTTGTAGTCAACCGGGGACAACCCCAGAAACTCGCACACCATGGCCATGGTGTTGGCGGTGAACTGACCGCCGCAGGCACCCGCACCCGGGCATGCCACATTCTCGATGGCCAGTAGTTCGTCGTCGTCAATCGTGCCGGCGGCGTGTGCGCCAACGGCCTCGAAGACGTCCTGCACCGTCAGGTCGCGGCCCTTGTACACGCCGGGGGCGATGGAGCCGCTGTAGAGGACGATGCCCGGGATACCCAAGCGACCGAGGGCCATGACGGCGCCCGGGATGGTCTTGTCACAGCCCACCAGACAGACGACCGCGTCGAACGAATGGCCACGGCACACCAGCTCGATGGAGTCGGCGATGACCTCGCGGCTGACGAGGGACGTCTTCATGCCCTCGGTGCCCATCGAGACCCCGTCACTCACGCTGATGGTGTTGAACTCCATGGGGGTGCCGCCAGCCTTCTGGATGCCCACCTTCACGTGCTTGGCGAGGTCGCGCTGGTTGATGTTGCACGGCATGGTCTCGATCCACGTGGTGGCCACACCGATGATGGGGCGTGCCAGAGCCTCGTCGTCGAAACCGATGGCCTTGAGCATGGCCCGTGCCGGGGCCCGGTCGGGACCGTCGGTCATCACCGCGCTCTTACGCTTGGCGGGGTCGGTGGGCTGCTGGTACGGGTTCATGGTCATGCCCGCGACTCTACCGGCGATCCGTCGGTGATGACGTGCAGAAGGAACTCGGCCAGGACATCCGCGGCCTCCTCCGCCTGTGTGCCCAGAAAGTGGTCGGCGCCCTGCACCACCACCAGTTCCCCGCCAGCGATTGAGGCGAGCCAGTCGGCCAGCACGGCAGGGGGTGTGAGGTGGTCATTCTCGGGGTGCACGATGGCGATGGGCCGCCCACCGAGCGTTTCGGGCATCGATGCGCCCGGGGCCACGAGGGCCACCGCACACACGCGCGGATCGTGGGCGGCCACGTTCACCGCACACCACGCGCCGAACGAGTAGCCCGACAGGGCAAGGGGCGTTTCGGGTGGCAGGGCATCCTCCAGCACGTCGAGCGCGCGCGTCATATGTGATTCGCGCGTGCCGCCGAACCCCGGGTGGGGACAGACCCCGGGTGGGGACAGACCCCGGGTGGGGACAGACCCCGGGTGGGGACAGACCCCGGGTGGGGACAGACCCCGGGTGGGGACAGACCCCGGGTGGGG
>Ga0105052_10000865_pt1 | contig 41580 bp, 39 predicted proteins | sample FRY03_FD_78094 | JGI IMG/M metagenome (GOLD analysis project Ga0105052, IMG submission 78094) | Freshwater microbial communities from Lake Fryxell liftoff mats and glacier meltwater in Antarctica - FRY-03 | ecosystem: Environmental > Aquatic > Freshwater > Ice > Glacier meltwater ... | reverse complement strand
TCTATGCTCTTCTTGAAGATGTCGTTCTCCTCCCAAAACGCAAGTATTTCGTCCGCCACTTCTGGCAGGTTCAATTGCTTGTATTCTGTGTATTTCTTAGCCATCTGCTTTTTTCAAAAGGAGCGCGAAGATACAAAACCGAGGGTGTTCCTAAGACCTAGATTCAGGCCGTAAGAATTGTTTGTTGATTCTTCGCTTTTAAAGCCAATTCTCTATTCCTCTTTTTTCGTCAGAATCAGCAAAAGGTCATCTCGGAATTTCAACTCCTTCGCATCTTTCTTTGACATCGGAACAGAAGTCCAATCCTGATTTGTGACGAGAATGCGCTTTTCACCACTGTTCGGCAACTCAAATATCACAGGCATTCTGAATCCTTTCGCCTCTGCCTTCCAACGGAATTCAACTGCTTTCTTAGCAATGCGATACTCAAGCACCGGAACTTCCGAAAACCTCAGATATTGATTGAAAAAAGAAGTGTAATCGTACTTGGCGCGGGTGTTTATGTAATTGATGGTTTCCTCACCATCTACTGTTTTGTGCTTGAATTCCTGTGCAATTCCCTTTAGAATGGAACGAAAAAGTGAGTCGTTGTTCAGTACATTTCGGAACGTATGAATCATCCAAGCGCCCTTGTAATACATGTCGCCACTATTTCCTTCCTGATTCAGGCCATAAACGCCATAGATTGGAGTTTTGTTATTGATGAAATTCCGCTGATAAATGAGGTAATCGAGCATCTGGTTGTAGCCGTATTTACACTCTACGAATACAGATTCTGAGTATGTGCAGAAACTCTCATGAATCCACATATCGGCAGCATCCTTCATGCTTACGCTGTTGCCCCACCATTCGTGACCCGTTTCATGAATGATGATGTAATCGAAATCCATTCCTTCGGGATGACGACCCAAATAGCCAGCCTTGTACTTATTTCCGTAGGCAATTGCGCCTTGATGCTCCATTCCCAAATAGGAGGTCTCAACAAGGGCATAACCGTCTTTATAAAATGGATAAGGGCCGAATGCTTCCTCGTAGCAGCGCATCATTTCAGGCACCTGTTTGAACTGCTCCTTGGCTTTTTCCAGATTTTCCTTCAGAACGTAGTAATCCAACTTGAGATTCTCGCCCGATGCGTTCTCGTAATTCTCTGTGAAATGTGCGTAATCGGCAATATTCAACGTGACGTTGTAATTGTTGATTGGGTAGGAAACCTTCCAGTTCCAAGAGGTTTTTCCATTCTCAGAAACGTTGCTTTCCAATTCGCCATTGGAAACACACATCAGCCCATTCGGAATTGTGCAACTAATGCGCATGCTGTCTGGTTCATCCGACAAATGATCCTTGTTCGGCCACCAAAGACTGGCTCCCGTTCCTTCACATGCAACACCCACAAATGGCTTTCCGTTTCCGTCTTCTTTCCACACAAAACCACCGTCCCAAGGTGCATTTTTGGCGGCAATGGGCGTGCCGTGGTAATAGACCAAAAGCACACCGTTTCCTCCTTTTTTCATTCTGTTGGGAAATGAAACGAAAACTGCATTGAATAATCTCGAAAAGCGAAGTGGTTTCCCTTTGAACAGGATGCTGTCAATCAGCATATTGTCGAACAGATCGATCTGAAGGCTATCAAAATCAGCTTCATTCTTAAAATGAATATGATTGACTCCGCGGATTGACCGTTTCTCGATATCAACATCAAGTTTGAGGTCATAATAAGTAACATCAAAGCAAGAGCGAATCGAAGAAAGTGTTCCGCGAAGCGTATCGGCCAAGGTGAATTCTTGCGCCTGCACAAGACTCGAAACGGCAAGAATTAGAATAAGTAAGATGTATCGCATGGAAAACAAAGGAAATAAAATATGGTTGTCCGCATGTTTCCCCAATGGATGAAATTCAACGTAATTCTCTACCTGTCAAGACCTAACAGGTTTCGAAAACCTGTTAGGTCTTGACATGGGCTGAGGATCTTGGGAAAATTGCGGATAAGCATTAAATAAAAAACGCTGCCTTCAGTATAAGACCAAAGACAGCGTTAGTATAAAAGTTAATGTGATTCTATTTCATAAACCCCTTAGCGCGCGCTTCTTTGATAGCTGCATCAGGGCCTTTTTTGGTGATGTTCCTAAGCCCGGAAGCTGAAACCTTCAATGAAATCCATTCTCCTGTTTCTACCAAAAAGAATTTCTTCTTGAAAAGATTCGGCAGGAATGTTCTTCTCGTTCTTCTTTTAGAGTGAGAAACGTTGTTTCCAAACATTACCTTCTTTCCTGTTATATCGCAGACCTTAGACATATCGTTTTGTACTTAGTGTGTTCTAAATTTCGGGGCTGCAAATGTAAACAAAATATTTTCTAAAACCAGCAACTTTAACTATCTAATCCTTTAGGACTAAAATCGACCTCATTTCTCCGTCTTGCGCAAACAGTCTTATTGCATAAGAACCGCTTGCAAGGTGCTGCAAATTAACAGATTGTTTGTTGTTGATGATTTGATGAGCCACCACTCTACCATCTAACGAGGAAACCTGAACATTGATTATCCCTTTAATTTCCCATTCGACACGAACGAAGTCGTGAAAAGGTATGGGGTAAATACTTAGGTCTGATTCAATATTTTCCGTCAAATTGGTGAGAAGGGCTGGGCAATTGGTTTCAAATTTCGGTATTGGGACGCAAGCTCTGCGTTTTTAAATTCAATTCGGCTGCTGGGTCAGATTTGAACGTATGTTCCATGAAACTGACAAGATAATGCCGAACCGAGGCAGTTGCATCTGTTCTTCTTATAGAACCTACCAACTGAGATGCCGTTTCATAATCTCCAAAACCAGCGTGACCCATGCCATCTATAAGAACCCAATAGCGGCATGTGGCAGACGTAAATTCATCGTAACCCTCTCGGCACTCTGCTGGTGTGCTATCTTCATCTTCAATTCCAGCAATGGAAAGTACATTACCTGAGTAGTTTGCGACATTATGTGCCCAAATACCTAGTATGCCCTGACTTGGAAATGAAGCGAAATACACAATGCCGCCAATTTCAGATTGATGATTTACTAGAAATGCCGAAGCTTGAACGCCTCCAAGCGAATGACCTCCAATTGCCACCGATGCCGGGTTGGCGAACGTAGACATCCAATGGTTGCCATCAGCAAGTTTATCAACATACCAATCGTAAGTATCTTGGTAAACCGCTCCGTTCGGAAATCCTCCAGTTGCACTGTTCACAAGTATGACAATATATCCGTAACTCGCTAAATGCTCTAGATATAGATCATAGGTATTTGCATTTATCACACTTGAACCAAAGCCATTGGCTCCAAGCTGAAAGAAAAAACTGGGAAGGTTTCGCCCACTTGGGCATCTGGCCTAAATGTGAATACAGTTGGATTTACAGTATTGTCTGACTCTGCAATAACCTGATAGCTCCCTTCTTGAAAGTAAGGCGAATCTATTGGTGTAATCTGAGCAAAAAGAGCAGAAAATGTAGCAAAATGAATGAGCGCCAGCAGTGCGTATCGTTTCATGCGATTGGTTTTTACGAATCGTTTAAACCCTAATAATTCCTTCATACGATGACTCAGTACTCAGACGTTTCTGAAATAGCTTCAACACGCCCGAAAACTCCAAAAGTTTGGTAAGAATAATCTATTCTTCAACCTCGCGGGAATGCGTTAGATTGTTTCGTAATTAATCCTTCACACATCTGCACGAAAAACCGCTTCGCTTGTAGATTCTTGTACGAAAACTTGCCGCGCTATTGTAGGTTAAGGTAAGGTAATTGGCCAATGATTCGCTATCGCGGCTAGACGACCAGAAAAGACCGTTTTTACCCATGTGGTCGAACTGACCTTCTTGAAAACGCATTCCGCCCGGAAGACCAGTAAACCCGCTGCTGTTGGATGCCGCTTCGTTTGGAGCTTCCCAATGCTGAGTTCCTGCTTCCTTCAGTCTTCCACCAGCAACATCATCAGCCGAGCCCAAATATTTTGTGAGAACAGCATATTCTGCATCAGACGCCACGTGCCAACCGGCAGGGCAAAGACCACGTGGGTCTTCAATGACAAACCAATTGTAAAGCTTGCCGTAGGTGCCATCGTTGGCATTGTCATTATTATACCAACAGAAAGCTGGGGTCAACAAGTTTTTCCATTGCTGGTCATCAGTTACCTGAGGGATTTGAGATCCATCTCTAAATTTTGAGGTTTTCAAATTCTCTCCCATCCAGCATTGCGAACCTATTGTAACAACCGAATAGTTGTTTCCATCAATATCCGTTACGGTTGTTGTTTCTCCACATCCTCCAGGAAGCTGAGTAACTACGATATAGCCATTTTTGGTCTCGCTGGCATCGCCTTGAGCGGTGGTGATTGTAAGGGTTACGTCAAATTCTCCTGCCGCTGTGTAAAGAATACCATCTGGGTCTTTTTCGGTTGAAGTAGCAGGGTCGCCACCTTGGAAAGTCCATAGATAACCAGTGGCACCGATGGAATTGTCTTCAAAATTCACTGCCTGACCAACTCCAATCTGAGTCTGTTCTGCTTCAAAATCGGCACCATAATCTTTTTCTTCTTCCTTGCATCCGACAAAAGTCATGGTAGCAAGGGCAAGCAATACGGGAAATAATCTTTTACTCATCATCTTTTGTTTAAGGGTTGAAGCCAAATGTATAAATGTTACGCAATAGTTAATCAATTTAAAGTCAACTGTTTTCGTAACATGTTCAGAGCGGTGTTGGCGCTAATCTCAATATTGCGTTCGCGGTTCTGACCAAATAAATATTTTTTAGCTGTCGTTCCGTGCGGGCCGGCAATGGCAATCCATACCGTGCCTACAGGTTTTTCTGCTGTTCCTCCGTTTGGGCCAGCTATTCCGGATGCGGAAATGGCATAATCCGTTTTCATTAGCGTTTTCACTCCTTCTGCCATCTGAATTACAACCTGTTCGCTCACTGCACCAAAATCAATCAGAGTTTGTGCAGAAACTCCGAGAGAATCTGTTTTTACTTCGTATGAATATGCAATTACCGAACCCAGAAAATAATTGGATGAGCCGGAGATGGAAGTGAGTTTGTGTGCGATTAAGCCACCCGTACAACTTTCTGCTGTGCTGACGGTTTTTCCCTGTTGGAGAAGCAGATTTCCTACAACAGATTCTATCGTATCATCATCAAATCCATAGACCAATTCGGGGATTAGTTGTGTAAGTTTATCTACTTCGGTTGCCAAAGAAGCGGCTAAAACAACGGCATCGGCACCAAAGGCGGAAAGCCGAAGGCGTACTCTTCCGGGAGAAGGAAGGTAGGCGAGTTTGATATGGGGTGGAAGTGCATCTTCCCAATGTGCGATGCGTTCTGATAGCCAGCTTTCTCCCATTCCCATGGTGAGGATGGTGCGGTGGAGGATGGTTGGCAACGCATAGGTTGATTGGATGCGCGGCAACACGTGGTCTTTCATCAAACCCTTCATTTCGTAGTGCACGCCAGGCATACTTACGAAGATGGTATCGTTTTGGGCGAACAACATACCGGGTGCTGTTCCTTGATTGTTCTGCAGTGGCTCGCAGGCAGATGGAAGTTCTGCTTGCAACCTGTTGAGCGGCCCCATCTGCTTGCCAAAACGTGCAAAAAACTTTGATATGTGCGCCTCAATATCTGAATGAAAGGTAAAACCACAGTTGAAGTACTTCGCCAACGCCTTTTTGGTAACGTCATCTTTTGTGGGGCCGAGGCCACCCGTAATTAATACAATATCAGAACGCTTTTCGGCATCTGCCAAAGCAACTGTAATCTCATCCAACGCATCGCTAATAGTGACGATACGTTCTACTTTTACGCCAATGTCGTTAAGTTGCTGCGCCATCCAGGCAGAATTGGTGTCAATAATCTGTCCGATGAGAATCTCATCTCCTATTGTAATAATCTCAGCCTTCATGGTGCGCAAAGAAACCACATTCGCTCGGCAATTGTTTACTTTGACGTAGATGCGGAAAGGCCTTACAATATCTTTAGTAGTTGTGGTGGTGATGCTACTGGCCATTGGCGTTTGGTTTGCCAAATTGCTGTGGCTAAAACCGTTTAGTATTGATAATTTCTTTGAGCGGGTGTACATCGAATTCCTTTGGGAAGATCCAGAGGCGTTAACGCAGACCAAGGTGTTGAGTCCTTTCGGGTTTTCGAGCTATGAGTGCGAACTGACAAATGTTTCTCCTACAGCAACACGCAGATTGGCCGAGGTTGGAAGAAAGAATCTCGCCATTTTGGAAGATTACGACCGCGCCAAGCTGTCTAAATCGCAGCAAGTGTCTTATGATGTGTTCCATTGGTTTCTTAAAACAGGAGTTGCTGCCGAGCCGTTCCTGTTTCATGATTATCCGATAACGCATATATCCGGTGCACACATAGAATTACCGCAATTCATGGCGTCATTGCCTTTTGATAGCGAAGCGGATGTAGAAAATTACCTACAACGATTGGATGTGGTGAACGAGAAGTTCGGTTCGGTGATTGATGCACTGGAAGAGCGGAGAAAACTAGGCGTTGTGCCCCCTACACACATCATTTTGAAGGCAATGAAGTTCTGCGATACGTTCTATGAAGCTCCGTTTGACGAGAACATATTCTATACTTCGTTTGTGAAACGGCTTGATGCCATGGAGAACCTTTCGCAGTGGCAGAAACAGGACTTCCTAGACCGCTGTGCCATGTCTGTACAGGAAAATGTGCAGCCTGCATACAAACGATTATCACGTTTTCTGTTGCAAATGGAGCGCAGCTCGCTGAGTATTGCAGGTGTTTGGCAGTTGCCCGATGGTGATGCTTACTATAAATCGTGTCTTTTGCATCAGACCACGCTTCCGCTAGACCCCGATAGCCTGTATGAGTTTGGGAAGTGGGAGATGAGGCGGTTGACCGGAGAGATGTTGATTCTTAAGAACCTTGCTGGCACGGTGAATCAACCTACGTTTAAGACAGACTCTCTTGGGCGGCTGGCTACAGTGGCTTATTTCGCTGATGTGGCCGATGGGATGATGGCGAAACTCCCTGCATACTTTAATAAGCTACCTGCCGTGCCGCTGAGTGTGCTTGAAGTGCCAGAATATCGTTCTCAAAACTCAACTTTTGCCTTTTATATATCGCCAAGGGGCGAACCGCTTACAAACGGAAAGCTTTACGTAAACACGTGGAAGGCCGACCACCTGACCAAACCACTTGCCAAGACGTATGCTTACCATGAGGGCATTCCTGGACACCATTTGCAGAAGGGAATACAGGTTGAGTTGAAGGACTTGCCCACCTTCAGGCGGTTTTTGCCTTTTACCGCTTACGCGGAAGGATGGGCTATGTATGCAGAACGTCTTGGCCACGAAATGAATGAGTCTCTTGATCCGCAAGACAGGATTGCGGTGCTGCAATCAGACCTTTTTAGGACCGCACGGATGATGACCGACATAGGAATACACCATAAAAAGTGGCTTCGGGAGCAGGCCATAGACTTTATGGTTGATAATGCTGGGCTTAGTGAGCTTGAGGCGGAAGACGAAGTAGACAGGTACATCGTATGGCCCGGACAAGGCTGCGCATATAAGGTGGGTCAATTAAAATTCCTCGAACTGCGGGAACTGGCAGAGTCGGAGCTGGGAAATGACTTTGATATTCGCGAGTTCCATGACGTTTTGATAGGCCAAGGAGCCATGCCGCTAGAAATACTGGAGAAAAGAGTGAAGGAATATATCGTTGAGCGGAAGCCGAAAGGCTAGGCTCTCAGCTTATCCAGTATTTGATTGAGGGTGCATGCCTCTTCTTCGGTAATGGGGCTGAATAGTTGGCCCATATCGTTGATTGGTGCATCTATCTGCGCCAGTAGTTTAAGACCTTCTTCGCTTATATGCACATCAACCAACCTTTTATCGGTAGCGCGTACTTGTCTTTCGAGCAATCCCTTCTTATGAAGGCGATCTACAATACGCGATGCGTCTGACATCTTATCTAACATACGACCACGAATACATGATGTGCTTAATGCCTTGGGACTACTGCCGCGCAATATCCTAAGTACGTTGTATTGCTGACTTGTAAGGTCGAATGGTTTGAGCGTTTCGCCCATTCGGTTGCGTAGCCATCCTTCTGTATAGATAATATTGACCAATGCCTTGTGTCGTTCGCTCAGAAATGCTTTTTCCTGCTTAATTTCTTCTTTTAAACCCATAGAATACTTGCTAACACTTTTGCAAAAACAACTCAAATATAGAAGCAATGTTCATTCCTGCATAAACAGGTGTCTTTCGTGGTCAACTAGTCTGCCAAGGGAATAGAAATAATGAACGGGTTGAATATCTGAGATGCATATAGCTTATCCTTATATACAAGGCCCGTGCTGGCAGCGCTCATTACCGTACCATTATCTAGGTAAAGCGTGTCCAACTGGTGTGTTTTCAGATCCATGGAATAAACGATGCAGGGCGTAGGTTCATCTCCATCCTTTACATGCTTTAGGAACTTGAGAAAATCGAGGTGTGCGGTGGTAACAAGCTTATTGCCGTAGAAAGTAATGTTGTCGTTTCCTTTCATGGTAGGATATTCCTCGGGGTGAGAAAATGTTCCATCCGCATTCATCTTATAGGATATGATGTTCTTCTCCTGTGTTCCGGTAATATAGATGCGGCCGTCCGCCACACCCACTCCATTTGCATAACGGAGCTTTTCGCCCACCTGTTGCCATGTTTCTCCATTAAAATGAAGCACATAGCTATGCTTGAGAGCCATCAGTTTTTCCCATTTACTATTGATCTTTCCGCTATCAATGCTTACAAAGATGCCACCAGCCTTATCTGTGCAGACATCATTTGGCGATACAATAAGCGGATTGGTTAACTGCTGCCTGAACACAACTTCCTCTGCCCTCAACTCAAATACGAGGATGCTCTGACGGCCTGCTGGCGGAAAATCTGCTGCATTCTGCTCGTGGTTAACCACATAGAGCGTTTTCACACCCTTTACCATGGCAATGTCTATGCCGTGTGGTCGTAATTGGATGGATGTGGGCAAGCCTGAAACCGCTAATTGCGTGATTTTTTGACTTTGGATGTCGAGCGAATAGAACCCATTCTTGCTATAATCTAATGTGCGCCTCTCCGAACAGGATGCGATGATGCGTTCCATTTCTCCAATTGTATCTAAGGCAATATCTTCTGGGCCTGGGGCTGTTTCGATGCGCGTGTAATCTCCTTTGAAGACGGGATATTTCTTACAGGCGTGAAGAGAAAAAAGAAAAAAGGAAAAAAGTATGAGCCTGACGGGGAAGAAGAAAAAAGAAAAAGGAAAAAGGAAAAATGTGGCGGGGGTGGAAACTTTGAATGCTGTGGTTTTCATCTAATTATGTAGTAATTCAATCTAAATAGTTGATAGCTTATCCTTGGTTGGCGCGCTTGGTTTGAGCTATTGGATAATTTTGCAAGTTAACGTCCGTTAGGGAGTAGAACTGAACAATGGTAAAGAAAGGTCTTCATACAATGATACTCGTGTTTTTTACAGCGTGGGGCATTTGTGTTGGCCAGGACACAACCAAAGTCAAGCTTTTGAAGGATGACCCCATCCTTGTGGCCCTCGATAGCATGGCCATGAACAAGGCTCTGCGCTCCAGTAAGTTCACAACAGACGTAAACAAGCTTAACAAGCGCAAGTATAAGCCAGAAGAGGTGCCAACATTTGATAAGGCGCACTACATAGCAGCTTTAAAAGAGTTGGATAAGGCTAGTCCGTTCGACCTTGTATACAATGAGTCGGTAATGGCCTATATCAACGCCTACCTTATGCGCAATCGCGACAAAGTAGGTCGTTTGCTTGGGCTTGCAGAGCTCTACTACCCGTTGTTTGAAGAAACCCTCGACCGCTATAAGCTCCCAATAGAGCTGAAACATCTTGCCATCATCGAATCAGCACTGAATCCGAACGCAGTATCTAAGTCGGGCGCCACCGGACTGTGGCAGTTCATGTACAGAACCGGTAAGATCTACGACCTCAACAGCACATCGTATGTTGATGATAGATCCGACCCGTACCAAAGCACCGTGGCCGCCTGCGAATACTTTAAATTTCTGTACGGAATGTTTGGCGACTGGCAAATGGTGCTTGCCGCTTACAATGGTGGGCCAGGAACGTTATTGAAAGCCATTAGACGTGCCGGAGGTAAGCGCACTTACTGGGAAGTAAGGCCATATCTTCCCCAAGAAACGCAAGGATACGTGCCCGCATTCATTGCCGTTAACTACATGATGAAGCACGCGGCCGACCACAACATATATCCCGTAAAGCCAGCCTTCTTCGACTACGAACTGGACACAGTAATGGTGCGCAGAGAGACCAACCTGAACACATTAGCCGCTGTGTTGCAGATACCAAAGGACGATTTGAAGTTTCTCAATCCCATCTTTAAGCACGACATCCTTCCAGAGAACATCAAAGGCATTCCGCTTGTGCTTCCAAAAAAGAAAATAGGCCTGTATCTCTCTAACCTCGAAGACTTTTACGAGGTAACAGAGCCGAAAGTGAATGAGGCCTACGCCAACCAAGGCGAAATAATGAAAGAAGTGAAGAAGACGCACCAAGTAAAGTCGGGCGAGACTTTGAGCGGCATTGCGGCCCGCTACCGTGTAAGTGTAACAGACCTAAGAACTTGGAACAAGCTCCGAAGCAACACAATTAACATCGGACAAAACCTTGTGGTGTTTGCACAAACGGTGGCAAAGAGCAGCTCCACCTCATCCTCCTCCGTATCAGAAAAGCCAGCGGGCGAAGCTCGCTACTACATCGTGCGATCGGGCGATACATTATGGGATATTGCCAAGAAGAACGGATTGAGTGTGGACCAATTGAAGGAATTGAACAATATCACTGGCAATTATCAGTTAAAAATTGGTGTAAAACTCAAGATTGGCTAGCATGAAATACGCTTACCTCCTACTCATCGTCTTTTTCGTCTCCGCGTGCGATGCCCCTCAAATGCCCTTACCGGGTATAACGGGCAAGGCAGGCGAGCTGGTTTTGGTAATGGACGATGCCTACTGGAACGGACCAGCCGGAGACACAACATTTGAGGTATTGTCGCAGCACGTATATGGTTTGCCTCAGGCAGAGCCCATGTTTAATGTGGTGCATGTAAAATCTTCTGCGTTCACAAAGATCTTTCAGAGCCACAGAAACATAGTTACCGTGAATATTGGCGATGGGCTGCCCACCAACATTCAATTGAAGACGGATGTTTGGGCCACGCCACAGGTGGCAGTAGAAATTACGGCACCAACGGTTGATGCGTACCTAGAAATATTTGCTGCCAACGCTTCGCGCATCCTTGGTCACATCCTCAAAAAGGAAGAAGAACGGATATTAAAGAGCTACCGCGCACAGGAAAACATGGATGTTGTAAAACCGGTTGAGGCCGCGTTTGGCGTAAAGCTTTCCGTGCCAAAAGGATACAATATTGTGCGGCAAGAAGAGAACTTTTGTTGGATAAGATACGAGACCGCAGACGTAACGCAGAGCATTCTCATCTATACAGAACCTTACACCAAGGAAAACACCTTCTCCCTTGCAGGAATGATTGAAGCAATGGACGGCTTCTCAAAAGAATTTGTACCGGGGCCTGATGCGGGCACCTACATGAGCACCGTTACTGAATATCCGCCCCGTTTGTCGGAGACCTCCATCCACCAAAAATACGCCAGCAAGCTTGTGGGGTTGTGGCACATAGAGGGTGCGCTTATGGGCGGCCCATTTGTGAGTTACTCCATGCTTGATGCAAGCGAAAAGAACGTACTGCACCTCCACGGTTTTGTGTTTGCCCCGGGCAAAAACAAACGCAACTACCTGCGTCAGGTAGATGCCATTATCAACAGCGCTGAGCTGCGCTAGACAAGCCTATTTTTTTGTGTTTTGAATGATATTGTTCTATACAATGAAGATCTATATTTGATCTAAATAATTAAACATCAACACATACATCATGAAAAAACATCTACTCTTTGCTGCGTTGCTCATTACAAGTGGCGCATTTGCACAAACATGTACGCCTGACGGCAACTTTGCTAATGCGGCTCCAGGATTATATCCTCATGGCCCACTAGGACCAACGTGTGAACTTATTGCTCCTAAGACCATCGTGAGTCTAACGGATACGACTGTTCCGAATGCCACTATTGGCAGCGTTACACTTTACATTACCCGTATGCGAATTAATTCTGTGACTGGCCTACCTGCTGGTCTTACGCTTAGTACAGATGTAATTGGCTCGGCAGATGTTAATGGTCCTTGGGGATACTGGAACAACACCGGCACAACGCCTAATCAAACATCAGCTATTGGTTGTGCTTACGTTACCGGTGCTCAAAACGCTTGGAATAATGCTGCTGGCGGTGGTCCAAATAATGATGGCGAATATCCATTGGTATTTGAGGTGGATGCATACGTTGCAGCTACAGATCCACCCTTTGCTCTTCAGTTTATAGGGGGTGCGAATTGGGTAAGTGCCATTGATCCAGGCGTTGGAGGAGGTGCTTTCTTTATTATGGATACCTTGGTGGTGCCAACAGATTACGCCAACATTACAGCAACCATTACGGGCGCGGCCAATGTTGATCCTGCTGCACAATATGCCTATTCGGTGGCCAATGATCCTAGTGTTTCTTACACATGGTCTGTAACTAACGGTACTATTGTTTCTGGTCAAGGAACAAATGCTGTTGTGGTGGAGTGGGCATCAAGCGGAACTATAGAAGTAGCCATGACAGATGGTGGCTGCTCTGGTACTGAAATGAAATCTGTTTCTGCCAACCCAACCGGAATTGACGAAGCTGCAGGAATCAACGCCAGCATCTACCCAAACCCAAGCAATGGCATCTTTGAACTTCGTTTAGACAACGCAGAAGCTCTGAATATCCGCATTATGGATGTATCGGGCAAGGTAATTCGTGCCGAGCGTTTGGCAGGAGCTTCTCTTTACACCACTGATATGACCGCAGCTAAAGCTGGCGTTTATATTATGGAGATTGAAACTGCTAGTGGCAGAACATTTAAGCGTTTGGTGAAGAACTAAAGGGCTCTTGATTCAAATTAAAAGGCCGACCCGAATCATCGGGTCGGCCTTTTATATTTTGCTCACTTCACCACCGTCAGCCGTTCCACATGCACATACGCCTCGGCCCTAAAGACCAAAAAGTAATTTCCGGCTGGCCAGTTGGCCGCTATGTGGATTGATCTTTCGCCATTCACCTTTTGCTCGTAAACGGATTGTCCCAAGAGGTTGCGCACTTCCAATACGCCTTCCACCCCACGTTCTTCAAAGGCGATGGTGAATTGACCCGTGCCGGGATTGGGGAAAACGCGGAAGCCCACATGCGCTTCTTCCTCCACCCCAAAGAAGATGGTTCCTGCATCGATTGTTACCATATCCGAACCACAGGCATTTATTACGGTCAAACTCACTTGATGCACCTGATTGTCGGTATAATAGTGGGCCGGAGGAAATCGTTCGATGGATGAAGTCCCATCTCCAAAATCCCAGAGGTATGCAACTCCCTCCGAAATGGATGAAAAGAAGAATTGGTTGACCTGAGGCTGCACCAAATGCATTTGCGCCACAGGCGGACAACAATCGAGGTTGTCGAAATTGGCTTCGAACTTAGCTTGCACGTAGTCTTTCACTGCAAAGATGGCATCTATTGAAGCATGAGGAGCTTGGCCCACCGTATCTCGCGCCCATAGCGCACCATAATGGAATGTTTTTATGGCGCCAAGTTCAAAATCAAACGGCCCAACCGACAACATGAACCTCCTATCAAACGGAACGTTGCCCGCAGTCTGTTCAGTCCACGCTGACTGGGGCACTCCTCCCGTTCCGAAACCTTGCGGGTCGGATGTACCAGGAAACATAAAGGCCGCAGGCGTTCCCTCATCGCACCCACCGCTTGGATGTCCGTTCGCACCATAGCACATGGGCTCCCCATCCATCCAAATACCACGCATATAGTTCTAGTAGTCCTGCCCAGTGTTCGGATTTTGAGTAGCAGGGTTTCCCTGCCCTGAGTTATTGTGAAATAGAAAGCGAGACATCATCAATGGCTCCAACCATTCGTCCACTTCTCCGTCATGGTCGTTGTCGATGCCATCATTTTCAGGTGCTCGCGGACCCTGAAGTATTCCGATGCCCGCTGCTGGGGGATGTGCCCCGTATTGTTGAGGCCCGCCCGTGCCGTCAACATCAAAACCATTATAAACATAGCCTAGGTTGCGCATCACCTCGCATCCCACGTAATCATCTTGTGCAAAGCCGAGATCGGGATCAGCCCAAACAGCCATGTAAGCATCATGGTAGTTGTGCGTACCCTTATTAATAACATTGATACGATAGAAGGTCTGGTCGTTAAGGACATCGCAAGTAGCATAAGCGTATGCCATCCAGTGCAGCTCAATCCCAAGAGAATCCGCACCTGATTCGGTGTGCGTACCACCTACATCATTTTCAACCCACCACAAACATTGGTCGCCCATAAGGTGATATCCTCTGTTAGTAGGCCCATCAAAGGCGAAGGCAGGGTAATCTCCTGTGGTCGCATCATAGATGCCATTACCGTCAACATCAAAAAATGGAGCATTGGCATGCGTGGCGCTGTTCGCATTGCCTGTTGCTGGCCATTCCATAATATCGGTGGGAATTACATATCCAACTTCGTTGAAACGATGCCGACATTCGTCCACCGCCCAGCGATTGAGCTTATAAATACGGTCATTCTCGATGCACACATCAACCGAAACCGTGCCATCTGCTGATATCGGCCCCGGCCAATAGTCCATTCCTGATTGTCGGAACTGCATGGCGGCCAAATGCAATTGTTCTGCTTCGTCTTTAGCTCCTATCCAGAACGCACTAGAAAAAAAAGAATGGATACCGCTGCCTTTGGGCACCTCATAAGAGGCATTACTCTCAAGATCGATCCAGTTTCCGCCTCCCACATTCATCCGTGTCCGCACATTATTTACATCGAGGTAGGCATGACCAAGTGGTTCTGGGCATTGAGAATATCCCTGCAACAGGGGCAGGATAAGTATCAATAGAGTAGCGAGATTTTTCATGATTCTGTGGCTTTGAACCCAAAGGTTTCGATTATCTCCCGAACCAACAAAGCTTTTGCAACCATATTGTAGTCTATAATTACGCCTCTACCGTACCGTTTTATGCTGCGCTTTAGTTGGATTGGGTTACGTTTCTAAGGAGTTTTGGTGGAAGATGAATCCTTTTGTTGATTGAGGAATTACGATTAACGATATGCGATTAACGATTGGGACGGATGCTTTGCCACCAAACATCACTCTAAAGACTATCCCGTAACTTTGCAACTTACAAACTCAAACCAACTCCTATGAAAACACGCTTACTATCTATTGTTCTTTGTCTTGCATCGGCTTCGGGCTTCGCACAAGAGTGCCATGCCAATCTTTCCTACTATTCCTTCGGGCCGGGAGTGTATCCTGTTTCGGTTGCAACCCCTAACTGCACCGATACATTGGGCACTAAGACCATTGTATCTATTACCGACACCACGGTAAGCATCACTAATCCAGTTACGCTTGATGTGACCATCTATTATGATTCTACGCGCGTGCTTAGCGTTAATGGATTGCCTCCGGGATTGAGCTTTGGAACAGATGTGGATGGTGTGACCAGCGCCCACATTCCTTATGGTGCTTGGGTAAATGGTGGTACGTTCCCAAACATAACCCCTGCCATAGGATGTGTGTATGTGCACGGTAGTTCTGCCGCTTGGTTGTTAGCACAATCTGGTGGAAATGCTGGCGTATACACTATTCAGGTAGAATATGATGCTCGCATTGTGCAAACAGTGCCTGATGTTAGCGCATTTGGTGTTCCGAACGGCACGTGGCTTTCTGATGTCAACCCACAGTTCGGTGGCGGCTCCATCAATATCAATGTTCCTATAAGCACATTCCCTGTGGCACAGTTCGAATTGACTTCTGTCTTGGGTGCAACCGCTGTAGACTCCATCACCGTAGAGAGTTACACAGCAACAGCTGGTGCAGCGGGCTACGACTGGACCGTAACTGGCGGAACCATCCTAACAGGACAGGGTACCGATTCTATTACCGTTGTTTGGGATGGTGGTGTACCAACAGGAATGGTTGAATTGGTAGCCGGAAACGGTGAGGGCTGCGACCAAGCAGAGTCGCTTGCTATCACATCTATCGTGGCTAGCATTTTTGAGACTACTACCCTCAACACACTCATTTACCCGAACCCAAGCACAGGTATTTTCAATATAGAATTGGAAACAACCGGCATGGTAACCCTTTCGGTTTTAGATTTATCGGGTAAGGTAGTGCTGGCAGAGCAATATGCTGGTTCGGTTCACCGTCTAGACCTCAACCAATTGGTTTCGGGTATCTATTTGCTCACGTTAGAGACCACCGAAGGTCACGCCATCAGCAAATTGATTGTAGAGTAAGCTACTGAAAAGACCTCTACTCCTTAATTTTTCTTTCCGCTTCCCTCCGTTTGTCCGCCTTAGGCGGACAGACGAGATAAGCCCTACGAGGTAAGAAAAACCTCGTAGGGCTTGGCGCCAAAAGCTTACATCTCCAATTTCCCGATATTGCCGCTATGAAATCGGCACGTATCGTAGCGCTCAGCATATTTGCCTTGGGCTTTGCCTTTAATGAATGGGCGTTTCGATTCATTTTTCCGCTGCCGCCCGTTGATAGTTTCATCCGATTGATGACGCTTGTGCTGGACGGGTTTCTTCTCGCCTTAATTGGGGCTTTTGCGTGGCACAACACACCCTTTGCCGAACGGCTGAAGCAGCTTCTGCACCAATCGCCCAAGCTGGTGGCGGTGTTTATGGGTCTTTTCTTCGCCTACGGAAGTTTTATGGCGGTCGAATTTGGCTGTCGGTTCTACTTCAAACACATTTACGAAGCGCCTTATACCGAACAAACCTACTGGGAACCGTCTTCCGTGGTGCCAGATTCCGTTCTGGGCACGGCCTTACAACCTGATACAGTAATCAGTCATGTTTTAATCGTCAACGACTCGCTTATTTACAAGAAGCAGTATCATATTGATGCATTCGGGAGGCATAGTACGCCCTCAAACGATTCTGCCCGTGCGGAGTTTGCCATGGTTACGGGCTGTTCGTTCGTTTTCGGCTATGCCGTAGAGGAAAATCAAACATTGAGTTACTATCTCGATAGCCTAACTAGACTTAGGGGCTACAATTATGGCGTGTCGGGCCACGGCACCCAACAAACACTCGAAATTATAAAGTCGCGCAACCTCCACAATGAGATAAACGAGCCGAACGGACTACTTGTGCATTTGTTTATAGACGATCACGTAAACCGATTAATTGGTTCGCGGAGGCTCATAAAGCTATGGGCAAGCAATTTCCCGTACTATTATTTGAATGGGGAAGACCTCAAGCACAATGGAAGCTTTCTGTCGGGTCGGCCCGTGCTTACACGATTCTACTGGGCCATTAGTCAGAGTGCTTTCATCGATTTGTTCGACATTGACTTTCCGTGGTATGTGGGCGATAAACACATGAAGCTCTTTGGGGCTGTGCTTCGCGTAGCGAAAAGTGAATTTCTGATGCAATATCCCAACGGGCGGTTTTTGGTTGTGCTGGCACCAAACTCTGTGCTGGCTCCACGTGCCAAGAAGGTGCTGGAAGAGAACAGTATTGAGGTGCTCGACTGCTCCAATCTGCTCAATAAAGAACAGAAGCAGTATAAGGTGCATTGGACAGAACGTCATCCCAACAGGAAGTATTACTTGGAGGTGGCCGAAGAGATAAAACGCCACATCAACGCTAATCCGCAGTGATAGCAAAGCATTGTTTATGCTGATATTGCGCCCCTGATGGAGTGGTTACAACGTTTGCTAAAGAAAGAGCTTAGCACCTTTGTGCGGTTTGCGCTTGTAGGTGCCGTTTGGACCGCCATCAACATCGGCACAGACATTCTTTTCATCGATAACTGGGGTTTGCCAGGATGGATGGGGTCTATGCTCAGTTATATCATCCTCTACGTAGGTCGGTATTTTACCTACCTCCTCTTTAAGGTCATTGAGCCGCAGTTCTGGAAGTATGTTTGGTCTACGCTCATCTTTACCTTGGTGATGTGGGGACTAAAAATCCTCGCTATCGACTACTTGGGCTACAGCGCAGCCGTTGCATCGCCTGTTATCACCATTGCGGCCTTCGTTTTCAAGTATTTCTTCTACAAAAGCATCAATCTGCTCAAAGCAGATGCGCCAAAAGAAGGCTAGCTCAGCACTTCTTCAAGCACTTTATGACTGGTAATCTCCTTCATGCCGTGCAGGTGCAGCCGGTAATAGTCCAATAGCTTCTGTAAGAGAATTCTGCGGTCGGCATTGGCCATTTTTACGCTCGCGTGCTCGTCTATGCGGATAGCCAAAAGGCTTTCGAGGGCCGATACCAATGTTCCACTAAGTGCGTGGGGATGTATGGGTTCTGATGAGCAGAACTCGCCTTCAACTAAGTCGAAGAAATCGTGGCTTTGTTCTCGATTCTGCGGATAAAACCCCAAAAATCTCGAGAACTCCAACATGAACTTCAAATGGAAATTGCTTGTGCTGCCTTCGGCCTGATCTAGCAGCAGGATGGCGTTCTTCAAGAACCGAAAAAGCTCTTGGTTCCGCTCCTCTTCGCCAATAGACCGCACAATAACCTCTGCCATAAACAGCGCAAGGCATGTTTTCACCGTATCAAAGGGGATGGCGTTGAGCGTGGTCTCCCTGTCAATGGTGCGCACGCTTTTCATGCCGCGCCTATCATCATGTATGAACGAGAGTTGTACCATGGTCAGCGGCTGAAGCAGTCCAAGCTTTGGAAGTGCCGCTTTGCCCTTGCCCGTACGAACCATGAAGGCTCTAAGACCTATATCGTTGGTGTAGATACGTGCTATTGCCGAGCTATCGGAATATCGGATGGAGCTAAGAACGATCCCGCTCGTGGTAACAATCATTTCTCAATTGATGAAAAGAATCTTCGTTACAAAAGTCTCTTTTCCGTCTTCGTTGGAAGCAAATACAAGATAAACACCGCTCTTTGCTCGCCCTCCTGTTTGCTTGTTTCCATCCCAAATGGCCTGTCCGCCCTCGGCTGTAGTGGCATATACCACGTTACCAGCTGCATCGGCAATCTTCACATCGGCATCTCGTACCAATCCTTTAATAGCGATGGGGCCGTCATAGCCTGGCTCCACAGGGTTAGGATATGCGTACACGTCAGTAGAAACAAATTCTGGTGTTCCCCAGGTGGCGGTGCCCTTGTAAGAGAGTATTCCTTTCTCGGTACCAATAAAAACCTCGCCACTAAGTTGATCTACTCCAAGCGAAGTAATCTGATTGCTGAATAAAGGGCTGTTGTCTATAGTGAAATGATGTATTTCCTCTGTGCCATCATCAGAAAGAAGAAAAACACCTGCGCTGCCCGTGCCAATCCACTTTCTATTGGCGCCATCAACGGCAATCACGTTCACAATCTCATTCTCTAAAAGGTATTGTACATATCCGTCCTGCTCTACCAAAATTTGCTGAGAATCAAAATTTCCTCCGCTAAACAGACTCTCTGGCGAATAGAATACAGAGATTCCATTGTCGGTACCCACCCAGATTTCTCCATCCAAATCGGCCTTTATGCAAAAAACGTTATTGCTTGCAAGGTTTCCGTTGCCGGCATTCTGCGTCAGCCTTTTGGTTTGGTCATCTGCTTGATTTCCTAAGGTGCCATTATCGTTTAATACCACCACGCCAACGCTGCCGCCTCTTGGGGCCACCACCCACTTTTGTCCGCTATCGTCAATGGCTATATCGCTTAACGTAATACTTCCAACTCCTTCAATTTTGAAGGCATACCAAACGCCTTGTCTATCCTTCGCAAAAAGAAGATTGTTTGTGCCCGAGCCCGCAACCCAAAGTGTCTGTGTATTCCTATCTATCTGAAGGCCAGTAACGCGGATATTCCCACCAGAACCAGGAAGGTCTTCCAGCGTACTATTGCTGGTGTCGTAAAAAGCCACAAACTGGTCGTCATAATATTCCACTACGCCCTTACCGTAAGATGAGGTGTACACTCGTTTGCTATCAAACGGATCAACAATTACTCGCATGTAATCCTGAAAGCTAGATGTTTCGGGAAAAGCAAATGTGCTGATGTTGCGCCACTCGTTGTCCTTGTATGTATACAAACCGTTCTTATTAAAAGCATTGGACCAAACACCAGAAATACTACCCGATGATACGTAGCACCGCCCATCCCATATGCTTATGTCTGTACTTGAAACGGCAGATGGTCCATTCACCCCAATAACGCTGAAGCTTTGGTTCTGAGGGTGTCTCACAAGTCCAACCTGCGTATCGGCTATCCACATAATGCCTTCCTTGTCTGTCCAGGCGTGGTTTGGTCTACCAAAAGTAAACCCATAATCGTAAGCAAGTCGTAGCCGTTCGTGGTTAGCATTGTATTCTGAAACGGCACCTCCAACCACCACCAGCAAGACGCCATTGCTGCTCTCCAGCGACTTTACCTCCGCCTCATCAACAAGCCCAAAATTAGTCCATTGCTGATTGTCATAATAGTAAATGCTGTCATTACCGTTGTCTATCGAAAGGCTTACATACAGTCGGTTATTGAACCAAGTGCCTGCATTGTATGTTCCTGCAGGAATTTCACTAAACAGAGTCCAATTTTCAAAGTTGGCCAAGTTGGTACCGTTAAGCTGCGCCCGATACACGCCACTCTCTGTACAGGCAAATATCTGATTGTCGGATGTAGCAACATCTAGCACATCTATCACCGAACCGTTTGGCCCCATGTAATATGTGTCTTTAATCTCTTCCTTCACAATATCAAGCACCACAACGGCAAAACCACAGGCCAAGTAGGCAAAGTCTCCTTTTATATGAATGTCGTTTATCACCTTATTACCAAGAATGGATTTATCCTTTATGTCGGGAATATTGATGATTTGCCCGTCTTTGATGAGGTCTAAATTGGTGTTGGTGTATGCAACTACCAGTGTATTGTTGTCATCGCTCCACGCTATAGCAGAGAATCCAATATCAGACAAGCCTTTCACTTTAGAAAGGCGAACAATATCTCCTTCTGTTTTATGATGTTGAAACAGCCCAAATTTGGATGCCGCAAAAACCCAGTCTCCTGCATCGGCCACCTGCACACTATCGTTGTAAGGCAGGTGTTCGCGCCATTGCCCTATTGCTACTTGCGCAAAAAGCGGACAGCTAAATAGGGCAATGAAAATCACTGGAAGTATATATCGTGACATACGGTAAATCTGAACGGGGATCATTTAAGTAGCAAGTATACTTGTTGCAGACCGAAATAACTGCTCTTCGAGCGATATATTGTATCGAACTAAAATCATTCTGGCCAACCTATGACAGCAAGGTCAATCTGGCGTTTCTCCAACGACACATTCATCACTTTCACCATTACGGCATCTCCCAAGGTGTACGAGTTTCCTGTTGTGGAACCAACCACGCTCATCTTGTCTTCCTCGTAATCGTAGAAGTCGTCTGGTAAATCCTTCAACCGAATCATGCCTTCGCATTTGTTGGCTTTTATCTCCACAAATATTCCCCATTCGGTAACGCCAGAGATAAGCCCTTCGAACTCCTCACCAATATGATCTTGCAAGTATTTGGCCTGCATGTATTTGGTGCTTGCGCGTTCTGCATTGGAGGCGTTTTTCTCCATTTCGGAGCTATGCTTGCAAAGGTCTTCGTAATCCTGTTTGAAGGCCGACTTGCCTCCATCGAGGTAGCGTTGCAACAAACGGTGCACCATCACATCAGGATATCTTCTAATGGGTGATGTGAAGTGTGTGTAGTAATCGAACCCAAGTCCGAAGTGACCGATATTATCTGTGCTATACTCGGCCTTTGCCATGCAACGTATAGCCATGGTACTGAGCATGTTTTCCTCTCCTTTTCCTTTGATGTCGGCTAGGAGCTTATTGAGCGAATCGGTAACTATCCGTCTTGGACCAAGCTCAACCTTGTAATCCAACTGGGCGGCAATGGTTACGAGTGTTTCCAGCCGTTCCTGAACCGGATTATCGTGAATACGGTAGACGAATGTTTTGGCCATTCCTTGCTTCGGTCTGCCTATAACTGTGGCCACCTGCTTGTTTGCCAGTAGCATAAACTCTTCAATGAGCTTGTTGCTGTCCTTGTATTGTTTCAGATAGACCTCTATCGGGTTTCCTTCTTCATCCAATCGGAACTTGACCTCTTCCTTTTCAAATGCGATGGCGCCATTCTCAAAACGCTTGGCGCGAAGTTGTTGGGCAAGTCCGTGCATAGTAAGCACCTCATCCTTCAGCGGACCTTCGCCTCCTTCGATAAGATTCTGAGCATCATCATACGTAAAGCGTTGGTCTGAATTGATAATGCAGCGGCCAAACCATTCGTTGATGACCTTAGCCTTCTCATCCATCTCAAACACGGCAGAAAAAACGAGCTTTTCTTCGTTCGGGCGGAGGGAGCAAACCTTATTGGAAAGTTTTTCTGGAAGCATGGGAATAACCCTATCCACTAAGTACACGGATGTAGCACGTTTCACAGCTTCCTCGTCCAATGCGGAACCGGGTTGCACGTAATGCGACACGTCTGCAATGTGAACCCCTATCTCCCAATTGCCATTTTTCAGCTTTTGGATGGACAGGGCATCATCAAAATCCTTCGCATCATCGGGGTCGATGGTAAAGGTGGTGATGCCGCGGAAGTCGCGCCTTTTGGAAATCTCTTCTTTAGAAATTACTTCAGGAATGCGCTCGGCATCCTTCTCCACATTCTCAGGGAAATAAAGTGGAAAATCGAACTCGGCCAATATGGAGTGCATCTCTGTTTCCATTTCGCCCGGACGACCAAGAACGGTGATAACATGGGCTATCGGATTCTTGGCTCTTTCTGGCCATTCGGTCATTTTCACAATAACCTTGTCGCCATCCTTGGCACGCAGCATTTCGCCCAATGGGATGAAGAAATCGACCGGCATTTTCTGATTGTCGGGCACCACAAAAGCCACCTTGCTGGTAGTGTTAATGGTGAGCGTACCCACGAAAGTTTCCTTGGCTCGCTCTATAACTTCAACAATCTCGCCTTCTGTCCGACTGCCATGGTTGGTTGCGTAGGCATGAACCTTCACAATATCGCCTGGTAGGGCTTGACGCACTTTGCGGGGCGAAATGTAGATGTCTCGCTCGTAGCCTTCTACAGTGACATAGGCTGCTCCCGTGCTTGTCATGTCAACCTTGCCGATGAGTTTTGGCGGTGGTGCTTGTTTCAGTCGGTATTGACCTCGCTCTATCTCGCGCAGCATACCGTCATTCTTCATGCGGTTGAGCGTTTGCGCAAGGTCGTTGCGCTCCTGATTATCGGTAATGCCAAGTCGCTTGGCTATCTGTTTGTAATTGAGTGCCCGGTCGGGACTTTTACGCATGGTTTCCAAAATAGGCTCTTGGAACACTGATATGGACGGGCCGCGTTTTTTGCCTAATCCTTTTTTCTTCTTTTTCAACTAATTGTAATCAATAATAGCTGTAAAGGTAAAGATATTAGATTGGGGATGTTGAGGAACAGGGGTTTGGGGATGTGAAATGGAAGACGGAGAGTGGTAAACGGGAAAAGGAAAAAAGTTGATGGTCTGATAAACGGAAGAATATTCAACGAATCAACAGACGAAGGATGAAATTCTTCCATACACGTTTGAACCGTGGGATTCACAAGGTCGGCTGGTGTTTAGCCGACCGATGGGCTTACAACTGGGGCTTACCTCTATTCTATCACCTTTGAAAACCGAATGATTGAAAGCGGGAAATTGCTTTTAAACTAACTGCTAATTACTAAAAGTTAATCGCTTTTAGAAAGCCCTCACATTCTTTCCTTCCATGTAGTTGATAAAGGCGCGGTTTTCAACACCCTTGGTCGGCAGCTTTGGAAAATTGTACATTTGAACAAACGCTGCTTATCATGCTCACGAAAAAGAAAATCACAGAATCGTTAGATCATCTTCCGTCAGAATTCACTTTGGATGAATTGATTGATCACCTTTTGCTTCTTCACAAGATTGACCGTGGAGACCAACAGTCGAAAGCAAATAAGATTCTTTCGGAAGAAGAATTGGATGCAGAAATCAAACAATAGACCGAGTAAACTGGACTTCGCAGGCAGTTTCGGATCTCAAGAGCATTCGCGAACACATCGCCAAGGACTCAGCCAAATATGCTGACCTTCAAGTAAAACGGATCAAAACGAAAACTCAATTGCTGAAGACAAATCGTCTTGCAGGTAGAGCCGTCCCAGAGATTAAGACTGATTAAATACGGAAGATCTTTGAAGGCAGCTACCGGATCATCTATAAAGTTGTAACTAAAGACCGAGTGGATATTCTGACCATTCATCATTCAGCCCGCGATCTTAGCAGAAGAAAAATCGCCTAATAAGCCCTCACATTCTTGCCTTCCATGTAGTTGATAAAGGCGCGGTTTACCACGCGATTGCCGCCCGGGGTGGGGTAGTTTCCTGTAAAGTACCAATCGCCCAAATGGTTGGGGCAAGCCGAGTGCAGTCCTTCGATGGATTGGAAAATGAGCTTTACTTCTGCATTGATGTTGGTAGGAGAAATGATCTCGGCAGACTTGTCTGACAATTGCTCGGCAGTGAACGGACGATAGATCTCTTTCACCACATTGATGGTCTTTTCGAGCGGTAGTTCCATCTGCGCTTTGGCCTTTTCGTACACATCATCTAGAATGTTGGTCTGCATGGTGTCTTTCAGCAATTCGATGGCCGCTTTAAAGACCATGAAATCGCCCAACTTGGCCATGTCAATGCCATAGCAATCGGGGTAACGGATCTGCGGTGCGCTGGAAACGATGATGATTTTCTTTGGGCCCAAGCGGTCCACAATTCGGAGAATGGATTGCTGCAAGGTGGTGCCGCGAACGATGGAATCATCGATAAGCACCACGTTGTCCTCGCCACGGTTCACTGTTCCGTAAGTGATGTCATACACGTGCGAAACGAGGTCGTCTCTATGCACATCGTCCGTAATGAAGGTTCGGAGTTTTGCGTCCTTGATGGTGAGTTTCTCTACCCGTGCGCGCATGTTCAATACCTCACGGACCTGCTCGGCATCGAGCGAGCGTTTGCCGTCCAAAATCTTACGAATCTTGACCGTATTGATGTAATCCTCCACGCCTTTCACCATTCCGTAGAAAGAGGTTTCGGCTGTGTTCGGAATGAAGGAAAAAACGGTGTTCTTGGTATCGTAATCCAGTTCTTTAAGCACTGGCTCTACAATTAATCGACCTAATTCTTTTCGTTCCTGATAAATATCCTTATCGCTGCCGCGAGAGAAATAAATACGCTCAAAGGAGCATGATTTCTGCTCCAAAGGCTCGCGGAATTTCTTTTCGCTTACTGTTCCGTCTTTCTTAATAATTAGCGCATATCCAGGTTTGATTTCCTTCACGTCTTCCCACCTCAAATTGAAAGCGGTTTGAATGGCCGGGCGTTCGCTAGCAACCACCAACACTTCATCATCTTGATACCAGTGTGCTGGACGGATGCCGGCTGGGTCGCGCATCACAAAGGCATCGCCATGGCCCATCATGCCGGCAATGGCATAACCTCCATCCCATTTCTTGGCCGACTCCACCAAAATCCGTTGCACATCAATGTTCTGCGCAATCAACGTGGTGGCGTCTGCCTTTGAATATCCTTTCTGCTTAAAATCGTAATACAATCTGTCGTTCTCTTCATCTAGGAAATGACCAATCTTCTCTAAAACCGTAACGGTATCTGCCTTCTCTTTCGGGTGCTGACCTATCTCTACCAACTGCTGGAAAAGCTCATCCACGTTGGTCATGTTGAAGTTGCCGGCCAACACGAGATTCCGTGTCATCCAGTTGTTCTGACGAAGAAACGGGTGGCAATGCTCTATGCTGTTGCCGCCATGTGTGCCATAACGCAAATGACCAAGAAACAATTCGCCCGTAAAAGGCAGATTCTGCTTCAACCATTCGGGGTCTTGAATGTGTTCTGGGTTTTCTTTGAACTCTTCTTCAAACCTCCCATTGATATGCGCAAACACATCTTTGATAGGAGTGGACGAATTGGATCGCTGACGGCTGATGTAGCGCTTGCCTGGTTCCATATCCAACTTAATGTTGGCCAAACCAGCACCGTCTTGCCCACGGTTGTGCTGTTTCTCCATGAGGAGATAGGTTTTATTCAGCCCATAAAAACTTGTTCCGTATTTGTCCTTGTAATACTGAAGGGGTTTCAGCAATCGGACCATTGCAATTCCGCACTCGTGCTTTATAGCGTCACTCATCGTGGATTTCTAAGGTGCAAAAGTAACGAAATGAGGCAGGGGATGCTCGGGGTCTGGACAAACGGAACTGTTTATCTTTAGTGCGAAATGGGTAGCAAACGAATGCGAGAAACCATCGGTCAGATGTCGCTTTCGAGAAACTTTGTTGTACTCGTAGTAATCTCCGAGTACAACAAAGTTTCTGAAGAACAGGTGGATGATGTGACCGTTATTTCGGTAGCTGTTTAGGCTAAAACTCCTTCAGAAAGCACTCCTTCAACAGCCACAAACGGCAGGTCAAACGCTTCTGCTACGCCTTTGTAAACCACGTCTCCGTTTACCACATTTAGGCCTTTCTTCAATTCTTCGCTATCGGAGCAAGCTTTCTTCCAGCCCTTATCTGCGAGCTGCAACGCATAAGGCAAGGTTGAATTTGTAAGCGCAATTGTGGAAGTACAAGGAACAGCTCCCGGCATGTTGGCCACGCAGTAGTGAACCACATCATCAACAATAAAAGCAGGGTTTTCGTGTGTAGTTGGCATGCAGGTTTCAACACAACCACCTTGGTCTACCGCTACGTCCACAATCACTGTTCCTGGGCGCATGGTTTTAAGCATGTCTCTCGTTACCAGTTTCGGGGCTTTCGCTCCTGGAATCAGTACGGCTCCAACAATCAAATCGTGTGTTTGAACGAGCTTTCGGATGTTGTATTCGCTGCTGAATTCAGTCACCACGTGGTGCGGCATAATGTCGTTGATGCGTCTCAATCGCTGAAGATCTACATCCAAAATGGTAACGTGAGCTCCCAAACCTGCAGCCATTTTTGCGGCTTGAACTCCTACAATGCCACCACCAAGAATCAACACTTTCCCTGGGGCAACTCCTGGTACACCTCCAAGCAATACACCACGACCTTTAACTGGTTTCTGCAAGTAGCGCGCTCCCTCTTGAATTGCCATTCTACCTGCCACTTCAGACATTGGAATAAGTAATGGCAGCGACCTATCGGCCTTTTCTACCGTTTCGTAAGCCAAGCATACCGAGCCACTCGCAATCATGGCATGTGTTAATGGTTTGCTTGACGCAAAGTGGAAATAAGTGAAAATGAGCTGCTCTTCTCGACACTTAGCGTATTCTTCAGCAATTGGCTCCTTCACCTTCATAATCATTTCGGCCTTGGCCCAAACCTCTTCGGCTGTGGCCAAAATCTTTGCTCCAACTACTCGGTAGTCCTCGTCTGGAAAACCGCTGCCATCGCCAGCAAAGGTTTCGATCAAGACCTTGTGACCCCTTCGAATAAATTCATGCGCACCTGCTGGTGTTAGTGCCACTCGGCTTTCATTGTTCTTTATTTCCTTAGGGACCCCTATTATCATGACGTTTGGATTTTATTTTTGCAAATATTACCTATTCCTCCTTGTTTTTAATGGGGTAAAGCAACAAATAATACAAAAGTTTTACCAGAAGCGTTTTAGCAATGCGTTTTTAAATAACCAACTACCGTAGATGAAACGAGGTCAATAGTACCTCACGTTACAACGCGATTTTTGACAGAAATGAAGAAGTAGAGCCACCAAAATCTGTGCATTTGTAGCTGAAAACATGTTTGTCCTTGAACTAAGGTGGGCCTGCCCTGTGCAAGAGGGTCTTTAACGTAGTCTACTATAATCCAATCTCTCGTACTTTAGCCTCGTTAACTGACCGCGAAAAAAGCAGCGAACAACATTGCTCAGGTTTGAGTGTTGTTTCTGCACATTAATAACCTTAATCTACACAGCATGAAACAATTTGGTAAAATTAGAGCTGCTGCAGGCTTTTTATTGGTATTTCTTCTAGTCCTCGGCACAAATCGTATAGACAAACATCATTTTGAGACCGTTCAAAAGAAAGTCACATCGGTTTACGAAGACCGCGTGATGGCTCAACATTATCTTTATCAGGCAAATGCGGTTGTGCGTGATAAGGTGCATCTTATTAGATATGAGGGATTGACTAACTCGGTCGAACTTGCCCGGTTAGATTCGCTTCTTGACGAATATGGAAAGACACAACTGACCAAAGAAGAGACTCGTTTATTTGAGCGGTTGCAACGACAATTGAAGAACCTCGTTGCCATATCTTCAGCACTTACCACTGAGGCTAAAAGTGAGCGGGTTTCGGACCAAGCACTGCTAGAAGCCGAAAAGCAGATACGTGTAACGCTAGATAGGCTTTCTGCCATACAACAAGAAGAAGGTCGAAATCTTCAAAGAGGTGCTCAAGCTTCACTCGACAGAAACTCATTCTTATCGCGTGTAGAGCTTTTGGCCTTGGCCATCATTGCTGTACTTATTCAGCTCATTATCTTCTATCAACCACCGAAAGACTGAGGTAAAAAGATTTAATGATAGTCCGTAAAGTTGCCACAACAGATGGCCTGCAACTATGGTGTATAGACTTTACAAGCACAAAAAAAACATGTTTTTAGCCGCAGAAACACAGAAAGCACTGAAAAAAGGAAGTGTATATTTCTGTGAAACCTTCAGTGCCTTCTGTGTTTCTGTGGCTTTCTTATGTTCAATCTAGAATATTGTAGTTTTCAAAAGGCCTATTGACGAATTCTGATTCAAACTGAACCGTAAATACCTTGAAAACGCCATCTTCCAGAAAATAATAACCGCCCCAGTCTAAAACTAGTGGCAAGATAACGGACTATCATTAAAGATTTTACTGAAAAAAGCGGCTTACGAACGGTCTTCTTCCTGCCAACGCTTTATTTTAACCTGATCCTTGATGATTTCTATACTCTGATTAATCATCTCCACGCTCATCTTGTTAAGTTCTTCGTCTTGCTGCTCCAAAAGCATCATATCCATGGTCACATCGGCCAATTCGCTAATTACCTTCGTGTTTTCCGGACTGCTAATGTCTAGCATTATGCCTTCTACCACAGAATAGGTGATGCTTGCAACTGCTTTTTCGAGTTTGTTGGTGATGGTGCTGCCTACCAACGGAATGGCCGCAATGTCTTTCACCTCAGGATTGTTCCTCACCGCATCGGCCACTTTCCTGTTAACGTATGCTCTAAGTTGTTCTTGATGGCGTTCATAATGCTGCTCGCTGGCTGCGGTAATCCTACTCGAAAGCCACTCTACAAGCACCTCTTTCTGTGGCCTAATCACTTCCAAAATGATGCGGCTGGCAACAGGAGTTCCATGCTTCAGTTCGTCCTGAACGCCCTCCAACACGTTTACCACCACACGGTCGGAGATCTCCTCCACAATCACCGCGCTGTAGCGTTTATAGATCCGAAAGAAATAGGAGTCCTTTAGGTTGATAACGCCCATTTTGTGCAGGCGCAAAACCATGCTCGCAATCCGGAATATCCGCAAAACCCTAAACTGGCCAAGCGGAAGACAACCAAGCACATCGTACCAATGGATAAAAGGATAGAAGAACCACTTGTGATGATGGTTATGATAAACGGCCAAGAACCAACGAATTGAAAACTCGGTAATAAAAATAGCCACAAAAAACAGGTCGTACCAATAGAAATTTTCGTGCAGATGAGTATCGTACCAAGCATGGAAGCTAGGAACCTGCTCTAGCAGAAAAGTGTTAATAAAATTGATGGTGAAGTTCCACTCTACCAATATGTAAAGCAGGTTAATGACCACCAGATTGACCATAAAAAGGTCAACGAGGAAGAGGGCGGTGCCTCTTTCATTCTTGAATTTTGACCAGTTTATTTTAATCATGTCGTTTCCGATTTGTCGTGCAGAACTACTCCAAATGCTTCCAGCCTTGAGCCGTAAGCGGAATGATCTGGTCGTGAGAAACTAGGTTGTATCCATCGCCTTTATCGGTAATGTGACCAATCACGCGGATGGCAGGATTGTCCTTCAATCGGTCGTAATCTTTTAGGTCAACGGTGAAAAGCAATTCGTAGTCCTCGCCTCCGTTGAGGGCGCAAACAGTTGTATCGAGGTTTAACTCTTCGGCAGCCAAAGCTGTTGTGTGGTCAATTGGTAATTTCTCAATGTAAATGCGGCACCCAACACCACTTTGCGTGCAGATGTGCATCAAATCAGAACTCAGCCCGTCCGAAACATCAATCATGGATGTAGGAACTACCTTTTCGAGCTTCAAAATGTCGATGATGTCAGCACGAGGCTCTGGTTTGAGTTGACGCTCCAGTACATAATCGTGTCCCGTTAAATCAGGCTGAATGGCTGGATTGTCCTTAAAGATCTCTTTCTCCCGTTCGAGCAATTGCAGACCGAGATAGGCCGCACCCAAATCGCCCGAAACACAGATAAGGTCGGTTTCCTTGGCACCATTCCGATAAACGATGTGGTCTTCGTTTGCTTCGCCAATGGCGGTAACAGAAATGGTCAGTCCCGAAACAGAGCTGGTTGTGTCTCCTCCAACCAGATCGACATCGTATTTATCGCAAGCGAGAAGAATTCCTGTGTAGAGTTCGTCAATCGCTTCTAGCGGAAAACGGCTTGAAAGCCCGATGGAAACCGTAATCTGAGTAGGTTTTCCGTTCATGGCATAGATGTCTGATAGGTTGACCGCCACAGCTTTGTAGCCCAAATGTTTGAGGGGAACATAACTCAAATCGAAATGTATTCCTTCTAACAGCAAATCGGTGGAAACGAGCATTTTCTGCTTTCCTATTCCGATAACCGCAGCATCATCGCCAATACCCTTGACGGTGCTTTTTTGGGTGATTTCTACACTTTTTGCAATGCGATCAATGAGGCCGAATTCGCCCAAATCGCTTAATTCTGTTCTTTCTTTGTCTTCAAGCATGGGGCAAAGGTAGTTAATGGAGTAGCCTGTGCAGAGCTTTTATCGAAGTAAGGATTAGGCGGATGGCGCGGTTTTTCGCATACCAGATTCCCACGCTCTAAAGAGTAGAACGCACCTGCCAGTTCAGGTGGGATTGACGAAATTCTCATGAATCTTTCGATTCCATTGGGAATATTCATGTGAATTCTTCGATTCTAGCGTTTTTCTATACAGCTCAGAATCAGATTTAACCAAGTGCTGAGGCTTGCAGATGGCACCGCGTGAGGGGGTGGAAGCGGCATCCTTTTTTCCCACCTTCATTGAGCGAAGTCGAAATGAGGGTGGGAAAAAAGATACAGCGGAAACCCCGACCCCGATTTTTTATCGGGGGCACGCCCAAATCAAAATTGCCAAAATTCGTTTCGGCTATGCTTAACGAAGAATCGGATTTTCATATCTGATGGGTAGCTTTACCTTTGGGGTGTATTTAAAACGAAAATCATGCTTGACACTAAGATTGAAAAATTGCTAAACCATCAGATTGAACTCGAATTCGAATCGTCTCAATATTACCTTTCGATGGCTTCGTGGGCAGAGAAGTCGGGGCTAAACGGAATCAGTGCCTTCCTATACACGCAGGCAGATGAGGAGCGTGTGCATATGTTAAAGCTTTTCCATTACATAAACGACCGGGGAGGACATGCGTTGGTGCCGACAATTGGTGCGCCTCCTAAAGAATATAAGGGTGCGCGCGAGGTATTTACCAAGGTTTTGCAGCACGAGCAAATTGTAACCAAAGAAATTAATGATTTGGTGGATACGTGCCTAAAAGTGAAGGATTACACCACTCACAATTTCTTGCAATGGTATGTTGCAGAGCAGATTGAGGAGGAAAGACAGGCACAAACGCTAATTGACAAGTTGGATCTGATTGGTACCGATAAAGGCGGAATGTATCTGTTTGACCGCGACATGGAATCTTTTGCCCCGAAAGTCGCTGGCGCGAAATAATTTCTTGAACATTTTCTTTCTATGGTAAACTCAAATTCGATGGGTGTTATTTTTCAATTGATGCTGTCGGTCGTGCTGTTCGCTTGTGGCGGCAATTCTGCGGAAACCACAGGTGAGAATGAAGCTACTGAAGTTGTTGCCGATGGCAACTTGAACATGGAAGTGGTAATTCAGGGTGCTCCGAACGAGCTGCTAAAAATGCTGGGTGCATTTGGCAATCAGAATTTTATTGTGGATTCGGCCAGAAGCGATGCCAACGGCAGGTTTGTATTTGAGGCTGATTCGCTGCTACCAACAGGATTTTATTACATGATGCTGGGTTCGGACAATAGTTATTTTCAGTTGCTTTTGGACAAGGATCAGGAGTTTAAATTGGAGACCAGAAAAGGTGATTTTGTGAACGCCATGAAGGTGGACGGCTGCTTGGACAATGAGCTTCTCTACAAGAACCTGAAGTTTGAAGCAGAATTCGGCACGAGGCTGCAAACTGTGAATGACCAATTGGCGAAGTTGACGGAAGGAACTGCCGAGTACACTACCGTAAAAGCAAAACAGGAAGCGTTGGTGAAGGAGCGTACAGACCACGTACAATGGTTTTCGGACAATCAGCCGAGTTCGTTTTTTACCAAATTCAAATTATCGGGACAGAATCCAGAGCTGACCACTCCGAAACTTCCGAATGGCGAGTTGGATCAGGTGGCGCAGGTTTATCAATACCGAAGAGCGTTTTTCGATAATGTTGATTTGAATGCCGATTGGACGATGCGCACGCCTGTGTTTGCAAACAAGCTTCGCAAATACATCAAAGAGCTTACTCCTCAGAATGCCGATTCGCTAATTCGTTATTCGGATGAACTCATCAACAAAACGAAAGGAAACAAGGAGCTTTTCAAGTTTATTGTGAATTGGATTGCCCTAGAATACAAAACGCCTAAGACGATGGGAACGGAGGCTTTGTACGTTCACATGATTGATGCGTATTGGACACCAGAGTTGGCTTTTTGGTCAACTCCTGATGAGATTAAAGGATTGCGTGGTGAGGTGAGTTTGATGAAACCGAGCCTGATCGGAAAAATTGCTCAGGATGTGCAGGCAACGAACGAGAAAGGTGAAACGATTTCTATCTACGGAATGAAAGCACCGATAAAAGTGGTATTCATCTATTCGTACGATTGCGAGCATTGCCAAAAGGAAGCACCCGAGATGGCGAAGGTTTACAATCAATGGAAAAACCAAGGATTGGATGTGTTTGCGCTTTGCACGGATAAGGACAAAAGCAAGTGGCAAGCCTTTATTCAAAAGAACAATATGACGTTTCATAATGCTTTTGATCCAGAGCGGAAGAGCCGCTACGACCACAAGTATCATATCGACATTACGCCTGAGCTTTACGTGCTAGACAAGAACAACAAAATCATTGCAAGCAACCTGAGCCCCGAGCAATTGCCCGAATTCTTGCAATCTGAACGGGGAAGGAATCCTTGGTAAAACAGTCGGTCATGCTGAACTCGTTTCAGCATCCAAATAATTTGGGCCTTAGCTAGAGATTCTGAAATTAATTCAGAATGACGCATTTACCTTACGCTACTACCCTGAAATCAGGAAAAGAAGCAGCTTCTGAGACGCTCAATTTCACATCTGTGACATTTGAAAGCGGAGATCCTTGCCAACACCATTTTTCCAGTGCTGAAATCTGATTTTCTGTGCCTGAAGCGTGAATGAGAACGTTTCCGTTTTCGAGGTTTTGAACGGTTCCTGAGAGGCCAATTTCAAGTGCTTTTTCGCAGGTGTATTTACGAAACCAAACGTCCTGAACTTTTCCTGAAACCTGAATCTTAACCGAAAGCATTACAACCTCACGCCCATCATCAGCATATCGTCTAGCTGCTTGTGGTCGCCCATCCATTGGTTCATTTCCGATTCAAAGGATGTTTTCATATCGGCCATTGATCCAGATGAATTATTTTCGAGATGCGTTCTAATTCGTTTGAAGCCGAATTTCTTCTCGCCATCGGCAGAAAACTGATCTGTGATTCCATCTGAGAACATCGAAATCATGTCACCATCCTTATAGCTGAAAGAATGCGAACCGTAGTTGCCACGCTTGCGATACTGCGTGCCGCCAATGCTCCAATAATCTGCCTTATATTCTGTAATCTCAGCTTCATTTACGTGATAAACAGGATTTCCCGCACCTGAGTACATCACTTCCTTTTTTACGGTGTCGATGCGGCAAAGAGCTAAGTCCATCCCATCGTGCACATCCGAATCATCGCTCTGATTCAAGACTTTCACCACTTCCTTGTGCAACTCGGTAAGGATCTCATCGGTGTTGGAAAAGCCATTTTCCTTCACAATCCGATTCAAAAGGAAGTAACCAATAAGCGACATGAACGGGCCAGGAACACCATGCCCAGTACAATCAACTGCGGCCAAATAATGGTAATCGCCTTTCTTCAAATACCATGGAAAATCGCCACTTACCACATCCCTCGGTCTAAACATGACAAACGAATCAGGAAAAGCAGACTTTAGCTCATTCGTATTCGAAACGATGGCATCTTGAATTCGCTGTGCGTAATTGATGCTCTGCGAAATGCGGGTTAAACTGTCTTCCAACTCATCTTGAATGGTTCGGAGTTCTTCGTTCTGCTCATGCAGCATTTCTGTTCGCTGCTCTACTTTTCGCTCCAGTCCTTCGTTCACTTCAATCACCTCCTGCTGTTTAATTCCAGCAAGTCCCGCAAAAATTCCAAGAAAAATTGGGGCGGTGTCAATAATCCAATGTAGCGGTTGTGTTTTTTGTGCTTCAATCAGCCCAGCCATTCCAAGACCGAGGTCGCGCATATACGCATCAAAAAGTGTTGCAATAATTGGGAAGGCCAACCCAAACAATGCGCCATACAGCGCATATTTCAATCTTACATCCTGTACAGTGTCATTTGCCATGAGATTTAAACTGCTTTCATTTCAAATGGCACTTCCAATATGCTCTCCAACTCTTCGCCTTTGGCCTGTATCAACTCATCATCTTTGCGGTAATACCAAATGATTTTGGCTTCTTTTCCGGCATCAATCAAGTCTTCTAAACTCATCAGAATATTGAAAATGTAACGCGTAGATGCTGAGTTGAAATAATCGACCGACATTTCTATCGTGGTGCTTTCCAACGGATTCTCAACGTAGGCTCTCAACCATTCTTCAATCGGTTTAAAAAACTCCAACGCATCCTCTGGTAACGAACGCCCGCTTACCTTGAATATTCCGGTCGATGTATCGAAATCAATCATCGGAGTGTCTTCGGTGGCTGCTAATCTTAACGATTCGACCATGACTTAAAATTTGACATTAAATGTAAAAAAGTGATTCCCATCGCCCAACTCATCAAAGCTATAAATCAACTTTTCCGAACTCTTTCGGGCAATTTCAATGAGTCCCAATCCTGCTCCACCCTTATCGCTGAATACCCCGTCTCGCAATGTTTGCTTATATGCTTGTTTCAATTCAATTTCGTCCATTGCGTTCAGTCCGTCAATGCGGTCTATGAGCAATGCTTTTGTACCCTTGTCAACTACGTTTCCTACTGAGGTCCAATACGTCCCGTTTTTGTCTTCGGTAATCATGAAAATACCGTCCTTGCTGACGCTATTTAAATTATGACGCGATACGTTCTGAAGCAATTCTACCAAAATCAAGAAGAATCCTTTTGAAGTGTTCAATTCGTTGTCGGTTTTTACCTTCTCTTCAATAATCTGGATGATAGGCATGATTGAATCCTTGCCAAAATCGCCTTTATAAATCATCAGCACATCCGAGGCCTTAATTTTTTGGTAAAACGATTTGGTAAAACGCAACGCTTCGCCTGGTTCAGATTGGCCAGCGGTAGTCAGTTTGAGAGATAAATAAAAGTTGGAGAGATGCTCGCTGATGCTTTCAAAATCGAACGAGATTGGCTGTCCGGCCTTTCTTGCCAATTGTATCAGGCCAAGACCGGCTCCACCTTTAGAAGACAACTCCTGATTGTTAAGAACCTCCAAATACAGTGCTTTCAACTTGTCCTTCTCAATGGAGTTTAGCTGATTCAGCTTTTCGCGTAGCAGCTCAACCTCCTGAATATCAATCAGATTGATAGAGCTGATATAATTGGCCTCACCCATCAAACGCGCTGCAAAAAGACCGCCCGCTTTTTCTTTTTCTAATCCTTGTTCTGATTTCAAACCATGGCGAACCACGTTCTGAAAACACTCCACCATGATGAACGAAATGCGTTTGCTGAGACTGGCCAGTGCCTCAAAATTGTTGACATTGAACTCAGTAATGCGGATGATGCCGTCAGTAATGTCATCGCTCACATCGCCATTGAAAATAAAGCTGAGACGGTCTTTCTCAAGTTCCTTATAGTAATCAAATAAATTTTCCAATCCTTTAGGTTGATGCGGGTTTAGGCTGTTAAAACGACAAACGACCACTATGGTTACAGTGAGCAGCTATATTTGCCGTGTCCGTAAGTGCAACACTATGATTACGATAAACGACACGTTTGTGTTGACAAAGCGTGAGTATGGAATCCGTAAAGACAATCAACATGCTAAAGTTTACTATGGGCATAAATCGCTGCTCGCTGATTGTTTTTCGTCAATCAAATTAGTAAGCGATTACACTCTTCAGGGCAAACACATTTAAAAAACAAAAATGATGGTCTGCTTATTTGCGCAGTCTTATGAAGAGACATTTTTCTAGCCACAGAAACACAGAATTCACAGAGATTTTCACAGAGAAGGGGCAACGTTTTCTGTGTCCATTCTGTGTTTCTGTGGCTATCCTATGTATTGTCCCTCATGTTTGATCATGAATGAGGCCACGTATAAAAGTCAAATGCGATTGCCATAGTTACCTGCTTTACGCCAAACTTTCAGAGTAACCCATTTGCTTACATTTGAAATATGATTCGTCTTTGGCTTTGTTGCTTCTTTTCACTCCAACTACAGTTTGCACTGGCACAGTCTGAGGGTGGAGAAGACGCATATTCTATTGGTGTTGAGGGAATAAAACTGGTGGATGAAGGTGCGTTTGAAGAAGGCATAAAACTGCTAAAACAGGCACGACACCTTGAGCCACACGAATATGATTATGTCTTTGAAATTGGGAAAGCCTATCTGAAAAGTGGCAATCCGAAGAGGGCGGAGAAATACCTTTTCGACCTCCAGTACAATAAGAACGCACAGTCAGATTTATACATTGCCCTTTCTAACTGCTACAGAGAATTAGAAGAATCGAAAAAAAACACAAGACCCTGAGCGGAAAAAGGAACTGGACGCGCTCCGTTATGGCATACAAAAATTCCCATCCGCAGGCGTTCTCTATTTAGAATTGGGAAAAAGGAAATTGGCAATGGAGGAAGCTGTTGACGCTCTTTCCGTGTTTGAATCGGGCATTGAGAAGGCTCCGAATTTTGCAGAAAACTACTTTTGGGCCGCTCAACTGATGAAAGCAACAGGCAACCATCTTTGGGTCTGGTTTTATGCCGAAATCTGTTTTAATATGACAGAAGACGTAGACCTTTTGAGGTCTTCTGCCATGCTTATCGCCAACAGTTCGGATGCTGTATTTTCATCAAAATGGAATGGAAATCCCGAAAAACTAGATCAGGATTTGCAAATTGTGCTTTCAGAGAACTGTTCGGCAAGCAAGACTGAATCTGCACTCCAACTTGAGAAACGATAATGCCTTCTTGAGAATTGGAAATACGACAGTTTCTCGGTTTTCCCTCTATTCCAGCGATTGAAAGAATTGGAAAAACTTGGGTTGCTGGAAGCCTATCTTGCAACCATACTTCAAGAAAACGATAAGGAACAATTCCTAAAGTGGCTACCGCAGAATGTAAAAACCTTTGAAGAATACAGAACTTGGCGCTATTGGAATCCGATGCAGTTGAAAGCTGCGGTAAATCGCTTAACGGTTAATTGAATCGCTATTACCACGAATGTAGTGGGGCCTGCAAAATGATGGATATTGCGGTTACGAATTACGAATGGATACGAATATGACGAATGAGGCATCACAAAGAACGGTATCAATAGCGAATAACTGAGAACCCAGCATAACAGCGAATTCGCATATTCGCGTTTTATTCGTAATTCGTAACCACGGCAAACCGTATCAACCACATTTCCATTAAAATAACAGTAGAACCATTAAATCAAATAAAAAACATGGCAACACGTAAAGAATTAATGGAAGCATTTGAAAGAATGGAGAACGAACGCCAGCAGTTGCTCAAGCGATTGGAGCAATATTCTGAAGAAATCCTCTCCAAAAAACCTGCTGCTGATTCATGGTCGGTTACGGAAACGGTCTATCACCTTAAGGTTGCAGAAAATGGGGCATTGCAATACATGCTGAAAAAACTGGAGGTTGGCGGACATCAGAAAGCCACATTTGGTGCAGCCGTAAAGCAGAAGTTGCTGAATTTGGCTGTTTCTCTTCCAATTAAGTACAAGGCGCCACCCGTGGCTCAAATTCCTGAGGGAATAAACGTCACATACGCACAAGCCGTGGCAGAATGGAACGAAGTGCGTGGTGGCCTTAGAAAGCAGTATGAAACAGTAGATGAAAACATCATCGGGAATGAGCTTTTCAAGCATCCAGCAGCAGGAAAATTGAGTGTTTTACAAAGTGTCAAATTCATGCGTCAGCACGTAATTCGACACATTGGTCAGATTGACCGTATTTTGAAGGTTGTGGCCTAAGGCACAACAAATTTTACCGAGGAGGGTATTCCGTTCCGATCTCCTCTAAATATGTAATGGCCCGAAATTAAGAACGAAAAATCGATGTTGGAACCGTTTACATTTCCGGTTGCAACGGTTTGTCCGAGCGTATTAATAACCATCCAATTGGTAAGGTCGTTACAGTCTACCTGCATGGTTCTCTGGCCATAATTGTAATTCAGGCAATCGTCTATTGATTCTTTCGCATCTTCATCCGAAATTGAAAGGATATCGGTCATTCTAGCCAAGAAACAATCTCCATAGTCTGCATTACCAATAGTTATTTGGTCGAAATCTGCGAAGAAGAAATAATAACCGGTTATGTAAAGACTTTGATCTGGCCCAAGACAAATGGCTGTACCGAAATCTGAACTTGCAGCACCCGCATTGCGACCATATCTGATTGTTCCATCAGGATTGTATTTCAGAATGAAAATATCGTAGCCATTGCCTTCAAAAGAGATGTTTTGGGCAAACATTTCATTTTCAAAAAACCCGGTCAGGTACGTTGATCCGTCCCAATCCACGGCCATCCCCAAGCAGTTGTCCAAGTTCCAACTGCCTGCAGAACTGAGCCATTCACAGTTCCCATCAGCATCAAATTTGGACACGAAAACGTCATTATAATCGATGGCCGTTGCTGAGAAAGTTTGAAAGAAAGTGGTGCCTTGGTAGTACCCTGCAACGAATACTTTTCCGTTGAGATCGGTTCCTACAGATGTTGCCACATCCACGGAAGTGCCACCATTGGTTCTGACCCATTGTAAAGTTCCGTCTTCGGTGAATTTGGCCAAAAACATGTCTGAACTTCCCATTGCTTGAAGTTGTGATTGCCCAAACTGCGCCTGATCGTAAAAGTCTCCTGTAATATAGATGGCCTCGCCATTTCCAACGGCAACAGATGCTGCAATATCGTGTTCCAAACCTCCACCATTTCTAATCCAATGGGCGTTGCCTCCCATATCCATTTTCAAGAGAAAAGCATCCGAAAGCCCGTTTGAGAGGATGGTAGCCGTGCCGAAACTTGCACGGTTTTCAAATCCTCCGCTTACATACAGTTTTCCGCTCCATCTATATTGGTCTATATCGGTGGCGGTATCGTTTCCAGTACCACCTCCAGTCAGTTTCCACATCAGTTGCCCATTGGGTGAATATTTAACCACAAACACATCTTGGCCTCCAGCAGACTTGGCGGCAATAGTGCCGGTGGGAGTTACGGCAAACGTGACCGTATCCGTGAAGTGTCCGACCACATAGGCGTTTCCTTCATAATCGGTCACTACCCCTCTAGCCATATCCTCCAAAGGGCCAGAAATGACCCGCGCCCAAAGAAAATCCCCTTCTGAGGTGAACTTGGCAACGAACGCTTCCATCGAGCCATAACCAGTAAGAAACGTATCGGCAATGTGTGTTCCGCCCGTAAAATTCCCTACTACAAATACGTTTCCATCCTCATCTGTTGTAACGGCTCGCCCAACATCAAGACCAAGGCCTCCAATACTTTCTGCCCAATCGAATTGCTGTGCTTTGGATTGGAAAAAGATAAGGCACAAAAAAAGCGACCAAACAAACGATCGCTTTAAATGAATTTTTTTGAATGACATTAGAATTAAGCTACTGCCCACGCACGAATTTTATCAACCAGCGCATAAACTTTCTCCATTTTTGCAGCATCAACAGTGGCATCTTCGCCTTCGCCAACGCGGATTTCGCTTGCCACTAAGACCATTGACAATTCTTCCAATTTAGATGCAAATTCTGCTGCCAAAGGGTCGCCTTCTACCATTTTCATGGCGAATACAATTTTGGTCAACACCTTCTCCTGTTCCAAAATAAGAAGCGAAATAATATCTGCTGGTCTGCCGCCATTAGCACCAAGGTTTGCTGCTAAATACATCGACTCAATCCAACCTCCTCCGAGCATCAACACAGAAGTGTTCATTCGGTTGTTCTCTTTCAAATACTGGTTAGCCACATCATACGCTGCGCTGAGGATTTGAAGCAACGAATCGCGATTTTCGATATTGGACTCTACCCGATCAAACATGCTTTGACCGAATGCATCCGAAAGGCCGATGTCATCAGACAGTTTACGCACATTATTTAAGTAGAAGACGGTTTCCTGCGTTTGCTTGTAAAGCGAGGTATAACCTACATCCGAGCTATAAACGCCCATGTTGATGGTCTTTTTACCCTTGGTCACATACGAATCCAAGTTTTTGACATCATTGAGCAATTTTGGGTTGTATTCGCCTCCGGCATGTTTAACAAGAATCGCCATTTCAATAGGAGATGGCATGTTTTGGATCATCTCATCTGCCTGGGCGAGGTCTTCTGCTGTCATTTCCGAAGCAGCATCTTCGGCAGCTGGCTTTTGTTCTGATCCGCACGAAGCGAGAATGAAGGTGGCAAACGCCAGACCTAATAGTGTTTTCATTGGTTTGTACATGTTCCTAAATTCCTTTGTGGGATCAAAAATAGAATTTCGTTCGTGCTGTGCAATTGATGGCTTACGCTGAACAACAAAGAAGGGTTCGATGGTTATTGTATTCGGCAGAGAACCAAAACAGTTTTATACGTAGCCAAATGTGTGGTTGAAT